>Ga0164297_10005769_pt1 | contig 10505 bp, 10 predicted proteins | sample GEODES058metaG_FD_113539 | JGI IMG/M metagenome (GOLD analysis project Ga0164297, IMG submission 113539) | Dystrophic lake water microbial communities from Trout Bog Lake, Wisconsin, USA - GEODES058 metaG | ecosystem: Environmental > Aquatic > Freshwater > Lake | place: USA: Trout Bog Lake...
GAGCGCACGTGCGTCGGCCCCGCGCTCAATGAGAAGCACGACTGCATCAAAATGTCCATTCTCAGATGCGAACTGCAGCGGGTGATCATTTACAGCATGAATATTAGCACCATATCGGAGTAAGAGGGCAATAATATCGATATGGCCTTCGTAGGAAGCGATACCCAGCGCCAAGTCATGTCCATCGTGTACATTAGCGAATTCACGTTTGAGAAGCAGTTCCAATACCGGGGCGTTTCCATTGCAGGCAGCCCAGTTCATTGAATTGTCGACCAGTCTCACGCCATTAATGCATTGGGCTTGCATCAGGGGTGTGCCGCTCTCGTCAACGCCGCCCTTCATCATGGTTGAGATGACCGCGATGTCGCCAAACATAGCAGCACGCTCAAAGCGACTCAAGCTGCGAGCCGTCTTAATGTCCCCCGGCGGAGGCCGTGCGTAACGTGATCCATGATCTTGTAGGCGGAGTGTTTTCAGCGCGATCCAGAACGCCTTGTTCACGCATGCCAGGCGGGCAAGCTCCACACCGGGCAGCGGGCGCAGAACAATTAGAACCAGTCCCGGCTCAACGACAGTGGCCACGAGCTCCAGCGCTCGGTACAGCTTGCGATGGCGACGCTTGCGATGCTTGATTGCACTGCGACTGGGGTCCATTTCTTGGGCTCGTTGTGCTGCGAGGGCTCTCTCCAATTCGCTTTGCTGACCTGGCACGCGCCCGTGAATTTGATGGTTCATTCAATGGTCACCATCACAGCGCCATCGACGCCCGCCTCGCTCAGCGTGCGTGCATTTGCCGCATCCCGCGTCACAGTCACCCGTGGGAAGCCAAAAGCCAATGTGAAGTTTGCATCCAGCGGCAATGGGCCCAGCGCCGCGACGGCTTCGAAGAGCGAGTGGAGCGTATCAGATGCAGCGAATTTGCGCTGCAGCCGTGTGCCGTCGCTGAAGCGCAGCATCAGCGACACCCCAGCTTGCGGCTCTGGCACCGCGAGCCACCTGTTCTTAGCGTCCTCTTTTCGCTGCACTGTCTGCTCCGCAGCAGTAGCTGCTGCTTGAGCGACAGCAGCTGCAGCAGCTGCTTCAGCACGCGCCGCAGCCTCGGCGTCTCGCTTCGCCTTCTCTGCCGCCTGCTGTTCAAGCTCACGCTTGCGGTCAGCAGCCAGGGACGCTTTGTATTCTGCGTCTTGCTCCTGTCGCTCATAGCGAGCGTGGTCCATGGCCGTCAGAGGCACGGAAGTGTCTTGGCGTCGAGACGAAGGAGCAAACGTTGGTGGTGGTGGAACGTGCGGGCCCTGCGACCACTCTTGCTCCTGCAAGCGCCGCGCGAAAGCCTCGTCATCTTCCTCGTCATGCGCCGCAGCACCAGCGGCGGGGCCAGCGCCATTGCGTCTGCTCGCTGTAACAGGGTCGTCCAAGACCATGTCGTCGTCACTGTCACAAAGGTCAATGATTTCACGATCGTCGCCACGACGTGCCATGGAATGAGAGACGAGGTGATGCTTCCAGCCCCGGAGGCGCGGCGAGAAAAGCGTCTGCGCGAAGCGGCGTGAGTCTCCAAATTCGGAACTGCTTCCAAGTTTGGCCGCTTCGCTCAGACGCTTGAGCGCGCCACTGGGCCTAGTGCCTGGTGATGGCAGCGCTCCGCCTGGTGGCATGGCCGCCTCGAAGGTGACAACACTGGCTCACGACCCACAGCACTCACAATGACGCACCGGCCTCTTTCTCGCGGCTCTCCGCTCCTTGCACTGTTCGCCTGTCTATTGTTCTGCAGCAATGTCGTTTCTGGTGTACTTGTCATCAACACGTCCGTCTTCGACTCCTCCGCGTTGGGCTTCCAACTTGCAGGCAGTGCCGCGTTCACCCACAGCCAGTTCGACGCATGCGGCGTGTGCGCGGGTAACGGCAGTACGTGCGCTGGTTGTGACGGGCAGCCCAACAGCGGAGCCGTGCGAGACGCGTGTGGGGTTTGCAGGCAACGGGGTGACCCGCAAGTGAACTCCACCTGTCTAGGCTGCGACAAAGTGCCAAATTCCGGGGCAACATACGACGCCTGTGGAGTGTGTAGATTGCCAGGTGATGCTGCTGCAAATTTAACATGCGCTGGTTGCGACGGGGTGCCGAACAGCAACACAACGGTGGATGCCTGCGGAGTGTGTCGACGGCCCAAGGACCCCGCCGCCAATTCAACCTGCGCTGGTTGTGATGGTGTACCTAATAGCGGTGCCGTATTCGACCCGTGTTGCGTGTGCAACGGCAATGCGACGTATTTCTCGGCGTGCTATCTTGCGCTCACAGCAAATGGCTTGCCACAAGCCTTTGATCCCAACAAACAGGGGGCAACGTGGGCGTCATTCTTTAGCGCCGCTGGACAGGCGGTGTATGACCAGTGCGGCGAGTGCCAGGGCTGGAAATACAACAACTCGGAATGTGCAGGCTGTGATGGGGTGCCGATGTCTGGCACTGTCTTTGATTCCTGCGGCCAATGCGGCGGCAACTGTAGCACTTGCACTACAGGCTGCGGCGCGCTAGGCTGCAAGTTGCAAGCTCGCGCCAGCGGGCCGGGCATCAACGGAGCCCCTTTGTACACGGTGCAGAACAAACCCGGCATTCCGGTCTGGGCTCAGACGGCCGCCAACATCGCGCAATGTATTGACGCCGTGCGTCCGAACTACGTGGTCCTTCTCTTTGGCCTCGAGTTTGGACCATACACGCTGCTCCAGCTTCAAACGGGCGTTCTGAACGTGACGGATCCCAGAACTCAGCAGCAAGTGCTAATGCCGCTCGCACCGTCCACCCTCATCGGTGTACTCAACTTCAGCAACCTGAATGAGACGCTCGTGTACGGCGCCACGAGCGCACTGCCGACCCGTGCAAGCGACTGGGCAAATGCAGCGGCGAGCAAAACGGACGTCATCCAGGTGACGACAGGCACGCTCGTGCCCAACACGATTGTTCTGTCAGTACCCATTACCACACTGGTGGGTGGCAACTACACGCCGGTGGCAAGCATCCCGGAGCTGCGTGGTGTGGCATACCCGCCTTGCACCGGGGTATCCTTCCGGTCAGGAAGCCAGCAGACGCACGGCAAGTGGACGGGGCTCAATCCCAGGGGCTTGATTGTGAGCGCTGGCGTCACAGACACGGCGAACGCGTTGACGAACCAGGCCTGGAATCCGGACAGCCAGTTCATCGGGGATGTGGCAACGTCTTGGTCCGATGTTCAATGCTCGTGCCACAACTCGTGGGACATGACGATTGGACCAACGCCACCCACCTGTCTCCGCCTTTGGCTGCAGTCGCCGCCGAACATAGCGCTGTCCCGAAGCGCTGCAGCGGGCTCACGCGGCGGGTTGTTGACCACGCAGGGAGCTTCCGGTGGTGGCGGTTTCACCATGATTGACGGCGGCGGCGAGCTGCTCGGCCGCGGTGCAGGCAGTCAGCCGAGTAGACGACCGTGGAGGGTGTCTTCAATCGGGGAACTGCGCAGGAGTGGCCTAGTACATGCCGACCCGCTGGGCCTGGATCCCCCCCTGTGTCGACCTGCTGCACGCCTTGTTCCGCCTGAAGCGCTCACCGCTGGCGCATTATGGGCCATCGGCGCGACGGTGCCGCTGGCAGGTGGCAACGTGTCTTTTGCCATCAACTTCAGCTTCCAGTTCAGTCAAGCAGCTCGGGCCTGCGCAGACGTCGCCAGTCTGAGTCGCGGCATGTTCAGCGAGGAGGCGCAGAGGCACTCATACAGCTCATGCGTCGCCGCCAGGGGGGAAGGCCTTGCGCTCGTGTTTCTAGATCAGGCTGCCGCTCCGACAGCCACTGTTATTGGTGCAGGTGGCTCAGCCATCGGCTACGGAGGCTTGCCGAACAGCCTGGCGGTGGAGTTCGACGCTCACGGCAACGTGTCCGCTGGCGAGCCTGCGAACATACATGTTGCTGTCATGTCTGCCGGAGCGGCGCTAAACTCAGAGCTGCACTACGTCTCTGCGTTGGCCAGCACTGATGGGGTGCCCCCATTCACGGACAGCCACATCCACACAGCGGCCATCACGTTCGTGGCGCAGCCTACCAGTGCTGCCTTGGCGGCAGGTCTCGCTACTGGCGGCTCTTTCCGCGGCTCAGGCAAGGGCGGCCGTGTGCTGACATCTGCTCTCGCTGGATGGGGCTCGCCTGGTCTGTTGCAAGGTGCGTTGTGGAAAGGCTGTGTGTTTACTCAACCCTGTTTAGATGATGTCACGTGATTTTGAGACATCTCTCGTGTGCTGTGCGGGCCCTTCAGTGTATTTGGACGACATGAGCATGCCAATCCTGTCTGTTCCGCTGGCACCGCCCTTCTTCCTGCGCAGTGGCAGCACCAGAGCCTGGATCGGTTTCACCAGCGCCAACTCCGGGAATGGGTGGGCAGCCACAGACGTGCTCAACTTCACAGTGACGACAACGCCGTGAATTCACATTGCAGCCTACCTCTCTTGGAAGCACTTTCTTCCCGCTGCACCCGCGCACTCGCGGCACGTCTCTCTGCCCAAGGCGGGCGGCGAGGTGCCAGAGACACATGGCGCCACCAAAGGCGGAGGTTCTGCTGCTCAAGACGGATGCGAGCACAGCAAGCGCGGCGGCGACTCTGCGTGAAGCGCTGGCCTCCACGCGCGGCCAGCCTCGCGTCGCACTCATGTCCAAAGCGAAGACTGTGGACGCGCTCATCTCGTGGCTCGACAAGGTGAGATAGGGCGACTCTTCTCCCTTTGCGCCTTCGATGGCACTGCGTTCGCGCGGAATGCGCATGAACAACGCCGATATGCACGCTCGCTCTATGCGACAAGCGCTGCGTGTGGTCAGGACGCGACATACGCTTTCGCAGCTGCGCACACATCGCGCGCGAGCCTACAAAACGTTCCCGCCGACCAAACGCCCCGGCTGACCACCACCTCTATCTACCTCGGTCACCGCTTCTCAGGAGACAGCCAAGGAGGCGGGTATGGACGCTGGTCTCGTCAAAGAGCTCGCGGATCTGGTGCCTGCGTCCGCGGACATGACAGAGTGCGTGTTTGATGTCTTTCCTTGTGTCGTCCTTTGGCTTTGACTCGAGCGAACCCACGCCCGTCGCATATACAACAACGCAGACAGATGCAGAAGCTGTTCGTGGATGCCGCGCTCGCACGGAGCCTAGCAGAGGCGCTGCGTCGCGTCGTGGTCGCGCTCGTAGACAGAGTGCAAGGCTGCGACGTGCGTTTTGTTCTTTTGAAATTTGTTTTGCGCGCATGTGATGCGCACTCACACTCGCATGCGTGTCGTGTTCAGGAGACGCACGCGGCCATGGAGGCCATCATCGCGGCGGCCACGGAGCTGGCCATGAGCGGCGACGCACGTGCGTTGTTTGCCCTGCCGGTTCAGACACATTTCTGTTCAGTCCCTGAATGCGCGCATGTTGTGTGTGCCTTTGCAAAGTGCTGGACCACGTGTCCGAAGTGTTCGCAGGCATGCTGATCCTGGTGTTGACGAACTACAGCGTCCAGTTGTGCGTCGCGCTCGCATACACGCCTGTCAACAACGGAGCGCAGCACACGTTCTCACCACTGCCCATCCATCGCGATCCCTCTCCCCACGCAGCACCTCCGTCTGTCGCCGTGCATCAGCGCAGTTGCTCCTCGACTGCGCGTCGCGGTGCGTAGGCGCACATGTCTGGCGTGTTCACGTGCATGGCCGTAACTCCCATTCCCTTACCGCCTCTTTCAGTAACAAGACTGCTGCTGAATCTGTCCGCGCCCGCATCACAGCCGACATGGCCCGCCCTTCGTCGCCGGCGAGCCAGGAGGAGGATGCGAACACACGTCTGGTGAACCTTGTGGCCCTTGCAGGCGACATGCTGACCCAGATCTCGCTCGCGGAGGTGCGTCGCCGTCATTCAGCGAGCCCAGCACTGCCATCCTCACATCTAACATGCCATCGTACAGCTGCTGTTCGTCATCAATCGAGCGGCATTCAAAGGCAAGCCTGTGGCCGGCCCACCTGGCGCGAGCGCCATCCTGGGCGGCGCTGCCGCCTTCGGCCCCGCCTGCATCGACGACTTCCACAGCCTGCTGTGTGCGCACAGCGTCACCACGGGACAGCGTTTCGCAGCCATGCGCGCGCTGGTGGCGCGCCTGAACGTCTCCTTGCCTGGACGCCTGCGTCGCGTGTTCTCCTTCGCCCCGGATCAAGTGGGTGTCCGCGCCACGCGACTGGATGTGCCTGGTCCACACAAAAAATCAGCTCCTGTGGGTGGATGGTCACTGGTGGCGGATGACTACGCGCTTCTCGTGGACTTTAACGTCACGGGGCTGACGCTGCACCGCCTGCTTTCCCATGGCGACCCCGATGATGTCGCAGACACGGAGGCTGTGGACATCCCGTACACAGCTCTACGCAGTGTGATGCGAACCGGCGGCGGAGAGGCGCCGCAGCCGCCCGTGTGGCAGTTCTCGCTGGATCCAGACAAAGCGTGCACTGCTGCCGTGGGCGAGGCGCTGTGCACGCCTCCGGCAGACGAGGATGAAGACCTGGTAGATGCGCTCAAGGCAATGTCTGCTGATGTGCGGGCACAAGCCATCGAAGCGCAGAAGGAGGCACGCAAAGCTGTGTCTTCTGGCCACACCTCCTGCCTCGTGCTGCGCTTCGCACGCGCTGATGCCGCAGATCTGGAGGCACGAGTGGTGCCCACCATGCTGGCATGCAACCCAGACATCGTGACTTCCAGTCCTGGCACCGCATTCGGAGGCCGGGGTGGCAGCAACGGCGGCTGCGCGCATCCTAGCGGGGCCGTCAAAATGAGCACCGCTGTCATGGTGCCTCGCGGCGCGCGGCCCGCTGTCAGCGGTGCCACCGGCGCAGGCGCGGCTGTGCTGGATAGCCGCCGCGGGACGGCGCTGCTAGACACAGCTGGAACAGGGGCAGCCGTGACTGGTCCCGCCGCCCAGCCACTGCAGATGCCACCTGGCTTGTATGATGCCCACGGCGGCGACGCCGGCTTAGACAGCCAGGCGCAAGCGCCACGCAGCTTGAATGCTGTCATTCAGGCCGCAGGTGCAGCAGGCGCGGAGGGAGGCTGCGGTCGTGGTGCTCAGCAGCGACCTCGTGTGGACAACGGTGCCATTCATGATGGTCTGCCTAGCCAGCACGATGCTGGCCTGACGGAAGCCATTGGCGGCGAGGAGGATGTCTCCGAGCTGCCGGGCCAGGCACTGCTTCCTCCCAACAACTTTCCCAACGAGTCTTTGCCCCTCACGGACCCGGCACCGACGGCGCCGCACGCGCACCCGACGCGGGCGCCGCCACACGTGCCACTCCATCCCTCGCGTGGCCATCTCGTCAGCCCGCCAAAGGGAGCGGGGCAAAGCCGGGGTAAAGCTGCGCTGCCTCTCACCACATCCGCACAGCGCCAGCCTCCAGCGCTGCCTGCCCCAGTCGAGATACCAGCGCCGACACTGCACGGCTCAGCGGATGCAAAGAAGATAAAAACCAAGGCGGCGGCGGCAGCGGCGGATGTGGCCATTGCGCCCAAGACGGCCCCGCCAGCTGCTGTGAACGCGACCACCGCTGCGGCTGCGGCGACTGCAACTGCCACCGGCAAGCGCAAGGCTGCTGTAGCGGCTGCCGCGGCGTTGGAGAAGCATGCTCACCGCGGCGTGAGCAGCAGTGACGATCCGAGCCGTGAGCAGGGGGGCGGTGCGGCCCCTGCGCCGCTGAAAGAGCAGGCTCATAATGCCACCACCACGGGCACCAAGCGCGGCGCGGCAAAAGCCACTGGCGCTGGCGCTGCAGCTGCTGCGGCGTTCGCGGTGCCTCCGCCAGTCGCACCCGCCTCGGCAAAGGCAAACAAGCCTGCCGCTACAGCGTCTGCGCGCGGCAAGCCAGCCACCGGCGGCGCGGCCGCGGCTGCTGTTGCAGCTGCTCGTGCTTCACTGCCGAGTGATAAGCTCCCGGCTGATATGTGCACGTTAGCGAAGCAGCTGTTCATCCATCCTAGCGACGATCTCGAGGAATCATTCGACGATGATGAGCCTGTGGTTGTGCCGCCACCCGCGAAGAAAGCGCGCCGCGGTGCCACAGCTGCTGCACCTCCAGCGGCGGCGGCGCCTGCACATGGCGGTGGTGGGCGGCGACGACAGCATGCGGCCGCAGCGGACCTGGATCTGAACATGGACATGGACATTGACTTCTTGTTCGGCCGCAGCGCTCCAGCTGGTCACGCAGTGCGTGGTGCAGCGCAGTCCGAGGACGGCGATACCACCGTCACAGGCACTGCCGGCGACGATGATGGCACGATCGTCGCGTTACAGCGAGTTGTAGAGACAGCGCGCCAGGCGTCTCAAGCTGCAGCCAAGCGCGCCATTGCCAAGCTGCTTGATGCTGCTGCAGGCGCATCCACTGCAGCGATCAGTGCCCTTGCGGAGCGCCAGGCGGCGGAGCGCGCAGAGATGGGCCGCACTTCCATGGCGCGAGTGAGTGCTCTGAAGCGCAAGCGCGATGAGGAGAACCAGCAGCTCGTGGCTGCAGTCAAGCGCTTCCAGGGTGAGATCCGCACCCGTGCGGCGGCGTTGGAGCGCAACGATGAGGAGTTACAGGCTGCGTCTTCGGAGGCGAGCGCTGCAGCACAGGCGTTAGCTCAGAAGCACATCGGTCAAGTGGCTCGTGTGCAGAAGGAGTTGGAGCGTCATTTGAAGGAGAAGGAGGCAGAAGTGCGGCAAGTAGAGGCGGAGGCGAAGCAGAACACTGGAGTCAAAGCAGCGTTGCTCAAGCTCCTCAAGTGCATGTGAGCAACGGGTGGGAAGCCAAGGGAGAGGAAATCAACAGGATCAGGAACAGGAGCAACAGACATCATCAGCGCTGTCTACCAAATCATCATGTGGTGCGTCCATCGGGTTGGTGTGGGGGTCTGTTCGTCTCTAAGCGCGATTCAAGCCCTGCCCTGCGCGTCTACCCTACCGGTGTGATGTACGCTCACGCCACCTTCACCTCGAACAAGGGCAGAAAGTGCGCCGTGTCCGTGAGCACGTAAATGTGGCCGCTTCCAGACGCCGTACAATCGTATTGATTGTTCTTCGGGAGAAGCGCTGCAAACGCCACGACGCGCTTGGCGCCATGCATGTAGCCCTGCACGACATGTGTGTGTCATCAGGAACAGTGTGAGCTGGTCAAATGGGCCCGCGCACATTAGCGGTACTCCAATCACTCGTCATCCAAAATTTGGAGCCGTGCTTGGAGTGAGTCACTGACAGAGAGTTCTGAAGGATGGACTCCACGTTGTGCTCCGCACTGCCGTGGAGGAGTACATCCAAGGCATGCGTGCCAGACAACTGGCGCGCCGTCTGCGCAAACTTTGCGAACATTGGCGCGCCAGGAGCCGCGTGAGCATTGACATTTACCTGGGCCACCGGAACAGCGTAGAGCTTTGCATCCAGCTTGCGCTTGAGCTCGAGGATGTCCACTGCCTCCTGGTCTACTGCCTTCGGCTTCTTGACGTCAGCGGCAGTTGAGGTCTCAGCAGCGCGGCTAGCAGACTTGTGGCTCTTCGCATGGCGCAGGCGGCGGATGTCACTCGAGTACGTGGCGCAGGTGCCGTGGTCAAGGCGGATGGTGACGTGCGTGGATGAGTCGACATCAATGACCGTGGCATCCTCTTCGACCCCGCTGAGCATGACGCGCTTCACCTTGTCGCCAGGGGCGAATGTGTCTTTGCATACCTGCAGGGCGGAGGGCGCCACAAGGGCGGTGGCGCCAGTCCCAGCGAACTGGATGCAAATCTATCCATTGGGAGAGAGCAAATCGTGAGTCATCGCTTCCTCCTCGCCGCGCTTGTCGCATGAGGTCATGCACCTGGCTCGCAGTTCCGCTGATGATGCTGGCGGGCAGGCCACCGAAACTGAGAACAGGCAGCGAGCATAGATGTGAGATTGACCCTTATCCACATTTCAAACGCAGTGCGCGCTTCACATTGCAATGCCTCGCACGTACATGACCTGCTGCGCACGCCAGAAGGCTGTGCCTGGGATCGGCTCCTGCGTTGAGGTCTCAGAAGTGTCTCGGCCATCCGCTGCCCTTGGGCCCGCCTTGGACCAGCGAATTGTTGGAAGAGCGTCGCCAAAAGCGCACCTGGATGCACATGGACACTGGCTTGGAAAGGCTGAGGGAGGAGGAGGAGGACGAGCAGGGAGAGGGGAAACATGCAAACACAGCAATGCAGGGGCAGACTGCACGGAGCAACATCGCTGACGTGGAGCGGAGGACGAGAACAGGGATCATGAGCCTTGCGTGGCTTTGCATCAGCGCCGTCAACCGTGTGGCATCTTGTGGTGTCTTGCTCACTCAATTTGCGGGTCCATTGGTCCATTGTCAGCCCGTGCATGTGCATCACTTCGGTCTCTGGGCCTTGCGCTCACGGCATCGCCAGCTCGATGACCGGCAGTAGGTCAGACTCATCGCGCATGGCAACGATGGAAGCTGCTGGCACCGGGCTGCTTTCCCTGATGATCGCC
>Ga0164297_10005770_pt1 | contig 10504 bp, 6 predicted proteins | sample GEODES058metaG_FD_113539 | JGI IMG/M metagenome (GOLD analysis project Ga0164297, IMG submission 113539) | Dystrophic lake water microbial communities from Trout Bog Lake, Wisconsin, USA - GEODES058 metaG | ecosystem: Environmental > Aquatic > Freshwater > Lake | place: USA: Trout Bog Lake...
CCGCCAATTCGAAGGGTAGGTGTGTCAGTATTCAGGCAGCAGAGGAGCGGTAAAGACCATGTCGGTAGAGCATCGGGATGCTCTCCAGCCGCGATCCATGTGCCAGCGTGCTGAACGTGGTGTTGTGCACTGACAATTACACCGTTGAGATTGACCATAGGTGTTTTGTTGCCGGCAAAGCGGAACAGAGAGGTGACCTTGGGTTTCCGTCCGTCTATAGCCTCTAATTCATCTCCAATTACCACTTCGGAGAGTGCCTTCACACTACCATCACCCATAGTAATTGGGGTGGTCGGATCGAAGCAGAATTCGAGTAGAAATTTAACAAGATCATTGTCGGCAACATTCTGAGCTGTACGCAGAGCTGATAAGCCCATATAGACAACCGCATAGAAAGTGGAGTAGAGCCGTCCCATCAGACTGAGAATTTTCAGGAAGCTCATACGGATCTCAAAGAGAACACCCTGGAATCGGTCTCGGAAGGATCCCATCAATCGTTCCATTCCGTGTAATAAATTAGCAATCAGGTAGCGAAACGAATTAGCCACATTGGAAATTACATGTACAATATCCGTAAAATTAGACATAATTCCGTAGAGCGGACCGAGCACACCACCAGCATTGCTCTGAAAGATCCCTTTCATACAGTAATTAAAATTCTCGCCTGCGTCTACTCCAAAGAAAGAGGCGAAGGGCATAACCGCTGGGTTACATCTGTACTTCGGCCAATTCTTGGCCACCTCGGCAATGCCACCACCGGCAAATACGTAGATCAGTACCACAATCTGTACAATTGTCAGAATAGCGAATTTTATCAGCGTAGAGGTGAATCCCTCGTTATAGAGTTTTAATAGATCATCCATAGACGGGGCCGTATTGGCTGCAATTTTCAAAGCGGCCAAGGGTGTTGACACCCCAGGGCCAATTGTCGCTGATACCGGTTGTATTGCCGGGTCCGACATCTCCTATTGGGTCTTCTTAATTTAAGACGTCGGAGCTCGCCGCAGCCACTCTATTATTTCGGGTGTGTATCAGCGACTGCAGCATGTGGGGTATGTGTCGGTGGTTCGGCAACATGTGGGGCAGGTGTCGGTGGTTCGGCAACATGTGGAGCAGGTGTTGGTGGTTCGGCAACTACAGATATGGCAGCAAGAGCAGTAGTAGGTAGATTGTGTTTATTATTTTTACGTGTATTCTTGGTATTATTTTTGTTATTTTTCTTAGTATTATTGTTGCGAGTCGTATTTGGTTTCATCTCGTCACCCTTGTGTTCATCGCCTTCGTGCTTCTCTTCATCGCCCTCGTGCTTCTCTTCGTCACCCTCGTGCTTCTCTTCGTCACCCTCGTGCTTCTCTTCGCCTTCGTGCTTCTCTTCGCCTTCGTGCTTCTCTTCGTTGCCCTCGTGCTCGTCGCCTTCGTGCTTCTCTTCGTTGCCCTCGTGCTCGTCGCCTTCGTGCTTCTCTTCGCCTTCGTGCTTCTCTTCGTTGCCCTCGTGCTCGTCGCCTTCATGCTCGTCACCTTCGTGCTTCTCTTCGTTGCCGTCGTGCTCATCACCCTCGTGCTTCTCTTCGTCACCCTCGTGCTTCTCTTCATCGCCTTCGTGCTTCTCATCGCCTTCATTGTGCTTCTCTTCGTTGCCCTCGTGCTTCTCTTCGTGTTCGTCACCCTCGTGCTTCTCTTCGTGTTCGTCACCCTCGTGCTTCTCTTCGTGTTCGCCTTCATTGTGCTTCTTCTCGTTACCTTCATGCTTAGCGTTGGTGTTACCATTGTGCTTATTGTTGCTCTTGTGATTTACGGAATTCCCAGTATCGGGTGTATCCACATCATCCCAGTTATTTGTAGCTAATAAGTTACCCATTGCTCTATTCTACAGATAGTTATATTATCTGTAAAATACCACATTAAGAGTATCTATTAACGTTTAAGAGTCCGTCGTCTCTTAGTACGATGTCTTCGCGTCCCACCTGTCTGCTGGGATGAATTGGTACTAGATGTATTCACAGCAGGCGGTGAGTTGGTCGCAGCAGGCGGTGAGTTGGTCGCAGCAGGCGGTGAGTTGGGCACAGTAGGCGAGGCCGCAGGTGGTGTGCTGGTCGCAGTAGGTTGCGATGCTGCCGATCCGACACCAGGAATTACGGAGGTCATCTGCATAGATGATGATCCCGTCACCGCTGGAACAGCTGCTGCTCCAGCGACTCCTGTTACAGCCATACCTAGAACACTGGGGTTAGCACTGGAACCAACACCGGATGTAAGAAAGCTGCTACCAGACGATTGTTGCATGCTCTCCATTGTCTTCTGGGCGATGTTAGCAATGTATTTCTCAAAATTATGAGGGTTCAATGTCTGGGTCAGAACGGTGACCTTTACTGGTCCAGGGCGGCGAGGCGGCGTCGTATCCTGAATCTTCATCATCCATCCAAGCTGAGTGAACATCGCCGAGAAGAATCCATTCGCCGTACCAACAGAGACATAGTCATTCCAGAAGTTGATAGTACTATTGTGATCCAACATACCGAGAAAGCAGCCGTTATTGATGAACAGAGGGACAGTCGACCCCGTTCCCATATCGATATCGTGTTTTTCGACCGCACCAAAAGCCGAGACCCAGACCGTCCCTGCCGTCCCTTGGGATGCCGAAACGGTCGTATAGGTGAGATTCTCACCAACGAACATCATACGGAAGTTGCTAAAGATATTGATGTTACCACCGACAGTCAGATTCGGTGTCGCAGCTATAAAGGATTTATCGGCAAAACGCCAGGTCTCTCCCGCCTGTATATCTACCTGTACAATAGATCCCTGCATCAGAGGCGAGAGCACCATTTTGAGTGTATTAGACGTCGGATTAACAACCGAGTTCTGAAGAACACTGCTGCTAGTGAATTCACGAAATAACGCACTGAACAGCCCACCCGTCCCCGTAGTCGCACCCGTACTGAGACCACCGTCCATGTATGATACCGTATCCTGATTGGTGATTACGGAGGCTGTAGGAGCCATATTGAACCGTAACGAATCATATCCATTAGTATTTACCACTTCCGCACCCAGAATGGCATAGGGACCAGAGTTCAATCCAGAGGATCCGTCCCCGCTCGAGGAGATGGCGGTATTACGCTCAACACCGCGGCTGTTTGTTGTGGGAGTCCCAGTCCCTGCATGTTTCAGTACAGGCACACCTGGTACGGCAGGTGCTGGCGGTGCAGCAGTGTCACCACCCTTCATTTTGCGTGCCATATCCTAATTTAGTACTTTTTAACTTGGATCAGTGGACCCTTGCTGTTTTTACCAAATGAGCTAGGATCATAGGCATCTCCGTCCTCCTTCGGCTCCGGCCGCTGTGCCCAAAACTCGGGCGCACCAATCCGGAAATTGGGATGCGGCTGTGCCTTGTACCAGAAGACCTGATCCTCAATCCGATTCGATTTAGCATTATTGTCGATCACTATACACTCGTAGTTCTCCGTACATTGATCCATGATCTGATTGAAAGCCGAGAAGTCGGGAAACATACCGGCGAACTGCTCATAGATCTTACGGCGATTGGCCACAATGTTTTCACGCAGGATAAACACGAAATCGATATTAGTTCGCAAGACAGGTGGTATACCCATACAGTACTGAAGGGCGATGATATAGAGGATCTTCCAGTGGCGACCGTTCATAAACAGGGACCGCACAAACTTGTCGCGTGTCCACTTATCGTCGTAGAGGCAATCATCCATGATCATAAACGTGCGAGGATCGACTGACGTCGTCCCACGGCTCTCGAGATCCTTTTTAATCTTCTCAGCAAGGGTCTTCTGTCGCTTCAGAATGTTCGCTATAATCAGCGGGTTGAATTCTTCATGGATGAATAGGGGGGGAATAACAGAACTATAAAAAGAATTAGCAGCTTCGGTACCGCTGATAACTGTTCCAATGGGGAGGGTACGATGGTAGAAAAGCAGGTCGCGAATCAAGAATGATTTACCAGTATCTCGTTTACCGATAAATACGACCACCTTGTCGTCCTTGATCCGTGTCATATCAAACTTGCGTAGAGAGAGGTTCTGGACTTTGCGAGCACCACCCGGGCCAATGGGTTCTATGGGGATAATCTCGTTTCGCTGTGACATAGACTTAATTCTATCAATCAAACTGAAAAATGGCACAAAACGCACGTCTGCGGCAACAGAGCCACACGTCTTCCGATGCCTCAAACAGTAAAATGCCCATGAAGCCTCGTCCTCAGAAGAAGGAACGGGCCCCACCGAAGAAGCGGACGGTAGCCCCCCTCCCGTCTCCGCTACCACGAGTAAAGGTCCTTCCCCGGGAACTTCTACCCGTAATATCGAAAACCAATATGAAAGAGAATTTAGATAACGAGTTTGCAGAGTTTCGTAATATAAACGAACACCTTCCGTCCCTGAAAAAGGTCAACGGATCAATCGAGATACAGAATCTCTATAGTCCTATTGAGCGCTTCACAATCTCAGGTGAATCTAGCAGTTATTTTGTAGATGTCAATGCGAATCTCTACGGTCAAGAAGCTGAGAGAGATCTCGCCCTATTTGTTAAACGCGTCCATCTGGTGGAACCCATTCAGGCAATGGAGGGGGTCTACAGATTCCCTGCGGATGGAGCCTTACCGCAGGAGGCAGAGGGTTGGCAGAACACCCTCACAAAAATCCATTCTGAATACAATGAAGCGTATATCGATGCTCTCTGTGGAGCTACACTCTCCCGTCTAGTGGAACTGGAAATTTCGCCCCACTGGATCCGTTTTTATGGCACATTTAATGCCCGTGTACAGAGCTATATGTATAATATAACAGGCGAGATCTCCACTCTCCGCCACGAAAAATGGTTCAAAAAGAACGAGGAAGCCGGTCTCTTCTCAATCCGTGTAGTTGGTGAGGAGCCCACAAGACCAACAGTTGAGATGGTTGATGACGACAATCACTCAGTTCATTCGATGTTGGATTGTGATCTCCTTGCCGACGATAATTCACACACATCGCAGCCACAATCAGACTCAGACGACTGTAAGTCCGAGACACCCAGCACAGATGATGAAGCCCCAGTGGCTGTAGTAGCCGCTCCTGCTGTTCGCATAGTCAAACTAGATAATAATAGTATATGTGAAGATGAGTCAGAGGACGATAACGAGTCTGATGCTTCTAGCCAGCATCAGTGCGAGTACTACGCCGAATTCGAGGATTTCCCTGTACAGGTCACGCTCCTCGAACGCTGCGAGGGGACGATGGACGCCCTCCTGGATATCGAAGAGACGAGTACAGACGAGGAGCTGGCAAAGACAAAAGACGCTAGATGGTCGGCGTGGCTCACACAAGTGATGTCAGCACTCACTGTCGCACAGTACTACTACGGATTCGTTCACAATGACTTACACACAAACAATATAATGTGGACCACCACAGATGAACCCTATCTCTACTATAAGTTAGTCGGTGCGACAAGCACCAAGTTCTATAGAGTACCGACGTACGGTCGGCTCATGAAGATTATTGATTTCGGCCGAGCCTCCTTCTGGTTGAGCAATCGCGAAGACCTCTTGATCACTGATTCGTATGCCCCAGATAACGACGCAGCGGACCAGTACAACTGCCCCCCTTATTACGATGAGACGCAGCCTCGTGTGGATCCGAGCCCCTCCTTCGATCTCTGCAGACTGGCTGTCTCTATGTTCGACGCCATCTATCCTGAGCAGCCACCGACGAAAGAACCTCATGTTGTCATGGCACAGGAGCGAGGTCGCATCACGTATGAGACAGAGTCACCACTCTACAATATTTTGTGGAAGTGGCTCACAGATGATCAGGGGAAGTCGATCATGCGTAATCCTGATGATTCAGAACGGTTTCCTGATTTCGATCTCTATAAACACATTGCACGTCATGCAAAGAACTCCATCCCTAGGGAGGAGATTCAAGTCGAGTATTTTGCCGGCCTCTATACCATAGATTCGCCTCCAGACAATGTTAAGGTCTGGACGGTCCCTCTTCAATAATCCAAAAAATATTCGAACAGGTAACTGTTCTACAGCACCGGATGTCCATCAGAAATTAAGTTTAATTTCTACATGGTTGGGAAACCTCTTATTGGCAGAGTTCTGTCAATCTGTAGGTCACTAAACTCGTGGTCAATCATCGCTAACGCCTTGACTGATCCTAAATTCTAACAGAAAGTTAGATGTACTAACAAGTACACCTAACGTCTTGTATCGCAAACATCTTACAGCCAGTTCGTCGTATCCAGCGTAGGAGCGAACATTCGATCGAGGCCAGGTGTCCACTTCTTGAAGTCCTTGTACTCCCAGAAACGATCGTTGCCATAGTCTAGAACGCCCTGCTTATCGAAGTAGGGATCCTGGCGACCCCCCTCTACCTCCACCTCTGCGGAGACGAGTCCATTGGCCTTTGCCCGCTCAATCGTATTCTCTTCGTTACCCGCATAATGCTCCTTTTTGATCTTAGGGCGGAGTTCGGCAACACGGTATTCATTCTCACCGATCTTCTCAACTACAGGTTCCCAATCAGGATCATTGGCGTACATCTTTCTCACCATCTCACCTACGTCGTCAACATTGTGTTCGAGGAGTTTTTCGGCAGGCTTAGCATCAAATCCCTTCAAACCGGCCTTTTCTGTGCTCTCTACCGTCTCTACATCAGGAGGATTGACGTCGGCAGCCTCTACCCCACGGAAGAAAACGCCAGATTTAGGGTCCCGCTGAGCCGAGTCCATACGACCAGAGATAAACTCCGTCTCGGCGTCTGCCTTCTTATCCGAATTAAACGGGAGTTGTGCCCAATCCCATTGTTTCTGGGCCAACATTGAGTTGATCGCCGTTTTGGAGATCTCACCGCGTGGCGAGTTCTCGTTCTGAAAGATCCTTGAGTACTCATAGTCATCGACCTTATTGATGGGTGTCTCGGCATAGGTCTGCTCCCCCTCCACCTGCCGAGTAAATACGTTACCAGAGGTATTTCCTACAGACGTCTGTTTCGATGATACACCTACATTGCGATCCGAAGTGGGACCCAGACCAGAGCCAGTCATCTCGACTTCACGTGGGCCCAGTACATAGGGTGGGACACACATAGAACCCGCCGCGGAGAGACTGCTCAACCAAGCAACATAGTCTGCCATCGTGTCAAAGGCACGATTTTGTGGCTGTACGTGAATTTTTCCGTCGTCTTCACGTTTGGCCGATATAGGGCAATCGTTATCTTTGTTGTCATCGAGGAACTTCAAGCCGCCAGAAAAGCCCTCACGCGTCCCTGTAAAGGCCTCTTTTACAAAGAATGATTGAAACATAGTAGCATACCACGCAGCAATTCCACAGATCACTACTGCTACAAATGTGAGTGCCAGATAGAATAGGTCTCTCTGGGCTTTGGCCATCTTAGGCTTCTCTCTGAAAAATACCATTATAAAAGTAGAGATGCTCTCGTCCATTCAAGGGCTATTTGGTAAGAACACTCGTCCAACAAAAGAGGAGAGTGCTAATATCTCAGTGCGTTCCCCCGACGACCTCAAGGATCTGGAGAAGCTGATCAGCGTCGGACCGGTGACATTTATTCTGGTCCACGCCGATTGGTGCGGTCCGTGCCAGATGTACAAGCCGACATGGAAGGAGCTGGAGAACGTTCCGGGACGGACAGCGAACATGGCTATGGTTCATCACGATATGGTTGACCACTCACCGATGCTCAAGAAAGCCAAGATACCGGGATATCCCACCGTATTGAAGGTCTACCCCAATGGGACTATTGAGAAGTATGAGGGAAATACAAATGCTGTACCTAATATTCGTGACAAGAGCACTATGACCAAGGAACTGACAACGAAGACACCCGGTACAACGTTCGCTGCCTCGTTGAATACACGTCGCAATCTGAACAACACCAAGGTAGCGGTTCACAACACTTTACAGCCCGGTAAGGGCCTTACGATAGGAGCGACGAATGCCCCTCGAATCAATCTACCTATTATGACGGGTGGTGGCAGAATGCGTGGCGGCAGCCTCTATGCGGCACTCACCCAAGCCCTGGCACAGGCGGGTCCCAGTGTGTTGCTTCTAGGGGCGACTCAGCTCCTCCCTCCCAAGAAGGGGACCGGGTCCTCTGCACGTCTTACACGTAAGGCGTCCAGAGGCGGCCGTCGTCGTAAGACACGTTCCCGGAATTAATGGGCAAAATTGACTTCTGATCCAACGTGATCCGAAATGACAAGAACAATGACAATGCAAAACGATAGTATCGTATTCCAGTGTCTAGATTTCGTCGCCCGCGACGAGTTTATCCTTGATGTCCCTCCTGGTGGGGCCACTGATAATCAGAGTCTCTCGAGTGGTAGTACGTGGAAGCCTAAACGTACATACTATCCAGCGTATAGGCCATCACCAGACGATGAGAAGAAGGGTTTCCAGATCCTCCTCTTTGGTGCAACGGATAAGGGGAAGTCGATCTGCGTGGAGGTGAAGAGCTATAAACCGTACTTCTACGTACAGATCCCCGAGGAGTGGACGGGGCAGCAGCGTCATCAACTAGAGTCTTATCTTCTCTCTGGCGTTCATAATACGCCCGAGGCTCGCCAGCACGTCCGTATCGTCGAGGAGCGTCACAAGAAGCTCTTCGACTTCGATAACAATGAGCTTCACCGCTTTCTTCGCGTGGAGGTCCCCTCAATTGGGATGTGGCGTCGTCTTAAGGATCTTCTTCTTACAAGCACGACCGAACCTAAGTCGACACGTATTGGCGATCAGTACTACAAACTGAAGGTCTATGAGGCCAACATTGACCCTGTTCTTCGCTTCTTCCACGAGCGAGATCTAGAGCCCGCCGGCTGGATGAAACTCCCTCAGTTCCACTACGATGAGTCGGAGTCAGATGAGGCGACCACGGCTCTTCGCTACACTATCGAGTGGGACAAGATCGAGGCGGACAGGACGCGTTTGACGCTGGCTCCGCTTCTACACGCGGTCTGGGATATTGAATGTATGTCCAGCCACGGCGATTTCCCGCAGCCGAAGAAGACCTGGAGAAAGGTGGCCCGCGAGCTGCTTGAGCAGGAGATTAAGACGGCCGAAGAGGCGGCCGAGGCTATTGCTGAGGCGATCAATGCGGGCTCAGAGGGCCGTACGAGCAATGGTCCGCTTCAATCAGTCTATCTGAAGTCCAAGAAGCCCTGGACTCCAGAGGCCGTTATGAATGAGTTCTCTGAGCCAGCTGAGTTTGAGGACTATCTGAACAATACTGACCTGAAGTTCGACGAGCGGATCTCTGAACTCGACACGTATCTCACGGATCGAGTCCGCCTTGGGAAAGTGAAGGGCGACGAGATCGTCCAGATCGGTATTGTGCTCTATCGCAACAACAAGCCCGAGGCCAAGCACATCTTCGTTCTAGGCACGTGTGATCGTGACAAGGTGGCTCCGCCCTCTGCATCAAGTGTGCCGATCCACGTCTATCCCTTCGATATGGAGAGCAAACTCCTGTCGGCCTTTCACGCCTGGCTAGGTAAGACAGATCCGGACGTGATGATCACGTACAACGGATTTGGTTTCGACGAGAAGTACGTATGGGAGCGAGCCGAGGAGTTGAGCTGTACACCGACCTGTATGTCGTGGTCTCGCCTCTCTTCGGGTAAGCCCAAGCTGGTCGAGAAGTTCCTCAGTTCGGCCGCAATGGGCGACAATACGATGCACTTCATCAACAGCCCTGGTCGTCTGAAGGTGGATCTCTTGCCCTATATCCGCCGTAACTACAATCTGGATTCATACAGTCTAGATAACGTAGCTGCGACGTTCATGTCGGGTTCTATTACGGGTAAGGTGGAGCCCCTGCCTAATGGTCAGCTTCGCGTCCCCACGAAGTCGACGAAGGGGGCGGTAGCGGGACGCTTCATCGTGTTGATGGACGACGACAACGACCACGTACTGGACAAGGCGGAGATCGTGGGTGTGGAGGCAAAAGCGATCATCATCTCCGTGCCGGATGCCCAGACCAAACTAGCGGAACACGGCCTACCACCGGTCCGCTGGGCTCAGGTGAAGGACGACGTGAGTCCTAAGGAGCTCTTCGCTCTTCAGCGTGGGTCCTCGGCGGACCGTGCTAAGATCGCTCGCTACTGCTTGCAGGACTGCGATCTGACGATGGAGATCTTTATGAAGCTGGAGGTTCTGAACAACGCTGTAGCAATGGCAAACGTCTGCTCTGTCCCTGTCAGTTTCATCTTTATGAGGGGCCAGGGCGTGAAGATCGAGTCGCTGGTCTTCAAGGAGTGCCGGTTGGAGGATCGCCTGATTGAGGTCCTTCCTGCCCCAAAAAATGGATTTGGTCGTGAGCCCCCGCCCCCTGTGATCAACGCAGACGGCGAAGTAGAGGCCCCTGCCGAGGAGGGTTATGAGGGGGCCTTTGTCCTGGATCCCGTCACAGGGATCTACTTCGACGACGATCCGGTAGGTGTGCCTGACTTCTCGTCGCTCTACCCATCC
>Ga0164297_10005771_pt1 | contig 10502 bp, 19 predicted proteins | sample GEODES058metaG_FD_113539 | JGI IMG/M metagenome (GOLD analysis project Ga0164297, IMG submission 113539) | Dystrophic lake water microbial communities from Trout Bog Lake, Wisconsin, USA - GEODES058 metaG | ecosystem: Environmental > Aquatic > Freshwater > Lake | place: USA: Trout Bog Lake...
ACTCATGTAATGTTTTTGTCTTTCTGAAGCTGGAATTACTTCTGGCTTTTCAACAAAATCAATGCCTAACCGATCAAACTGGGCCTGTAAATTGTGCGCCGGAATGGTTTCGTCATCCTCAACCCCTAACTTGTATAAGCGTAGGTTGTTGCGATGAAAATCAGGCTTGCCAATTTTCTTAATTGTACTGTTACTGGTACGAAATGCGTAACTAGGAAATTTTGGATCATTGTCAACTACAACAGTGACATAAATTTCTTCAAAACCAAGAATAGCCAATGTTACACAACGATGTTGAGCATCATATACAAATAGTTTTTTAAACTTAAAAATCTGTTTAGCTTCATTGATGAGTTCGACTAGATCTGGATAGGTATTACAAGCGGCAGGTTGGCAAATACGATTGTCCCATTTTTGTAACAAAGACAACAGTGTTTTAATAATAACATCTCGTTGTACTTCGTAGTCAATCCATATAATAGATACTGGAACTTTTATTCCGCCATACGGAAATCTGTAGTTTGAATTAAAAACTCTACTTTTTAATTGTGCCAGTTGTTTGTCTGTTACACCGTGTTCATCTTTCAGTTTCTGAAGTATTTCTTTAGCAACATCCGACAGTGAGCGCGAAATTCGCTTTATCATTTGTATTTCCTTTTGTATTGATTAATAAAATATAACTTAATTTTTTAAGTTATGTATATATTATACTATTGGTAAAACCAGTTGTCAACTCATTTTGGACGAATTTTCAATTTTGCGTAGATATTTTGGACACCAACTGCTTGTCTAATAGCATCTTGTAAGGCATCATGTTTACTGCCAGTGGGCATATCTGGATCATAACCCAAATCAAACAATGTGCGGGTATCTCGAAGTTGCCAATAGTTCCAGGGCAAGGGTCTGCCCATTTGGCGTAGTAGATTTTCAATCATGACCAAATCAAATGTGGCACCGTGTGACCAAAATGCATCACAGCCCCACGCAAACTTATGGAAACGGTCCATAGCTTCTTCTAATGGAATTCGATCTTGATCCGAAAATGCTTCTTCCATAATGGCAGGATCTTGTTTTGCCCACCAATCCAATGTAGCAGGATCAACAAATCTACCCAACTGATCTTGGTCGTCTATGCTGATACGGAAGTATATTTTATCACCGTAGCCATTTCCCCAAGGATTAAAATGGACAGCGCCAAGTGTTAAAATAACAGCATCTGGAGTAACTGCCATTGTCTCCATATCTACCATCAGATGTTTTGCCATGATATTCTTTCTATAAAACTATATTATAGCAGAATATCTGGACTATGTCAATACATTTTTTTGGGTAGGCTTTGGTCGCGTAGTTTCTTATTCCAGCGAGCCTTTGCGGCTCCTGCTTTACGTTTTCTAGCGGTTGTGGGTTTCTCGTAGAACATACGTGCTTTTACTTCTTCAAGTAGACCAGAATCGTCTACACGTTGTTTGAACTTTCTTAACGCTGTCTGAATAGGCATGTCGCCCACTATAACTTTTAATCCGCGTACCTTGTCTTTATTTTGTCGACTCATTGTTTACTTTTTCATCAAATATTAGTTTGGCAGGTTTTCCATCTACCGTTTCTTTATTTACTACTATTTTAATTAAACCTCTATCTACTAGGTTTTGTGCATCAAATTGATAAGGTAGTAGTGTTTTTTCTAATATATTTTTGAGCCCACGAGCGTTTGTTTTAAGTTCTTTGGCCTGTTCGGCTATACTTGTTAACGCACTATCCTTAAACTCTAACTCAATACCATCCAGTTCAAAAATATATTGATATTGTTTAATTAGACTGTTTTTGGGTTCTTTAAGTACTTGTACCAACTGTTCAGTTGTTAATTCGTCTACACTAACTGTAAGTCCAAAGCGTCCAACAAATTCAGGAATAAATCCATATTTGATAATGTCTTTTGGTGTGATGTCGTGTAATGATATAGATTCTTCTTTTTTACTGGATACTGAAGCATGAAATCCAATACTGCCTTTGTCAATCCGATCCAACAAGATCTTTTCAAGTCCAACAAATGCTCCACCACAAATAAACAATATGCTAGAAGTATCAATTTCCTGCATTTCGCTATTGGGATGTTTGCGTTTGCCCGAAGTAGGAATACGCATAATACTGCCTTCTACCATTTTGAGTAGGGCCTGTTGTACACCCTCTCCACTTACATCTCTTGATATTGATACACTTTCGCCTTTACGGGCGATCTTATCAATTTCGTCAATGTAAACAATACCACGTGCAGCCTTTTCTACATCGCCATCGGCGGCATTGATTAACCGTGTCAATATGCTTTCTACATCTTCTCCCACATATCCGGCTTCTGTGATGCCGGTGGCATCACAAATAGCAAATGGTAAATCTAAAAACTCAGCAATCTTACGTGCCAACATGGTTTTGCCACAACCGGTGGGACCTAACAACAACACATTGGTCTTTTCTAACTTGATTTCTTTGTTAGGATGATTGATACGTTTAAAATGTTGGCTAACAGCAACACTGAGTGCAATTTTGGCATCTTCCTGACCAATAACGTATTCGTCAAGATAATCTTTTAGAATAGCAGGATTAAGGCTTCGTTTTTCAATAGGAAACTGTTTAACTTGCTCGTCTTTGAGTATTCCTACACACAACTCAACACAGTCGTTACAAATAGCACTTTGATTCCCAACTATAAGTTTTTCAACTTCTTCCTTACTCTTACCGCAAAAATCGCAATTATGATTAAGTGTTTTAGTTACCAATTAGTATACTCTCTAAAAATGTTTCTATTTGGTCAATTCTGTTAAGATTAATATGCTTATAAATGTCAATTAAAGCAGGATCAGTTGCTCGGTAGTATACATTGTTTTTACTCAATATATAACTACTCAATACATTTGTTACAGAATTAAGACCGTCTATATCTATATACTTATACTCGCAACGACTCATTGCGTAAAAAAGCCAATCAACTTCTGGTTCATCTGTATATACATACAGATTTAGATTTTGTTTGATATCATTTTTAGACAGCCATTTACTAATTGCTGTTTGATCATCATCGTTAAGATGTAAAAATAATATACTTGTACTGTCATTTTCAAAAATATCCGGAGGTGTTATTAAAGTAATTTTACCGTCCATGTTATCCTTTATTATTTTGTATTGTTTTTAAATATTCTTCTTGAGAAATTACATTCTCAACCGTTGTGGTATTTGTCCAAAGATTACTTTGACGTTGTTCTTCATTTTGAACATAACCATCTGAAAACACTTCTCTTAGAGGTCCTCTATTGGCGTTTTCAATTTCTATATCCTTTAAATGTCTTTCAGCTTCTTCACGTCTTGCTAATTCTTCGTTATCCTCTAATTTTAGAACAGAGAAATCACAATCTTTACTTGGACAGAATAAACCAATTCCCGGAGCATCTACTAATTCAGTTCCACACTTGTAGCACTTTAATCTATCAGATGATTCATCAACCACTTCGTCTGGTTGTACTTCTAACTCTTCTGGAGTTGGTTTTTCGCCTACAAAAGTATCCAACTCTTGTATGGTTGGAGACTCACCATCTAATTCTAGAGTATTTTTAGAAGTATGCTCTTGTACTAAATTTTTAATAAGTTCAAGTTGCGTATCTGTTAAAACATCATCTCGAATACCAACGATGGTACCATCGTTGTCTGTGATAAGTTGTGTTCGTTCTCTAAACTTTTGAAAACTTATTTGACTAGATATTAATAGTATTAGAGCCAATGGATCAAATACAATAATAATTAATATGATAACCCAGGTAACAGCACGTTCTAAGATTGCCGAGTCGGTATTACCATAGACAAAGGCCGCAATGTACTTAATCGGGCCGACTTCAGCTTCGACCTTTCGTACCTCTGCCGCGATAGGCGCTCTTTCATCGTTAAGGGCAGAGATTTTTTTCTGCGATTCTGTAATTTCTTGGCCAAGGCGACTGCGCTCTTTCTGCTGGGACTTGCGAATTGCGACAGCTTTGTCCGCACCTTTTTCATCTTGTGAGCGTGCCATAACCTGATCCACGCTCTCATCAAGTTGTTTGAGGGCCTTACGATTGACATCTATATTATCCTTTTCATTTTGAATCTTTTCATCATAGACGGCTATTTTGCTTAATACATCACCGCTGACTAAATTTTGATCACTGTGTGCTTTACTTAAGAAACCAAATATGCCCATGCTGGTAATAATCATCAGCAAGGCAACTGCTATACACAGGTAGGCCTTAATACTTAATGGGGCAATCTTCCAATTTTGTTTTAGCCAAACGGTAGCAATAATCTTACCGATTTCTAAACTTATGCCCATAATTATGATTGGGACAACAGCGGCGGAGAAGATTGCGGTAAGACCAGCAACTGAATAATAAACAGCAACAGCTGAAACAGATAGGCCACTTAGCAATGCCAAGTAGGCAATTAATTTTTCGTTAAAAGTTGTATTCATTTTCTACCTACGTTACACAATGGGTAACTTCCTACATGTTTTTTGAAATAGTCTAGTAATTGTAATTCTAGATCTTTATGTACCTGACTTTTAGCAGTTATTTTTTCTTCTAAATTAAATATGGTTTCCATTCTTTCTGGGCATTTATAAGCATATATTGAAACTTCGGAGTCAGTTGATTGAGTATCTTTTCTTAACCATTCTCTTACAATAGTATCTGATTTATCCCCAGATATATATCTTCCAAGTCTACTTTTACTACTTCTCAATGGTTGATCGCTATTTTTTATGCGAATGCCTAACGGATTACCGCACTCCCCGATCTTTACAATCCAACCATTAACAGTAATCATATAGACCCAACTGCTATGAGTACTATACATTAAAAAATTGTCAATGTTTGTATAAAACCATTTATTTCCATGATACGTACTTTTTATATTACATACCTTTTTAAATCCCGAATTAATATAATGATTAATATGATTAACCGGAAATATATAGTTATCATCTTTTTTCAATTTTATTTCCTCAATTTCAAACAAGGCACTGAATATGTCATCAAACGAACCATTGGATGTATTTCTCATTTAACGCCTCATTCTAGAAATATCTATAGCTTCTTCGTCACTAAACACCGGAACCGCATTACTCTTGTGCATTGTAGCAATGCCTTTTACCTTTGTACCTGTGTATACCTTGGGAGCGGCCAATGTAGCATTACCGCCTGTGGTACCTAGACTAGGAATATGTTTTGTATTTGTACGACCTACAGGAGTAGACAAACTGTATGATAATGGTTCAGCTTTCATGGCACGTCTGCGCTTCTTTTCTTCAGCCTCGACGCCTTGACGTTTAAGAAGTTCTTTCCACGACTGATCTAGTTCACGTGCCTTACGTGCCTCTTCGGCATTACGAAATTTAACTTTGCCTTTTTTCTTACCTATAGTGGTAAGCCAAGGTCCTTCTAAGTGCATCATAATTAAACCGTTTCTAATTTGTTGTTACTAAAATGTGCCTGTAATTCTAATTGTCTTTGAAGTTTAACACCAACGCCTGTGAATCGCAAGATAGTTCCGTTGGCGGCAATTTTAAGACTACCTGCTACTGTCCAAATCTGTCTGCCAGACACATCAATTCCTGCTAGTTTTCGAACAACACCGTTGATAATTCCTGTTGATGTTAGATTTCCTCTGCTCCACTGATATGTTGTTTCTTTTGGCGTCCAAACATGTTCATCACCAGAATTGGATTTACAATACTCTTTAAATATTTTTAATGTATCTTCTGCTGTCATAACTATCCTTAATTAACTAGATGTTATTAGTATAATTGGTTTTACTAGAATTGTCAATAATTGATTTTACCAAAGAAAAAGCCCGGGCTTTTATACCTGGGCTTTTCTGTGTGCTTCAAGAGCTTTCATACGGGACACGAGTAATCTTATTTTTACATAGTCCGAAAGTTCTTCTTCCTTTTCATGTACAATCTTTCCATACTCAACAACCCGACGATTTCGTCCTAAAACTAAATCGTCGTCGATAACAATATTATTTGGACTGCTTGGCCTCGGGTGCTTTAGCTTCGACTTTCTTTTCACTTTTGGCAGGCTTAACCTCTGTCTTGGCAGGTTTAGAGGCAGTAACTTCAACTGGTTTGGCAGGAGTTACTGGAGCGGCTGTTTCAGCCATTGCTGTAAATGCGATTGTGGTTGCTAAAATTGCTAGAACTTTTTTCATGGTATTTCCTTTTGGTTAATATACAGAATTTTTTTCTGTATGTATATATAACGCTTTACTTACACAAAGGGTTTACACAATAAAACTTATTTTACAACTGTTGTAGTTGAGGTTGTATCAAACTCTGGAGCAATTTTGTTTAGCTCTTCTTCGGTAGCAAATCTTTTTTGTTCAGACATTGCTCGTGGAATAAAATATCCAAAGTTTACTGGCTTCCAAAATCTATGTAGAATATTGTTTATTATTACAATCGTAGCTACACCAATAATAATTGCCAATCCTGTTAAAATACTTCCGGCCAAAATTGATGCCGCATTATCCATGTCCATAATTTACTCCTTGTTCATATGTTAAATATAATTCTAATGTCAACTGACAACATCCAAACACATACTAATATTACTACAATATATAGTATGATGTCAACATTTTCATCAAACATTAGTGATTCCGATCTAATTTGGTATTTGTTAATCCGGCCACTACTTGAAAATTTTCCCAGGCAGATTTCAACGATGGAAATCTATCTAATTCGTCAGTTGGCAGGACCGTTTCTAACCAATAATAAGGCATACGCTGTGCACGAGCACCGAACTTACGAGGTTGATGTAGTCGACCGGTTTCCCAAAGTTCAATACTTACACTACGGAAACGGTCCTCGTCTTCGGGCGGATAGTTACGCCATTCCGGATTGCTCAATCCGTAACTATCATGATAACTGACCCAAATACTGTTCCATTGGTTATCGTCGTGCGGGTCAAAATCTGTACGAGCAATGATGATCAACACATCATCAATATTTACACGACCATCAACAATGTCACGCACACACCGGCTATAACTTAGTCCAATTTTCATTAGAGTTCCTCTTCTAGGGTGTTATAATCAACACCGCCGTGTTCTATACATACTGTTCGAATCCAACCACCGCCTGTGCTAGTACCAGGCTTACCACATTCCTCGCAGGTAACCCCACTCATACTTTCTGCCATTGCTACCAGTCCACGAATGTAATCATCTCCGCCTGTGTAGTAAAAACGCAGGGTGCCAAATTTTTCTTTAACTTGATCTAGCACCACCTGTGATACTACCTCGCCATCTTTGTTTTTCCAATCAATATAGTGTTGAATATTACCTATAAGTTGATTCAAAATCTGAAACCAACCATCTCCACATTCAAAGCCCCAGCATATAGCAGTTTCAGTCATAGGCCTATCACAGTTGACCATTATCTTTGGATATACCTTACACAGGTATTCGTCTAGTTCTTGTTTCATATATCTGTGCCAGTAAATCTGCCATCAGCTTTATAGCGTTCAACCAGATTGGCCAATGCTTTGTTGATATAGTCGTTGAGTGTGATGTTTTGTTTATGTGCTTCTAATGCGGCCTTTAGTAAAAGATCATCTGGCAAATCTAAATTTACCATGACACCGGTATCGTAGTCCTCACCTGCGGCAATGGCCAGACCTTTTTGTATAAAGTCATCGTCGACACCTAGGTCAACATAGTTGACATTTTCCCATGCTTCGTTCCTGTTGATATCTTTACGCTTGGATTCTTTACGATGCTTTTTTTCAAAGTCGGGATTGATCATACGATACGCACGTTGATGTACACAGTCATGTGCTTGTACTTCGTAGACTGTTTGATCTTGAGTATCAAAAATAATACTAAAACTATGTCCATCAGGCTCACCATTTGACGAGTCTAACATATAAGCAGTTGGGCCGTAACATTGCCACATATACTCGCCACCCTCGGTGATACGATAGTTAACCAACTCCATAAATTCTTTCATTGAGATCATTGTGCTTGTACTCCTGCTCGATCTGCTGTTACCAAGGCAATTACTATAACTGCAGTAATAGCCGCCAAAGACCAATCTTGTTGAGCAACATATTCAACTGTTGCTAACAAATTGTAACCAATTAAAAACCAAGTAATTTTGGTATCGTTTTTAATATACCATTCTCGAATTGCCTGTAATGTGTTCATTAAATATTCTCCAATATGTCGTACGTTTTATCAAAAATTGGGCCATCACAAATATAGAGCTCACCATCTACGCCGCGCATTAGATAGTCTCCTGCTTTGCCTTGTTTGTAATTGCCTTCGAGTGTATTAACTCTAAACGGTTCATCAATACGTTTACATTGTATAACAACAGGTCTTTTTCTACAATCAACCATATCAGCTACTGTTTCAAATGTATCAAATGTTTTCATGTTAGGCCTTTGTGTGTTTGTATCTGCTAATTGTACAGTACATATATGGTATTGTCAACTACTGGTTTTACCGTTTTACAAATGAAAAAAGAGCCTTTCGGCTCTTTAGTTCTGGTTACGAGTTCCAGAATCCACTCTATCGGTGTGGTCGGTTTAAACTTTACTCAGCGTCTTCTTCGTCGTCGCTTGTATCGTCTGGTCCATAAACTGCTAGTTTGTTCATATCATGCTCCTTATAGTTGATGCGATTAAACACATATATATTTAGTTCAATTTTATTACAAAGCCAGTCTTAATTTAATATAATCTGTGATTTTTTGAGCCATATCAGTTCCACAATAATTGTCCATACCTTCGAATCCAGGACTGCTGTTCGCTTCGCAGACCAAATATCCTTCATTGTCAAACAATAGATCAATGCCTGCTATCTGTAATCCTAACGTAGTAGCAGTTTGTCTGGCAATATAATCTATTTCTTCTGTAATCTCGAACGGTTCTGCTGTTCCGCCTTGACTTACGTTGGCTCTAAAGTCACCAACAGGTGCTGTACGTTTCATAGCGGCAATAACCTTTCCGCCTATTACCCAAACACGTAGATCTTCTCCGGGGTAACTACTAACAAATTCTTGTATGATTAATGTCTTTTTTAGTGCTATATTGTTTAATAGTTCCATTAAATCTTTAAAGTATTTGCGATTTTCACATAGATATACAGTCTTACCTTTACTACCACTTGTTGCTTTTACAACACACGGAAACCCAATTTCTTTTTCGACAAGATCTAAATCTACTGTCCCTGTTACCAACATTGTTTTAGGAATAGGAATGTTATTCCGGGTTAGTAATTGACTGGTCATTAATTTGTCTGAAACAATATCAACACTAGCAGAACTATTAATAACAGGTATATTAAATTTTTCAATTTGTCGCATCAGCGCAGATGTAAAATAGTTTGTAGCAGACCCTGTGCGACTCAACACCAATGCTGGCATTTCTACTCTTTCGCCTTTGTATCGAATACTACGGCTAGTACTACGACTCACAATAATATCAAAATATTTAGGCTCAAGTATTTGTGGTTCCAATCCGGCAGTGGTTAATTTTTCTAAAAGACGAGTGTTTTCGTAACTATTGATATTGGTAGAATGGTGTAGTATCCATATTTTTTTCATCTTAGGCTCGCATATAATATATATGTATTTAACCAAATTGTTATTACAAATTTATTACTTTGTTGGATGAAAACTGTTTATCTGTCGTTGTGCATCTCTAACCTTAAACACACAAGAGGATCGTAATTCCATGTTTGTTATTTTATCACAATCGGTTACACTCACTGTGGCCAGAGCAACACATAAATGTTTTTGATTAGAGTCATGTATTTGATTACATTTATCTATATCTCCAGCAAAAACAATTATAGGAAATAATAAAATTACAAAAATGTAATACATCTTTTATTTAACAATAAAAGACAAAAGGGCCTTGTTAGGCCCTTTGTAATACTACTAATTTAAAAATTAGAATGCGTACTTGATACCAACTAATACCTGGTTAACATTTTGTGCTTTAACACGTTCTTGACCAGCATCATAACGATAATCAGCAGTCACGCTAACTTTCTTAGTTACTGGAACACTAACACCGGCACCTGCCAACAAGCCATAACCTGCTGGTAGTGTGCTACCACTACGTTGACTCAAATAGTCAACACCTGCTTTAACAGCGATATTAGCCGAACCGACTTTGGCTACATCGTATGAACCAATTAGGCTATAACGATCTGCGTTGGTTGCAGTTTTTTGTGAAAAATTGTGATCAGCTTCAAGAGTGACACCAACTTTACCAAACTTCTCACCAAGAGTCAACCCCATTGTGTTGTTAGCATGTAAGTCGGTGTGGAATGATTCTCCACCGACTACACCAACTTCTACAGCACCTGCTGAGGCCATTGCTACTGCCATTAATGTTGCGATTGCAAATTTTTTCATAATTTTTACTTCCTTTTTTTAACAACCTATAAGTTGTTATCATATATTTATAAAGATA
>Ga0164297_10005773_pt1 | contig 10501 bp, 10 predicted proteins | sample GEODES058metaG_FD_113539 | JGI IMG/M metagenome (GOLD analysis project Ga0164297, IMG submission 113539) | Dystrophic lake water microbial communities from Trout Bog Lake, Wisconsin, USA - GEODES058 metaG | ecosystem: Environmental > Aquatic > Freshwater > Lake | place: USA: Trout Bog Lake...
GGTGTCTCCTCGAATTTCGCCGCAAGCTCGCGAACAGACGCCTTCGGCTGATGCACAAGATCCGCAACGTCAGCCGACACTGTATGCTGCATGGATGGCGGAGCCATTGGCGCTGGAGCAGCCTTACCACTCCGGGGCCCGCTGACGGCAGCTTCCGGAGGGGCAGGCTTCAGCACGATGGCGGCATAGAGTACGACGGACGGCACATCGGACCCACCGCTGGCCGTGCTCGCCCTGTGCGCCTTGTGTGCTGCCCGCTGCGTGAGGACGTCAAACATAAAGGTCGGCTCCAGCTTGTGCACAATGCGTGCCGCATCCCCGCGCCCGGTGAGTTTGCCAGCTGGCAATGGGACTCGAGCAACGGCGACCAGCTCGTTATGTCGTTTCACCTCGATGAACGCCAGCGGCTTGAGGTCCATCAGCGCACGCACGCCCTGCGGTGGCAAATCGATGACTACTGACGTCCCAAATGACGGCTCATGCGTAGCTGCATGCACCACAGGGCAGGTGGCAGAACACCAGGGCGCCTTGGAGTTGACATGGTCGTCTACAGACGTCAGGTGTACTGTGGCTGTGTACTGGCTCTTCAGCGGCAAGCCCAGTGCGCGCTGGAAGGTGACTACCAGCTGCAGCACCGGCAGGAACGTGCCGTGGGACACCAGTGCTCGCGCAGCAGCAAGCCTCTTGCGAGCCTTCCATCGCCGCACCCAGCGCTGCATGACCAGCGCCGCCGCCGTCTCCTCTGCGCTCATCGCGTGGCCACCGCCGAACCAGTCGATGGACATTTGCAAGCGCACAGCTGCTCTGTGCTGGCCGCTGCCCGTCGCACCGGAGGCTGCATCGTCGCTGTTGTCCATGATGAGCGGCATCCAGACGTCCACGAAGCCATCTCTGCCGCTGAATTGCACGCCCGCAGCAGCTCGCTCCGTGTCACTGGCGCGGGGTAAGGCGGCCCGGACGACGACAGGGGTGCCGTCATGCTGGCTGAAGAAGACGGTCGCGCTTCCGTCTGGATGCCAGTACAGCTTGAAATGCGCAGTCCCGAGACGGCCGAGAGGACCGAGCACCTTGCGCCGACGCAGGGTGACTGTGATGGCGTCGCCGGGGCCGACGAGGTCGACAACCACGACGCCCTCGTGCTCCGCCCACTGCACATGGCCAGAGTCGTCTGCCACTCCCGTCGTGCACGCCGTGCGCACCTCTTTGCTCCCGAAGGCGTATGCAACACGCGCAAGCGGCTGGATGCCACCCATTTTGCGCACCACATTGCCCGTCGCAGTCACGGGGGAGGGAGGCTCACCATCAGCGCCACGGTGGGAATCGCCCGGTGCACCGTCGTCCATGTCGGTGGCGTCAAAGTTGACGACATCAATGACAGAGCTACTTGTGTGGGCGAAGCTTTGAGCGGACGAGTCATGGCCGCCAGCAGTGCTGAGACGCCGCTTGTTGACGGGTGAGTGCTGCACATCGCCCAGGCCAGTGGCCTCCATCACGTAGATGCGGAGACTGCCGCCTCGCGGCACAGCAGCCATGTGCATGCGATTTGTCAGCAAATCCAACGCCGGCGAGAAGTCGACGGGAATGAAGCGGTAGGGGAGCGCCATGAGGAGGCGGAAGATGCGCTGCACGATCCATGCGGTGATGGTCTCACTGCCGGGGAAGTGACTCACCGGCAGGCTCAAGTGGACGCCACTCACGTCATGCGCGTGCACCGTCACCTCTGCTGCCGGCTTGCCCGTGAATTTGACGAGGCCCACAAAGGCACACCCAGCCTGCGGGCGCAGGCGAAGGCGCATGATGCACGCCTGCTTGATCTTCGTGATCTTCAGCTCCACTGTGGCTGCATGCACCTTGCCCGTGAGGCGGGACACAAGCTTGCTGGCCGCCGTCTCGAGCGTAGCAATCACGACAATGTCTGCGTCAGGCAGGTCCACCTCCACTTCCGCGTCGAGGAACACATCCCCCGGCTTGAGCGTGCCATTCGGGCGCACGAAATCTGGCGGCATGAACATGCGCACCAGGCGTGGCGCCTTGGTGCCCACATCCAGCTTCACAAGGTTCAGCTTGGTGATCCAATTCGGAAGTAGCGCGGGGGCAGCCACCAGCTGATGCAGCAGCAAATCCACCAACGGCGGGCCATGGACGGACAGCACAGGTGACACGACGGATGCCCACAATGCCTGCAGCGCTGCATTGGACCACTCCGCGGACTGACCCCCAACGCGAGACAGCATGAGCAGGTTCATGCGGCTTCTCAGAAACAGTTCCCAGTCGATACGGAGCTTCGCAAGTGAGCGTGCGCGTTTGGCTGTGTTGAGAGCAGAGGGTCGGGAGGGCGCGTGAGTGGTGGGTGCCGTGGTAGTTTGGTCGGCAGGAACACCGAGTGCGGGTCTGCGCACCTGCGACGCGCTCGTTATAGAACCGCTCCCACGCAGCTTGGGCGACGGCAGAGCCAGCGTTGAGGAGCATGGCGCCCACCACGGCGGGTAACAGGCGCAGCGGGTTGCGGCGTTGGGGCACTGCTAGCTGTGCCTCAGAGACCTCCTCTTCCGCCTTCTGGCCGCTCCCGCTGCTGCCAGGGCGGAGTTGCAGAAACACAAGGTGAGGTGGCGCATGCGTAGTGTCAGCTCGTAAGTGTGGCGCCCCAATGCAAGTGTTCTCCACGGGCCAACTACCGCATCGATCGTTGTGCAACTGCTCCACTGCCCAAGGCTGCAGCGGCGGCGTACGCGCCCGCGCGCGCACATCTGCACCTACGCACCTGACGGTGTTCTTGGCCTGCGCTGCGGCCTTCTTTGCCAGCTTGCGCTGCTTGACTTTCTGTTCGCCTCGCATGGCGCCCCACGATGATGAGCTGAGTGCTGCTCAGTTGTCGCTTACAGGCGATGCACCCGGCCAGACATGGCCTGTCTTCGAGACAGTCGGTTGGCGAGGACACCTGCTTACCGACGGTACATTGGCCCCACCTCACCCAGCACAGCAGCAACTCGCCATACCTGTATGGGCAGAGCACGTCAGCAGGGCGATGGCCTGCCCGGCTTGCTCGCGTTCAGCTTATGGGCAGCGGGCAGTGCCGGCACAATCGCTCTGCAAAACTGGCTGCGCACACAGGAGGAGCGACGAGTAGACAACGAAGAGCGCCGGGTGCGTTGCCGCGTGCGTGCGTCCTTCCTTTATTGGTGGCCAGTGCACCCCGACTGGACGGAGGAGTAGGGGTGTGCGCGCCCCAAGGCTTGCGTACCTCTGCGTTGCCAACTAACACTGCCGCTGTGCTGCAGTTGCGCGAGGAGTGGGCGCAGCAGAGCGCCCAGCGCCTGGACTTGCTGCTGCAGTCGTCAACAGGGGAGAAGGACCGAGCTGGAGAAGACTTGTTCCAGGCTCCGGAAAGCGCAGCCTGGTGCGTCCACACACCCCTCGAGGCGCTCCAGGCAACCGCCACTCGCGACTGACGCGCTCGCCCCCAGGTTGGACGTGCTGCTTGACGCGCTGTGGCCAGACCTGCTGGGGCCTCTCGTCAAGGAGCTGCTGCCTCCGTATGCGCAGGACGTGCTGAACGCTTACCTCAGTGACCGCGACGTGCTCAACATTCCGCCATTCATCACGAGTCTGCGCATCGCCACCTTCGGACTGGGTGACGTGTGTCCGTACGGCACACGTGCTGTGCGTGCCAGCCGCCCCGGCATCGCTGCAAATGGGGATTGTGTCCTTGAGATGGACATTGAGACCTTAGCCTCAGACATGGACGTCACCATCCACGCCGGATTGAATGACCTGGTTGCGCCACTGCTGGAGTCAATGAAAGTGCGACCTGATGACAGCAGCTACATCGCAATCAAGGTGTCTGACATCCGGGTGGTTGGCACCATGCGCGTGCGCCTGTGCCCTGGCATGCGCATCGCCGCCGCCGGCTTCACGGATGTGCCAAACATAGCGCTCGGCCTGACGATAGCGTACCACAACAAGCTCGGCTTCACACGCGCGGTGCCTATCACCGCACTTCCGGGGGTGGAACCGACGCTTCGGAAACTCATTCAGATGGAGATTGCTCAATATGCGGTGTGGCCCCGTTTCGTGGCTGTCGATCTTGTGCCACCTGTGCTGCTGGGCCTTCCCAGCGCCGGCGACCGGGCGGCTCACGGCCTGCTGAAAGTCACGCTGTTGGAGGTCCGGGGCGTTGGACTCGATGCTTTGGCCAAGGCGCGCGCTGACGCTGACGCCGCTGCCGCTGCAGCTGCAGAGGCTCACATGCAGCATGATGTGCCACATCCGCCGGCGCGGCCAGTCATTCCCTACGCAGTCGTCCAATGGGGCCTCGAGTCGAATCGACAGCGCACGCCGCCAGCGGCACAGCCGCTGGACGAGGATGGCTGCTCACACTGGGGCGATGGCGGCTACACCATGGATTGCGACATGTTCTCTGTTCTCGGCTTGGACTTCTGCACAATCACATTGATCTCTCCTGGCTTCGGTCGCCTTGGAGCTGCCCAAGTGAAGCTTCAAACCATGAGCACCGGTGAGACGATGTTCAGCTACGCCGATGCAGCTGCTGATGCGTTCACGACGTTGCCAAGGGTCGCGTTCGGGGCGTCGAAAGAAGAGTACCAATCCCGTTTCGATGCGCTCCTTCCTGGACGCTCCACCGCCGCCGGCGTCTCCTTTGGCGGCTCTCTCGGCGTCATGCAAGCCTGGGTGCCGCTGGATGGCCAACCAGGCGCCGCCATGCACGTGCGCCTCGACATGGATTGGAGACGACAGAAAGCGTCTGCATCTGACGAGGGCGCTCGCCCTTTCATTGGCGGTATCAACACACTCATCGGCAGCGCGCAGGCGCAGCAGGCAACATCACAGCTGACACTTCATGTGTCTCTCGGCGAGGTCCGTGGCTTGCCACGGTTCGGCACGTTCATCCTCGTCATCTCCCGTGCTGGAGACTGGCGTAGCGGATTCAGGAGTCAACCCATTAAGGGCTCCACCCCCGTCGTTAACGACGCCTTCGAGCTCCAATACAGCCGTGATGTGCCCACCGTGACGCTCGTGTACCTGCGCCCGCCACTCCTCCCTGGACTGCCGGAGGTGCCGCTCGCCAATGCAGCGCTGCCTTCTACGCAGCTGTCCCCGGGGGTGGCTGCGAGCATGCTGCTCAAGCTCACGCCCGTGCCGGGGGCGCCGAAGGACATGGCGGCGAGAGTGTCGGACGCTGCTTGCCTCGTGCGTGCGATGCTGTTGGCGAACACTTAATTCCATTCTTTCGCCAGATCCATTTGCACACATGTCCTTCTCAATTTCAGCACCGTCCGTGATGACGCAGCGCCAGTTGCGGCGCGCGGGGCCTACAAGGAAGAAAGGAGCTCTTTGCTCAGGCAAGCGGTCTCGCGCAACACGCGTGCGGCCCTGCGCTTCTCTCGCGTGGACAGACGAACAGACGGACGGTTGTATTGGCGTCGCGCTCTTGCCCTTTGGCATGGTGGCTGCGTCGGCGACGCTGGAGGCGTGCCTTTGTGGTGTGCCGAGTGCCATAGCCTCAGCGCTGGCTTCCTCGGTTGCTCCCTCTGCCCCACTGGCACTGGGCACGCTGTTTGTCAGCCTTACTTTGCTGGAGTTGCAAACAATACAGAACGCGCTACAGAGCCCAGTGCTTCGTGCGTTGCTCACCTTGGCTGCGATCGCTGGCTTCGCTGCCGTTATAGCGATTCAGGCTCCTCTGGTAACTGCGACACTCGCTCACAAGGCAGTGGCCCCGTTGCTTCAGCCTTCCGTAGGTCTTGCCGTTTCAGTTGCTGTGGCAGTAATTGCTATTGTTGAGGCGCCTGCTCTGAGTGGCATCGCGGCTGGCATCGCGCCTAAGCTGGCTGACGGCATCGTATGGGCAATATTGATGCTCGTCGCATTCCGGATGGCGATGGGGCCGGGAGCCACCGCTCTGACCAAGTACCGCGAGGAGGCAGAAGCAAAGCAGCGCGCTGCTGCTGCTGCCGCAGCCATCGTTGTTGCGCCTGCAGCTGTTGACGCAGTCGGTGTGACCGATCCCATCCACACTGTTTCTGCGGTGGCGGCTCACTGAGGTTGAGATGATTGCATAGCACATCGTATATTCTGTTCACAGCAGACGTGAGCTACTGGTCACGATACTCGTAATCAAGTCGAGGTGCTTTAATGCAGAAGCTCTGGCTCCAGAATCAGAGCTAGCTAAAGCGCCGCGCAAACCCGAAAGCTCTTCAAGCAGTTGGGACTGTGCGCGGTCAGTCAATACCAGGTCTAGCCTCGCCTCCTGCTGCTCAACGGCCTGCATCTCTGCGCCGCTATCAGTTCGTAGACGCGCAGACGCGTAACGCAGAAGGCCCGCTGCGTCAGTCATGCCGACGTGCTGGCCAACAGGCTGTCCGTCCACGAAGAGGACGAGTGTGGGAAACGCCCTGACGCCGTAGCGCTGCGCGTAGTCTGTGTATTTGTCCACGTCCATGCGCGCAACAGTGGTGGCGGGCGTCCCAGCTGCCGCCAGCTTCTCCGGCAAAGCCGTGAAGTCCGTCTCCAGTGCCTTGCAGTACGGGCACCACGGCGCAAGGAGCATCACAAACGCACGCTTGCTAGACCCAACGACAGAGTCGAAGTTTTCCGGCGTCAGCTCTATGACTTGAGGCGCTGCGAGTGTGGGCCTGGTAGAAAGCAACGCCGGCACGAGCGCAGCCCCGCCGCCAAGGAAGCTCCGCCGCCTCAGCTCTCTACGGCTTTGTCCTTGCGCGTGACACACGGGGCTGCAATATTGCGCGGACAACTGCATGGCGAAGGAGGGGAAGTTGTGTGCTTGCAATCGACGTCGACGTCAAAGTCACACGTCCTCCCACTCCTCCTCATCGGAGTCATCTTGTGTCTCCTGTGTCTGTGGCGCAGGTACTACTGGCGCCGGCGCCGGCGCTGCTGCTGCGGGCGAGGCTGCAGTTGCATCAGGCAGTTGGCGCTGCGTTTGCTGGAACGCATACATCTGGCGGATGAACTCCGCCGCAAACTCCTCATCTGCAACAGTCTGAGACGCCGTTGCTGCCGCAGCAGCACCTTGTCCCGGCGCGGTCGCAGTGACTGGGGCTGCTGCAGGTGCAAGCTCACTTCTGGCAGCCTGTTGCTGCTGCTGCCTCTTCGCGTGCCACGGCGGAATGACTTTCCGCTGGCGTGATGCCAGCAGCGAAGGCCTGCCCCCTGCTGCGCCGCCACCAGAAGATGGACCGGCACCCCCCTGTGGGCCAGCACCAGAGGCTGCAGCACCGTCAACAGGTGCGCCGCCAGCGCCTTCATCCCCTTCGAGCTGGACCTCGAACTCAATGTCCTCCAAGAAATCAAACATGCCACCTTGCCTCGCAGGACGCGCAGCAGTTGCTGCCGCTGCTCCGGCGGCGTCGCCCCTGGCGAGCGCAGCATTCGCAATCCTTTGTTGCTCCCGGGCTGCGTTGTTGCGGACTTGAAGCCAATCGCGGAGTGCCCCGTGATCTGGCGGGTCCACGCCTGAAGCTAAGGCCTTGGCGATAGCCTCCTCGAGGGGCTTGATCTCCTCATCAAACTGCCCAATCAGCTGCCTGGCTTCATCGCGCCGCTGCCGTGCGCGCTCGAACGAGTTCATGCCCTCCTCGTCGCCGTCATCCCCAGTGTCTAGCGCAAGCTCTGCACCGCACGCCTCGCAGTGGAACGCGTTCGTCTCCGGATGAATAATATCGGCAGCGTCTAGGGATGTGTACCGGCGGCCATTGCAAGTAGGAGTCAAGCAAAAGAACTCCTGCACCAAATGCTCCTCCTCCGCGCTAGCTTTCAACGCAGCCCGGATGCTGTGAATGCGCAACCGGATGATGTCTACTGCGCGGGGGTAGTCAAGGCACACGTACTGTGCACACACACAACAAAGGAGATTGTGTGAGAGAGACAGGCGGCGACGGGAGAGCATGTGCCAGCACTGCATGCGTGCGCGGCTGCTGACGCACCACTTTCTTGCGGGTATGCTGTTGCACGATGTCGTCAGGATTGGCAGCTGGGTTGGGAGGGACCTTGACTTGTGTCTCTGCCCGCGTCACAAGCTGGTCTTGCGCGAGGTACGACAACGTCTTGCGGACTTGCTTCTCGGAAACAAGCAAGTCGCGGGCGAGCTCCTCTTCCTGCGCAGCAGCAAGTCAAGTGATCAGTGTGGGCACACTGCAGCCCCCCAGCCTGCGTGGAGATGTTGCGCTGTGCAGCTCTATTGACACAGTGACACGCACCAAGACCCACTCGCGGTTAGTAAGCGCGTCTATCAAGACACAGGCAAGGCCCTGAATTTCCGGGGGCGCCTGAGCCGGGTGAATATGCGCGTCAGCGCCTGAGTAGACTCAGCTACGCTTTCGCACGCATGTTGCTAGCGCAGACGACGTGCAGCGAGGCGGTGGGGAACGCGCCCTGGACGCTCTCTTCGGGTGTGCTGGTGGCGGCGGCGGGATGTCGCCCGCATAGAACGTGCGCGCCACCAGGCGCAGCAGGCGCTTGTATTCCTTCGTGGTTGCAGCCCCTAAGGATGCCTCGCCGACGGCGTGTAGGGACTGGCGAGGCGCCCAACAATAGTTCAGGTGCTTGCGTGGCGCTCGTGTCCGTGTCTTCGCGGGGCGCGTCACCCCAAACACGACAGAGTTTGTCCGCCGTCACACATGTGGTCCACACGCATGCAGCGCGAGATGAAGGAGTTCGCGAAGGCGTCGCCGCCGGGCATTTCATGCTTCCCAGCAGATGGTGTGGCTCTTAACCACTTGACTGCGCACGTCCAAGGACCTCCAGACAGCGTGTACGCAGGTGGCGTCTTCAAGCTTGACGTCCGCATCCCGGAGCGGTGCGTCTGCTCGCGTCGGGCTGCGTGATGCGGTCGCTTGAGCTTGTTTGGGCGCACAAGATGACACTCTCCTTTGCGCCCCTGTGTGCGGCGCAGATATCCGCTGGAGCCGCCGCTCGTGCGGTTCACGACACAGATATACCATCCGAACATAGACTCCAGTGGCCGCATCTGTTTAGACATCCTCAACGTGAAAGCCAAGGGGCCGGACCAGGCACGGAGCGTTTGTGTGCTGCGTTGCGTCAGTATGTGAGCGGCTGACGCGCTGCGTCTGTGCCTGTGTGTGGCAGAGCTCGTGGGCTCCGTCGCAGAACCTGCGGACAGGTGCGAGTCGCGAAGCGCCGCCGCCGTGGTTGCTGCTCTGGTTTGCTAACAGTGGGCCCTCTTTTGATGCGCGTGCAGTGCTGCTGAGCATCGGTTTGTTGCTCGCTTGCCCGAACCCGGATGACGGCCTCATGACAGACATCGTGCGTGCGGCGTTGTAAGTGCTGCTCTTCGACTCGCTAAGACTCTGAATGCCAATGAATGCCAATGCCGACACTGCAGACGCACGAGTTCAAGCACAACCGCGAACTGTTCGACCAGAAAGCAACAGCTATGACAAAGCAGCACGCCATGGCAGACGCTGTACAGGCTGCGGCTGCTAGTAATGTGGCACTGGAGGTTTTAGAAGAGGGAGCGCCGCCGAAGCGCCCCCGATTAGATCCATCGCAGGCCACAGACATCACAGACAGATGACAGACAGCGAATGCGCGTGGCGAAGCGACACGAATTGACTTCTTGCACTGAGGTGGGGCTTCCACATCGGGCGTTGCATTTGATGTCTTGTTTGTCCGATGATCTCGGGAGCGGGCATGATGGCGCCGTGCTCAAGGAGCAACTGCACCACGTCCGTGTGGCCATTCTCAGAAGCAAAGCGAATGGCCTCATAGTTACCAGCATGCACATTTGCGCCCAGTTGGATAAGGAGCTGCACAACAGCATCGCGGCCATAGATAATGCGGCCATCGTAATGCACGTTCGCTCCAGCACGAATAAGCAGCTCCACTACATGGAGATAGCCGCTATCAGCTGCGAAATTCAGCGCCAAGCTAATCACCTCTCGTGCGTTGTGTTGAAGAGAAACTCCGCGTTCATCCACGCCTGCCTCAATCATCGAACCAAGGACCGCGACGTCGCCGTAGCCGGCGGCCCGTAAAAGACGCGGGACGTGACGATAATGATCGGTCGCCAAAGGCTTCGCGTACCGTCGTCCAGGGTGCTCTTCTCGCAGCTGCACAAGAACCAGCCAGTAGGCCTTGTTCACACACGCCAGGCGCGCGAGCTCGACTGCAGGCAGGGGACGCAGCACTAAGACCAGCGCAAGCGTCGGTAGCTCAGTTGCGACGCGCTCGAGCAACAGGGCCAGCTCAGCCTCGGAGGCAGCACGACACCGTGACTGCGCGCGAGTCTGCATAGCACTGCGTACTGCGACTGAGACACGCTTGACAGCGTTGAATCGAGATGACAGACAGCGATTTTAATGCCGTGGCGAAGCAGATGTTGTGCAACCGCGCTGGCTTGCCGGGTAGAGGGGTAGACTACCCCGTCTACCTCTACTCTACCTCTACTCTACCCGCCTTGATCGGCGGGGGTAGAGTGACGTGTCACGCGGCTCGTTGAACA
>Ga0164297_10005774_pt1 | contig 10501 bp, 18 predicted proteins | sample GEODES058metaG_FD_113539 | JGI IMG/M metagenome (GOLD analysis project Ga0164297, IMG submission 113539) | Dystrophic lake water microbial communities from Trout Bog Lake, Wisconsin, USA - GEODES058 metaG | ecosystem: Environmental > Aquatic > Freshwater > Lake | place: USA: Trout Bog Lake...
TGCGATACCATTCTTTACCGATTGTTTTCGGTGTAACTATTCGTAATCGCGGAACGCAATTCCAACAGGGAATCGTGGTAAACCCTCGTCGGTCAATTCTTGGAACCTAACTGTCAACATCTTTCCAATGTATTCTGTGCCTTTTTGAAAGAGTTCTGTGCGGTCTTCACGGGTTCCACGCGGACGGCAATGAAAGGTCTGTCCCTTTGTAGTTTTGCACATCCAAAGGACGCACCCTTTTTCTTGTCCTTCTCCTTCTTTGAATCCGACTACTTCGTATTCGTCATCGAAGAACTCTTTGTACTTGAGCAAATCTGCGGAGCGAGAGTGTTTATAGAGACCGTGTGGATTGCGTAGCATAATGCCTTCATATCCGTTTGCGACGTGATCCGCATGCTGTTTTTTCATATCATCTTCGGAATGACATACATTGGTGGAGACATTGACAAGGTGTTTCATGCCTTGATTCGCAAAGAACATTCGTCGAAGATGCTCCAAACGATTTTCATAGGGTTGGTCGGTGAGGATATCGTAAATGTGGAATTTGATTTTTCGTTGTTTTTCCACATCCCCAGGTTTAAGGGTGACTCGTTTGACGAGACCCACGATTTCTTGAAAAGTTAGTTCATCACTGTAAAGTTCGCCATCAAGAACAAGAGGACCAGACGAAGGAATACGATTGATCTCTTCCATGATATGTTCCATGTGTGGAAATTGCTTTCGAAGGCGAGAGAATAGACCTTTTCCTTGAATTGCGATACAGCGAGTTCCATCAAGTTTGGGTTGAGTATAGCATGGAAAGGCAAATGTTTTGCCTCTTTTTTGATATTCGTGTGCGAGCATGGGTAGAGGAACCTCCGCATCAATACCCTTGCTTCGAGACGCATGTAAGGGAATAGCGAGGCATCCAGTAGGTTCATCATCGGATAAGTCCACTGCTTCTTCATTGATTTCACTGTATCCGCTTTCTTTCTTCTTAATCCAGGCAGCGCGTGCCTCGGATTCGGCTTGTTGGAGTGGAGTGGTTTCGTTTTTCTTGCCGATATTTTTGCCGGTTGAAATGACTTTTTCATTGGTTTGCATCTTGCCACCCATGTACCCATGCGTGGTTTCGATAACACCTGTGCCATCACGTGGAATGACACGAATGGACCAGACTTTTGCCTTGCCAGAAGTAGCTTCACCTTGGAGAGTGGGGAACATGATTGCTAATCTTTCTCTTACACAACACTCTTTTCAATTTTAATTACGCGATCCATCTCTTCATAGTCTTTCCATTCTTTCAAGTGATGAAAGGTAAGTGCCTTATTCAAATTATCCTTTAGCGGTTGGTAGATATCCGCGTGGAAATCAGGATGATGAAAGAGTTGACCACCTACACGTTTGATCCACATTCCAAGCGCGATATCCGCACACCAATGACAGGATACGAATTGATTGGGAGCCGTTCGGACATAGATACACAATTGATGGTATAACATTTTAGAGATAATTGTCCCTGCTCCTCCAGACAAGTAGAGACCCCAATAAGAATCGCGAATATGATCGAGAAGTTGTCCTACCGCAAAGGAGTCGTGAGATTGATATGTGGAAAGAAGAGCATTCATTCGGTCGGTAAAGACAAATGTATCATCGTCGATTAGAACGTACCAATCATAATCAAGTTGAGTGTTTTTAAAAAAATCGATGAATTTGGAAGGTAGTTCTTCATAAGAGTCGCCTGCTCCCCAAGAAAAAAGACGACGTGAGGGATCCATGGTATGCCCTAAAAAATATAAGTCATTGTGGTCAATGTGTTGGAACATGGTTTGAAGTTGCCATTGAACACGAGTAGAGAAATATTTTTCACAGGTAAGAACGACGTAGGCGACTCTCATTGTCTAGGAAGTACAGTTGAATCTTTAGATCAAAAATAAGATATTCATTTTCTATGGATTATTGAGCATCTTGCTTCTCACGGCGAAGTTGGGCGAGTGTAATTTTCTGACCGTTTCGAGTGACGGTTGCCAAGCGCCATGGCAGGGCATTGAAGGTGCGTTGAAGGTGGCCGGCATCGACGAGACCATGCATGAACTTGAAGAGAATCTCGCCAGGCTTGGAGGATTGAGTATTGATAAGAGATGGAACGGTGGCACACTCTGTTACTGTTAGATTGGTACTATCAAAGATGGCAGTAAGGAAAGAGGTGGATACACTTCCACTGGCATCGCGACCGGTATGAATACCAAAGGTAACGGCTTCATTCGTATCAAGAATCTCGGAAAGAGAGATGGGAGTGGGATTCTCATCTTGCGGTTGATTGGAGCGCGAGACTTGTTGACGTGGGGCGAATATACGACGAGTTTGAGCGGGCGGAGCAGGCTGAAGCGGAATGGCCGTTTGAAATCCTTGAGTGACATGGCCATTAGCTTGAGAAAGGCGCTGAACCTCTGTGGTTAGGAAACCAAGGGCATTCTCCATGTAGGCAACGCGTTGCTGAAGGTTGAGTACGAGCGTGGAAGTGAAATCGTTTGACATGTTTTAAAGCGGGTTTGGTTTATTGATTAGCCAAATGGGTCCGTCAAATTTTATCATTTTCGATACAAATACATGCGAGATGATAACAGGTCGGGCATACATTCACATATTTTGGCATCAAAGGTAAGTGACAAATACAGGTATCCATGCGACATCGTTTACATTCTTCTTGAATACAAAAACATTCATATTTGCCTTCACATGTATTACAGGCAAGTACGATACGTTCACATGAACAATCAAATACTTTACAACGAGGGCACCATCCATTTGATATCAAAATATCACAATGGCATTGAAATCTTCCACGACAGGATTGACAAGGAAAAGGATAAGTTCTTGGAGGAGCGGGTTCCATAATGAGGTTCATATCAGATATTCACTTTAAACTAAAAATAAGTTATACTTTTATTAATTAATTACAAGATTTACTTGGAGTTGGTTTTGATTAATACAATCATTGAAGGAATGACGAAATAGATTCATAACATGAAGTTCTTCATATTTGATAGAAGTCCATTGATTGAGATATGCGCGTTCATCATTATCAGGAAGACGATTTTGGACAAAGGCGATAATTTCACGACCATTTTGCTCCATATGATGATATGTCATTTGATAATCGCCAAGATCAACTTGAATAAGAAGGAGTTCGCTATTTGGAAGTGCTTGATAGATAAACATGGCTGTTTTATTTCTATATGTAACATTATTTTCAATTTTTATGATTATCCACCGCTACGCAGACCCGCATAATGGGCTGCAAGTGATATTTTCTCCATGATACTGTCATCGTGAAATACGATATTTTCTTTTTTGGCAAATTGTTCCAAATCACGAATGACATTACGTTCACGAATCTGAGATTGAATAAGAACAGATTGTGTTAAGAAATAACGAAAGTGTGCTTCATTGGGAACAGGGTTAGCAAATTTACCAATGGTACGATATAAATGTCCATAATGTGCGTCCCATGTAATGTATTCATTATACATGGCAGGAAAATAGACAATGTTCATTTTTGTACAATGGGTGCGGAGTGCTTCATAGATATCAGAGCGAAAGTCGTCAGGATAGATGTGGGGATCGTTGCGTGCTTTTTCGCGGAGTATGATATGCCATTCTTGAATCCAGGACATGGTTGAGTGATTTACATTGTGTATCGAATAGAACTCAAATTTATTGATAGTGATAAAAAATATATATTTGTGTTTTATTTAGAAGAGTGGCTTGGAAGTTCTAATGAATTCTTTCATTTTTTCATAACGATTACCGTTGCGATTTTCTGCCCAGGCAAGATAGAGTTTATAGGCATCCAACGACCATTTCATACCGTTTGTATGAAACAGATTACGAAGCATCTCCTTGCGCTCACGGTCTTCATTCCACCATCCACTAAGCCAATCCTCCATCCACTCTTGCGTAGTTCGAGGACTGTATAGATAAGAATGATGTTTCATGAATCCTTGGAAGTGCTCAAAGGGATAGGATTCGATATCAAGTCCGAGACTGGTAGCGACAATATGGAAGAGTTGTTTTTCAAAGTTAGTACGTGCGATGACACGGCATTCTTGTCTATGATTTGGCCAATCCAATCGCTGACAGGTTTCGCCACAGTACCAGGAAGTTTCACAACCTCCGCATTTCAAAGCATGGATGTTTTGGCCGTTTGGGCAGTTGGAATTACAGCAGAAGTAGGTATGGCTCATATTGTAGTGTGTTATGATTTGATAAATAGCACACCGATTCGTCAATTTTACATAAAAAATGGCAGTTTTTGTTTTATTGAATGTCGATTTCATCTACCACATGAGGATTGTATAATCGAGGTTCACTAAGATGGTAACTATGAATAATGCGTTTCCATCTTTTAAAGGGATGGATGGTTTGTTCTAGTAAGTAAATGGTTTTGATATTAATTGCAGTAATCGTACTAAAGATTTGAATAATAATACCAGGTTTTCTCCATTCTCTTTCAAGAATTTCTTCGGCACAAATCCATTCGTGTTCAGGAAGATTCGGAGCGCGATAAGATCGAGCAAGTGGACTAACCACACGAGTATTGGTAGGGTAAAAGGTATCATGAATAATAGGAATCGTATTCATTGGTGCCACAGGATAGACGTCTCCTGGTCCATCATAACGGGGTCGAACGCATCGACGACTATACTTATGAAGAATGTTATCGCCATCAAGACGAAACGGAATAATTTTATATTTGATAGATGTCATGATAGGCGCATTATGTTTATCTAATATACCGTATCAAATTTTATGAAAAAATAATGATGATATAAGAATTACGCAAAGGATGACCAAGACATCAACATAACTTTATGGTATTCATGAAATCCTGGAAAGATGTGTTTTCCATATTCGTTGATCCATTGATCACGTTCTTTATCGTTATGGAGGGTTTCATTTGTTAAGAGACGTGCGGACTCGTCAATAAGGTCACGTTTGTTTCCAATCGCGGATGGTGGAAATCCAAGCCAGAAGATAAATGCGTCTTCTTGATATTGTTCTGGTCGGCGACAATAATGATGGGTCATCACTCGCCAGAAGGCACCAGAACGGCGATCAGCTTCAGGAATTTCGGCGTAGACGCCATTGCTGGAGCATACTGAGCCATATGAACTTAATAAAGCGGGTAGAGCATTGGTAAAGATTTCTTGACCGTGTTGATTTTCTACATCTTTGAGCATGCGGTCGAGTGCGATGGGAATGGAACGTGTAAGGTCAGACATGATTTGACTTTAATAAGGTCCATAACATATATCAATTTTTGACATTTTAAGACATACCTGGTAGTAATTGTGGCATAGACCGAAACATATCTAAAAAAGAAGTTTCCTTTTCAATGGATGGAGTGATCGAAAATCCTATATTTTTGGTCATGGGTATGTGATCTTGATACTTTCCACATAATTCAAGAATGGTATTCATTCTTTCTAGGATCTTACTTTCATGACATGGTTCAGATACATTCATAATGATCGACCATCGTTCCCATTCAATATTTTCTTTGTATTCACCTAAAAAACCATATTTAGTAATGGTTGAATACAGTTTGATATAAATTTCGATCATGGAATAGTTGCGGATCGATTTACAAATCGTATGAATGGATTGTTCAACTTCTTGATCGATCTCTTTCGAGTCAATTTGAACATAGATGACATGATCAAATAATGGACATTGGATCTCTTTTGGCGTGATCGGTATTCCGCAAATTCGATTAAATAAGATTGTGTGAGCAAATGCTTTCAATGCATAATAGACTTGATTAGGTGAAACAATGATCGGATCCAATTGTAGTTTACATACGTTCATTATCGTTTTTCATTCAATCATTCTTTACGTGGAAAAAAAGAGGCCAGCCACCGTCTTTTTTTTTGTTTAATCGTATCGCACATTTTCTTCGAACTCTTCAAGTATCCACATAGGGATGTTTCGCTCAACGAAGAGTTTCAGCAGGTCTTCTAATAAATTCGCTAGCTCATCTTCGGTCAACGTTCTTGATTGATTGAAGGAATCCATATCTCGTCCGTCTTGTACCATATAGTGCCACATGATGTTATAATCACGTAAAATGGTCAGGGATACCACTTGACTCTTTGTCTCTCCGTTGAAATCGTAATACAGGGAAATTGTCATGGTTGATTGATCTTATTAATAGCGTGTTATTCAAATTTTTATAAGAAAAATAGATATGTATGTTTTGTGTATTTATAAATCGTCGGTAACTAACATGCGATTCATGAACTTATGTGCCAGGGGGTTAATGGTCTTGATGTTATCAATGCCCACAAATTTAATGAATGCTTCAAGGGCATATCCAGCTTTATGATACTTGGAAAGGTATGTTAAAATGGGCGTTTCTTTGGCGATATATTTTTGTTTTGAGCGCAACGCGCGAAAGATTAAGTAGCCAATGTAGTCAGATGTAAGTAGTAATTCATTTGTATATTCATACGTAGTCAGAACGTAGTTACAACCATTGTCGTCTATTTGAAAGATGCGTTCGAAAGAACTCTTGCGTTCGAGAATTTGATCTGGAGTAAGGGAAAAGTAGTGAGACATGGGATGAACTAACATAAAATAAGTATTTTTATCAAATTTTTAAACATAATGTATTACCATCCAGAACCATGATGGTATTCATTGGCGCATTCAACTACTTCTTCATAGATTTGTGTATAGATGTGTTCTAGATAGGGGCGTACAATCAATTCGTTATCAGGAAGGACATTCAAGCATGCTTCAATAATGGGGTGACTTTCTGTAAACCAGGAGAGAGATGATAAACGCATAGAAATGTCTCCCATTAATTCTAAGTGATCCGATGTTTCAAACTGTGATGCGTACTTGACAATGTGTAATAATTGTTCTTGTTGAGATTCAGTAAGTACTGTGTAATGCGCAGGTGAACCACAAGACGGACATGAATGATGACGGGTACAGGGTTCACAATCATGGAGAATAAGACGACATTGATAGGTCTCAAACGCAGAATGACAAGTTTCGCAACGAAGTTTGGTATAAGGATGCATAGATGATCTATAAAAATATACAGTGATGATATCAAATTTAACAAGAAAAATGGGGTTTCCTCCCCTATTGTTCTTTTTATATAGTAGTGATTAACGGTCTTCTTTGGCGAATTCAATGGTGATTGCCTTTCCACGGAGGTGAAGCTTATTTTGTTCACCAACGAATGCGCGAGTAGAATCGGTATGACTAAGGAACTTGATGAGGGCAAATCCCTTGATGGTTCCAAAGTATGGGCTTGTGCTATCGTTATTTTTTGGGATGTACACATCGCGAATGGGGCCGTGCTTTTCGAATAGTTGCTTCAACTCTTCCGCAGTGATATCACGAGGAAGGTTGCGAGCGACGAGTGTTTTGATTTGATTGGGATTGAACATGACCGTGGTGGTAACGACTTGGACGGGAGCGGAACGACGAACTTCTTCGAATGGAACCTCATAGGTCTCCACTTCTTCGGCCCATTGAATTCCTTTGCGAGTCTTTTTCTTGTTCAAGACTTCGCAGATGGAGTTAATGATGTTCGCGCCCTCGCCAGTAGAGCAGTACTCTTCGAAACGTACTTCATCTTCGGCGGCAGAAGAGGCTTCGTACCACGACATTCTACCGTTAGCAATGGCTTCAAAGATGGGGTCCTTGAATGCCATGGCACGGAGGTTGTTGTAAAGGGACTTCATGGATTGTTTGGTTGCGTTCATGGTGGCGTGAATATGGGGTGACTTATATTTAGCCGTTATGATGCTTCAATTTTTTCCGGAGTCAAAATGTATGAAAAACTCCGTATTTTATGAAATCATTGATAGTACATTTACTCGGTGCTATTCATTTCGACAAGTGTGTATGGTTTTGTGCGTGCCCGCCCCCCATTGTGTGTTCCCATGAAAGGTGCTGGGAGGTCTGATTATGGGTGTCGAGTTCGGAGTTTTTGATAGAAGTACCACAGGGACAATAGTACATTTCGTTTATAAGATGGTAGGCGTCTGGTTTAGCTTGGATACAGCCCATCTTGCTTGGTTTCTATTTGAACCGTGTATTTTCAATTTTTAAGGGCTATCTAACAAAAAAGACGCCTCTCTTTTGGTTTTACGAGGTTTTCTCCTCTTTTTAGTCGTTTTCTATTTGAAGGGTTACGTTTTACTCCTCGTCTTCATACACGGGTTCATCGGCCGTGGTATCGATAGAGTTGGTCGCAGGGTCGAACTTGCCGGCCCAGCCGGCTGACTCGCCGTCATCCGTGCGGTGCCACATGTTTCCATCGAAGTCACGCAAGAACTTCTTTCCCTTGAAGTCCCACTCATGAGCCATTCCATCGTCTTCGCAAACGAAGGGAGTCACCTCCTCCTTCTTTGCGACCTTCTTGACGATTTTCTTGGCAGCGGGCTTGGGAGCCTCCTCGACGACCTCAATCGTCATAGGCTTGGAGGCCTCCTTCTTGGCCAGTTTCTCAGCCTCTTTCTCGGCCTGTTTCTTGGCCTTTTCAGCCTCTTTCTCGGCTTGCTTCTTGGCCAGTTTCTCGGCCTTCTCAGCTTCTTTCTCCTCCTCCGTCTTCTTCGGAGCGGGAGCCTTCTTTTCCTTCTTCGGCTTGGGAGCCTCGACCTCCTCCTTCGGTTCAGAGGACTCGACAACGGCGACGGCGACGGTTTCTTCTTCGACGTACTGGGCCTCGAACGCCTCGTACAAGTCATAACGAGTGCCCTTTCCCTCCTTGCGGTCCCAGCGGACCTTGGAAAGCGACATCGCCTGCTTGTTGTTCATCGGCTTGCCAGTGGCCTCGAAGACATGCTTGCCGTCACGCAGGACGGACGCAGGCATAGCCTCTTCTTGACCCTTGACTTGGAACGACTCCCAGCCATTGGCGTTGGCGTCAGCAAGGGTGAAGTCGACCCAGGCACGAGGCTTGCGGAGTTGAGGGGGGACAACGCCCTTAGGCATGCTCCCTTTCTTCTCCTTGGCCTCCTTGACCTTGGGGACGGACTTCACGGCCTTCTTAGCCTCGGATGTGGCAAAGGCGATGATAGCGAGGAGCTCCTCAGCGGAGAGGCCCTTCATTGACTCTTGGATGTTCTGGATAGCGGACATGGTTACTTGGATTGCGGATTGCTTGGTTGGTTGGTTTGACTTCCTTCTAGACCCCTCCCCCCTTTCAATTTTTTTCCAAGTTTGACAAATTTTTGGGGGTGTGCCCCAAGGGAGGGAGGGGTCTTCTTAGTCAAAGGAGGGGGGGGGAGGGGGGGTACCCTCCTTGTAAAAGGGCGTCAATTTTAAATCAGGTTTGACATTCTACCCTAAGGAGGGGGGTACCCCCACGTGTCTTATTGAGCCAAAGGAGGGGGGGGAGGGGTAGCCTCAGACAATTTTGTCAAGTCTTAAAAAAAATTGAAAGGACGGCCCCCCTTGAAGATAATCAGCCGAAACGTAGTAGAAACGGAGTAAGCCTAGACAAGAATGTCAGAGATCGTAGAGAAAGGAAACATGTACTCTGAGAGCAATGATTATACCCGAATCAAGGAGTGGATTCAAAAGGAGGCTGACCAGCGACGCATCAAGGTACGTCGCATCAGCAATCACGAGAGAGGCGAATGGTATCATCTGGTTCAATTCTTCGACGGAGAGGGAAAGTTCATCGAGGATTCGTGCGGGTTCGTCACGGATGAGGATGTCTACCGTGGTAGTTGGGACAAGAAGTTTGTGGAGTGGTCAGAAAAAATCGATGAGAATCACACGAAGATTCACATGATGATCAGTGACTTCCTTCCTCAAAAGATTCCCATCTTCCATGAGGCAAAACTGGGGTTCATTGACGATGACCATTTCCATGGGTTCGAGATCGTGATGAACAATGAAGATTTGACGGATGAATTTCAAGAAAACCAATAAGAAGAAAAATCAAGAAAAATCAAGAAAAATCAAGAAAAATAAAAAAAACGGGACCCACTCGTTTTTTTTAGAAAAAATTGAAAAAACGATTGTCTTCGAAATAAGTCAGCCCAAACGTAGTAGAAACGGAGTAGGCCAAAAACAAACATGGGAGCCACTTGTTTCAAATCTGCCCAAACCATTTCTGAACCGCTATATGAGTGTACGTGTGGCTTGATGATTCCACACTCGAAGGTGAGCGAACACCTACAGAACGGGCGTCACCGCGTGTTGGACCGCATGTTCTTTGGAGCGAACCATATCAGTACCATTCCTGTGAGAACATTGGAAGACATTATCCAACGCCGTGTGAATGTGACGATCTGTGATCCAATCGAAATGATGTTCTTCACAGACAACATTGCTCCTCATCTTCCACGAGAGATGATAGGAAATGTTGTCAGACGATTGATTGATGATGCCAGAATCGCACGAGCAAAATAAACGAACAAAGCAAAGAAAAATAAGAAAAATAAGAAAATAAAAAAGGGGTACCCCTCTTTTTATTCGTGAAAACACA
>Ga0164297_10005776_pt1 | contig 10500 bp, 8 predicted proteins | sample GEODES058metaG_FD_113539 | JGI IMG/M metagenome (GOLD analysis project Ga0164297, IMG submission 113539) | Dystrophic lake water microbial communities from Trout Bog Lake, Wisconsin, USA - GEODES058 metaG | ecosystem: Environmental > Aquatic > Freshwater > Lake | place: USA: Trout Bog Lake...
CCAGCTCCGGTCGGGCTTCGCCCTCCCTACGCTGGGGATGGACACAGAACAAACAAAAACATAAACTCAACCATGTCCCAGGACTAACTCATGGACTGGACCAGAAAAGTGAAGCCGGTCATTACGGCATGAAGCTTGCCGGCAAAGTAATGCAAGGCGGTTCGGATGAGGCTTCGAAAAACTTCGAGCAAAATGTTCTTCCCAGCTTAAATAAATTCATCAAGTCGGCCTTACCGGAGCAGAAGAACAACACCAAGAGCGTGGCGTTTCAAATTGACCCGAACAAGCTCGTGCTGGCGACCAAGTCGGATGTGCGTGCGTATTTCGTTTCCGAAGGCGCGGGCTATCACAACTCTATCGGCGTTGACGCGGTCACGCCGGGTAACGCCCCGAAGTCTTCGTATAACGAAGTGACGGCTGGTTCGTCCAAGTTGATTTTTCCTGACGCTTCCAGCACGGAAGGTGCAGTCAGTGACGGCACCGGCAAATACGGCACGCGCACCGCGAGCGAACCGCTGTTGCCGGGTGACTTTGTGAACGTCGGCACTTTCGGCAAAGGCACGAAGCTCGACTTCTTCCTGCTCTCCAACGGCGCCAACCAACCTTGGGCGAACGTAATCTCTGCCGACTCGTCGCTCAACGGCGATGGCTTCAAACAGCACGTTGCGGCATTCAACACCAGGCTCTTCGCTGTGCCGCAATTTAACAGTCCCTACATTTTTCTCTCCTTCGAAGATTTGTGGGGCGGGGGAGATAAGGACATCAACGACACCATCATCGCGCTGGACATCGGTGCGGCGAACGTGAAAACCTTGCTGGCGACACCCGAGCCCGCCATGTGGCTCACGCTCGGATCGTTCTTAGCGCTTGGCATCTGGGCCAAGCGCCGCATGGACCGCACAGTGCCGACGGTTGCGTAATACCAAACCAAACCGGATGAAATCCCAAAATAAATTTGTTCTACTGGTTGCCGTCGTGCTCGCGGTTGCGGGCACGGCGGTTTTTTTTGGAATTAAATCCTGGCGCAATGTCGTCATCGCTCGGCAGGAACAACGCGCCTTTGCCGAGACGCAAAAGTTGATCGCGCGGAACGATTTTGCGGATGCGCTCGCCATTATCCGGCAACAACCGGCGATGTCGGCCAGAGCCAAATGGCAGCCGCTCGAAGTGCGTGCGCTCGCCGGATTGCTTGCCGCGCCGCAGCTCGCCGCCATTTATCAACACACACCGCAACGCCTTCTCGCCGATGAACAGGCTTCGCTCGTTTTGGAGCGCGCGTTTCTCGCGAGCCATAACAATACTGCGTTCACTGCGATTCGTCCAGCTTGGGTTGGTCACGAAACACAGAAAGCCGATTGGCTCACGCTCGACAGCGACGTTTTTCTCGCGGCTGGCAAACCGCGCGAAGCGGAAAAAATTTTGCGTTCGCAAAAATTCACCGGCAAGGCTGAGGCTGCACGCCTCGAACGGTTGTCGCTGCTGGTAGCCAACCGCGATTTGCCGCAGGCGTGGCAGTTGCTTTCCGAAGCGACGCAGCTCGACTCGCACAATTCCGAACTGCGTTCCTTTCGCGCGCAGATTTTGGAAGCCGCCGGCAAACCTGAAGCTGCGCGCATCGAATATCTGGCGGCAATCATAGCTGAAACCAACAATCCACTTTTGACCGACCAGCTTGCCGAATTCTATCGGCGCCAAAATAATTACGATGCGGCGCTCGCCACTTGGGAAGCGGCGCTGGTCCAGCCCAATTTTGATTTCGTCGCGCTCAAAACCGCGTTCTGGCAACGGCTCGTTCGCCCGGGAAATTTTGATGCCGACAAGATTCCTGATGGCGAATTGCAGCCGCTCGCGAAATGGATTGCCGGATTGGATGCCGCTGAATTTTTCGACACCAACTCTTTCAATAATTTACCCGCAGCGCAGCAACTTGCACAACAACGGCAGGAAATTTTCTGGTTGCGACTCGCTGACGCGCTCCAGCAAAAACACGAAACCGAAGCCGCCAGCCTGCTGCGCTTCAATCCGTTTCGCGCCCGCTCGTGGCAGCCGGATCTCGAAGTGGCGCTCGCCCGCATCTTGCATTATCGCCAGAAGCACTCGTTGAATGCGCCGGAAATTTCAACGGTCACCGAAACCAGCGCCGACCGTCATCAACTTTTTGCCCAACTGGATGCGCTCGCGGCGCAGGAACGCACCACCGGTCACGCCGCGATTCCCGCCGACCTCGACGCGCTCTTGCGCGGACCGGACGCATTTGCGGCTGCGTTCATGGCCGCCGGTTGGCGTGAAGCCGCATTGCGTTTGGGTAGTTCAGATAAAGATTGTTCCAACGAACCCGCGTGGTTCGCCTACGGCCTCGCGCAAACGTTGCGGATGAATCGCAGCGACGCGAGCGCTCTGGAATTTCTAGCGAAACAAAATGCCACGCCGACGCTGCGTCTGCTGGCGGCAGAAATCAAAATTGCTTCCGGTAATGCGTCGGCTGGTTTGAACGAACTCACGCGGCTCGCACCGGAAAATTCGCCGGTAGGTTTTCGCGCCAGTTACTTACTTACGCTCGCGAACGTGGATGCCAAAAAATTTGCCGCCGCGCGCCAATGGGTTTTGCAGAGCGCGCCATTGTCCACCGATATTCTCGGCAGCGAACTGCTGGCTAACATCGCCGTGCGCACCGGGCAGACCGTCGAAGCGGAACGCATTTATAAAACCATCGCCGACCGTTCGATTCCGGCGCGCGCATTTCTCGCAAAACAGGCGTTTGACCAGCACAACTGGACCGAAGCGCGGCGGCTGACCAGCGAATTGGTGCAAGTCGCGCCGGAAGATTTGCAGTTCCGCGCCAACCTCGCGGTGATTGATAAAAAGATTTCTGCTCAATGAAATGGCGCGATCAACTTTGGCTCGGAGGTTTGCTGGCCATCGCCGCATTCATCTGGCTGCGCGATCGGACGTGGCTCACGTCGTCCGACGAAGTCTTGCCGTTGCTCGCCGCGCCCGCCGTTTTTCTCTGGCTCGGTGAACCGTGGCGTAGCTGGCAAAAAAATGCGGATGCCATCAATTTCAAATTACTGATTTCGGCCTTGGTGATTTTTATTTTGGGACTGGCGCTTGACGTAGCGTTGTTGCTTGCGTTGGCGTGGACGATGGCATTGTGGTCGTGGTTATCAGGGAAAATTTCTCCCGCGCAATCAAACAAACTGCGTCGTCTATTGGTTTTTCTGCTGCTTGCCTTTCCGTGGCTCGCGCTGGACTTGCCTTCGCTCGGTTGGTGGTTCCGGTTGTCGGCGGCTTGGTCGGCAGAACATTTTTTTCAGGCGCTCGGACTCGCGGTGACACGCGACGGAACACAAATCGTCGTGCAGAATTTTCCGGTGGCGGTCACGGCTGCCTGCGCGGGATTGAACGCGTTGCAGGCAATGCTCGTCGCCGGCAGTTTGATGGCGTTTGTGCAATTGGGTCGCACGCGCTGGTATTGGCCAGCGCTGTTGGTGTTGCCTTTGGCCGCGTGGCTGGCGAACACCTTGCGCGTCGTCATGTTGAGCACGGTGGCGCTGACGTTCGGTGCCGACGCCGCGCGCGGCTGGTTCCATGAATGGGGTGGCTGGCTGGTGTTGATCGTGATGTTTACCTTGTGCGGCGCAGCGTTTGCCTTGCTGGGACGCGGACAGAAAAAACTGGAGGCACAGCCGTGAAACCCGCCAAGCAATTTCCATTGGTAGAAATGGCGATTCTGGCTTTCGCCGCGTGGCAATCGCACGATCTGCTCAACGCGTGGCAACACTCCCCGCACGACCGTTTTGCCTGGCTGGCCTTGCTCGTCTGGCTAATGCCGCTGGTAATCCAAATTGTGCGCGGTGAAAAGATTTCGGCCAGTCCATTCATGATGGGCGCGGCCATCATCAGCGGCACGCTCGGCGAACTGACGGAATTGCATTTCTTCGGACACATCGCGCTGGCGCTCGCGTTCGCCGCGTGGTTCAGAATTTCCTGGCGTTCGCTGTTCTGGCTGGCTGCTGCCGTCGCATGGATGCCGGTGCTCGGTTGGTGGCTGGCAAATTTTTCGGGTGGCGTGGTTTTAGCGCTGCGACTGGCGCTGGCGCTGGCGGGAACTATTTGCCTTTGGCCAAAAATAAAAATACAAAACGAGAAATGAATTCACGCGCGCAAAAAATTCTCTTCGCCGGTCTGCTGCTGGCCGGACTGCTCGCGCTGGCGTGGGATTTGGTGCCGTTGCCGGATGCGCAAAACCGGATCGCGAATTTTCCCACCGCCGGGCTGGGTTTTTCCAGCCGCGAAATGCCATTGAACGAAACGGAAAAATCCATTTACGGCGCGGCGCAAGTTGTCAAACGTGTTTATCGCGCGAACCGCCAGAATTTTGTGGTCGTCATCATTGACGGCGCGAAAAATCGCCACGCTGTCCACGATCCAGCGTATTGTTTTCGTGGTGCCGGCTGGACCATCAGTGGCGGACGCTCGCTGGCGTTGCCCGGTGGCGCCGGAAAAATCATGACCTTGCAAAAAAGCAACGAGACGCGCGAAGCTGTATTTTGGTTTTCGGATGGCCGCGTCCGCTACTCGCAAGTAGCGCGGTGCTGGTGGCAGACGGCGTTGCGGCGGCTGACCTTCGGCGCGTCCGGACCGGATCCAGTTTTGGTGCTAGTGCAACCGGTGGATAGCGGCAGCATGGATTGGGAACAATTGCCGACGCAGTTACCGGGTCTGTTTGATTTCTGAAAATGAAATTTTTCCTGCTTCTTTTAGTCGCCTCCAGTTTGAGCGCGATTGGAAGTCCCACTCAGCCGCCCGCCAATACCAATGCCAGTCCCGCCGCCCAAGCAGTTTTAAAATACATCCAAAGTTTGCCAAATCGTGCAGACAAAAAATTATTATCCGGCCAGTTCACTGAATTTGGAACGAACGCTGGCAACAGCGAAAAGATTTTCAATCTCATTCAGCAGCGAACCGGTTGTTATCCATCGATTCTTGGGGTGGATTATGCCGACTGGCACGATGGCAGCATCGCCGCCGCCGCACCGAATGCCGCGGCGCTCGACCAATGGCGGCACGGCGGACTCGTAACCATCAACGTGCATTTTTTCAATCCCCTCCGCACCAATCTCACGGTCAGCGGACTACGCGACAAAAACGTGGACATCACGCCGCTACTCGATACGTCGTCGCCCGCTCACGTCGTGTGGCTGCACGAGCTCGACGACATCGCCGCCGGCCTGCAACAACTCCGCGATGCTGGCGTCGTGGTCTTGTGGCGACCATTCCATGAAATGAACGGCGGCTGGTTTTGGTGGGGCGCAAAAAACCGGAGGTTTTTATTCAACTCTGGCGACAGATGTTCGACTACTTCACGGTTCAGAAAAAATTAAATAATTTGCTTTGGGTTTACGCCGCCAACACCGGTGGTCGCACGGCTGCTTATTATCCGGGCGACGGATATGTGGATTTGGTGGGCGTGGATGCCTACACCGACTTCGTGGACGCGCAGCACATTCAGGGCGTCCCGGAATTATTGCGCCTGCCCAAGCCGTTTGGCTTTACTGAATTTGGGCCGCACGGACCTTTTCATCCGCCCGGCGATTACAATTATCTCCGGTTCATGGACGGCGTGAAAAAACATTTTCCCGAAGCCGCATTTTTCCAAGTGTGGAGCGTCAACTGGGGTCTGACCACCAACCAAAATGTCAACGCCTTGCTGCGCGATTCGTGGGCGGTGAACCGAAGCGACCTACCTGTTTTTGTCGGCAACAAAGACAGCCATTAGGACTTTAAAGCTCCTTTTGCTGATTATTTCTTTACGGTAGGTGCGCGCAGAATTTTTAACGTCTCCGGTAATTTGTAATGCCGCTTCAGGCCCGCATCGCCGAGCACGCCGGCCTGCACGCGCGCGATGAATTCAGGAAACGTCCGGTCCACGCGGTCTTTCAAAAGCTTTTGGCCGGCCTTGGACGCCCAAAAATCATCCTCGATTTTTGTCAGCGCGATGGCGGCTTCCTCGTTGGTCATGTTCTCGCGCTTGGCCAGCGCCCAGATCAATTCCGGATCTCCGGGCAAACTCACAGGCAGGGAAACAAACTTCAGCGTGACTTCCTCTTCATCGCTGGTCTCGGGCGCGACGGGCCGCACGGGAATGATTTTGTGAAACTGCGTGCCGTCCGGCAGCGAGACATCCACAGCGAGCGACTTGCCGCTTTCGTCCGGCTCAATTTCCATGTCCACATCGCCGAAGCCCGCGACCAACTGCTGTTTCACTTCTTCGAGCGTTTTGGCTTCGAGATCTGGCAACGGAATGCGGTCGCAGAATTTTTCAAACGAGACTACGCGGTTTTTCGCGCGCAACTCCGCCTCAAAAGCCGAGTATAACTTTTCCGCGAACGCCGCGTCGGGCGCGACCTTCGGCAAGATGGAGCGGAGCAAAGTGAGCAACTGTGTCTGTTCGTCCAGCTTGGACTTCGTCGAAGATTTCTTTTCTTTAGCCATAAAATTTCAGCCTTTGTTCTTATTCATCGCCGCCGTGAACCAATCCACTGGCGCAGGTTTTGCCGGTTGCGCGGGACGATTAAATCCGCCACCGGCTGGACGCGGCGCGCCTGGCGACGTTCGTTGACCAGTAGTGCTCGCGCCGATCACCGGCGCAGCCTTCATCGAAAGCGCGATGCGTTTGCGCGGTAAATCCACTTCGGTCACCGTCACGGTCACGCGCTGCGCGACCTTAACCACTTCCGACGGATCTTTGATGAACTTGTCGGACAACTGGCTGACGTGAACCAATCCATCTTGATGCACGCCGATATCCACAAACGCGCCAAACGCGGTGACGTTCGTGACGATGCCCGGAAGTTTCATGCCGGGTTTCAAGTCCTCCATTTTTTCCACGCCGGATTGGAACGAAAACACTTCAAACTTCTGACGCGGGTCGCGACCGGGCTTCGCCAACTCGCCGAGAATGTCGGTCAAGGTCGGTAAACCCACGGTTTCGGAAACATATTTCGGCAACTGAATTTTTTGCCGCAAGCCGGCGTCGCGCATCAAATCTTTGACCGAGCAATTCAGATCCTTGGCCATGCGATCCACGAGTTCGTAACTCTCCGGATGCACCGCGCTTGCGTCCAGCGGATGCTCCGATTCGCGAATGCGGAGAAATCCGGCGGCTTGCTCGAACGCCTTTTCGCCGAGGCGAGGGACTTTTTTCAATTCCGCGCGCGATTTGAACGGCCCGTTTTCATTGCGGTAATTCACGATGTTTGCCGCGAGCGCCGGGCCTAGGCCGGAAACGTAAGCCATCAATTGCTTGCTCGCCGTGTTGAGTTCCACGCCGACGCCGTTCACGCAACTGATCACCACGTCGTCGAGGCTGCGCTTGAGCGCACCTTGTTCCACGTCGTGTTGATACTGGCCGACGCCGATAGATTTGGGATCGAGCTTGACGAGTTCTGCGAGCGGATCCATGAGGCGACGACCAATCGAAACCGCGCCGCGCACGGTGAGGTCTTGCGTGGGAAATTCTTCGCGCGCGACTTCGGACGCGGAATAAATCGAAGCGCCGCTTTCGTTGACCATCACGATGGGCATCGTCAGCTTCAGCGCTTTGACAAACGTTTCGGTCTCGCGACTCGCTGTTCCGTTGCCGATGGCAATGGCTTCGATCTGATATTTCTTGATCATGCTAAACAACGCGGCGGCGGCTTCGCGAACTTCGCCGGCGCTGGAAGCAGTCGGATAAATTACGTCGTTGTGCAGCAACTTGCCTTGGCGATCGAGGCAAACAATTTTGCAACCCGTGCGGAAACCAGGATCAATTGCCAGAACATTTTTACTGCCCAGCGGCGAGGCGAGGAGCAGTTCGCGCAGATTGTCAGCAAAAACGCGGATCGCTTCCGCATCCGCGCGTTTCTTGGTCTCCATGCGCAACTCGACTTCGATCGCCGAACCGAGCAAACGCTTGTAACTGTCTTGAACGGCAAGCCGAATCTGATCGGCGGCTGGATTCCTGGCTTTGACAAATAACGGCTCGATCAATGCGATCGCGGAATTTTCTTCCACCGAAATCCGCATCATCAAAAAGCCTTCCGTTTCACCGCGGCGAATCGCGAGCAGACGATGGCTGGGGATTTTTCCAACTGGTTCGCTCCAGTCAAAATAATCTTTGAACTTGGCAGCTTCGGTTTCCTTGCCGGACAACAACTTCGATTTCACGATACCTTCGACCCAATACAAATCGCGCAGCTTGGCGCGGGCGATGGCGTCGTCGCTGACGCGCTCGGCAATGATGTCGCGCGCGCCCGCGAGCGCGGCGTTCACATCCGCGATGCCTTTTTCCGTGCTGATATACTTGGCCGCTTCCGCTAGCGGTTCGGTGGTGGACTGTTGCAAAAACAAAAGATCCGCGAGCGGTTCGAGTCCGGCTTCTTTGGCGATGGTCGCGCGCGTGCGGCGCTTCGGGCGATACGGCAGATAAATATCTTCGAGCTGCGTGACGGAATCCGCCGCGTTCACCGCCGCTTTGAGTTGATCGGAAAGCAGATTGCGCTCGGCAAGCGATTTTAAAATGGCATCGCGGCGATTGTCCAAATCGGCAAGCCCAATCAGGCGTTCGCGGATGTTCAGCACAGCGACTTCATCGAGCGAGCCAGTGGCTTCCTTGCGGTAACGTGCGATGAATGGCACGGTCGCGCCTTCGGCAAATAGCTTGGCGGTGGAAAGAACCTGGCGCGGCTGAATCTTAAGTTCGCCGGCGATTTTTAGAATGTGGGCTTCGTTCATTTTTAAGCGGGCGAATGGTGTAACGAAGTCGCCGCGCCGTGTAAAATGTAAACGGAGAAAATAATTCGGAGCGGAATTGACTTGCGGACGCGGGTCGTTTGCGGTGTTGCGGCAGCGGTTGCTCTGTTATTGAATCTTGCCGCTGCTTTTGCAACCATGCGGGAGCGGGCCTGTAGCTCAATGGTTAGAGCAGAGCACTCATAATGCTTTGGTTCCCGGTTCAAGTCCGGGCAGGCCCACCAAGCTCTTCAACGCGGGCAGCGCCGTTTTTTTTCTTCACGAGCAATTCAGGTTCAGCCGGAAATTATTTTTTTCAGTGAAGGTTGAAAGTTCCGCTAGAGCTAGCGCCGTTGTTGGTCTCGGTATTAAACGTATTCAGAAAAATATTTCCGGAGTTGGTCGTTTTGAAGTTGAGTTGCAACCAGTCAAGGCCTTCGTAGCCGTTGGTATTCAAGGTCAGTCGCACCATCGCGCCGCCGGGACTGTAAGGCGCATAGGTGTAAGTGCCAGCCTGAACGCTGTCGAGCTGGAAGCTGCCATCGCTGGCGAATTGCAAAGTATCCACGCCGTCGTCTGAGACGCTTAAGGTCGTATTGGTGAGGCTGGCGGGCGCGAAGTTGGCAGCGGTGGTCATGACAAAACCACTAAACGTGCCGTCTTCATTGGTGAAAAATCCAGTGCTGCCGTTGATGAAAATAAGTCGTGCGGCACTGTTGCTACCGGCGAGCGAAGGTGGTTCGGTGACGGTGAGGTTGAGTTGGCCGATGTTGGTTTCGGGGCGGGCGTAGGTGTAATTACCCACGGCGTTGTCAAAGTTACTGGAAAGTGTGTCTTGACTGTAAGTGGCGGAGCCAAGTTGCACGTTAAAATTTTCGTGGCCGGAAAGAATTTTAAAGTTGCGGTTGGTAATCGTGAGCGGAGCATTGCCACCGGGTGTTTGCGCGGCGATAAAGAAGTTTCCGTTATCCGTGCCGTTGGTGTGACCGGCGCTATCGTAGTCCTCTTCGTAATAGGAACCGTGGTTGGTGTCAGCGTAGGTGGCGAGCACATAGGCGGTGCCGTTGGTGCGGGATAGTTTGAACATGACGCCGACGGGGCTGGATTTGGTGTAGGTATAATTGCCGCCATTGGTGGCGCCGGTAAGCAGCGCCTGCGAAGTATATTTGCTCTTCTGAAAAAGTGAACCGCGACCTTCAGTCACACCACTGCTGATGGTCCAAATCAATTGGCCGTTGGCGCTGGCGGGTGCGAGATTCGACGCGGTGTCGAAATACATATTGCCGTCAATTTTCGTCGTGAGGTTGGTAAAGTAGGCTTGGGTCGGTGTGTCAAAACGCAGTCCGATAGTTTGGCTACCAGCGCCAGCGGCACTGGGCGGCCCCGTGTATTTATATTTCAACGTGGCGTTACCGCCTGAGGCGGTATAAGTGTAACTCCCGATGGCGTTAAAATTATTCGTATCTAGCGCGGTTTGGCTAAATGTGCTTTTGTTGAAAGCGAACGAGTAGGGCGCGATGCTGTTTGTCGTATTATCAATCAACACGGCTGATTTGCCGGACAAGTTCAGCGGTGCGGTATTGAAATTAATAGTTGCAATCAGCACCTGAGAATAATTTGAACTGATATCAATCGCGTAAGCGCTAAAAGTATTCGCGCCTGGTGCCAATACCACGGGAGCATTCCAATTCTTCCATCCATTCGTGCTCGTGGCATTGCTTGTCA
>Ga0164297_10005777_pt1 | contig 10500 bp, 10 predicted proteins | sample GEODES058metaG_FD_113539 | JGI IMG/M metagenome (GOLD analysis project Ga0164297, IMG submission 113539) | Dystrophic lake water microbial communities from Trout Bog Lake, Wisconsin, USA - GEODES058 metaG | ecosystem: Environmental > Aquatic > Freshwater > Lake | place: USA: Trout Bog Lake...
CCCTTCTTCCTCCATGCATCGGCCTCCGTGAGTCAAGCCCACCGGGCTGATGCGCCGATTGAACTGCTTGTTCTCGTTCCTCTCCTCTTGGTGTTGTGCGCCAGTGACATTGCACGAGGGAGTTTTGACGTGCGAGGTATTGCCGTTCTTGGGATTTTGGCGGCCTGTGGCACGGCACTTCGCATCCCGAGTCCAGGAGTTGCCGGCCTCGAGCCCGTCTTCTTCCTCTTGGTGCTTGCCGGCGCGGTCTACGGACCGAGTTTCGGCTTTGCTCTTGGCGGACTGACCTTGTTTGTGTCGTCACTCTTCACGGGAGGCGTGGGACCGTGGCTGCCCTTTCAGATGTTGGCCGCCGGCTGGATCGGACTAGGAGCGGGCTTCTTGCCCCACTGTGCAAGTTGGAAACGAGAGCGGTGGCCGCTTGCGATCTACACCACAGTGAGTTGCCTGCTCTATGGGGCGGTCATGAACTTGTGGTTTTGGCCCTTTGCGACGGGTTCGACGACGTCGATTTCCTACGTGCCAGGAGCCGGGGTGTGGACCAACACAGTGCACTTTCTCGTCTTTGACGTGACCACCTCGCTGGGCTTTGATATTCCACGAGCCGTGATCAATACGGCACTGCTCCTCGTCGTGGGCGGCCCGGTTCTCGTGGCGCTGCGTCGAGGGGCGGCAAAGATGTCGCTGTCGAGAACGACTCGCTCAATCGAGCAGGCTGCCACGCTACCTCCTCGGAGCAACCCTGCAGCAGAGGTGCCAGATCGAGCGATCTAAGAGTTTTGATAGGCGTCGCGCAAGACTCGCTTGAGCAACTTGCCCGTGGGAAGCCGGGGGAGTTCGGCAACAAAGTCAATGCGGCGAGGGCACTTAAACGACGCGAGTTTCGATCGACTCAGCGCAATGAGTTCATTCGCCAGTTCATCTGAAGCTTCGTGGCCAGCTGCAAGTTGCACGACGCCGAGGACGGATTCACCCATTTCTTCATCGGGGATTCCTATGACCGCAACGTCAGCCACGGCGGGGTGGAGGATGAGGACGTCTTCGACCTCGCGAGGATAAATATTGACGCCGCCCGAGATGATCATGTGGGACACCCGGTCGGTCAAATAGACGAAGCCCTCTTCGTCGACGTAACCGATGTCGCCGAGCGTGCTCCAGCCCTTGTCGTTGAAGGCGTCCATGGTTTTGGCCAGGTCTTTGTGGTACTCAAAGCGAGTTGGACTCTCAAACCAGATTTGTCCTGTTTCGTTCGGCCCACATTCGCGACCGTCTTCATCAACGATGTGGACGATGCCTGCGATGCAGCGCCCGACAGATCCAGGATGCGCCAACCACTCTTCAGAGTTGATGGCACAAAAGCCATTGCCTTCGGAACCCGCGTAGTACTCATTGATGATGGGCCCGAACCAGTCGATCATGGCGTGCTTGACCTCAGGAGGACACGGAGCTGCGGCGTGGACGACCATTTTGAGACTCGAGATGTCATAGGAATCGCGAACTTCTTTGGGAAGTTTCAAGAGGCGCACAAAGTGCGTGGGAACAAATTGGACGTGGGTGACCTTGTAGCGCTCAATGGCGGCCAAGGCCTGTTCTGGATCAAAGCGATCCATGACGACGACGGTGCCGCCAAGCCGTTGTGTGGCGAGCGACCATCCCGAAGGTGCGGCGTGATAGAGCGGGGCAGGGCAGAGGTACACAGTCTCGGGCGTAAAGCCGTAGAGCGAACCGAGCAGCGCATCGATGCGCGTTCCCGTCCCCAAAGGGTCGCCCGTGAGGGGCGGTAAAATACCCTTGGGTTGGCCCGTCGTGCCTGACGAATAGAACATCCAAATGCCTTCGGACTCGTCGTCGATCGGCGTGGTGGGCTGTGTGGCGAGCGCTGCATCGAGATCGTCAAATCCCTCAATGCCGCCACCAATGGAAAGTCGGAGGGTGACGCGATGCAAGGAATCAGAAGCGGCGGCGAGCGTGTCGGCAAATCGAGCTGACGTCAGCAGCGCAGAAGCATCGCAGTCCTCGATGATGTAGCCCGCTTCTGCGGGGCCGAGATGCCAGTTGATGGGTGTGACGTAGATGCCAGAGCGAATACCCGCCCAGGCCACTTCCAGATAGCGAGGGGTATTTTCCAAGAGCACGGCGACGTGAGAGCCGGGGCCGAGACCATGGGAGCGAAAGAGGTGGGCGAGTTGATTCGATCGCGCTTCTAAGTCGGCATAGGAGAAGCGCTCGCCCGTGGCCTCAGCAATGGCAGCTGGCGCGTCTGGCTGGCTCGCTGCATGGATACCTGGATGCATAACCCCTCCCATAACGGCTTGTACGTGCCGAAATCTGCCCTTGTGACGGTATCGCTTTCTGAGGGTGCTCACCATCTCGGCCCGGAAGGGCGTGCGTCGATGAAAGGTGCTACTTTTCGAGATGTCGAAGCACGTGCGGCGGGGGATAGTCGCAGTCATCGATGGGGGGAAGAGTGCGCACCACTGGTGCGTGCTGGCGTTTTGGGCGCCCCCTCTCGAGCGACTTTCCCCGAGCGGCATGGAGTGATGACGCGGAACGGTGCAGACATGAGTGCTCGGAAAGGAGCATGAAGATGGCAGAAACGCAGGGCTTCACGCCTGAAACGCGAATGTTGATCGACGGCCAATTGGTCGAAGCTGAGGGCGGCAAAACGTATAACAATGTCAACCCAGCGACAGAAGAAGTCATTGGGGTTGTGGCGGATGCCTCCAAAGCCGACATGCACCGCGCCATCGCTGCTGCTCGTCGAGCCTTTGAAGAAACTGACTGGGCGACGAACAAAGAACTCCGCAAGCGCTGCCTGACCCAGCTACACGAAGCGATCGTGGCGGAAAAAGAAGAACTTCGTCTTGAACTCGTTGCCGAAGTTGGCACGCCGCTGATGGTGACCTACATGGCTCAACTCGAAGGCCCCTTGGCCGACGGCATCATGTGGCCCGTCAAGATGATTGACGAGTTTCCCTTCGAGCGGGACATGGGTGAGGCCGAGATGTTCGGCCAGAACTCGAAGCGTGCCGTCTGGAAAGAGCCCATGGGCGTTGTCGGCGCCATTGTGCCTTGGAACTATCCCTTCGAAGTGACCATCAACAAGATCGCCCAAATTTTGGCAACAGGAAACACGACGATTCTCAAGCCAGCTCCCGACACACCGTGGAACGCGACTCGCCTCGGGCGCATTGTCGCTGAAAAGACTGACTTCCCTCCAGGCGTCTTCAACGTCGTCACCACCTCAGACAACATGGTGGCTGAAGAGCTCACGTTGAGCCCTGACGTTGACATGATCTCGTTCACCGGCTCAACCGGCGTGGGAAAGCGCATCATGGAAAAGGGTGCCCCGACCTTGAAGCGGGTCTTCCTTGAACTTGGTGGCAAGTCTGCGGCCATCATCCTTGACGACGCCGACTTTGAGACCGTCGTGCCGATGACCTCTTTTGTCTGCATGCACGCCGGCCAGGGCTGTGCGATGCAAACCCGAGTGCTGCTGCCACGTGCCCGCTATGAAGAGGGTTTGGCGCTCATCATCGCCGGTATGTCCGCGGTTCCCTACGGCGACCCACTTGACCCAGCCAACCTCATGGGCCCCGTGGTGAACAAGAGCCAATACGACAAGATCTTGAACTACATCAAGATTGGCCAAGAAGAGGGTGCTCGCCTCGTTCTCGGTGGTGGCCGACCCGCACAAAAAGACAAGGGCTACTACATCGAGCCCACGGTGTTTGCTGACGTCACCAACGACATGCGCATCGCCCAAGAGGAAATCTTCGGACCTGTTCTGTGTGTCATCCCTTACGACGATGACGACGACGCCGTTCGCATCGCCAACGAATCCGCCTACGGACTTTCGGGCGGCATCTTTGGCTCGAACGACCGTGCAACGGCAATGGCGCGCCGCATTCGCACCGGATCAATTTCCGTCAACGGTGGAGGTTGGTATGGGGCGGACATGCCCTATGGCGGTTACAAGACCTCGGGCATTGGCCGACAGAACGGCATCGAAGGCTTCGAGGAATACCTCGAGACCAAGATCATCGCCTGGCCCGCGGGCTGAGTTTTCTAAGAACAACACGTAACGAACCGAAACAGCAACGAAAGAATCTAGGAAAGGAGCCACAATGGCTGGACGTATGGATGGCAAGGTCACCCTGATCACAGGTGCGGGCCGCGGACAGGGTCGCGCGCACGCGATCAAGCAGGGTTCAGAGGGAGCCAAGATCGTCGCAATCGACATCTGCGAGGACATTGAGTCCAACCCCTACCCAATGTCGAGTTGGGATGACCTGCAAGAGACCAAGGCGCTCGTTGAAGCTGCCGGCTCTGAGTGTCTGACCATCAAGGCTGACGTGCGCAGCCGCGAGCAGCTTGCCGCCGCCGCAGCAGAAGGCGTCGCCAAGTTTGGACGCCTCACCACGCTGTGTGCCAACGCCGGCATTCTGCCAATGGCAATGGGCGACCCCAACCCACTTGACTTCCACGATGCGGTCGACGTCGACTTGATCGGTGTGATGCATGCCGTGAACGTCTGCTTGCCACACATCCTGCCTGCGGGCCGGGAAGGTTCAATTGTCATCACCGGTTCGACCGCTGCCATGCTTCCGAACACCGTGCAGAACGACCCAACGATGACCATGGGACCTGGTGGTGCGGGATATGGCTGGGCGAAGATGTGCCTCATGACCTACACCGAGCAGATGGCAATGCACGTGTCGAGTTATGGCGTGCGCGTGAACTGCATTCACCCCACAAACGTGAATACGCACTTGCTGCACAACGACGGTCTCTACTCACTCTTCCGTCCCGACCTTGAAGTCGTGACACGGGAAGACTTTGAGCCAGCAAGCACCTACTTCCAGGCCCTGCCGATTCCATGGCTTGAGCCTTCAGACGTTGCAGACCTGGTGTGCTTCTTGGCATCGGATGAGTCGAAGAACATCACGGGTGACAACATCCGTATTGATGCCGGCTCCTTCATCAAGTGGCCGAACGGACCGCAGTAAGCAAGGTAGTTCTGGCGCAGGCTCACTTTCGAGAGTGTGCGTCGCAATGAGATGTGTGAACAGACCCTGACGACTCCGGCATGCGACGGTCGAGATCGTCAGGGTCTGTTTCATTGAGAACCTGAACGAGGAGATGGCCAATGAGTGAGTTCAATCTGGTGGAAGCCCCAATGGTCAAAGACCGTGCCGAGGGATGGAAATACGTGCGCAGTTTCGGCGATATCTTCGAAGCTGATGGCACGTACTGGTTGACGGGACCAGACGAGGTGGCGTTCGCCTACGCCAATCCAGCCATCTTCTCGTCGGCAAAAGCATTCGATTCCTTGGGCAGTCCTTTGCCCCTCGTGCCTATTGCCATTGATCCACCCAAGCACAAGGAGTATCGACGAGTCCTCGATCCGATGTTGGCACCACGTGTCATCAACGCGATGGAAGACGGCTTGCGCGAGCAGATCGTTGCGATTATCTCTGCGTTCAAAGACAAGGGATCGTTTGAAGCCGTCGCTGACATCGCGCGCCTCTATCCCACGCAAGTGTTCTTGACGGTGGCCGGGATGCCCCTCGAGGATCGGGACCAATTCATCGAGTGGTCAGAGTTCATCATTGAGAATTCAACTGCCGGGGCCGAAGGCGCAACGCCTGAGGTCATGGAAGCCGCCGGTGCAGTCTTTCTGTACATCAACACCTATCTCGAAAAGAAGCGCGAGAACCCGGGCGACGACATCTTGAGCAAGGTCTTGCAACTCGAGGGTGACAACAAATGGAGCGACGAAGAAATCTTCGGCATGATGTTCCTCTTCGTTTTGGCCGGACTCGACACGGTGACTGCCGGCATTGGCTTCGCCCTCTATCACTTGGCGAAGAATCAAGACCTGCAGGCGACTCTTCGAAACGACTATTCCTTGATCCCTGCATTTCTTGAAGAGTTGCTTCGTCTTGAATCACCCGCTCCCATTGCACCTCGAGTGACGCTTTCTGCAGTGGAATTGGCCGGCGTCACGATCCCCGAAGGTGCCATGGTCAGCATCTGTGCGGGTGCTGCGAGCAGAGACCCACGCCGTTTTCCGGTGCCCGACGACTTCAGTCTTGACACTGCAGATCGGACGTCGCACTGGGCCTTTGGCGGTGGCGTGCACCGTTGTTTGGGCTCACACCTTGCCAAGCGCGAATTGCGCTTGGTTTTAGAAGAGATTTTCAACAACATCGGCACCTTCTCTTTGGCGCCTGGTTCGGAACCTGAAATCGTGTGGCCATCGGGGACCTTCCACCTCAAGAGTGTGCCGCTCATCTTTGAGGTCTGAGCGAATCGACGAGGCCGAGCCGTGGTTTCCTGAGATCATGTCGTCATGGCAATTCTGAGTACACCGAAAGGTCTCAAGGTCCCAGAAGAAGCGATTCGCATCACCTTTGTGCGAGCACCGGGCCCAGGGGGGCAGCACGTCAACACCTCGTCAACAAAGGCACAGGTGCAAATAGATCTCGCGGCATGTAACTTTCCGCGAACTCGACTCGAGCGTTTGCAAGCTCGTTTTGGCGAGAGCGTTCGGGCAAGTTCTTCCACAGAGCGTTCACAGCTTCGAAACCGCGCGACTGCACTGCAGCGAGCCTTCGAGCTGCTCGATCAATATGCATTTGCGCCAAAGAAGCGTGTGGCGACAAAAGCCACTCGCTCTTCCAAAGAACGTCGATTGGCCGATAAAGCGCACCAGGCACGCCGAAAGGCTGATCGGCGGAGAGATCGCGATGACTGATCGTGGTTCGGGAAAGGACTTGTAGGATGTCGGCCATGGGGGATAAGTGGTTTGAAACCGTAGCGGTGGCACAGCAGCGCGCCAAGAAGCGCTTGCCAAAAGCTGTCTATGGGGCGCTGATCGCTGGCTCTGAGAAGGGGATCACCTCGGCGGGCAACCTGACGGCCTTTGACGAGCTTGGCCTGTCGCCGCACGTGGCGGGACTGCCTCGCGAACGCACCATGGCGACGTCCGTGATGGGTCAAGATCTTTCGATGCCGGTGATCATTTCGCCGACTGGCGTTCAGGCGGTGCACCCTGAGGGCGAAGTCGCCGTTGCTCGAGCGGCTGCCAACAGGGGCATTCCGATGGGGCTGAGTTCGTTTGCGAGCCGTTCTATCGAGGACGTGTGCGCCGTGAACTCGCAAGTCTTTTTCCAGATGTACTGGTCGGGAGACCGCGACACCATGGTGCAGCGATTAGGTCGGGCCAAGGACGCTGGTGCAAAAGGAATCATTGTCACCCTGGACTGGTCATTTTCCAATGGCCGTGACTGGGGGAGCCCTTGGATCCCCGAGGACATGTCGCTGAAGAATTTGATCAAGTTGGCGCCGCACGGACTCTCTCGTCCCCGGTGGCTCGCCAGCTTCTTGAAGACCGGTCACTTGCCAGCGCTCACGACACCAAACATGGCACCGCCCGGCACGCAGGCCCCGGGCTTCTTTGGTGCCTATTACGAATGGATGCAGAGTCCGCTTCCCACGTGGGATGACATTGCCTGGCTACGATCGAACTGGGATGGCCCCTTCATGGTGAAGGGTGTGGGTCGAGTCGACGACGCAAAGCGGTGCGTGGACCTTGGAGCATCAGCCATCTCTGTCTCCAACCACGGTGGCAACAATCTCGACTCGACGCCCGCGTCAATTCGCTTGCTGCCAGCAGTCGCCGGCGCCGTCGGGTCTGATATTGAAATTGTTCTCGACGGCGGAATTCGCCGAGGGAGCGACGTCGTCAAGGCACTGGCATTGGGCGCCAAGGCAGTCATGATCGGCCGTGCGTATCTCTGGGGTCTTGCGGCCAATGGTCAGGCCGGTGTGGAGAACGTCCTTGACATCCTCCGGGGTGGCATCGATGCGTCACTTCTCGGAATGGGGAAGGCAGATATTTCAGAGTTAGGCCCTGACGATCTGTTTATCCCCGAAGGCTTCATCCCGACGTACGGGCTGTAAAGAAGCGTCGGCGGAAGGTATTAGTGCGTCGAGCGTCGCTCCGCGTGCACCTTTTGCGCGGCGTGGCTGATCATGGGGTTGTCGTACTCGCGCCAGTTTGAGATGAGCCCATCTCGAAACTCGAAGACGGCGATGTAGTTGTTCTTGTACTCCACGCCGTCGAAGCCCACGCAATCTCCCTCGTAGCGAGCGATCAGGGTGTCCTCATCCACGAGGTCGTAGAGATGGGTGAGGGTGAGGTCAAATTTCTCGTAGGTGGAAAAGAGCATCGCGGCAAACTCAGCAAGCGTGGTCTTGTTGAGCGTGGGAACATCTCTCTCAAAGGGGAGCTCTACGACGACCTCCTCGTGAAGGCACAAGGTCACCGCGGCGACATCTCGGCGGCTCAGTCCCGCAATCACGTTTCGAACGAGGTGACTCTGAGGGTTCTTCGAGTCGGCGGGGTGATGGCTCATCAAAGTACTCCTTGGACAAATTCCAACTCTTTCCTAGCACCCCGCCCACCGTTCACCTTCGCATCGAGGTCGGTTGCCGCACGGCGAGCGAATGACGGCGAACTACGCTCGAAAGGAGGCGAAAGGTGGTGGTCCGAGGTCGGATGTCTTGTCGTTCGCTTCGCTCCCGTAGCTCAGGGGATAGAGCGTCGGTTTCCTAAACCGTGCGTCGCAGGTTCGAATCCTGCCGGGGGCACTGCATCAATTTTTTCCGTGCAATTTTCGTTTTAACAATTTGGCAATCTCGCGAACGTGAAGAAGAGAATGTTCGCACACTCGATAGGCAGTGGTGGCGTGTTGGACATGGGCGACGTCGGGGCGAGCAAGGCCAAAGAGCGAATCAACGACGACGAAACCATCCTGCTGCATGCGTCCAGCTAAGGGACCAAGTTCTGGCGCATAGAGCGTGACGTCATGACCCAGGAGGCGAAGTTGACGCGCCACGGTGCACAGATAAGTCTCGGAACCTCCCGGAGGCGAGAGCGACCGATTCGTCAGCAAAATACGCACAGTGCCTTTAATCATTACAGACCTCGGCGACTCGGCGACTCGGCGCTCGAGCGGCCAGTCTCAAAAGGCTTTCTCCAGCGGGGGGGTGAGAGGCTAACAACGCGAGCAGCAAGTGAAACCCAATTGAGTACCAGCGGGTGAATGCCGAGAGTGCCAAGGATCAATCCGTTGCGACCACAGTGGTTTTAGGTTCTGGAAAACCCTCACGTTGAGGTTGAGACTTTTCGAGCGGCAGGCGTGAGCTCACAACTCAGCCTCACGGGCAAAATCTTCGCAGACTTTCCACGTCGAGAAGGCCGCCTGTATTAGTGTTTCAGCGTGACCACCGCGGACTGCCTTGCCTCCACGGGGGCCCCACTTTTCCTCCTGCTCCTCCTCGGGGCGATGTTGGTGACAGCGGGTGTCTGGATGATTCGGCGACCCAAGAGTCGCTCTGCGGTTATGGCTCTCGTCGTTGTTTTGGCCTGTGGTCTTGGCCTCAGTGTCCATGCATCCTCAGCGGGTGCCGCCACGTCGAATGACACCTGCCAAAGTGTGACTCCAGCACCTGCGCCGACTCCCGTTGCTGTACCTTGCGCGGATGCAATTCCAGTGTGGCTGGCGTCGCATGAGACTTTCCTGGCAAGTGCTAACTACGACGTCACGCAAGTGGTTGCTCAACTGCTCATCGACGAGCCACAGTGTGCTGGTCAGACGTTGATTCAGAATGGCACCGCTGCTCACCCTGATGCAGGCCCGCTCTTTGGCGTGGGCTTCAGTTTTGATGCATCTTCTTGTCCCGGAAGCACGCCGTGTAACGGCGGTGCCGGTGGGGGGCTCGAAGGAAATGGCGGCACCGGATATAACGGCGGCACTGGCGGCAACGCTGGAGAATATGGCAACGGTGGTGCCGGTGGTGTGGGCCTTGCAGGAACCACAGGTGTCGATGGATCCGACGCCACCATCCCAGGAACTGCAGGCGCGGCCGGCGGCACTGGTGGTGACGGTGGCGTAGGTGGCGCCGGTGGAAACGGTGGATCGATTGCGGGCAACGGCGGTGACGGCGGTGCAGGCGGTGCAGGCGGCACGGGAGGCAATGGTGGTGCGGGAGCTGCTGGCGTAGACGCCACCACCCCCGGTTCGAACGGCGGCACTGGTGGTGACGGCGGCGATGGTGGACTCGGGGGCATCGACGGTATCGGTGGTCAGGGTGGAAACGCACCGGGTCTTGGTACCGGCGGCACAGGCGGTAGCGGCGGGTTGGGGATGGGGAACCCTGGAAACGGTGGCGCTGGTGGCACTGGAGGCGCAGGCCTCGATGGCGGTAACGGCGGCGATGGTGGCGACGGCGGTGTTGGATTTGTCGGCGGCGCTGGCGGCGCTGGCGGCGCTGGCGGCGCTGGCGGCGCTGGCCAAGATGGCACAGACGGAAACACTCCAAGCTCCGGCAGTGATGGTGGCGCAGGCGGTAACGGTGGTGCCGGTGGTGCGACGACGACTGCAGGCGGCGTCGGTGGTAGCGGAGGCACAGGGGGTCTGGGCGGTATCG
>Ga0164297_10005778_pt1 | contig 10500 bp, 14 predicted proteins | sample GEODES058metaG_FD_113539 | JGI IMG/M metagenome (GOLD analysis project Ga0164297, IMG submission 113539) | Dystrophic lake water microbial communities from Trout Bog Lake, Wisconsin, USA - GEODES058 metaG | ecosystem: Environmental > Aquatic > Freshwater > Lake | place: USA: Trout Bog Lake...
ACTCAACGTTCGTCAGCGTCACAGCCAATCCTGGTTCAGGTGCATACAATTTCATGCTCAACGTCAAGGGCACCATAGGAGTTGGCACCAGCGGCACGATAACGCCGCAGATCACGCTGAGCGGTGGTGGCGCTTTGTCGGCATTCCAGGTCGCCCCCGGCAGCAGGATGTACATCTATCCTATCGGCAGCAACACAGGTAATCTAGCAGTGGGTAACTGGACTTAATCACCCTGGCCTGGCAGGGGTGAGAAATACTTTTCAAGTTTGTGAGGTTCGCCATCATAATGCTTGGCATTATCATCATGTGGACGAGCTTTGGTTACCTGAGGCCAGACCCTGCTGTATTCATCGTTGAGCTTGAGCCAACGTGTGAGATCATCACGCTTGTCAGTGTGTGCTCTGATGGCATCAGCAGGGCATTCAGGTTCACACACGCCGCAGTCGATGCACTCGTCGGGGTTGATTACCAGCATGTTGTCACCCTCGTAGAAACAATCTACTAGCTAAGGGCAGACAGAGACACAATCCATGTATTTGCACTTGATGCAATTATCTGTAATTACGTATGTCATTGTCCGCACTTTTCCTCCTTGATACCTTTATCCAAAGGCCTGTGGCTCTTGCTGTCTCGGATGCTGACGGGATAACGCAAGCACTCTCCCCATCCATTGTGTATCTAATTATATCAGCTGTTGCGCTGCGGGTCAAGCTGCCACTGCAGGTATGGCGGAGCCTTGACAGGTATGTTGCGCTCAGTCATCATGCCCTGCAGCACTGCTTCTGGCTTGTCGGCTGCTTCTATGCGCCTACCCAGCTCCCTGATGCTGCCATAGTTCCACGCAGCATACATCATGGCAGCAGGCGCCACACCAAACTGATCACAGATCCACAGATCCTCGGGTGCTATGTGAGGCGCGTGAGGTGCTGCTATGCCGGGAACATGAGGCGCAGCATAGGCAGCTTGATCAAACCACTGAGGTATGTGCTCTCCCAGCTGCATGGTCATGTCCGTGCGAGTGTGCACGATCCAGTCATAGTCATCGGCGAGATACACGCAATCCAGCGCGGTCTTGCTCTGGTAATACATGTTGAACACCGGCCGTATGTCAGCACCGTTGGGCAGCTTGGTGATGTTGGTAGCTCGAGCTATCTGCGCATCTGTTGGTTCTGTCTGCATGATCACGTTGTCAAAGAGGTCCTGCGCCAGCAGCTCGCTGGCACGTTGGTCACGCCAAGTGCGCCACGTGGCCAGATAGGTAGTGACCTCTGCGTTCTCCACGCCTTCAAACTGTCCCATGAACTCCTTGACGCGCAGCATGGTGCTGGCTACCGTTGGTCGCACTGGACCCCTGAACAAAACTGCTATCTTGACCTTGCGCTGCTGCATTTTTCTCTCCCAACCTGTGATTATTTTGCTGCCAATTGGCCGAGATCACTAAATAGATTCACTTTGGGACCTGGGTATACAAGTGATCCAGGATTAGGGGGTTTCATGCAGTGTACAACCTACCTCTATCTGGCACAGAGCCAGCTCCTTTCCGCCGTGCCACCTTCGTTGACATGCACCATGTCTGGCACATCGTGTACCATGCCTACAGCGCTTACATACCGCTGCTAGGCCGCACGCCTCCCACTTTCCTCGAGGACTTTGATGGTCACATAGCCAGCAAGAACCTGTGGCTGAGAGATGCTCCAGATGGTGTCAATGCCATGGTGGTGCTGACTCCCTGTGCTGATCATCTGCTGATACAGGCTCTGTGCGTGAATCCAGATCATCAAGGGCAGGGCCTGGGCCGAGAGACGCTGGCATTTGCTGAATCGCAGGCACGCCAGCTGGGTTTCTCAGAGCTAAGGCTGTATACCAACAGCAAGATGGAGCGCAATCTGCGCATCTATCGCCAGTGGGGCTTCCGCGAGACGCATCGCGAGAGCTACGACTGGGGCAAGCGAGTATACATGCGCAAGCTGTTGAAAGCTGCTAGAGTGATCAAGATGCGTCAGCGAGCCTTGCTTCCAGCAGCAGCCTAACGTTTTCCGCGAGATCCATGTCATATCCCGCATCTGCTTCGTTGAAAGCTGGCAGGTTCTTCAGCGCCCAGGCCCAGTAGTCGTTTGGTATCTCAGCCAGCGCCACACCGCGATACTTGCCAAAGGGCCATGTAGCGATCGGAATCGTGCTCCAGCAGATGTCATGCAGCTGCCTGCCTATGTCTGCGTTCAAGCCGATGAGATCCTTCTCTATGGCGATGGCTATGAGCCGTTCCAACAGCAGCGCACAGATCAGAGTGTCAGCGCCCGCCCTATGGCTAACGTGATCATCAGGTACAGGTAGATCAAGAAGATATCTGAGGTAATTGAGTCCATACTCGATGTCTCCGAAATCATGGCCCAGAATGTGTTTGCTGAGGCGCCAGGTGCAGATCCATTCGGATTGGTTGCGTGCGCTAGCCACATCAGCGTGGCTGCCGCAGCGATCCCAGGCAGTGGCCAGCACTGCTTGATCATAACTGCAGTTGTGTGCTACGAAGTATCTAGCGCGATCCCAGTTCAACATGTCTTTGATTTCACTGACACATTGATCCCAATAGGGCTGGTCTCGTATCATCCTGGGACCGATGTTGTTCTTGGCACTGGCTGCCGGTGGGATGCCATTGCGTGCGTTGAACAGGCGGTCGCGGACCACCCAACCATCTCTATCGTTGAACCGCGCAGCAGCTAGTTCAACTATCTCGGCCTGTTCGGCCAAGAGATTGGTGGTTTCGGTGTCCAAAACTGTGACTGATTTTAGGAATTCTCTTGTGCTCATGCTGTGAATATAGCATGCTCAGCAGCCGCTGTCTACCATTATTGTATGAAGAACGTGTATTGATTGTAGTACTGGAACTGCAGATAATAGGCATTTTGAGTATTATCAATATTGCTGATATTCAACCAGTAGGCAGGTATGTCTCCGTCGCCCAGCTGGTTCACGTTGAGAGGCATGCTGGCCTGAGCTGGCTTGACCTGATCCCTGGGCAGCGTGTCCGCGTAGTAGCATACCGTGCAGCCCAAACCATTGAGATTGATGCGATTGCCCGGCAGTCCCGGAGGGATTACGTTGATACCGTTGGGATTGATGCTGAGCCACATCAGCAGCGTGCCCTGCTGCTGGCTCCAGTAGAGGCTTTGGTTACCGGTTACCACGCACTGCTGCCAATCTGGTGCCAAGCGCATGGGCCAGCAATCAGTCTGGCTGGGTGGCACGGTGTATTGGTTGGTAGGGCTGTAATCCTGCCTGATGTTCACGCCTGGTTGTGTTAGGGGTAAGGGATAGTAGACCATGTGAATATTTATGGGCTAAATATCCAAGATCAATCTGGCGAGTGCTCATGAGCGTTTATTCCTATCCCGTGGTAGACATACAGGGACCCACAGGTCCAACCGGACCCTTGGGCGGCCCAACAGGACCTGCTGGTACAGCTGCCAACACGGGTGCTACAGGTCCCACTGGCTACACAGGTCCAACCGGAGCAGCAGGCGCAGACGGTTCAGCTGCCAACACAGGTGCCACTGGCCCAACTGGTGCCCGAGGTGCTACTGGTCCAGCTAATGGTCCCACGGGTCCCGCTGGCGTAGCAGGACCAACAGGCAGCACTGGACCAGCTGGCGATGCCAGCATGGTAACAGGACCAACGGGTGCAACTGGTTATACAGGTCCTACTGGTGTCACAGGTCCTACTGGAGTACCCAGCAGCGTGCCATTCAACAGTGCTGTGAACACCGTAGCAACTCTTGGTAATCTCAGCGTCAAGGTGCAGGGCAACGGATATGTGTATCTCACTGCAGTGTCCGGCAGCTTCACCTGGGCAGGTCCCGCCGTGTATACCATCAATGGACACGCTATCACGCAGGCCAACCAAACCAGTCAGCTGCTGACTGCTGGTAACTGGTACCAAGTACCTGCTGGTTATGCCATGAGCAGCATAGGCGATCAGGTGGTGATCACAGTTGGCATATTGGATACCAACAACATCTACAGGATAACGGTCCTCAAGAGCAGCAATTCACCATTTCAAGCAGGCATAGTGATAGAGCAGCTGATATGATAGATAGACAGCAGGGCAAATCATTGCATATACTGCAGGATACGAGGATCCAATGGTAACAGCGATACCAGCGACTGGAACTGCTATAAGGATGGGCGGCGTGTGGGCTGCCTATACTGCCGGAGCCTTGCCTCCTGCCAGTACCAATGTCAGCTTGAACGCTGTGCTGGGCGTGACCAAGAGCGGTCTGCGCACAGCTGGACAGATCACGCCTCTCAGCGCCACGTTTGGCGGCAGGGTAGGCCCCTACAATTACGTTTGACATATTGACCTTTGTCTGTGCCACAGGTAAACTCTGATCAGCAGACACTGGAGATCAACATGGACATCGCTCGCATACGCTCACTGTTAGATGGCATTCCCGCTAGATCAGAGTACGAATTCCGCAATTTTGAGATAGAATCTCAGGGCAGCTGGCACAGGCAGATGCGCTATGTCCTCGGTCAGAAAGAAAGCCTCACAGATCAGATCACTGTGCTACAAGCGCAGATCGAGCTTAATGAGCACTTGGCTGCTCAGGTCAAGGACAAGACAGAGCAGGCCATAAGGCAGCGCATTGCTGCAGCTGAAAACAATGGTCTGCGCCGGGAAATCACCAAGCTACAACAGCAGCTAGCGCAGATTGACAGCTACCTTGAGACCTATGATGACAGCGAGCTTGTTGATGTTGGTCGCGGGTTTGAGCAGTCAGAAAGCGATCATTGGAGCGAGCTGCTGGGACGAGAAGTTGGCGTAGAGGTTCTGGCAGACAAGCAGGCCAGCAAGACCAGCCTCATGCAGCTGAGCCTGTTGCCCTTGGCAGACTACAAGAAGAGCGTGATCATCACCAACCAGTTTGCCACCTTCCTCAAGAAGACCGCCGAGCAGGCTGAAGGCAGCATTGCCAACAACCGACCTGCCAGCATGCCCACGCAGGCACCAGAAGCCAAGCCAGATATCACAGCAGATGCGGTGGCTGAGATGGCCAAGATACGCGACACGGTGGTAGAAGCCAGCATCGCATCAGAAGCTGCTGACAGCGAAGACAGCAAGAAAAAGAAAAAGAAGAAAAAGAAGTAATCGCACATGTCAGGCATGATGCGCAAGGCGCTGGGTCGCAGCCGAGCTACCAAGGTCAGCATCTGCGTGCCCTGCCGCGACACGGTGCATGCTGCCTTTGCATTTGATCTCGCCAAGCTGGTACAGCATTGCCAGATGCTGGGCACGGAAGTGTTGCCGCATTTCAGCATAGGCACGTTGATCGTGAACCAGCGCGATTCTCTGGCAGACATGGCACTGGAAGCAGACAGCACGCACATACTGTGGCTGGACAGCGACATGATGTTTCCCGTTGACACAGTGCAGCGCCTCTTGAGCCATGAGGTACCAATCGTGGCAGGCAACTACGTGACACGCCAGTATCCACACAAGACCGTGGCCTACACACAGCTGCATGACTGGCGCAGCTACGTGGTCAACACTGGCAAGCGCGATCTCATCAAGGTCGCAGCAGTTGGCATGGGCTGCATGTTGGTCAGCACGGATGTCATAAGAGCCATGGCCAAGCCGCGTTTCCAGACCACCTATATACCCGAGACCAATGATCACATGGGTGAGGATTTCTACTTCTGCCAGGAAGCGCAGAAGCTTGGCTATGACGTGCTCTTAGACGACAGGCTCAGCGTAGAGCTGCAGCATCTAGGAACGGTTAGTTTCACGCACAACATGGTCAAACGAGGCCTCACCTAGCAGGTTAAATACTGCCAGAGGCACTGATGACGTTCCAGATATTCGCAGAAATCATACCACCGCTGTATGAGACGGTAAAGCTGTTCACTGCACCAGGCGGCAGCAACCTGGGTGTGCAGGGCACGCTGCTGATGGTCAATCAAGCCAACATTGAGATAACGGATTACAACACCAACTGCGATTTCGTCCGAGTGGGTATCAGCAACAGCGTGGTACTGAGCCAGGATGGCTATCTCATGTACGACACGCTGATGCCGCCCAATCACATGGCACAGCTGCAGAACATCAACCTACCCAGTGGTGGTAGCCTGTTCGTCTACAGCCAGAAGAGCCAGACCAGCTTCGTGTTCACTGGCAGCACCATTACGGTTTAACTGACTTCCTTGCCATCACTGTAGAATTCTAAAAGTCCCAATCGCATGATGAATGGACTGCGCTTGTTCTTGCGCCGCATCTTCATCACGAACCCTGTGGGCATCTCTACTTCCAGTTCAGCCAACTCCTTGCGTATAATCACGCCCTTGACTCGCCTGGCTGTGTCACTGCACTCTATGTACACGCGATTCTTCTGAGGTTTTTCCTTGATCATCAATTGGATCTCCTACCGCAGTGTGTGCTCAGAGATCTCAGAACTGTAAATTCCATCTCAACATAGCAACAGCGTCTGGCGCAGCGTCTGCGTTGCCATCTGGTTGTAAACGCACACCAGCAGCTAGGTTCAGCTTGTTGCCTTCCGCAAACTTGTTGGTCCAATAGGCCTGGATGTCAGTCTCAGTGCCAGTGCCTGTGAGGTTCAAGCTTTGGCTTTGGTAGCTGATGTTGCCATCCATGTCACGGCTCACGGGTATGTTCAGTGCTGCGCTGCCGTTCACGGTATGGTTTGGCATGCTGACCACCAGTCCTAGCTTGTCGCCTTCTGTAAACACTGCGGTCTTGCTGAATCCCACAGCCGCGCTGGCCAGCACCACATCGTCCACGCTGCTGACCAAAGCATTCAAGCCATTGAGCTTGCTGTAGCCAATGCTGCCACTGAGATCCAAGTTCCAACCCCAGCCCAGATTCCAATCATGATCCACAGCAAGGAACGCAGTGTCTGCACCAGTGGCCATGCTGGAGCCTGCTGCTACCTGCTGACCGTAGATGCTGTTCTCTTCGTGAACCATGCCAATCTGTAGATGGCCCCAGTGATACAGCGCACCAACAGTGCTGGGTTGAGGCGTGGTGCCCAGGAATGCCATATCATCGCTGCTGTTGCTGGCATGCGTGCTGAACCATGTGGTCATGTTGGGAGTGCTGACCACCATCTTCTGATCAAACCCCATGCTGAGATAGGGATTGCCCAATCCTGGTACAGCAGTTGGCGCTGCGTCTCTGTTGGTAACGTTGGCATCATCCACCATGCCCAAGCGCCATCCGCCTGGTACGTCAACCATCATCTGATCAGCACCAAAGCGTGCCATCTGCACGTCCATGTTGACCCAGCTGCTGCTGGTACCAACCATGTTGGCCATGCTCACGCTGTAAGCTCTACCGTAGTCATCCAACACCATCATGCTGGTGTTCTCTGCTGCGATCTTGCCAAATCCTGCCGGCAAGCTCAGCCCGCTCTGCGTCAATGGCACCGTGCTGCTGCTCACAGTCGAACCCGTTGGTACCACTACCGTGCCCTGTGGTGCCGTGGCAGCAGCCAGGTTCATCATGCCCTGCCCGTAGATAGCACTGTTGGCATAGATGCCAGTCTTGGTAGCTGTCTTGAGCAGGATGCTGGTGATCTGGCTGCCCGTGAGATAGGGCCATTCCTGTTCCAGCAGTGCTACACCGCCACTGACCATGGGAGCAGCAAAGCTGGTGCCACTGCCCAGCGCCAGCTGGTTACCGTAGATGCCCACGATGTTGCTGCCTGGCGCTGCCAAGCAATAGGCCTTGGCGATGCCGCAGGCATTGCTGTAACTGGCCAGCGCACCCGTGCTGTCAGTGGCCACTGCTACCAACCATGTGCTGGCCAGCTTGCTGTCCATGCTGGGCAAGGTAGCATAGTAGTCTGGGCTGCTGGTACCATAGTTGCCTGCGGCGAACACGGTCACCACGCCATGCGCTGCTGCGGTCTCGTAGGCTGCGATGGTCCGTGCGTTCTGGCTCAGCACGCTCTGCGTGTTTACCTGGCTCAGCATGAGATTGCTGCCCCAGCTGTTGTTGAACACTTTGGCCCCGTTGTTGGTGGCGAAGTTGATGCCGTTGGCCAGCTGCTGATCCGTCCATGTGCCGTTGCCCGAGCTGTCCATGACCTGGATGGGCATGATCTTGGCCTGAGGTGCCACGCCATACATGGTAATCGCGCTGCCCTGGGTCAGCGTGTTGCCCGCTATGATGCTGCTGACGAACGTGCCATGCCCGTTGCCGTCGCTGGTAACTGCCCCGCCAGTGTAGATGTTGTAGCTGGGCCCTGCTAGGTTGCCGGTGAACTTGTAGTAACTGGTGTTGAGACCCGTATCAAACACTGCTACGGTCTCGCCCTTGCCAGTCAGTCCTCGTCCCTGCGCTGTGTTGAGGTTGATGGTTGGATAGGCCCAATCCACATAATACTGTCCTATCTGCACGTAATAGGGTGAGCTCGTTTGGATTGATTGGGCATAAGCACTTGAGATCAATGCTAAAAATGCTACGATACTGGTGATAATCCTGGTCATTTTGGGCCATTCTCCGCCGTTTAATCCATTCATACTAGCACATTTATACTATCTTGCAAGCGAAAAGTTACGCTAAATACCCACATGAAACTGACCCAACTCACAGAAGCCAAAACTGAAGAAAAGCTCACACTGGTTGAGCTTCCCTATGCCATGGACGCGCTGGAACCCATCATGGAGCGCAAGGTGTTAGAGTTCCACTACAAGGTCCTCAGCAAGGGCTACGTGGATCGCTACAACAAGGGCGAGGGCGATCCAGATTTCAACAGAGCTGGTGCGTTACTGCACAATCTCTGGTGGCCACAGCTGCAGCCTCCCAAGGTCAACAATCGTCCCCGAGGCAAGGTAGCTGATCTCATGGAACGTGTGCACGGTGGCTGGGACGAGTTCAAGGAAGAGTTCACCAAGACCGCACTTGACCTACAGGGCAGTGGTTGGTGCTACATGGCCAAGAATGGCGAGATCAAGACGCTGAAGAACCAAAGCTGGCGCGCAGACGTATGCATGCCCATAGATCTCTGGGAGCACAGCTACACCCCGTTCACGCTGCGCAAGGACTATCTCAAGACCATTTGGCGCATCATTGACTGGGACGTGATCAACGAGCGCTTGGCCTAGGCCGCAGCACATTCATGATTCGGGAACAGGCTGTTGGCCAGTATCAGCTCTCGGGCTTGATCATAGGTTGCTGATAGGCACATCTCCATTCATCGCCAGTGACTATGCCACCGTGCCATTGGAATATGTTCAGCAGCACGGGCTGCATCCTCTCGAATGTCACGGTAGCCATGGGTTCTGTATCATGCCGATTCTCATACCATGATGTGCTGGCATAGCCAGAAGTGGGATGCAGTGGTATCACGATGGTTGTGCTGCGGTCCTCGGGATACTTGATATCCTTGTGCACTGGAACGGTCACGTGCGGTGGTATTAGATAGATGCTGGGCCAGATCTTGACAGCGCAGTCCGCTATCAGAGCTTCTAACTCCGGGATAGCAGGTGGTCGGCACAGATGTATGTGATCCTGCCAAGTGTCCTTGTGCCCTCGGTAATCGCCATCACGTATGCTGGCCAACGCATGCGCAGCGAGCGTGTCGCGCATGCGTTGATCAAAGAATGGAAATCGCAGTTCTGTGTAGAGATCCTGCACTTCACTGGTCCAAGATAGCAGCCAGCAGGTCCTTGGCACGCTGAGGATTCTTCAATCGGCTCAGCGCCTTGTTTTCGATCTGCCGCACGCGCTCACGAGTGACATTGAAGCGATTGCCGATCTCTTCCAAGGTGTATTCTCGCATGGTACCAATGCCGAACCGCATGCGTAGCACGCGCTCTTCCCTGCTGCTGAGACCTTCCAGCACATCACCTATTACCTCAGTGATCTCAGCCTTGGCGATCTGCTCAAAGGCATTCTCCGCTTCGGTATCCTCGATGAGGTTGCCCAGCTTGCCTTCTTCCTCGTCGCCCACTGGTGTTTCCAGCGAGATTGGATCCTTGGCCACTCGCATGGTGCGTGCGATCTTGTCCACGTCGCAGCCCAAGATCTTGGCCAGCTCTTCGTTGCTGGGTTCATGTCCTGTCACGAACACATGTTCTTTGGTAGCTTTCTGTATCTTCTTCAGCGTGTCCAACACATGCGACGGGATTCGGATGGTGCGATTGCTCTCAGTGGCGCTCTTGATGATGGCTTGGCGAATCCACCAAGTCGCATAGGTCGAGAACCTATAGCCCAGCTGCCACTTGAACTTCTCCACGGCTTTCAGCAGTCCGATGTTGCCTTCCTGGATCAGATCCAGCAGCTGCCCGCCGTTGTTGTTCTGGTTGTACTTCTTGGCAACCGAGATCACCAAGCGCAGATTGGCCTTGGTCATGGCGCCAATGGCTTCGTCCTTGATCTTGGCCTGATGGCGCAGCACACGCACTGCTGTGCGCAGCTCAGCCACTGGCAGCCCAGCAGCATCAGCCTGCTCCTGCATCATGCCGACCCAGCTGCCGATCTCG
>Ga0164297_10005780_pt1 | contig 10499 bp, 8 predicted proteins | sample GEODES058metaG_FD_113539 | JGI IMG/M metagenome (GOLD analysis project Ga0164297, IMG submission 113539) | Dystrophic lake water microbial communities from Trout Bog Lake, Wisconsin, USA - GEODES058 metaG | ecosystem: Environmental > Aquatic > Freshwater > Lake | place: USA: Trout Bog Lake...
ATGGAACCCGTGCACGTCGCTGGTTCAACGGTCACGATGGCTACCTTGCACAACGCACACGAGGTGCATCGAAAAGGTGTGCTGATCGGTGACACTGTGTTCTTGCGCAAGGCCGGAGATGTCATTCCCGAAGTCCTCGGACCGGTGCTGGAGGCTCGTGATGGCACCGAACGACCGTTCGTGATGCCAACGACGTGTCCACAGTGCGGTGCATCCCTGCGGCCGGCAGCAGAGGGAGACAAGGATCTCCGCTGTCCAAACGCCCAGTCCTGCCCGGGGCAGCTGGTGGAGCGGCTTGCCAATATCGGAAGTCGAAAGGCGCTGGATATCGAAGGACTCGGTGACAAAAGCGCGCGGGCCCTCGTGGAGGGTCAGGTCCTCGTTGACGAGGCAACGCTTTTCGACTTGCGTGAGGCTGACCTTCTCCGCTGTTCCTACTTCACTCGCGAGCCAGGCAAAGGCGAAAGCGGACCACAACTGACCGAGAACGCACGAGTCATCTTGGCGCAATTGAATGCAGCAAAGAGTCAGCCTTTATGGCGCGTACTGGTGGCCTTGTCCATTCGCCATGTTGGCCCGCCAACAGCCCAGGCGATTACGTCCACCTTCACCTCGATGACTGCCATCCGAGCTGCCTCGATCGAAGAATTGGCCGTGGTAGATGGGATTGGCGATAAGACGGCAACGGCCATACGAGAGTGGCTTGATGAGCCGTGGCGAGCGCACATCATCGATACCTGGGCTGCGGCAGGTGTTCGAATGGTCGATGAGCAGGTCGTGCTCGGTCCTCAGCCCCTCGCCGGCGTGACGCTCGTCATCACCGGAACCATTGATGGATTCACCCGAGATGGCGCTGAGGCCGCGGCGGCTCAAGCCGGCGCCAAGGTCAGTGGTTCGGTGTCGAAGAAGACCACCGCCATCGTTGTCGGTGCCAATGCTGGCTCCAAGGCCGACAAGGCGAAGGATCTGAGGATTCCCGTGATACCTGGAGAGGTATTCCAGGATCTGCTGGCCGAAGGCTTGGATTCGGTGCTCAATAGGATTGAGTCATGACGTCAATCAGCCGCGATGAGGTCGCGCACTTGGCCCATCTAGCCCGGCTCGACCTGGGCGCCGAGGAGCTGGACCACTACGCCAGTCAATTGGACGTCATTTTGCAGGCGGTAGCACGAATTTCAGAAGTCACTGCTGATGACATCCCTGCGATGAGCCATCCGGTGCCCATGACCAACGTCTTTCGCGAGGACGTCGTCACGGCAAGCCTGAACCGAGCGGACGTATTGTCCATGGCACCGGCGGTCGAGGACGATCGATTCAAAGTACCCCGCATTTTGGACGAGGAGTAGTTCGGCAATGACTGAAGACCTCACTCGTCAATCCGCGGCAGTGCTGGCGGCTGCCATCGCCGCAAAGGAAGTCAGCGCCCAGGAAGTTGCCACAGCGCATCTTGAGCGCATCGCCGCAGTGGATGGAGTTGTGCACGCCTTTTTGCACATATCGTCGGATTCGGCGATGGCCCAAGCCAAGCGCGTGGATGAAAAGATCGCGGCCGGCACTGAGGTCGGACCTTTGGCGGGAGTGCCTTTGGCGCTGAAGGACGTTCTGGCCATGCACGGGGAGCCCACCACTGCTGGCTCGAGGATCCTCCAGGGATGGAAGCCGCCATACGACTCCACGGTCGTGGCCAGGCTCAGGGCGGCGGACATCGTGATCTTGGGAAAGACCAATATGGACGAATTCGCCATGGGCTCGTCCACCGAGCACTCGGCATATGGACCAACGCATAATCCGTGGGACCTGACCAGAATCCCCGGCGGATCGGGGGGCGGCTCTGCTGCGGCGCTTGCAGCCTTCGAAGCACCGTTGGCCATCGGCACAGACACAGGTGGATCGATCCGACAGCCAGCATCGGTCACCGGAACTGTTGGGGTCAAGCCGACGTACGGGGCTGTGTCTCGGTATGGCCAGATTGCCCTGGCATCTTCTCTCGATCAACCCGGTCCCTGTGCCCGCTCGGTCCTTGATACTGCGTTGCTCCACGCAGCCATTGCCGGACACGACCCGATGGATTCGACGTCGATCAACGCCGCGGTACCCGACGTCGTCGCTGCGGCGAGACGGGCCGATATCCGAGGAATGCGTATCGGAGTTGTCAAGGAGCTGTCCGGTGACGGCTACCAGGCTGGTGTCTCACAGCGCTATCACGAGGCACTGTCCATCCTTGAAGACCTTGGTGCGACGATTACCGAAGTCTCCTGCCCTCACTTCGAGTACGCGCTTGGCGCGTATTACCTGATACTTCCGTCCGAGGCATCCAGTAACCTCGCGCGCTTTGATGGAATGCGTTACGGATTGCGCACAGGAGATGATGGTGCCAATTCGGTAGAGCAGGTCATGAGTCTGACGCGCGAGCAGGGATTCGGTCCCGAAGTCAAGCGGCGCATCATGCTGGGAACATATGCCTTGAGCTCGGGCTATTACGAGGCGTACTACGGCCAAGCCCAGAAGGTGCGCACGCTGATCACCTCCGATTTCAACGCCGCCTTCGCCAATGTCGACGTGCTCGTATCTCCCACAGCACCAACAACCGCATTCAAGCTGGGGGAAAAGCTTGATGACCCCTTGGCGATGTATCTCAATGACGTCGCCACGATTCCTGTGAACCTCGCGGGAATCTGCGCTATGTCGCTTCCGGTCGGCTTGGCTCCGGAGGATCAGCTACCGGTGGGCCTGCAGATCATGGCGCCTGCAATGGCCGATGAACGCCTCTACCTGGCCGGCGGGGCCTTGGAGGCTGCATTGGTCGATCGCTGGGGACATCTACTGATTGAGGAGGTGCCGTCGCTGTGAGCCAGACCACCTATGTGCCGTTCGAACAAGCGCTGAAGGTCTACGAGCCCGTGTTTGGGCTGGAGACCCACGTGGAGCTCGGCACGAAGTCCAAGATGTGGTGCGGCTGCTCCACTGATTTCGGTGCAGATGCCAACACGCAGGTGTGCCCGGTGTGCCTGGGGTTGCCCGGATCGATGCCAGTAGTTAATCGGGTGGCCGTTGAGTCCACGATTCGCATCGGACTTGCGCTGAACTGCTCGATAGCGACTTGGTGTCGATTCGCCCGGAAGAACTACTTCTATCCGGACATGCCCAAGGACTATCAGATCAGTCAGTATGACGAGCCGCTTTGCTTTGACGGCTATCTGGATGTCACCGTGGAAACACCCGAGGGCCCACAGGTGGTTCGCGTGGAGATCGAGCGTGTTCACATGGAAGAGGACACTGGCAAGCTCACTCATGCTGGCGGTGCGACGGGTCGGATTCATGGCGCGGACTATTCACTGGTCGACTACAACCGGGCCGGAATCCCGTTGATTGAAATTGTGACGAAGCCGGTTTCGGGCACGGGCGCGCTGGCTCCGGCAGTGGCCAGGGCGTACGTCAGCGAACTGCGAGATGTCATGCGCGCGCTGGGTGTTTCCGATGTCCGTATGGAAGAAGGATCCCTTCGTTGTGATGTCAACCTGTCCTTGAATCGCCCCGGTGAACAGTGGGGAACTCGAAGCGAGACCAAGAACGTGAATTCGCTGAGATCGGTGGAGCGGGCAGTCCGCAGCGAGATAGAACGTCAGGCGTCTGTGCTCGATCTCGGAGATCGAGTTATTCAGGAGACTCGCCACTTCCATGAGGACACAGGCCGCAGTACCTCCGGACGATCCAAGGAGCAGGCAGAGGACTATCGGTACTTTCCCGAGCCCGACTTAGTTCCGGTAGCGCCAAGTGATGCATGGGTCGAGCAATTGCGGTCCACGATGCCAGAGATGCCTTCGGTCAAGCGGGCAAGGCTCCAGGCAGAGTGGAATATCAATGAGTTCGAATTGGCGTCATTGGTCAATGCTGGGGCGTTGGACTTGGTAGAGGCCAGTATTGCTGCCGGGGTGGACTCCGTGGCCGCGCGCAAGTGGTGGACTGGCGAATTGCTTCGCGTTGCCAACGATACGGGCGTCGAACTGGCCGACCTGCAGGTGAGCCCAGGGCAGATACGAGAGATCGAGGAGCTGATCGCCTCAGGTGCGCTCAATGACAAGCTCGCACGGCAGGTCTTCGAGGGCATCATTCACGGTGAAGGTGATGTTGCGTCGGTAATCGCCGCTCGCGGCCTGGCCGTAGTCAGTGATGACACTGCGCTTTTGGCCGCGATTGACGAAGCCCTTTCTGCCCAGCCGGACGTTGCGGACAAGATTCGCTCGGGCAAGGTGCAAGCTGCCGGGGCGATTGTCGGTGCGGTCATGAAGTCCACGAAGGGCCAGGCAGATGCAGCCAAAGTGCGCATCCTGCTCCTGGAGCGACTCGGAGTCAGCGAGTAGGCGTGGAACCGATCGCGCTCATTCCTGAAGTGGTTGAGATCGCGGCCCCAGGGGTGGTTGTCTACGGCGATGCAGACCCAACTCACGATGAACTTGCCGCTTGTGGGTTCTTCGTTCCGAGGTACATGGGAGCAGCGCCAAATACGCACTTGATGTCGGCTATGCCGCGTCTTGAAGTGTGCCAATTGCTCACAGCGGGATTCGACCAGGCCCTGGAGCTGGTACCGGACGGCGTGAAGCTGTGCAATGCAATCGGAGTGCACGATGCCAGTACCGCTGAGCTTGCAATCGGTCTCATGCTGACCAGCCGGCGAGCTATCGATGATGCCGTGCGTGCCATGCAACTCGGAAGTTGGGATCACCGGTCACATAGCTCACTGGCGGATGCTCGCGTATTGGTCATTGGAGCAGGTGGAGTTGGTCGGGCAATTCGTGATCGACTCATGGCATTTGAGGTCAGTGTGCAGCTTGTTGGGCGTACTGCCCGATCGGATATCGCAGGTATCGATCAGATTTTCTCGCTGTTGCCGATCAGCCACATCGTGGTGATGGCAACCCCGCTGAATCCATCGACGCAACGGATGGTCGATGCCGAGTTTCTGTCACGCATGGCCAGTGGAGCGTTGCTGGTCAACGTCTCCCGTGGCCAGGTGGTGGATACCGAGGCGATTCTTGGTGAGATTGGCAGACTCCGGTTCGCCCTTGACGTCACCGACCCAGAGCCGCTTCCCCCCGGTCATCCGCTGTGGTCCGCGCCAGGGGTGATCGTGACCCCGCACCTTGGCGGGAACACATCCGCCTTCGTTCCTCGCGCACGAGCGCTGGTCACCTCGCAAATTCACGCCTGGCAAAGCGGCGAGACACTGCAGGGCGTGGTGAACTAAGCCAGGCGCTGACAACTGTGTCGGGGACCAGTACCGCTCATGATGGGATGTTCCCGTGACGCCTGCTGCCAAGAGGATCCTGCTCGGCATTGCACTGTCTTCGCTGGGGAGCGGACTGACGATGCCACTGCTCGTGGTCTACCTGGGACAGGTCCGCGGGCTGGGTACCACGATTGCCGGCTTGGTGGTTGCGTTCACTGCGGTTGGGTCCCTGGTGCTGTTCATGGTCGTGGGAACGGCAGGGGATAAGTACGGACCCAAGCCGGTTCTCATGGGCGGCCTTGTCGTTGAGGCAATCGCGGTCTTCCTCCTGAGCCAGGTGACAACGTCAACTGCAGCGTTTGGGGTAGCAGCGTTGATGGCCATCGGCGGCTCAATGATCTGGCCATCCCAGTCGGCACTTATTGGTCGAGTCTCAGATCCTGGTGAGCGTGAGCGTGTCTTTGGGATCCAGTTCATGCTGCTCAATCTCGGACTTGGCATCGGTGGACTGGTGTCGGCAGTCCTGGTACGACATACCTCGGTGTCGACCTTTCAATTGCTGTACATCTTGGATGCGCTGACATACCTGCTCTACCTCGCTGTTGTCGTCTTTGCGCTTACGGGCATCGGAGTAGGTCCAGAAGCCGTGGGCAAGGATCACCATTCAGAGGGCATCGGCGGTTTTCGCGAGGTGCTGCAGGACCGATTGCTGCAGAGGGTACTGGTGCTGGCGGTTGTGCTGCTGATGAGTGGTTACGGCGCCCTCGAAGTAGGAATGCCGGTGTTCATCACCGTGGTGAATCACGCGAGTGTCTCGTGGGTCGGTGTCGAATACGCGGTTAACACGTTCACTATCGTCAGCGCCCAGTTGTGGATCCTGCGCATGATCAAGGGCAGATCGAGAAGTTACTTAATGCTCACTGTTGCGGCAATTTGGGCCATGTCGTGGGTCCTTACCGGCACGAGCCTGCTGGTTCCTGCGCACGCATCAGTACTCCTCCTTGTCGTGGCCTGCGGGGTCTTCGCCCTCGGGGAGGCCGTCTGGGCACCGGTTGCCCCTTCACTGGTGAACGACCTCGCCCCGCCCAGATTGCGGGCTCGATACAACTCCACCATCGCGCTGGTGTGGTCCCTGTCGTCCATTATTGGGCCGGGGATCGCCGGGATCATGCTCGGTGCTGGGCTGTACTGGGTCTGGATTCTGGTTCTCATCGCCGGCTGCGCCCTTGCCGGCCTGCTGGCAGTTGGACTTCATCGACGATTGAGCCCGGTCCTGGACGGTCGAGTCCAGAGCCCAGCGTCAGGTCCAGCCGCTTCTGAGTGAGGTCAGGGCATCGTCAAGGCCGGAGATGATGGACAGGTGCCCCGCGCGGGGCACCAATATGGATTTGGCATCAGGCAGGTTGTTCGATAACCACGCCCCGTGCGCAGCGGGAACCATCAGGTCGTCACTTCCCTGCATGACCACCGTCGGACATTTGATGTCACTCAACGAAAAGCCCCAAGGCCGAATAAAGGCCATGTCGTCATCGAACCAGCCCCAGATGCCTTCCGACACGGCCCAGCTCAACGACTGTGCCATGTGGTCACCGTGTCCAGCTTGGAGGTATTCGCGATCGACTTCGGGCAACAATGACCCCATTTCCTGGGACAGTGTGTCAGCGGTGACTCCCAGCAGGCCTGCGGCTGCCGCGGTCAGGTACTGCTCGAGCTGAGGCTCACCGGCATGTGCGGCCCCGAATTCATCCAGATTGTCCTGGCCCATGCCAGACAAGAAGTCCAGGTCCTCGACGTCAAATGGTCCGACGCCTGCAACGCTTATGGCGCTGACGCATTGCGCGGGGAGCAAGGCAGCCGTGGCGAGCACGTGCGGGCCTCCGCCGGACCAGCCGATTGTGGAAAAACGGTCGTGGCCGAACATCCCGACAACCTGCTCGACGAGCTCGGCGACATCGGCGATTTGCCGTCCAACCTGGCGGGTGCTCGCTCCATAGCCCGGCCGGACAACCTCCACGATGCGAAAGTCGTGAGACCGCGCTGCAAGCACGAGCTCGGGATCAATGGGACCAGCTCCCGGGGTTCCATGGTGGTAGATGAGCAGCTCACTGTCTTCGGGCATGTGATCGTCATAGAAGATCTGAACCTGCCGATCCTGGGATAACTGCATGCTGCTGGGTGACTGCGTCGACATGACCCCAGGCTAGGGGAACGAGACCGTGCCTGCACCCGTTCACTGCAACGCCCGCTCCGATGACCAGAGTCAGTCCACGGCGTACAGTTGTGGTGTTCCTTCCTGACTGAAGAGGTAGCCACATGGTCATGTACCGCTCTCGGACTTCCACGCATGGACGAAACATGGCCGGTGCTCGTGCCCTTTGGCGGGCAACGGGGGTCAAGGATGGCGACTTCGGCAAGCCCATCATTGCCGTGGTGAACTCATTCACCCAGTTCGTTCCCGGTCATGTGCATTTGAAGGATCTTGGGCAGTTGGTGGCCAGGCAGATCGAGGCTGCAGGCGGAATTGCTAAGGAGTTCAACACCATCGCGATCGACGACGGAATCGCGATGGGACATGACGGCATGCTGTACTCGCTTCCCAGCCGGGATCTGATTGCGGACTCGGTGGAGTACATGGTCAATGCGCACACTGCTGATGCGATGGTGTGCATTTCCAACTGCGACAAGATCACGCCGGGCATGCTGATGGCAGCGCTTCGACTCAACATTCCGACTGTTTTTGTTTCCGGTGGCCCGATGGAAGCGGGCAAGGTCACCTGGCACGGACTCGAGCGGAAAGTCGATCTGATCGATGCCATGGTCGAGGCTGCCGATTCCAAGAACTCCGATGCGGATGTCGCTGCCATGGAACGCTCGGCATGCCCAACGTGCGGATCATGCTCTGGCATGTTCACCGCGAACTCCATGAACTGCCTGACTGAGGCCTTGGGCCTGTCCTTGCCTGGCAATGGTTCAGTGTTGGCCACTCACGCTGATCGCCGGGTGCTGTTCGAGCGGGCCGGAGCCCTCATTGTCGACATCGCGCGCCGCTATTACGAGGACGATGACCAGTCCGTTCTGCCTCGCTCGATAGCCACCTACGAAGCATTCGAGAACGCCATCGCGCTGGATATCGCGATGGGTGGTTCAACCAACACGGTGCTGCACCTGCTTGCCGCAGCCCAGGAGGCCGGTGTGCATTTCACTATGGCTGACATCGATCGCATGTCTCACCTGATTCCACACCTGTGCAAGGTTGCGCCATCAATTCAGACGGTGCACATGGAGGATGTCCATCGGGCAGGCGGCGTGATGCGAATTCTTGGCGAACTGGATCGAGCGGGCAAACTTCACACCAAGTTGCCTACGGTGCACAGCGCCACGCTGGCGCAGGCGCTGCAGACCTGGGACATCGCGCAGACGGACGACCCCTCTGTGATCGATTTCTATCGCGCAGCACCGGGCGGTGTGCCGACGCAGGTGGCCTTCTCACAAGATCGCCGGTTCGACACCGTGGACACCGATGCCGAGCACGGAGTGATCCGGGATCAAGCCCACGCATTCTCCCAGGATGGTGGACTTGCGGTGCTGTACGGAAATCTTGCCGTGGACGGATGCATCGTCAAGACCGCCGGTGTGTCCAGCGAGTTGCTGACCTTTGCCGGACCTGCTCGGGTCTTTCAGTCCCAAGATGACGCAGTCGAAGCGATCCTGAATGACCGTGTGCAGGCAGGGGATTGCGTCATTGTGCGATACGAAGGTCCCCGTGGAGGACCAGGAATGCAGGAAATGCTGTACCCCACCTCCTACATCAAGGCGAAGGGACTTGGGAAGGCATGCGCGTTGGTCACTGATGGTCGTTTCTCCGGTGGAACATCGGGCCTGTCCATTGGCCACGTCTCACCGGAGGCGGCCGCTGGTGGAAATATCGGACTGGTTGAGGAAGGCGATCGCATCATCATCGATATCCCCGCGCGCCAGATTCGGATTGACATCGATGACAGCGAATTAGAGCGCCGTCGGACGGCGATGGAAGCTCGGGGCTCGCAGGCTTTCAAGCCGACAGAGCGAAATCGGGCAGTTTCGCCGGCGCTTCGGGCGTATGCGGCCATGGTGACCTCCGCCGACACCGGCGCAGTTCGTGACGTCTCTCGACTGGGCTAGCAGCTGGCCTGGACGACGACAGTGAAGCCTCTTCGGAGTGGACCGCATGCGAAATCGGCCTGGCACGGGCCCGTCCGGTCGGGGGAACCAATGACACTGGGCTCAGACGGGACATTGAGCGCCTGAGCCGTAGCCATGGGAAACGTGATCCCTTTCACCGGTCAGGGGGGTGACAACCATGGCAGGAGTGGGTAAGGTGTGGTCCGTGGAAAAGCTTGTAGTAGTTACCAGGCGCGTGGGCTGATCCTTACCCCACGCGCTCCCTCCGTTACCCGCAAGGGTCGGGGGGTTTCTTTTTGAGCCTTTCCTCAGCGCAATCGCACAGGACATCGACAAAGAAGGACCAGATGAGCGAGCAGATCACCGGAGCGCAGAGCCTGGTGTATTCCCTGGAGTCAGCAGGGGTGACCGACGTATTTGGCATTCCCGGTGGAGCGATTTTGCCGCTGTACGACCCGTTGATGGATTCGGCGAAGATCCGGCACATTCTGGTCAGACATGAGCAAGGTGCCGGTCATGCGGCCGAGGGATACGCATATACCTCGGGCAAGGTCGGAGTCTGTATGGCTACCTCAGGGCCAGGCGCCACCAACCTGGTCACCCCGATCGCCGACGCGAACATGGATTCAGTGCCCATGGTCGCGATCACCGGTCAGGTCTCCAGCAACTTCATCGGAACCGACGCGTTCCAAGAGGCTGACATTCGAGGAATCACGATGCCAATCACCAAGCACAACATGCTGGTGACTGATCCCGATCAAATACCGCGCGCCATTGCCGAGGCCTTTCACATTGCATCAAGTGGCCGTCCGGGTCCGGTGCTGGTGGATGTGTCGAAAGATGCGCTCCAGGCAATGACCACCTTCAGCTGGCCGGCGTCCATTGACCTGCCGGGCTATCACCCGGTGACGCGTCCGCACGCCAAGCAGGTGCGCGAAGCGGCACGAATGATCGTGGACGCCCAGGCCCCGGTGCTGTATGTGGGCGGCGGAGTCATTCGGGCAGGAGCTGCTGCATCGTTACGCAAGCTGGCCGAGGTGTCAGGAATCCCGGTGGTTACCACGTTGATGGCTCGCGGGGCCTTCCCGGATACCCATCCGCAGCACATGGG
>Ga0164297_10005783_pt1 | contig 10495 bp, 5 predicted proteins | sample GEODES058metaG_FD_113539 | JGI IMG/M metagenome (GOLD analysis project Ga0164297, IMG submission 113539) | Dystrophic lake water microbial communities from Trout Bog Lake, Wisconsin, USA - GEODES058 metaG | ecosystem: Environmental > Aquatic > Freshwater > Lake | place: USA: Trout Bog Lake...
AACTTGCTGTTATTCACCCCGAAAAATTCTATCGGGTTTACCGTTTCTAAATTAATGATGGTCTCTGTCAAAGTGCTTGTTCGTTTTAAGGCTATGAAGAAAAATACTGAGAATAAATTTAGTGGTAATTATACTATCGCTGCATTACTTTAATGTTAAGCGTATGTCAGATCTTATATTCATTGGCTTTAAATGCTTCCAGCTTTTCAGCCACTTTAGCATCACTCAGCGCAAATATGCGGGCACACAGAACAGCGGCATTGCGAGCACCTGCTTTACCAACTGCCAAAGTGCCTACGGGCAATCCGGCGGGCATTTGTACGATACTATATAATGCATCAATTCCGCCGGGCAGGCCACCATCCAATGGCACACCTAATACCGGCAAAGAGGTATAAGCCGAGCAAACGCCAGGCAATGCCGCCGCCATTCCTGCTGCCGCAATTACTGCTCCGTATCCGTTTGCTTTGGCATTTACCATCAAATCGCGCACCTTGTCAGGGTTTCTATGCGCGGATGCTACTATCATTTGATTTTCTATACCGAACCAGCTCAGCCATTTGCTGCTTTCCAGCATGGTTGTTTCGTCTGATTGGGATCCCATGATGATCATTACTTTCATAAAACAGTGTGTAATTTTTTGATGAAGTTACACACTGTAACCGTTCCGGTTTTTAATGAGTTTTCCACCGGTCTTAATAAATAATTAGGCAGATTGCCTTTACGCCTCCATAATCGGCATGATAATTATTTATAATTTTAAATAAAAACGGAGGGGACAGCCACTCCGTTTAGTTTTGAAGATCATTTATGTTAGTCAGACGACTTAACTAACTTAACTATTTTCACTGCAGTGCCGTCGGCATCGTAAAGTGAAAGCATGTAAACGCCGTCCGCATACCGGCTAAGGTCTATCTGAGATGCATTTTCCTGCATAAGTATCATATTCCCTTCCAGCGTAGTCAGTACACCCTTTAGCTTTCTATTGGTTTTTATGTAAACTAAGGCATGCGTTGGGTTAGGATACACGCTTATATCTTCATTCCCACCCTGAATGGTGGATACAGAAAGCGGTATCGCACCGGTAACTATATATAAATCAGAAATGGATTGGCATCCGTTTGTATCGGTTACCTGAACGGTAAAGTCTCCATCGCTGGGTGCGTGCAGGTCATACAATGTTGCACCGGGAATCAGTATCGTATTTTCATACCATTGGTAGGTAGTAAAGTACGTTTGTGTGCTGAGCCATCCTCCGGCGTAAGAAATTATTGGGTTGGGTAACGGGAACTCGGTCAGGGTTACAGTGTCCGATCCAACTGAGCAAGAACCGCTGGGCACCCCTACAATGACCTGGTAATTACCCGGCACTGTGGCTTCAAACCAATTGTTGGTAGCGCCAGCAATTGCTACACCACCCAATTCCCATTGGAATGTTACGCCTGAAGCACCCGGAACGGCAACGGTAAGGTCGGTACCACTTCCCCAGCAGAATGAAGTAGGCGTAAGAGGAGTAATGGACAGTGTGTTCATTTCGGTCAATGCGAACGCAACAGGTGTCTCAGCAGAACAACCTGCAGGAGTAGTGACCAATACCTGATATGAGCCGCCTGCCGAGGCTGTGTATGTTTGCGCAACAGCACCTGTAATTGCAATACCCCCTAAATACCATTGATAGGTGTAACCTGCACCTATCGGAGCGTTAAGCACCACACTTCCTCCGCTACAGAATACAGGCGGACCGGTAGAAGTGATGCTATCCGCCGGCAATGGATTCACGGTCACTACAATGCCACCACTGGTAGCGCCACAACCAATACTGTTGGTGTCGGTATAAGTGTAAGTGCCCGCAGTATCAGCGGTAAATGTTTGATTGGTCGCGCCAACGATCAAGTTGCCGTTCACCAACCATTGATAGGTCAGTCCGCTTGCCGAATCACCGGTCAGCAAAACGCTGCCGCCTGCGCAAAAAGTGGTGGAACTTCCGATTGTTACAGTGCCTGAGGGTGATGGCAGCACAGTCACTCTAATTGTATCAGATTCACCGGTACAGCCGGCCACATTACTTTCGGCAACCGAGTAAACGCCGCCGAGTAATGCGTCATAGGTTGCTCCGGTTGCTCCGGCAATAGCCAATCCGTTCCTCAGCCATTGATAATATATACCGGTTCCGGTATTGGCGTTCAAAAGTACGCCCACGCCGGCACAGAACGTGGTACTGCCAGACGCAGTTATCGTAGCTGTAATGGTATTGATCGTTACATTTACATCGGCACTGGTAGTACAGCCAAAGTTATTGGTCACGGTCACGCCATACACTCCGGCAGTGCTGGCTATTATCGAACTGGTTGTAGCGCCTGTAATAGGCAAGCCGCCATCGGTCCACTGGTAGGTAAGATCTGTACCTGTATTTGCCGTAAGTGCCACAAAGCCACCCGGACACAGCATGGTATCTCCCAATGGGATGATCAATGCACCCGGTTGCGGGTTAACTGTAATGGTCATTTGAATATCACAACCCGAAACGGTGGTAAAAGTGACCGTAGCAGTACCGGCAGCAACACCTGTCACAACGCCTGTCGTTGCACCTATTGTCGCAATAGTCGTTGGGCTAATGCTCCAAGTGCCTGAAAGGCCGTCGGTCAAGGTAATAGTTGCGCCTGCACAAACAACAGTGTCTCCCGCGATCGGAGTTGGAAGCGGGTTTACCCTGATGATCTCAGTAACATAACATGAGGTAGGTAATGAATAAGTGAGGATTGCAATACCGGCATTAATTCCGGTAATAGTGCCGGATACTGGATCAACCGTTGCTATGGTGGCAGGCGCTATACTCCATGTGCCCCCTCCGGTCGTTTCAGTGGCAGTGATTTGAGAAGCTACACAAACACTATCAGGGCCGCCAATACCATTTGGTAATGGATTTACGGTAAACGTCATATACACCGAGCACCCTGTGCCAATAGTATAAAAAACAGTATCAGTTCCGGCAGTTATACCTGTTACGTCGCCTCTGGTGCTGATCGTATCTATGGTGGTATTAGAAACACTCCAAACTCCCCCCCCTGTACCGTCAGTAACCAATGTTTGGGCGCCGACACACACTGAGTCAGGCCCTGTGATCGCAACCGGTAAAGGCTCAATTGTGATCACGGTGCTGATACTGCAACCTGTGGTCAAAGTGTATGTAACGGTATCACTACCCACTGCAAGGCCGGTAAATACTCCGCCTGCAGTAATGTTTCCGTAAGTGGTGTTACTCACGCTCCATGTGCCGGTTCCTGTTGCATCAGTCAGGGTAATGCTATCATTAAGACAAACGGCAGTAGGTCCGCCAATTGCATCCGGAATAGGGTTGACCGTTACTGACACCGCAGCGGCACAACCGGTGATCAATGTATAACTTATGGTGGCTGTCCCGGCTGTTATCCCGGTCACAATGCCGCCGGTTGCTGTCACTGAAGCTGTGCCTGATGCACTAGACCAAGTGCCACCTGCCGTTGTATCTGTGAGCAATAAATTGGCATTCACGCATACAGAATCGGCGCCTATTATTGCAGATGGCAATGGATTAACACTGATTGGCAATGATATCTGACAACCGGTGATCAGCGTATAAACCACAGTATCTGATCCTTGGGTCGCGCCTGTCACTACACCGGCTGTGCTAATAGTAGCATTGCTATTGGTGATAGACCAAGTGCCGCCACCTGATCCGTCGGTTAAATTGGCAGTAGCATCAATGCACACACTATCCGGCCCCGAAATTGCTGTCGGTAGCGGATTGATTGTAATTGGATATGTAGCATAACATCCCGTAGACGATAACTGGTAAGTGACAGTTGCCGTGCCGGCAGTGCCTCCCGTTAGGGTTCCGGCCGTAGCACTGATGGTAGCTGTTCCTGTACCGTCAGTTAAACTCCAAACTCCGCCCACCGTTGTATCAGTTAACGTCGCTGTGCCACCCGAGGCACACAATGTGTCCGGCCCGAATATCGCTGAAGGATCTGGATTTACGTTGATGGTATACGTTACCTGACATCCTGTTGTTGTCAAGAAAAAGACCACAGTATCAAGTCCGGAAGATACGCCCGTCACCACGCCGGTAGTTGCGTCAATAGTGGCATTTGCGTTTGACACTATCCATGTGCCGCCCGAGGTCGTTTCAATAAGCCCGTCTGTCGCTCCTACACATACACTGTCCGGACCGGTAATGGGAGCTGGTAAAGGATTTACGGTAAAGACCTCTGTAACATAGCATCCGGTGTTGATCGTGTAGGTAATGGTCAATGTGCCGGCAGTCCCGCCCGTTATAATTCCGGTTGTGGGGTCAATAGTAGCAGTCCCGGTACCATCCGTCAAACTCCATGTTCCGGGGCTGGTAGCGTCACTCAGGGTTGTGGTTCCGCTGTCGGCACACACTCCTGATGGCCCCGAAATGGCAGATGGTAAAGGATTGATAAATACAGTGTCAGTAACAAAACATCCGGTTCCTATTGTATAGCTTACAATCACAGTACCGGCAGTGCCGCCGGTCACTACGCCGGTTGTTGGCACAATAGTAGCAGTGCCGGTACCACTTGTTACCGACCAGGTTCCGCCGGTTGTGCTGTCCGAAAGCGTAGTAGTACCCCCTGATGCACACACTGTGTCAGCTCCCGTTATTACTGTAGGTAAAGGATCTACTGTTACTGTATGGGTTATTGCGCAGCCTGTAATGGCGGTATAAGTAACTGTATCAAGTCCGGTGACTAATCCTGTCAAAACGCCACCCGTTGTGATAGAAGCATCTCCGTTGGACAATGACCATGTTCCGGGGGTAGTGGCATCAGTCAGATCGATTGACGAGTATAAGCACACGGAAGTAGGGCCTCCGATCGCCGCCGGAATCGGGTTCACTGTCATTGTCAGAATACTATAGCAGCCACCCGGATACACTGTGTAAGAAATATTTACAGTTCCCGATGCAATTCCCGTAACTGTACCTGCTGTACTGACTGTTGCAATGCCGGTAGCACTCGTGGTCCATGTACCACCCGACGTAATGTCGGACAACAGCACCTGTCCTGTTGCACATACAGAATCAGCCCCGATAATTGCATTCGGTTGGGTGTTCACCGTATCTATCACGGTCGCAGAACATCCGCTGGATAACATATAGGTCACTACCGTGGTCCCGGTCAGTTCGCCCGTAAGTATGCCGGTTGTAGCACCAATAATGGCAGTTGTTGTACTGCTGCTTGTCCATGTACCGCCACCACCGTCTGTCAAAGTTATAGATGCCCCTTCACACACGTGGGTAGAACCGCTAATGGCGGCCGGCAATGCGCTTACCGTCACTGAAAATGTTGTTGTACAGCCTGCGGGCATTGTATATGTTACAGTGGCTACACCTGCACCGATCCCGGTCACTACACCCGAAGCGCTGATCGTGGCTATCGTTGAAGGCGCTATGCTCCATATTCCGCGAGTGCTGTCTTCAGTTAATGTGATAGAAGATCCGACACAAACGGAATCTCTACCGGTAATAGTTGCAGGTGAAGGATTGACTGTAATGTTGGCAGTTGTATCGCATCCTGCGCCTGATGTATAGGTTATGGTTGCTATCCCCGAAGAAATGCCTGTAACCCCTCCGGTGCCCGAAATAGTTGCTGTTGTAGAAGTGGTACTCCATGTTCCACCGATAGTAACGTCAGTTGCTGCAACACTGTCTCCTGTACATACCGATGCCGGCACTAAAATAGCTGAGGGTGTCGGATTTACTGTAACTGTATAGGTTGCAAAACAACCTGCAGGTGAACTATAGCTAATTACCGCTGTACCTGCGGCAATTCCCTTAACGTAGCCTGTTGTTGAATTTACGGTGGCAATTGTTGTCGCCCCACTACTCCAGCTACCACCGGTGCTGGTCTCGGTCAATGCGATGCTGTCGTGTACACATACCGATGTTGGTCCTGTTATGGCCGCAGGTGTAGCAAAGACAGTTACCGGAACCGTAGTGTAACAGCCTGTTGGCAAGGTAAACGTAATAGTTGCTGATCCGGCAGTATTGCCCGTAACAACGCCCGTAGTTGCCCCTACTGTGGCATTGCCCGACGCGTCATTGCTCCAAGTGCTGGTCCCCGATGCATCAGTCAGTGTAACCTCTGATCCTGTACACACTGAGTTGGTGCCGGTGATCGCAAGCGGAGTAGGATTTACGGTCACAGTCGTAGTTGCTGTGATCGTGCAAGACCCATTCGTTGCAGATAATGTGTACACCCCGGCGCCCGCAGTGGTCACAGCAGTGATAGTAGGACTAAGAACAGATGATGTGAATGATGGCCCGTTCCAATAAACTCTGGTAGCCCCGCCTGTTGTATCGCCTGTCAATTCTAAAGAATTTCCTGCGCAGACCGGACTACTGTTCGTAGCCGTTACTACAATATTACATGGCGACCAACGATAAACTTGATTGGTTGCCGGCTGGCTGCCCACGTTTGTTGTATTAACCGTCATGCTTGGTGTCGGAGATGCACTGGCATTGTTTAATGACCAATATTGCTGGATCCCGGTAAGGCCAGGTGCGCCAACGCCTCCGGTAATACCTATTGCACATCCTACAACGGAATAAGGTTCTGACGCAATCTCTTGATATGCAAAGTCAATAATATTAGTTGATTCATACAGGATTATTTCAATGCTCTCGGCAGGGTAAATGCCTGAAACCGAATAAAATGCAGATTGATACCATTCTATGGTAAATACACGATTTGGTGCAGTACCCGTGGTGGCATAACGTACATTTGGTCCGGCGGTTTTAAGGTCTGCCCATAGTGCCGCTAATATTGGACGGGGTAGGTCATGGGCTAATGAATTTGACAGATCGTTTTGGTACGTGTTATAGGAAGTAAAACCAAATGACTCTCCAAGTGCAACCCAACCATTGTCGGACGCGACAAGACTAGTATAAGTATTTCCACAATAAACAAAACTGAATCCTATAGGAATAGAATTGTAGTAGCTGTCATCATATGCCGACGTGCCCCATCCTGAACCACCGGAATAAGTAATAAAGGAACCGGATACGGGAGTATAGGTTCTTGTAAAAGCGCTGAATCCATAAGTGCTGAGCGCTTGCGAAAAAAGCTGAATGCTTACTGCACAGCAAACTGCAGTAAATAGGAGTAATTTTTTCATAGGGTTTTTTGTATAGTGTTTTTGTTTATATTGTATTGCATAAGGAACATAATAACCAGCAAATTTATGAAGTAATTGTCAAATTTCTGATATTTAATTAGTAAAAAATACTTTATGTAACCTGTAGTCTGTTTTGAAGAATTTTAGAGAATTCAAAATTCGCTTAAACTCGATCTATAGAGCACAGGCAGGATATGCGTTTTATCAGTTATCGTCATCATCGTCCGGAACGCAAATGGTTACAAAACCTGCCCGGCAGGGTGGAGGTGAACTTATTATACTGCCCTTTACTTTTCTCCAGAGGGCGTTGTTGAGTTTAATGTCAGGAATTCTATCAGCCTTGGCTAATTCGAAATTTGAGTAATATTCCAACGGTCCGTTATCTGCAGTGTTTTTTTCGTTCATATCCACAGTCTCATTCAGGCATGTAAAGGGGCTGGTGTCAGCATTTTCGGTGAACGATCTGAACATTGGCGTTGCGCCTGCATCGTATTGACTCATAGGTGGCAGGCCAAGTATCAACTCCATGGTCCGCAGCATTCCTGACGTAGAATACATAGTGTGGTCAGCATATTTTCGCTTTACAAATGGTCCGGCCAAATAAGCAGGACTGCGGTGTGCGTCGATATGATCCGGGCCATTTTGGGCATCATCTTCCAGTATAAAGACTGCACACTCTTTCCACACCGGCGAGTTCGAAAGGTGCTCCAAAAACTTTCCAACACCGAGGTCATTATCAGCAACAAAGGCAAATGGAGTTCTGGAATTTTTGTTCAATCCTGCAGTATGGTCGCTGGGAAAATAAATAGTACTTAGTTTGGGCACCGCATTGGCGTTGACCAGTGAGTCGAAGTCATGCTCCCATATTTTTTCACGGTCTGCATCTTTAATGTTTAAATTCCAACCGGGATATGCAAAACATGTGTGGGCCGTAAGCGGGGGTAAGTAGGTATTGCCGTCATCATCCGTGAATTCTCCATAATTTCTGAACGTAAGGCCGGCCCGCATTGCATAGTCCCAAATGAATCCTGCTCGCGGTGTTGACACAGGTTTGTTGGCAACAAAGTCATAATTGCCGCCACGTCCGCCATAATTAGTAGGCCAGTTTTTTTCCACATAATCGTTAGCATATGCCGCCATACTCCAGTTATGCCCGTCTGCGCTCACCTCCGCATCTACATAAAAATTGTCCAGTAATACAAAATCTTCGGCTATCTTATGTTGGTTAGGCGTAATGTTTTTTCCAAAAAGTACCAAAGATGTGTCGCCATTGCCTTTGGGCTCATCTCCCAAAACCTGATCATAGGTCCTGTTTTCTTTTATGATGTAAAAAACATGTTTGATCGGTGAGTTCCCCGCCAACTTTCCCGGTATCGGATTATTCGGTTCGCTTTCGGCCACTGTTTCTTTGTCCTTACTATATGGCGTATTTCTGTATACACTGCTTGAATATAGCGCCATTTTTTTTGCATCAGGTGTCGGAATCACCTGCATCGAACTCCTGAAAAGACTACCGATATACTCATTGCTTTTCTTGTTGGCTTTCTTATAATTGTCTTTTTCTCCCTTTTTCGTTGGTTGCGGCCCGCCGGGATTGGCCATAGATCGGCTTCCCTTTCCGTTCAATACCAATATTTTTCTATTCGATATTTTTACGCTTGTCGGGTACCAGCCAACCGGTATGAATCCTTTAGAAGTACTCTTGCCGGGTGTGCGCACGTCAAAAACGGCGAGGCAATTATTGTCGGCATTGGCAATATACAATGTTTGGCCGTCGTTGCTGAGGGTCACCGCATTAGTAGTACTGCCTTGCGGGGCGTCAGGGTACAGGGCACTATTCAATGTCTCAATTACGGTTCTCGATCTTGTGTCAATGACTGAGACCGAATTGTCCACGCTGTTAGCAACAAACAGGTAATTCCCATCCTTGCTAATACAAAGATCATTGGGATTTCGCCCCGTATTCACAGAGTCGATAAGTTTGTTCCGGTGGGTATCAAAAATCATCACTTTGCCACCACCCCAAACGGAAATGTAGAGTATTGAATGGTCGGGTGATAAGATGCATGTATAGCAAGGGTCAATGAAACTTACGGTCTTTGTAGCTTGTTTGGTTGTCAGGTCAATGGTGTACAAAGCGTTATTTTCCTTGGTAACTACATAAAGTTTATGTTCTTTTTCTGCTATATCCAGCCCTGCAGGAGAGATCTTTTCCGGCCATTTCGGGCCGAGAAGCAATGAATCAGTGAGCTTCATTTTTGAATGGCTGATCTGGTATACCATTATGCGATTATCGTTACCTCCCGACACATACAATGATCGGCTGTCTTCGCTGAATTTGATACCCAGCCAACTTTTTGGAATGTCGAGCGTTTGCAGTATTTGGAACTTATGCGCGTCAATAAGCTGAATGGTTTGAGTACTGACACCATTATTTGTCACAGCAATATAGGCTCCGTTAGGAGAAAGCGCCATATTCAGCGGCAGATCACCCCCTAATTGTACAGTTTTGCCGGCAGGTGAAAGGCGCCATCCATTGGGAAGTAACAGGCTTTTTTGGGCGTAGCTACACACCGTTACCAGTAGGAATAATGCAGTAACCAACCGTCTTTTCATAAATGAAACTTAAAGTATGGGTGAAATTAAGCTTTTAAAGAAATCAATTGTCTTATTTCTGATTCATTTGCACAAGAGTAATAAAAAAATAATGCGGATCGTTGCCGGAATAATGACCGGATTTTTAGGATTGACAATGTCGTTTTTTGAACTTGAAAATCATTGTTAATTATGACCCGGCATTGATGATCACAAATGAATTGGCAGGCAAATTGTAGTATGATAATTAAACACTAAAAAAGTAAGTCATGAAAAACAAGATCTTATTCAGCTTTATGCTGATCGTTGCACTGAGTGCTTTTTCTAATACTGTTGATGCTGCTCCTTATCGTGGCTGTCATCGCGGTTGGTGCGGCCCAAGGCCAATAGCCAGAGTTTGGGTGCCTCCTGTAAGGTTTGTTGTGCCTGAAGTTGTAGTGCCGGCTTATTATCCGGGTTACAGGGGTTATTACAGGCCGGTTCCGCCTCCATGCAGGGTGGTCTATCGTCCACATCCGCGTTATTGGAGATAGTCTTTCAAATTGTTTTAGCATAAATGTAGTTTTATAAGAAAAAAATGTTGTGGTCCCCACAGCATTTTTTTTGGGCTCTTAAAAATATGTAGTTAGTGTAGCATGTTTATATAGCTGTAATGTATTATTTTATGTATGTTATTGTGGTAGTTTGCTGCAACCGGTTATTCTTTATTAAAAATCCGAAT
>Ga0164297_10005784_pt1 | contig 10495 bp, 15 predicted proteins | sample GEODES058metaG_FD_113539 | JGI IMG/M metagenome (GOLD analysis project Ga0164297, IMG submission 113539) | Dystrophic lake water microbial communities from Trout Bog Lake, Wisconsin, USA - GEODES058 metaG | ecosystem: Environmental > Aquatic > Freshwater > Lake | place: USA: Trout Bog Lake...
GATAATAAGACAAGTATCTGTAATGATTGTGGTCTAGTAGAAGCCTTAGAAGATTTTGAAAGATCATTATGATTCGAAACTACCGTAAGGTAGTCTAGTGGAAGTGATTGACCACTACTGAAGAGATAGATCAAAATAAAAGGAGATAAAATGATTAAGGCTATAGTTATTACTGTTGATGGCCTCCAGAAAGATATTGAAATTAGTGAAGATACTAGTTTGAAAACACTTCAGGATGCAGTTGGTGGTTTTATACAGGCTGTTGACCTACTGGGACTCACTATGTGGATTAATGAAGAAGGTAAGATTGATGATTTGCCTTTTAACCCATTTGCCACTATACTGTGGGAAGCGGCATTCGGTAAGACTGATGTCATCCTTGGTGATATAGTGTTAACTGGACTACCTGATGATGAAGGTAATCTTACTAGTATTCCACAAGCTTTTGTGGATATGGTATTGACTCCAAGCAATCACAGGCCTGAAGATTGCCCTGAATAATGAAAGAAGAGGTTAATATGACTTGTATAGAAGGTAACGATCATTCGGAAGGACCTTGTCAAGAGTGTGAAGCAAAAACTCTTGGTTGGAGTTCTTATGCTGAAATGATGGAAAGGTATGTAGGGTGGTAATATGTGCTTTGGATGTGGAATACCTGGATGTGGTGGTGCTTGTGGTTGTGATGACCAAGAAGGCACTATGCAAGTTACAGAAGATGTGATTTGCTCTGAATGTGGTAAGGTTTATGAGTATGATGGAGAAGCTGAATATATAGGTCGAGCTAGAAATTATAGCTATACTTTTCTTTCGGAATGTCCCTTATGTGGTCATAAACAAGAGACTGAAGGAGGTAGTGAAGTAGAAAAAAGTTTTAAAGAACCTGATGACTACTACATATGATTCGAAACCCCGGAAGGGGTCTGTGGGAGTTAACTAACCCATACTGATGAGATAAGTTGATTTTCTATCAGATTGTAAATAAAATAATAGATAGTAAGTAAAGGGGAACAACTTGGATAGCAAATTACAAGATGTTATTCGTAAGGTAGAAGCTCTACTAACTAGAGCCAATAATACAGACTATCCTGAGGAAGCCAAGTCCTGCCAACAAAAGGCTCAGGAATTGATGACCAAGTATCAAGTGGATGAAGTAAGTCTATTTGGTACTAGAAGGACAGATGTTATTATCAGTAAGAGGATTGAAATTCCTAGTCCTTATTCTATTGATAAGTCTATACTATTGGGTAGTATTGCCAAGGAAAACTTTTGTAGAGTTCTTAGAGGTAAGAATTATGCTGTTATATATGGCTATGAGAGTGATATTGAACTCTCCTTGACTATGTACCGGTTCCTACTTACCGATATGGTTAGACAAATGATATTTGAACTTGATAAACTACGAATGACGGTTGATCACCATACGATTAACACTACTAGCTGGAAGAAGAGTTTCCTAGCTGGTTATGCTCAAACAATTGGTAAGAGACTTAAAGATGCCAAAAGAGAACAAGTGGATTCTATTGCTAAGGCCACTGGAGATAATAAATTTGCTCTAGTGCTCCAAAGCAAGGATGAGGCCATTCTCAACTATTGGCAGACAGTTAATAAAGTAAGTAGTGGTGCTAGGATTTTGACTAGTGCTAGTGGTTTTAATGCTGGAAAGACCAGTGGTAGTAGAGCAGATCTTGGACAGACTCGAATTAGTTATACTCGAGCATTGTCTAAGTAATAAAAAAGGAGAAAGATGAATAATGAAAAAATTAGCAAAGTTAAATTTAAAAAGCTTGCTGCCTCACTCGAACCGGCAAGGCTCGGGTGGTCAACATATGGTAAGTGTATTGGAGAAGATGTTAGTACTTTCGTTTATAGTAGCGAAGAGCCATCGAAGAAAGGGCGCAAAAAACTCCAGAAACTTTGTGAGGACTGCCCCGTCCTCATCACTTGCCGTAAGGAAGCGGTAAGACAAATGGAAGTTGGATGGTGGGGAGGTATGACCGAATCAGAACGTATGGTTTGGGCTACTGAGGAACTATTCAAAGATGTAGCTTAGTATTAGGTCCTAGGTATGACCTTAAACTATCTCATTGGGTGCACAAGGTCAAATTACACCGTAAGGGCCGGGCAATGTTAAAACCCCTCTGGAAAAGTTAATTGAGTTAAAGGATATATTCTCTAATATATATCTAGTTATGGGTATGACTTGAGAGATGCCTAGGTATGGTTCCACCTTAACGGGCCACTTGGATGTGTAGTTTAATTAGGAAAAACGTGAGTGCCCAAAATACCTCCTCAAGATATGCTGGCTCACATGGGGGTTCAATTCCCTTCACATCCCCTACCGAAAGGTAAGAAAGGAAGTAGGTATGAAACCAGATACATTTCAAATGTTAAGAGAGTTGGAAGATCAGATCTCTGACTTTATAACTGCCGTAAATGTTACAGAAGGAGATAGCAAACAATTACACTATCTATTGGATTTATTAGATGGTGCTAAGGTTGAAATTTCCAACTTGGCTAGGTAACTAGTTGTATAATTTTTAGAAGGATTTATTTTTTAAATTACTTCTTGAACTTTTTATTAATGTTCATTATACTCTAGGTATGGATACATATAAGAGAAAATTCTAGTAAGGACGAATGCCCTCTAGGCTCTTGTTCACAATGCTTTTTAAAATTAAAAAATAAAATAATTAGGATAAAAATGCTTGGTATTATAACTTTTTTAGGAATATTGTTCGTTGTAAGTGAAATAAGAGGATTGAATAAACGCAAATAACACTATGGTAATACACATCGTAAAGGACCACCAAGCCTGCTCAGGTTTCTCCACCTCCTTCTCCTGGGAGTCTTGGTGGTTCTTTAGGATGGGTAACACTATTCTAACTAAAAATAAAAAAGGAAAGATATGGAATTTAAGAACGAAGATTTTGCTGCCCTAGATACAGGTCTTATAGCAAGTGATGTTGGCTTTGATGCTCTGGAGTCACTAATGGACTACTATCCCCGTATGCTAGGATTCTGCTATAAGATTATTTCTGAACTAACTGGTGACTCTATAGCAGATATTAAAAAGGAATTAGAAGAACAAAATGGACTAACTGGTGTACTAGAAACTAGTATTCAGCAGTTGAGTGCTAGTAAAGAGTTACTTGGAGATCTTCTAGAATACTTAGAAGTAGCTACTACAGAAGAGTAACTTACTGCTCTGTACCTTGGCCAAAGATGCCACGTTTTTCTGTGGACTTAAGTTCAGGAGTATCAAGAGGGTGTAGAAGTCCTCTAGCTATAGGTGCTCTGTATACTTGGCGTTCACCTTCAGTAGTTCCACCCCATACTCCACTACCAGCATGTAGTCCTTCAGGGTGTTCAAGAGCAAAGTTAAGGCATGCTCCTTTAATGGGGCAACCGGTACAGACCTTCTTGGCTTGATTTTGTTCAGAGGGTTTAGAGCTAAAGAACTTCTCTTTAACTTCTGGTCCTTGTTGAAAGCAATTGCCTTGAGCAAACATATCCTCTTCACTTTTTCTACGCTTAAAGTGAGATACAACATCATTACGTTTACGAGTGACTTTCTCTCTTAGCAGGTCCCAAGTGGGTTGAAACTCTTGAAGGTAGCGGAAGTAGCTGGCAAGGCGATCATGCTCATGATTTACATCAACGGGTTCTTGGGTTTCATCACTCATTATTTATACCTTCTATGAGCCATACCTGGGTATGGATTATTTGCTCTACTAGTACCAAAGCTTCTAAGTTTATCTCTGGCTGATAGTGGGGCATTACCAGTGTGGTATCCACCTTGACTTCCAGGATAGAGATTAGTATTACTTAACTTGTCTCTCATTTCCAACTTGATAAAGTTGTCTTCAAGAAGTTGATCAACGCAAACCATTAAACAGTCTGCAAGGTCCTTAGTTTGAACAGGACCGAAATCCTGCTTCTTAACTCGTCCGTTAACTTCCTGAAGGAATTTAAGTTCCTGCTCCAATAGACAAGTGCCATCAGTACCGAATTGATCTCTATAAGAGTGAACCCAGTTCATACCAAGAGCACTCTTAAATCTTTCTGCTCTTCTATCATTACTGGCATTCTGAAATTGCTCTTCTTTAACGATTGCTTTGTGCTTAATCTCTTTAAGACGCTTCTTTAATCTTGGAAGAGTTACAAAACCACCATATTGGTCAAATGAGAACACTTTAAGAGTGTTAAATCGAGCAATGGTCTCCACCAATTCCTCTTCAATCTCTTCATAGTCAACCTGGTGTTCATCATAGTCCTCTGGGTTCCAGACTTTTTGCCAGTCTACAATAACATGGAACCATACTTCACCATCTTCTGGGTCGGGAATGGCTTCAATGTGACAGATCATTGCTGCAGTATTGGCATTACTCTTGGAAGGGTCACAGTGGCCTCGATAGATAAAGCCCATTGTTCCATTTCTTTGTTCCTCAAGGTATCTAAGTTCTCCAGTAACATCTTTAAATGGTTCATACATACGCTCAACAATTTTAGCATTGAGGTAGGCATCAGTAACTTCAGCCCATTGACTCAAACGCTCTACCTTAAAGGCATCTGGTTCACGTTTTTCCAAACGAATCATAGCATCATCATAAGTCTGAGGAGCACCACGAAATTCAAATCCTCCAGTGGCCTTAGGATTATCCCAGTCTTGATATGGTCCCCAACTTGGAAGTTGAGCCATCATCATATCGGGAAATGCTGGAGTTCCATCTTCATTGACTTGGAGAGCATTTTCATAAAGTTCAAAACACTTACCCACTTTTGTAAAAGGGCTTGTTGGGATGTAGATGAATCCATCTTTTCCGAACTGGTCCAATGCAGGAGTAATGGCATTATACACTTCGTCACTGGTTCTTGGTCCAGCTGTACCCACCAACATGTGAGCAAACTCATCAAACATTACTCCAAAAGCAGCAGCACCACGTGAGGCTTTTGAGTTACTTGTTACTGCCATATTTCTAACACTAGCAATCATTCTTTGAGGTCTAATACCTCTTGCTTCAAAGGCAGCAATTCTTCTAACGTCACTTGGAGTTCTAAGAGCAACAAGATATTCATTGGCCTTGGCCACATAGGGTTGAAAGCAAGGAGCATCAATGATAGTGTTGGCTAGGTCAGCAAATTGGTATCTCTTGGCCTGTTCAATATTGGTGGCTACACAGAAGAGATAGATGTCCTTACTCTTGTCAATGCCATAGTACCACTGTGGGTCATCAAGCATGATGAGTTTCCAATTGAGATAGGCACCTTGAATACCACCAATATGTCCCTTACCACCACGACGGCCAGTAATGTTAACCACTTCACGAAAGTGACTGTAACCATTGGCCTTGAGATATTCCACTCTATCCCAGATATCAGGACAGATGCCAATACTAGTTCCACTGCGATCAAAACCCTTGGTCCACTCATCAATGACCTCTAGGTCATAGTCGGTCATATTTTCTGTTTCTAGATTAATGAGTTTAAGAAGAGTTTTTTGTCTAGGATATAGTCGTCGACCTAGAAAGTTGGAATGTTCAGCGAAGGTAACAATATCTGGAATATCGGGTGTACTTTTAAGTGCACTCTTGGCAATCTCAAAGAAGTCATTTTGCTCCTTGAGAATATTCTGATTGCCACCCTTACTTACTCTAGACACTTCTAGCCTTTTGATGTTGCTTCTTTAATGACTTGAGTTGCTTGGCTTTACTTTTGTCACTAGCACTGGGCTTTTGTGTTTCCGTTGACTTGGAATGAGCATCAATCTGCTCATCAAAATGCATACAGGTTGGACAGTTGTCACCATGACAAGGACCAAGAAGAGTTGGCTCTAGTACACCAGAGGTCTTCTTGTTTAGTCTATCAAAGATGTAACGCTGTCCAAAGTTCATAATTATTTTGGTCCTGTGCCTAGATTACCACCATCAAATCTTTGCCCTGTGCCTAGATTACCACCATCACTACTCATTTGAAATCTAGACTTAATTGGAGTACAACGTCCACAAAGTCCTCTGAATGAGTGCTGGTGTTCTGTAGCCAGTTGATCAAATAGAGAGTCTACTGCTTTATAGTGTGCATCACGATCTCCACCACTACCAAGATCAGTAACTAATTTAGTTGCAGCTGCCCACTGCTTAGATAAATCATCATGGTGACGAGTGGCCTCTGTTCGACTCTCTTCTAGGCTCTCAGTTCTCTGTTGCTCCGGTTCTACATAACCAGCTGTAGTAGCACCTTTGGTGAAGTGTTCACTACAAGCATAGTCATGGTCCCAATCTTGGTGTCCATCTTGCTCCCAGCTTTTACCTCTGTGCTCACAACCTGGTGTTACACATCGAACATCTTCGTGTACTTTGTGATCACCAACATCACAAGAGTGCTCTGCACTACCATGCTTGTTCATCATCATGGCTTTAAATGATGAAATAGCATCTGCTTCAGAGTCATGTGTAGAGAGGACCTTACCAGTTCCTTTTTGAACCACTACCCACTTGTCTCCACGCTTGTGAATATATTGATAGTGACCTTCAGAAGCAGAACCTAAATGATTTGTATATTCTATTCTAGCACAAGTTGTTCCGCCACAAGTAGGTTTTCCGTTAAATCCAAGTCCTACAGCTGGTTTTCCACAAGTGGTTCTTCCACCAGTGGCTGCAGCAGACTCATATGATACTCCATTAGGAGACATACATTTTTCACCTTCATCATTATTGACAGCAGACTTAAAATTAAGATCTGTAATGTAGTCTTGTGCTCGTGATACTTTTCTCATATTATCCTCCAGGTAAAATCAACTTGTTACTCATACCAAGACTCTTACGCTTGGCCTCATAGTATTTATCAGCAACACCCTTACCAGTTTCATAACGGTTTTGCTCGGGATTAAATTCACTACCATCAGTGCGGCCTACAATAGTGATAGTTGGCGGTTCTGGTGCATTCTTACCATTGGCTTGTAATAGTCCAGGCATAACCCAGTCAACCACCACTTGGAACCCAAGTGCAGCAAATTTTTCATCTGCTTCTGCTTTAAGACTAGAGAGGTTTTCAAAACTTCCCTTACGGTTTCCATACTTGTATTGTAGTTCTTGAAGAAGTTTCCATACTCCCATGAGTTCAGATTCCATAAGTTCAATAGGTTCTTCTTTACCTAGAGCTTCTTCTTCGGCTTTTTGTTGGGCCAGATAGGCATTCACTTGAGCAATTTGTGCTGGAGTCTGCTTAACATCTTCTGGAGCAATACCGGGAATACCTACATCTTTAGCCATTATAATCCTTTAATAGAGTTACTATCTATTATAGTGTTTTAATTACGAAATATCCATTATGTATGGATCTGCACCACGAGCTTTTTCTAAGACTCTTTGACGACATTCAGGCCCATCTTGCTTAGAGCAATGAGTTTCTCTCTTTGAGTCAGTAGAAAGTCCACAACTAGTACACACTGGCATTTTAGCAGCACTCCATCTTTCAGAGAGACTCTTGGCTTCATGCTTGCCCTTAGGCATTAGCTCTCCAATTGCATTCTTAGACTTGTTGATTAAATATGCAGCACCTGGAGCTCCTTCTTCTGTTGGAGTCAAGTGAAAAGGAGCGGTACCATAATAGTCACCTTTAGGGGTAGGAGTAGCTCCTTGACCTGTAGCAAGTTCTTTTACCACATTAGTGATAGTTTTAACAGTATTGGCAGGTTCCATGATAGTGTTTTTAACTACATGCCCTACACCTCGAGCGATATCGGGAAGGAACTGAAGGTGTTGCATTAATCCACTTGACTGCTTCTCTTGTGCATATCTCTTATTAAAATTCATCTTATTTCTTCTTTCTTGGGAGTATAGAGTTTGGAATTTCTGGTTTTTCACCAACACTTGGTCTAATATTAACACCGGCACCAAGAGAGCTTCTACGAGCACTACACTCACTTCTCATTTCCCATTTGTGCTGGGTACCACTCTCATCCATATTGCTTTTTTTATCTCGAGTTCCACAACTTGCACACTTGGGAAGATCTCTTTCACAGTGGTGGGTTGGGTCAAAAGTAATAAAGGTTGTAGGAGAGCCATAGGGATCATGAGGGGCCTCTCCAGTGATTCCACCCGGATAAGTGGAACTAGGTACAGATTGAGGTACAGTATCAATGGGTCTTAGAGGAGCGGATGTAGGTTCTTCTTTCTCTACTCTCTTTTTCTTTACTGGGGCTGCAGGAAGTTTTACTCCTGCTGCTTCTTCAATTCCACTACGAAAAACTGGATCATCCTCATAACGCTCTTGTAATCTATTGCCTCTAGGGTTATTGGATCTCCAACTACGAGCCCAGAATTTAAGACTATTCTCTTGATCTCTATCACCTTTGACAGTATAGACATGGTCTACACCTTGATCATTTTTATCAGATTTGTCTCTTGCCCAACTTCTCTCACCAGGAATCTTAACTCCAGCAACATCTGGGTGCATATAGAAGGGGTCTGCTGTTTCTAAATAGTCATCAACAGTCTCCCATTGGGTGTGTTTAATGTGATTACCATTATCATCATGGCGCCAGCAAGGGAGATGGGTGAAGGGATCTTTTCCAGTGCAAGGACCTACTACTTTTCGAACAAAAGCATCAGCTTCTGCTTCACTAGCGTGGGTGTCTGGCTCACGATCTACATCAGTGGGAGGAGGATAGTTGGGTATCCGATCTTCTTTTTTAGAAAGTTTAAAGCGAACGGCCATGCCTATCCTTAGGTAAAGTGCTTAACTTCTAAGATGTTATTCCGGAGATTTTACATTTAACCAACTGAGCTACAGCCCTACGGAGGAAGAAGAGGGATTCGAACCCTCGGTGGGCTATAAACCCACGGCTGTTTAGTAGACAGCTGCCTTAAACCACTCGGCCACTCTTCCAAGTGGATAGTTTATACACATACCCAGGTGTGAACCTGTCCGACAGATTATGCTTCCAAGTTGTGTTGACAGTTGGTACAACGGTGGCCTCCAAGGTCACGCACTGCATTACCACCTAGCACTTGAATCTTACCAAACTGCTTCTCATCGATACCATTTTCGTGTTGAAAGCTGGTAACAAGATTAACTACATCATAATAGCTATCATTTTCTAGACTACTAGCAGCTTCAATGATTCTACTCTCAATCTTACTAGAGATATCATTTTCCTTGACCAAACGATGTATGAGTTGCTCTGGATTAGTACTACGAATAGTAGTCAACTTCTTCCAGTTATTTAAATAGGCAGGTACTGTCTTGTCAAGTAGCAAACGAGCTGCTGCTTCCATATTAGTAATAATCTCATCCAGACTATAGCCCTTAATACCAATTGTATCAAAGTCACTAGTGGCCACCATACCGTTAGTACAAACTAAACGTTCCATGTAGGCACTTACACGAGGATTATTACCATGATAGGCTTCGAATCTAATGCCTCCACTAGTGCGATCATCAGTGCGAACATCTACATACATTTCTGGAGTATAGATATTAACAGCTAGTCCTTCAGCATAGTTGAACTTGGCTACGATATCTGTATCTTTAAAAATGCTTGATACCATTTCTGCAATCTTTTTGGGAGGCATAATAAGTGAAGTGGGTTTATATACTCCTTGAGTTTCTCCACTCACATGGCTGATTACTCCAAGTGTACTTGCATTCTTAGTAATAAAATGATTGACAATATTGCCCTGCATAACATCTGGGAGCTTGAGGATAAACTTGGCCGGTACACCAAGATATTTACAAAAACTCTCTAATCCACCTTCTTCAGGCAAGGAGTAGCTTGAACCTGTTGTTTTGTCTACTACATATGCTCCACCTGAAAGTATTTCATGGCCTGGAGCTCCTCCAATTGAAGTGGTTGGTCCTCCGATTGGATAGAATTCCAAATCCCCAACCTGCACTGTATCGTAAGATGGAATTTGGGCATCTATAAATTCCCGCATTTCCTTTACTGTGAGTGTACTCATTATTCTCCTAACTAGTTGTCGAAAGAGTTTCGACCTAAAGTAGTTTAGATTAACTACTAGATTAAATCAACTAAAAGGTACCAAGATCTTCATCAACATAATCTTGAGCTTCTGCCAATTCTAAAGCACTAACATCTTTTTTGGCTTCAATGGAATACTCTTCAATCTTTTCAAAGACCTTTTCTCTCCATTCGGGTGGAAGTGTCTCTCGGATAGCTAATACAATAATGTTGAGTTGATTGACTAGGACTTCAGGTTTATAGCTTCTTTGAGCATCTTTTTCTAGTCTTTGTATAATATTTACTGCCTGCATAGTCTGACTAATTGTAGGCCTTTCTCGACCACTAACAATATCTTCAAAACCCTTAGCAATTACCACTTCATAAAAGGCTTCAGGAGTCATTAGATTGCCATCAGCATCAATTACACTACGACCCTTTTCTCCAGCCCTCTTTTCGATAATCTCTCTTACAGCCTTTTTATCAAGAGGCAGATGATTACGATAGTGAGTGCGAATACTAGAATAGGAGATTCTA
>Ga0164297_10005788_pt1 | contig 10490 bp, 15 predicted proteins | sample GEODES058metaG_FD_113539 | JGI IMG/M metagenome (GOLD analysis project Ga0164297, IMG submission 113539) | Dystrophic lake water microbial communities from Trout Bog Lake, Wisconsin, USA - GEODES058 metaG | ecosystem: Environmental > Aquatic > Freshwater > Lake | place: USA: Trout Bog Lake...
CAGGCATAAATGGCAGCAAGAATGCCAATAATTTGGCAGGACAACAAATAGCCACGGAGCAGGATATTATAGCCAATAATTTACACAATTATGTGTCTTACGGACCCATTTATAAAAAGCCTATCAACAAAAAAAATTACAGCTCATTTCAGGGGTATATCAATAATTCTGGTTATGTGGTGATTGCTAACCCGGCTTTGGGAAAAAATAAATTTGAGGTTTTTTTTATTGAACCCGATAATCCAGCCAACCGTTCAAATATATTGATGCTGTACAGCCAGTTGAACCCCGCCCCTACAATGGGTAATGCACGCAACGAGCGGTGGGCATGGATGGGTGAGGGTGGAAAAAACGGGAAAAATGGCAAGCACGGTAAAAAAACAAAGAAAAAATTACCAAAACAAAACAACCTAATCCCTCCACCTGTCGTTAAGGTAATAGAGGATACGAATATAGAGGTGATTGCTAAAGCTTCCTCTTTGTCTGCCTTGGTTGGTTTGAAAGTGGTAATTACTGGTAGATCAACCGGATACACGCAGACGGAGAATGTAAATACTGAAGGCAACACATTTAGCAACTTAACTCCCGATACTTACGATATTTATTTGATGGAGGACTTAGGTATATTGGGGACTGAACGCAGCAAGATAGTAAGCGTTGTGATAGGTGGCGAAGGCGTCAACCCTATAATCAACAACCCTTCAAATATCAATGTATTGCCAGTTAATCCCCAATTGCAGCAATCCGGGATATTTTCGCCTAAAAATGTAATGATAGGGGGCGCAGTAGCCCTCTTTGGTTCGCTTTTATATAACAATAAAAAATAAGTAAAATGGCTGCTAAGAAAAAAACAACAAAAAAAAGACGGCGTTCGACAACGTCTCACGCCGTTAGTGGCATGAAAAGAAGGCGCAGTAGTTCACGTTCCAAAATGGGTGCGTTGCCTGTTAGTGTCGAGCTGATAGGTGGCAGTGTGATTGGTGCAATTGCCAACCGTGTAATCATGGCTAATATGGCAGCACCTTACAACCCAAATGATACGGACGTGCGCCCGTATGTTGGCATTGCATTGGGTTTGGGCTTGATGTATGTCGGCAAGGGCAACAAGGTAATGGAAGGTGCGGCACTTGGCAGTATAGGCGACAGCGTTGCCAATATGATCAGTGCTAAGTACATCCCGGAATTTGGTGCAACAAGGATTGCAGGGTTCAAGAGTAATACGATTGGAGGCAATTCACAAGGTTTTCAAAATAACGCAATTGGCGTTGGTCACCACCGCATGTTGCAAAATAATCGTATGGGAAAAGGTAAGCGTAACCGTTTGGCGTTGAATGGCATAAATGGCAATGGTGAGCGCATTGGTTACGATGGTATGTAAAAAAAAATCCCCGCACTTAAGGGGGATTATTCTTTGAGCCTTGGGATATTCCTCACTATGTACCTCTACATAGCTGCGCTTACCTTCGGACTACAAATGTATGACATTCTTTAGAACAAATGCCTTTACCTTAAAGGCTGAACGAAGTGAAGATATTTTTTAACAATTAAAATTAATAAGTCATGTTGATATTAAATTCAATGACGATACAACAACAGTTGCAGAATGCTGCGGCTGTGATGGCAGCCACGCCGGCGGCAAATGGTAGCGGTTTGATGTTTCCGAATGGTTTGAAAAATGCCGTGTTGGTACAGGCAACGATAAGGGGTGAAGTGCAGTTGAACGCAACTGCAACCACGTTCAATATACCACTTCTGCAGAACGCAGCCAATAACTCTACGACGCCACAAACGGCATCGGCGTATGCCCTTTCAATGCAGGATGGCTTCTTAATTACCGATTTGGCGGTGTTGGTAAGCAAGCGAGCCAGTGCCAGCGATGCAACGGCTGCATCTTATGCCTACGCCCCGGCAAGCGTATTTAGTACTGCCAATACAGCTAGTAGCATTATTGGTATGTATGACAATGGATTCTTGAAGTTGACAGTCAATCAACAAGTGATAACCCCTTATTGGGACTTGCGCAGGCACTATAAAGTGCCGGACACACAGCCGGCGGCAAATGCGGACTATACGGCAAGTGCAATCAACTATATCAGTAGTGAGGATGGCACTAGCGATGGATTCTATCCAGTCGTGCCAGGTTGGTACATTGATGGTGCGGGTAACGTTCAATTGACATTGAATTTAGGTGCGAACCTTGCGGCCGTGGAGACTTACGAATTTGTAAATGTTCTTTGTCGTGGCTTCATCCTTCAGAATTCGTCTTCATTTAAGAGATAATTACAACGGGGTTGTTGTTTTTATATTGTGATTTGCTTTCAATTTCAATGATAGCGGCGTGACCGCCGCTATCTTTTTTACAAACAAATTTTTTTTATGAATACAGGACAAACAAGGCGGTTTATGTCTATCGAGGTAACGATAAACGGAAAGGGACAAACGCAGATACCCGACCAGACGCAATTGCGTGGCACGTTCACTGATAGTGTCGAGGTCTATATCCCGGATGTTGCGGCGGTGAGTGCCGTAACCGGAAGCTCAAATATCGCCACCGTTACGGATTTGAAAAATATGACATTGAGTTTGGTAAGGGGAAGTGACAATATTATGCAGTCAAAGCCGATATTGGACTACAATTATGTGAACGATGGCAGTGCGCCGTTTAGATATGAACGTGAGGAGTTCGTTAGTCAAATGGTTGACTGGAACCAGTCCTATATATATATGGGAGCCACGCCTTCCAGCACTCCCATAATAGTTAGTTTGGGTATCTATTACTATAACCCTAATTTGGATATTCAAACCGACAATATGCAAATGGTTGTGTCAAATAACCAAAATTTATTAATTAATTGGGTGAATGCCGCAGTTAGCAGCATGAATGGGATTAGGAGGCGTATCAATGGAAGGAGAAAAAGGCAATAATTATTAATTATGCTCCACAAGCCGGAATTGGGAAAAAAAGAAGATGTATTGCAATGGTATGCCACCCGTGGCAACCATTGTTTCCTTTTGTTTACTGGGGTGAAATGTGATACTAAGATGTTACTTGAGAAACATCTTGAGGATGAGGACGGTAGTAATCGGTTAAGTCAGGTATTAAGTTTTATCGCAAACAGTGCCAACAATACGAATGTTTACACGCTTATTTCGATTGATTATTTCGACGGGATCGACAAAAAAAGGATAGGGGATTTGGAAGGCACAACAATCCGTTTTCAATTGAACACTTCTTATTATTCCGGAAACAAAGAGACCTTCACTAAAGAGATTATCAATAACGTTCAGACCGGGAACGATGGCTACAAGATTATGATGGAAATGTTGCACAAACAGAACCAACAATTGCAGGAGCGGTTAGACCTGGTGCAGCAACGTTTGTTGGAGAAAGCAACCGAAGAAGAAGAGGAAGAAGAGGAAGAGGAAGAAGAAGTGACAGGGAAAGAGAAATTGATGGGTGCGATAGGCGGATTGATTGAAAAGCCACAGGTAGCCGACTTGATCGGGGCACTGGGCGCAGTATTGATAAATAAATTCATGGGAAATGGAAATAACGGTAATACCCAACAAGGAAACGGAGAAGGAGCAACGGATCAAGAACGCCGTGGCTAAGTTGGCGGAATTCGACAAGGATATAGTTGTTCATTTGGAGCAATTGGCAGATTTGGCAGCCTCAAATAAATACCTTTTTCAGGTAGGTTTATCATTTTTAAAGGCACGGAAATGACAGCAGGACAAAGAGATATTATAACAAAGGGTGCGGTAATCGGCGTAGTTGGCTTTGGTGCTTATTATTTATACACCGTTTTGCTTCGACAAACCGGGCAGATAACAAGCACTTCGAATGTGCCAGCTCCAAATGCTCTGATAAATCCGTCTGCACCACAAAATGCGGCTGATCTGCAAAAATTGACATCCGCCGCAACAGCCATATACAATGCCTTGCATTATTTTTGGTCGGACGATTGGGGTACTATTTGGAAAACATTCCAGACGTTGAAGACGCAAGAAGATGTAGCAGCAGTCGCCGCTATATTTTCCGGCCAATACAATACGGATTTCTGGAGCTACTTACAAGATGGCGGCGGTTTATGGATATTAGGCGATGGATTAAGCGATACCCATTTGAACCAGTTGCATAGTTATGTAAATTCTTTGCCTTCCATCAATCCAAATGCTGCTTCTAAAGATGCGGCAGCAGCAGAAAAAAAAGCAGCCGCAAATCCGGCAAACAAGGCAGATCAAAAAAAAGCAGCTGCATTAAAAAAAGCCGCTGGAAAGGATAAAAAAGACGCTCAAAACAATAGCCTAAATTGGTCACAATTGGTAAATCCGTCTAAAGCACTCAATGACGCTGCAAACAGTAATCTTTTGCCTTTTTCTTTGAATGGGATCAAATATTCACCCACAAATAGATAATTATGTACCACGTGAAGAAACAACCGTTGTTGCAGTATTATACTGACTTCTGGGTTTATTATGCGAGCTTTGTATTGAATGAGCTCGTCAACGATTTAACAATTATCAACCAGAATGCCACGGGCAATATAACCGTTAATAATATTACCCTTGTGCCGGGCCAGGAATTTAACGCCGGGGGAAACAATGGTGAGATAAACAAGCAGACTTACACGGTCAATATCAACAGTACCGCAACCTCTCCCAAGGTTGTTGTCCTGTTGAAGAGGTATAATAATGTGGAATTACTATAATAATATATTATGAGTAGATTAGGGATAGCGTTCGTATTGCCTTACCAAGGCACTAACGGAATTATAGTGACAAATAACCAAATAGGTTTGGACGAGAACGGTCAAGGTAGTTTAGGTACATTGCAATTGAATAGGAACGGTAACAACAATGGCGGCAATCAAAATAATGATATATTAAGTGTTTACTCTTCACAGTCCGGGACGGGCAACGGCAATATAACTTGTTACGACAATGATACCAGTAATCAAATTTGCCAAGTGAATCCAAGCGGAACCGTTGACAATTCATTTTCCCCGTATGATGCAGGTGTTATTTCAGAAAAAGTATTGGGGACGGAATTAATTCAATCCGAAGGTGGCAGCAGGGTAGGTAATGGTGTCGATAATACTTACGGTTTACAGTTTGATACCCCTAATGGTGCAAATAATGTAATTGTTAATACAAGACTTGTCGCACCAGTGACAGTTGATTTAACCAAGTACCTGCCATTAGTAATAGATGGGGTAACTTATAAATTGATAATTGGCGTATAGTGTCAAAAGGCTATCAACATAACAACCCGTTGAATCTTACGCCGTTGCCTAACAATGGTGAGATAAACAAGCAGATTTATACGGTCAATATCGACATTGCAGCCACTGAACCCAAGGTTGTTGTTTTATTGAAGCGTTACAGTAATGTGACATTAATGTAATATTATGAGTAGATTAGGGATAGCGTTTGTGTTGCCATATACCGGTGCTAATGGCATTAAGGTAGTCAATAATGTTATATCAATAGATTCTACAGCAATTATTGAAGTTAATGAGATAGATGCTAGCACATTGGTGGCTGCACAAATGAACGTTCAATCTCTGTTGGTAATTGGTGAAACGTTGCCTTATGTTGAGGTCACGGCTAAGTCTATTGATATGTACGACGTTTCATCTACAAATATCTTGGATATAGATCAGAATGGCAATATTAGTGGTAAAACTATAAAGACCTATCAAAATAATAATTCTGCGCCTGTTATTTCATTTGATACTACGCTGCCTGGCAATACTCCACCGGTTGCAGATAGTATTCTACAAGCCACATTTGATGGTGTGGGCATTGATCTCCCTTATACAAATGGTCAATAGTGTCAAAAGGCTATCAACATAACAACCCATTGAATATTACGCCGTTGCCAAATGGTGCGATGTGGGTAGGGCAAACAGGGACATACAAGGCCGGGAAACAGATTAGCGTTTCCTTCGATACCCTTGCAAATGGCATTGCGGCGGCACTATGGCAAATACATCGTGACATAGTCAGCCACGGCTATGACTCGGTTTATGACCTCGATGCACATTGGGTTGACAATGGGGACACTTCACTTTATTTGTCAAATGCAAAAATTATCATCAAGTATTTGGACCCACAGCCTAAGACAATCTATGAGAGGTCACTCGATGGCAACCCTGTGCAGTTGATGCAGTTGGCTAAGGGGATCTACAAAACAGAAAACCCGGAAGCTATAAACGACCAACAATGGCAAGCCGGGTATCTTGCTTATATAAAAAATTACAGTCCGTTGGTGACTGGTCAAGTGACCAATAATTTTGAGGACATTCCTAAAATTGGCTTATTGGCAATAATTATTATGACTGTTGTTTATTTGGCACGATAATTATTATATATTTGCATCGAATGGTGAAGCATTTAAACAAAATTCTTAAACCGAAAGGTTTGAACCGTCATTGCAGCTTCACCTGTTTTGGCGGTTTTTTTTATGCTCTACTCAAAAAGGGAGCGGTAAAATTGAAATTATGCCTTATTCAACAAAGTGGAAAAGCGATGTTTGCTACAAAGCTTGTCAATGTACAGATTTAAAAGATTGTGAAGATGCTTTGCGGTCTTTAAGGGATTATGCGGACAATCTATCAAAGCAATCCAAAAAGCCGCCTCGTGGTTACTATCAAAGATTGTTTTCCATAGAAAAAAAATATAAAAAATTATTTACAGCTCCTTTCTTCAGTAGAGCATAACAACTTAAATTTAAAAAAATGATTATTACACAGGACGGGAACGATTACAATTTCAATTGCACTAAAAATGAGAGTGATTTGCTTCAGGCTTTATTGAAATATATCCTTTGTGAGGATATTGATATTTTTTATTGTGTCGATGGAAAAAAAGAATATTTGATAATTTTGGAACGGTTCTATTTAAGTGCTGAACAGAAAGATTTACTCATTAAAATGTGCGATAAAGTTGAAGGTTTTTTTGATTTTGAAAATTTAATAAAATAAAATATTATGTTAGTATATTTGTGTAGAGACGAAATAGATTTAATTATTTCCTCTTTAGATTTATTAAGTCAGTGGCGCAATGCTGATTATCCGGACGATGTTACTTTTGTTGAGGAATATCCTCTAGTAAATTTGGATTTTGTTTTAATTAAATTAAAAAAACTGTAAAATGAATTTATTAAGAAGATTATTAAGAAGATTTGGATTTGTTCTTGTTTCCACAAAAAAATACGAAGAATTGTTGTTTGATAATGAAAACTTGAGGGATACCCAAAAATTTAAAAAAGAACGGCAGAAAGCACATGTTGACGAGTATGCTCGTGAACTTTTTTTAAAGAGGGTCCAGGATATTTCAAATCCAAATCTTTATTTGGAATGCCGTAAAATAGCCGAAAATTTATATGAAATGGAAAATATAGACTGGGATAAATAGCCTGGTTATCAACAATGTTAAGAAGTGAGATTTCACTTCTTTTTTTTTTAAAAAAAATTACTTATACTTTTATTGCGTTATATAAATTAAAAAGCCACTGAAAGACCGCAAATCTGTTCAGTGGCTAAAACAAGAAAGTTTTCTACCGATGGCAAAAATAAGCATAAATAAAATAACGATAAGTGTTAAATGGCAACTATTTTTAGTAATAGTTGCCGTTTTTTTTAGTTTAAGTTTTTTTGCGCTAAATGTCTTCAATATTCGTTTATCAAAAGCTTGCATTGCTGCGGAAATGTTAAAATGTATTAACAAATGGTAAACGGCTATTACATACAAAAAGCAAAGATTAAACCTAATAGCGTTGTAGTTTACAACTCATGGCAGGGTGGCAAGTCTTTAAATATGCAAAATTCCAGCCTTATGGATAATTTTAAAGGTTCAGCAAATAAAAATGCGTATGAAGAAAAATTTATAGGCAGTAAAACAACATTTTTGCCTAATAGGGAAGTAAGGAGGTATTGCGGACAGATGACTAAGGGCGCAAGGAAAAGAATGATTGAATGTGTGCAATTATTTTCTTCTATACTGCAAGAACGTTGGGTATGGAATAAATACCAAAAGAAAAGAGTAAAGCATACATTCTCTTTTATCACTCTGACGATACCGGAGCAAAATAGGCGAGTGAGCGGAAAGGAAGGGTACAACAAATTACTTCGTCCATTTGTTGAATGGCTGCTTGAAAAAAAAGTAAACACTTATATATGGAAAGCAGAATTGCAAAGCCCTCTTGACTTTCAAGGTAGATTAAAAATATGCAACGGGCAATTGCATTACCACATTATCATACCCAATTGGATAGATAAGTATGAGATTAGGGATAAGTGGAACAAATTACTGATGAGCCGTGGTTTGTCCGCTGGTCATGCGGACGCTCCTAGTACAAGCATCGAGAAGCCTTATAAGGTAAAGGAAGTAGCAGCGTATATTGTAAAGGAAATTTGTAAAAACACAGTCAGCACAAAACAGATAAAAAAAATTGAAAACCAATTAAAAGAAGCGGAAAATAAAAAGGCAACCGGTTGTATAGAATTATTGAAAAAAGAACTGGAAAAGGTAATAGAATTGCAGGAATTGCAGGACACTGATTTAGGCGGAAAGATCTGGGGATGTTCTGTAAATCTCAAACCAAAAAAGAAATTGATTGAAATTTATGATAAAGGAGTTGATTTGAAAGAAATTGATTTATTGATTGAGGATACTAAAAAGAATATTGATAAGATTGAGAATGACCCGGATTTGTTTCGATGGCAAAAAGTTGATGAGTATGAATATACCTGCAATAATTCTATTTCATACACTTTGGAATATTTAATGAACGAGAAACGTTTTTTGTTTTTCCTAAAAAAAGAACGGCTAAGGTTTTTTAAAAAAGAAAAAAATTATTATGAAGTAGAATTTACAAGGGAATTGCACGAACGGCTAAACCTTGTATATACATTCATGGAAGATACTTGCAATTGGAACAAAAACAAGAATATATACGAGAATGATTATGTAACTATTTATAATCTTCCTTCTTATTATTGGGAAATAATGCTGGACAAGAAACATTATGACAATGAGGGTAAACACGTTAGATATTTGGATGATTATATCAATTGGAAAAAAGAACGTGTTGGCGAGGTTTTTACGGAAAAAACTAAATATTGAAGTAGCTTTGCTACTTATGGTTATAAAGAAGTTGTAAATATATAACTTGAAGTTATGAAGAAAAAAATAATGATATTGTGGAGCGGCGGTGTCGACAGTACAGCGGTGCTTAAGTTGTATCTCGAAAAAACGAAATGTGATATTGTTGCGGTACACTTTAATCAAGTGTTCCACAATAATTTGAGGCGCAACAAATTTGAGCAGTCTGCCGTGGATGCCATTGAACCGGAACTGCAAAAGATTAGGCGCTTCACAATAATCACGGTAAAGGTAAATTACAACAGCGATCTATATTGCAGGGACATGGTGCTATTGCCTTCGATGGCAATACCATTGGCATATACGCACGATTGTAAGAAGATAGTGATCGGTTATGTGAGCGACAGCCGTGAACACAATACGCAGGTGCATCACATACAACTAAATAACAGCCTTTTGAATAAAATAAGTAAGCAATTTTATTTATCCAATCGATGGGACTGGATACCAAGGTTTGACAAGGCTCAAAAAAATGTGTTTGGATCAAAAGAGTATTATATAAATGCAATAGAGAATTTTTTCGACAAGACTTGGTTTTGTCGCCGGCCTGATTTAACCAAGGACGGCGAAATAGGCTGTGGTAAGTGCCATACCTGCAAGCATGTGTTGTTGTCTTTGCGTAACCGTATTTCTAACCAAAAATCGCTAACCTATGGTAACGAAGCAAATATTGTTGTCGAATCTTCCGCCTGTTAACAATAAGGTGGATATATTGGTGGAAGAACAAACCACCACTGATATTATCACGGAACTGTGCAATACAGCCTTATTGTATCAACCGATGTATGATAGTATCTGCAATTATTTTTATGATTCAAATGTATCGACTTGTTTAAGTAATCTTTGGAACTTCGTTAAAAAAACTTGGAATTACAAAGAAGACAGCAATAAAAACCAAAATTTATATGCACCTAACGTGATGTTATCAAATGCCAACACGCCTGCTTTTACCATTGATTGCAAGAATTATAGCCTGTTTATATATGGTATTTGCAATGGTTTGAAAAAAAAATATGGGAAATTAAATCCATTGCTTAGATTTGTGTCGTTCAGTTCTTCGAATAGCAACCCTACGCACGTATATGTGGTATGCAATGGATATGTCTTGGATTGCTGCACGAGTGCTTTTGATTATGAAGAAGACTATAAATTTTTTAAGGGCATAAACCCCGGCGATATGGCTATCAATAGGATTACAGGCATAAATGGCAGCAAGAATGCCAATAATTTGGCAGGACAACAAATAGCCACGGAGCAGGATATTATAGCCAATAATTTACACAATTATGTGTCTTACGGACCCATTTATAAAAAGCCTA
>Ga0164297_10005790_pt1 | contig 10485 bp, 10 predicted proteins | sample GEODES058metaG_FD_113539 | JGI IMG/M metagenome (GOLD analysis project Ga0164297, IMG submission 113539) | Dystrophic lake water microbial communities from Trout Bog Lake, Wisconsin, USA - GEODES058 metaG | ecosystem: Environmental > Aquatic > Freshwater > Lake | place: USA: Trout Bog Lake...
ACCGGAACTGGAAAGTTTTTCTCGAATGGTCTTGATCTCGAACGATTCGGTGCGAACCCTGACGAGCTGGCGGGAACGGTTCAGGAGTTGCAACGCACCATTGGACGCCTCCTCGTGTTCCCGGCCTACACCGTTGCCGCAATCAATGGACACGCTTTTGCCGGCGGGGCACTCCTGTCGTGTGGATTTGATTACCGTGTGATGCGCGAAGACCGGGGCTTCTGGTGCATGAATGAGACCGCCATTGGTATGCCCCTGGGCGACCAGCTCTTCTCAATCCTTACGAATCGACTTCCTCGCGCAACGGCCATCGAAGCAGCGCTCACCGCACGTCGTTACTCAGCCAGTGAAGCGCTGAGTGCCGGCATCGTTGAGGTAGCTAAGAGCGAAGACGAAGTGTTGTCGCACGCGGTGGCAGTGGCGACAGGGTACGCCAGTCTTAACCGCAAGGCGATTGGATGGCAGAAGGTCACGGCCCACGGCGCCGAAGCCACCTTTCTCGGGTTTGATCTGAACTAGTGCTGAGCGCTGCTCTGGAGGGTGGCGAGATAAAGGAAAGAAAGAATGTCAATTGAAACGAAACTCGAGGCATTCAATGCAAGTTTCCCAGTTGCGAAGGACGTGTTCGCAACGTTCATTGATCTCTTAGCACCGAACTTTCAGTGGATTAATGCCGCCACCGGAGAAGTAGTGGTTGACGGTCGCGACACCTTTATTGCTTTCACGAATCAGTTCCAGCACGACAATCCCGATGTGACCGTTGTGTCAACGCCCATTGCCCGCATGGGTACTCTGGCCAACCACATCGAGGTTTTTTCAAACTTGGCTGATGGCTCGACCGCTTCATGTGCGTGGACGTACGAAATTGAAGGTGACGCAATCGTTCGTCAGTACGGCATTCAGTTGTAACTAACTCTCGAAACAAAGAAAGCCGCCAACCAGTTGGTTGGCGGCTTTCTTGTTGTTCGAGTACTTACTTGGTCTCGTCAGCCTTCTTCACGATGCGCCACGCCGTTGGCAGCGCCAGACCAGCAAAAGCAGCCTTGATGATGTCACCCCAAATGAAGGGACGCATGCCCAGGTTGAAGCCGGTGGCGAGTGACACGTGCAGGTTGTGTGAGAGCCAGGTCACGCCGAATGCGTAGATAACGAGCTCAGCAGCGATCATGGAAAGTGCAGCACGAACAATGTTCCGGTCGTTGCCTCGTGAAGCCAGAGCACCGAGCAAGGCGCTAGAAAAAATGAAGCCCACCAGGTACCCCATGAGTGGCATCTGCACGCCGTGTGCGTGGTTGGCGAACCAGGGAATGCCGGCCATGCCAGCCAACATGTAGAACGACATCGAAAGGGCCGCACGACGCCAGCCGAGTGCCGTTCCAACGAGGAGCACGCCAAGGGTCTGTCCGGTGATTGGCACCGGTGTGAAGCCGAGGGGAATAGAAATTTGCGCCAAGATTCCGACGAGTGCTGCGCCACCAATAACAAGAGCCACTTGGGCCAAGAATGATGCGGGCAGGATGTCGGCGAGTACGCGACGTGGTGAAGTTGAAAGAGCAACAGTGGACATTTCGTCTCCTCTAAATACTGTGTAGTGCCACTTTAGGCCAGAGAAAATGACTGTGCGATACTCAGAAGTAAAGCGTTTTTACAGCCACTTTTGGTCGCGGGCAATCTGCTCAACGTCACCAATGCGAAGACCCGTGCGGTGTTGCAGCGTGCGAATAAGTCCGCCCGCTTCGTACAGTGACTCATGCGTTCCAGTGTCGAGCCACGTTGTTGCACGCGATAGGACTTCGACGCGCAACTGCCCTTGTTCGAGGTAGGCGTTGTTGAGTGCAGTGATTTCGTATTCGCCACGCGCACTCGGCGTGATGTTGCGCGCCAGCGTTGGCGCCTGCTCGTCGTAGAAGTAGATACCGGGCACCGCAAAGTTGCTCTTTGGGGCAACGGGCTTTTCTTCGATTGAAAGAACGTTGCCATCGGCGTCGAAGTCAACGACACCGTACGCAGTTGGGTCTGACACCTCGTAGGCGAAGATGAGTGCTCCGCTGATGTCGGTGTTCTTTTCGAGTTGACGACCAAGGCCTGGACCGTAGAACAGGTTGTCCCCGAGGATCAGCGCACACTTGTCACCCGCGAGGAAGTCTTCACCCAAGATGAGTGCTTGCGCGAGGCCGTTTGGTTGCTCTTGCACGACGTAGGAAATCTCCACGCCGAGTTGTGAGCCGTCGCCCAGGAGTCGCTGGAAGGCGTCTTGGTCGTGGGGTGTCGTAATGATGAGCACTTCACGCAAACCACTGAGCATCAGGGTGCTGAGCGGGTAGTAAATCATTGGCTTGTCGTAAATCGGCAAGAGTTGTTTTGAGACAGCACGAGTAATTGGGTACAAGCGTGTACCACTGCCGCCGGCCAGGATGATTCCCTTCACTCCATTAGTATAGGTAGCTAGTAACCCCATCTTTAAAGGCCGAGGTATTGCTATGCGCGTTGTAATTACGGGGGCAGCGGGGTTTATTGGCTCTCGCTTGGCCGAACACGTTCTTAACCGTGCCGATGAACTGGGCTACGACGACATCGTTCTTCTCGACGCCCTTACCTATTCGGGTCGACGCGAAAACATGGATGGGGTCCTCAAGGACAGCCGAGTGTCGTTCGTTGAGGGCGACATCACTGATGCAACCGTGACTGATGAAGCACTTCGTGGTGCGCACGCTGTTCTTCACTTGGCGGCCGAAAGCCACGTCGACCGTTCAATCACTGGAGCTCGCCAGTTCTTTGTGACCAATGTCCTAGGGACGCAACAACTTCTCGAAAGTGCCCGCAGCGGAGGCGTTGAGCGATTCGTTCACGTGTCGACCGACGAAGTGTACGGATCAATCCCCGAGGGTGCTTGGACGGAAGACCACATCCTCGAACCAAACTCACCGTACTCATCAAGCAAGGCTGGATCGGATCTGGCCGCTTTGGCGTACCACCGCACCTTTGGCATGAACGTCATGGTGACGCGTTGTTCAAACAACTACGGCCCTCGCCAGTTCCCAGAAAAAGTCATCCCACTGTTCGTGAGCAATTTGATAGATGGCAAGAAGGTGCCACTCTACGGTGACGGCCTCAACATTCGTGACTGGCTCCACGTTGACGACCACTGCCGCGGCATTCTTGCAGTCCTCGAAGGCGGTCGCGCTGGCGAGGTCTACAACATTGGTGGTGGCACTGAGCTCACGAATAAGGATCTCACGTACCGTTTGCTTACCCTGATGGGCGCTGGCGAAGAAATGATTGAGCCGGTGGCCGACCGCCTCGGTCACGACCGTCGGTACTGCGTTGACTGGGGCAAGATCAATGCTGAACTTGGCTATACACCCCAGGTCAGTTTTGACCAGGGCCTCGCCGAAACCGTTCAGTGGTACAAGGACAATGAGGCCTGGTGGCGTCCACTGAAGGACCACGCATGATTCTCACTGAACTCTCGATCTCCGGTCTCTACCTGCTGGAATCCCCGGTGTGGGGAGATGACCGCGGGTACTTTCGTGAGTGGTTCAAATTCGATGACTTTGCCGCCCACAGTGCTGGTTTTCACGTGCGCCAAGCCAATCTCTCGATGTCCCAGCGCAACGTCGTGCGCGGCTTGCACTACTCGGTTGCCCCTGAAGGCCAGGCCAAAGTGGTCACCTGCGCTTACGGGACACTCGATGACGTCATTGTCGATGTACGTGTTGGCTCACCAACGTTTGGACGCGTAGAAATCGTTAGTCTCGGCGCCGACCAAGAGCGTGGTGTCCTGCTCCCCGCTGGCGTGGCCCACGGATTCTGTGTGACTTCAGACCAAGCCGCGTTGACCTACTTGCTGTCATCGCCGTTTAATGCGCCAATGGAACTCGAAATCAATCCGTTCGATGAAGAACTCAACATCGCCTGGAAGCTCGACGGCGAGGCAATTGTCAGCGACAAAGACAAAGCTGCCCCCTCGCTGGCGCAACGCCTAGCGAAAGGGCAGCTTCCTCAGTTTTAGTTAGTGGTGACGTCCGGCTGATTTCGGAATCAAGAACGCCACGACAAAACCAATAGCGGTGATGGCTGCCGAAATCTGGAAAGCCCGCTGATAGCCAGCAGTGAGTGCCACACCTGAGAAGTGGTTAGCGAACTGATTGGTGCGGTCCGCAGCCAATGTTCCGATGACGGCGAGGGCTAGGGAACCACCCACCTGGCGCGACGTGTTCAGCAGACCCGATGCGAGACCTGACTCAGCACGGTCGACTTCGGCGGTTGCCGCCGTAGCGAGTGGTGAGAAGAGAAGTCCAATCGCGAAGGTGCACAGTACCGACGGTAGAAGAACGTGCACGCCGTAGGTGCTGTCGACCTTGATCTGGGCGAGCCAGAGAAGACCGAGCGAACTGAGGCCAGCTCCGGCGAAGACGAGTGGTCGAGCACCAATCTTGCTGATGATGCGCGAGCTGATCTGGGCACCAATGATGATGCCTACGGCCATGGGCAAGAAGGCGAAGCCTGTCTTGACGGCGTCGTAGTGCAGCACGTACTGGAAGTAGAAGGTGAGGAAGTACCAGAAGCCGAAGAACACACCACCGGTGAGGAACATAACGATGTTCGCGGTGGACAGTGAGCGGAACTTAAAGATTCGGAACGGTACGAGCGGGAACGAAGCAACCTTGGCTTCCCAGAACAAGAAGACAATGAGCGCCGCTACGCCAACAGCAATCCAGCCAATGGTGCTCGAAGCGCCCCAGCCAACGGTGGTGGAGTTCACAATGCCGAAGATGCCAGCAGCGAGACCGCCAGTGACGAGCACCGCACCGGTGATGTCGAGCTTGTCATTGTCATTTTCCTTGCGGAGTTCACGCAAGTAGAGAGCGGCGAAGACAGCGGCAATGCCACCAATTGGAACGTTGATGAAAAAGATCCAGCGCCACGACGCGTACCCGGTTAGGAGACCACCGAAGATGGTGCCAAAGGCACCACCGGCACCGGCAACCGCGCTCCAGGCGCCAATGGCCTTCGCCATTGACGGTCCGCGGAACGTTGTGACAATCAGCGTGAGCGAAGCGGGTGAAAGAATCGCCGCGCCGAGACCCTGAAGTGCGCGGAAGGCAATCATCTGGGTGGCGGTCGTTGCGAATCCCGCTCCGAGACTCGCGACAACAAACACCGCAATGCCAATGAAGTACACGCGACGACGACCAATGAGGTCAGCGGCTCGTCCACCAAGGAGCAAGAATCCGGCATAGAAGAGAACGTACGCGTTCACTACCCACTGAGCATTAGACAAAGTGAAGTGAAGAGTGCGCTGCATTGAAGGCAGGGCTACGTTGACGATGGAAACGTCAAGCACGACCATGAACTGGGCGATACAAGCAATAAGCAGAATCATCCAGTCCGGAGCATGACGATGTTCAGTGGTTACAGGTGTCTCGGACATACAGCGAGTGTAGGGGGTATTTTCTCAAGCATTGACGCGATTTCACTCAGGTGACACGTTTTTCGGTAACACTTGATGGCATGGCAGCACAATTTATTTTCACCATGCGCGACCTGCGTCGTTTCTATCCACCAGACCGCGAAGTTTTGAAGGGCATCAACCTCTCCTTTTATCCCGGCGCAAAAATTGGTGTCATTGGTAACAACGGCTCCGGCAAGTCTTCGCTGCTTCGCATTATGGCCGGCCTCGATGATGGTTTCACCGGTGAGGCACGACTGACTCCCGGCTTTACGGTGGGATACCTGCCGCAAGAACCACAACTCGATCCCACGAAGAACGTGGTTGAGAACGTTTCTGACGGTGTTGCTGAACAGCGTGACCTCTTGGCTCGCTTCAATGAAGTCTGTGCTCAGATGGGCGACCCCGATGCGGACTTTGATGCACTCCTCGCCGAACAAGCCGACCTGCAAACCAAGATTGATGCGGTCAACGGTTGGGACCTGGAACGGACGCTCGAAATTGCCATGGACGCGCTTCGACTCCCGCCCTCAGACGCTGACGTAACGAAGCTGTCGGGTGGTGAGCGCCGCCGTGTGGCGCTGTGTCGTCTCCTGCTCTCCAAGCCCGACCTCCTTCTGCTCGACGAACCTACGAACCACCTCGACGCTGAGTCGGTGGCGTGGTTGGAGCGCACCTTGCAGGACTACTCAGGAACTGTTGTTGCGATTACGCACGACCGCTACTTCCTGGATAACGCCGCATCATGGATCTTGGAGTTGGACCGAGGCCACGGTATTCCGTGGGAAGGTAACTACTCGTCGTGGCTCGAGCAGAAGCAGAACCGCTTGGCCCAGGAAGAGAAGTCTGACAAGGCCCGTCAAGCCGCCCTCGAGCGTGAGCTTGAGTGGATTCGCATGTCGCCCAAAGCACGTCAGTCCAAGGGTAAGGCTCGATTTAACGCATTCAACGAACTCGTTGCCGAGGCCGAAGCTGCCGAGCGCCGCGGTGACAAGCTCGAAATCGCGATTCCACCAGGGCCACGTCTTGGTGACACCGTGGTGAACGCGACCAACATCGTGAAGAGTTTTGACGACCGCCTGCTGGTTGAGGACCTCTCGTTCATCCTTCCTCCGGGAGGAATCGTCGGTGTCATCGGTGCGAACGGTGCAGGTAAGACAACATTGTTCCGCATGATGATCGGACAGGAAACGCCCGACAGCGGCACCATTGAAGTTGGTTCAACCGTTCAGTTCGCGTACGTTGACCAGTCACGTGACAACCTCGACCCCAATGCCACCGTCTTTGACGAAATCAGCGAGGGTCAAGAACACATGGTGGTTGGTACTCGTGAAATTCATGCGCGCGCGTACGTGGCGAGTTTTGGCTTCAAGGGGAGTGACCAGCAGAAGAAGGTTGGGGAGATCTCTGGTGGTGAACGCAACCGCGTCCAACTGGCCAAGGTGCTGCGCAGCGGCGGAAACGTCCTTCTGCTCGACGAACCAACGAACGACCTCGACGTTGACACGCTCCGCGCTCTGGAAGACGGCCTTTTGACGTTCCCCGGTTGCGCAGTAGTGATTTCTCACGACCGCTGGTTCCTCGACCGTATTGCGACACACGTGCTGGCCTTTGAGGGTGACGCTCAGGTTCGCTGGTTTGAAGGCAACTTCTCGGACTACGAAGCCGATCGTCGCAAGCGACTTGGTACGGATGCCGATCAACCGCACCGGATTAAGTACAAGCCACTTACGCGGGGATAGCAGGCTGCGTTGGTGGCAAAACTTTGGGCACAACTATTGAAATGTTCTAAGAAATTGAGATTGTTTAAAAGATAAAAGATCTAGTCACCAGATCCCTAATTAGTGGTAAGTTTCCAGCAAAGGTTCCACCCCGCTGAAAGAGCTCCTTTGCTCTACCGAAAGGTTAGGCGGGGTGGTCATGCAGTACCTATGCCTCGTGCTCTTCGATGTAAATAGATCGAATGAAGTATGGCGCCCCGGGAGCAATTCAATCCACTTTGAATCGTTGTGTTCAAGCCAACGATAAGTTGACCAAGCGTAGTAGTCGGCCACCTGACCGTTGATGTCGTGCTTAACAGGACGGAAGGCTATGCGATAGGCAACTCCCTTATCGCTGAGGATTGGTTTTATGGCCTTCAGAAAAGCGTTGCGTCCTTTGTCTGTTAGTAGCGAGTCAAAAAGAAGTACTAGTGGGCCTGGCTTTGACTCCAGCGTGGCTACCAGATATTTTCCCATTGCACCGCCAATTAAAAGGTAAAAGTCCTTCTCGTTACGGAGATGAGTGTAAGTCAGGTCTTTGTCGACGTAGATTGAGTGAACTTCGCAACTGTGGTCAGGACCGCAAAGTCGTTTCACGACTCGGTGCCGAGTACTCGAACTATTGCCTGACGCGTGAAATGGCAACTGGTCAATTAAATCCGTAGAAAGAAATTCATAGGTCAAGTCTTGAAGTTTCCGGGTGCACTCCGTTGGTGCATCTGTTATGAACGCGCTAATCACGAAGAACCTTGTTCCCTTCTCCGTGAAATCGAAATTGCCGGACTCATCTATGAACACGAATGTCGGCGTCGTGGCTCTTCTTGAGAAATTGAATTTGGCAAGTTGTCTTTCGTTGGGTCATGAACGACGGTAGTTGAACCCGAGATGTGCAAGGACATATAAAAAGTCCCTTGATGATTGATTTCTTCCGCATGAAAAAAGCGTTACAAATGTTTGCGAGTGCACGAATGTGGGCTAAATCAGAACAAACATAAGTAATTGCTATGGCTAATGTGCTGTTCGTGGACAACGAAACTGACTACTCAACGTACCTAAAGATCAATGACTTGCTTACGCTGCAAGTCCCGTTGACTGATGACGCCCCGGATGAACTTCTCTTCATCGTCGTGCACCAGGCGTACGAATTGTGGTTCAAAGTGATGATTGATGAGCTTCGTCGTGCGTCAAAGGCACTGCACGAAGTGGCACCATGGCGAGCGACGTGGCACTTGCGTCGGATGGTGCAGATCGAAGGTCTGCTCCTGGGCCACTTACAACTGCTCGACACAATGTCGCCAGAAGGATTCCTCGAGTTTCGCGACCCGCTGAACCCGGCGTCGGGCTTCCAGTCTTTCCAGTTCCGAGCAATTGAGTTTTTGAGTGGAGGCGGCAACCGGGCGATGCTCAGTTTCGAACTCTTTGATGACGACGTTCGACAGTGGCTCACTGGCGTCGCCAACGAGCCGACTGTATGGAACGGATTCCTCCACTCCCTTAGTGGACTCACCGGAAGCAAAGAAAGTCTCGATGTGCTCAGCGAACTTCGAGGTCTCTACTTGCACCACGACTCGGCTGAGTTGAATGCACTCCACGCAGTAGCAGAACTGCTGGTTGATCACGACGAAAATCTTGCCAAGTGGCGCCACCAGCACATGCTGATGGCTGGGCGCCAGATTGGGCGACGCCCCGGTACCGGTGGTTCCGAGGGTATGGCGTATCTTGATAGAACGCTCCAACAGCGTCTCTATCCACAACTATGGGAAGTGAGGTCAGTGCTGTGATCACTCGACACGACTGTGAAGCACTCGACGCCAGTGACGCACTGGCGCAGATGCGAAGTGAATTCTCTCTGAACGAAGGTGAGATCTACCTTGATGGAAACTCGCTGGGACCAGTAACGAAGAGTACGGTTACGCGCGTTAATGACGTGCTGAACAGCCAGTGGGCGGTCGGACTGGTTCGTTCGTGGAACTCCGCGGGCTGGATGGACATGCCACTACGCCTCGGTGACCGAGTGGCGCCACTCATTGGGGCAGGCCCTGGAGAAGTACTGGTGGCTGACACATTGACGTTCGGCATTGCCAAGTTGTTGGGTGCCGCGCTCGAACTTCGCCCTGACCGCAACGTGGTCATTACTGACCGCGCAAACTTTCACTCGGATATCTACATCATTGAAGCCGTCTGTGCCCGAGCCGGGCGACCCATCACCGTGAAGTGCATTGACCGCAACACGCTCGATGATGAACTGGACGAGAACGTTGCCGTGGTGGAGCTTACGCAGGTTGACTTTCGCACTGGTGAGCAACTCGACATGAAGGCCATTACGGAGAAGGTGCACGCTGCCGGGGCCCTCACCATTTGGGACTTTGCCCACTCCACGGGTGCTGTTCCGCTCGACGTCCACGACGCCAACGTTGACTTCGCCGCCGGCTGTTCGTACAAGTACCTCAATGCTGGACCTGGTGGACCAGCGTTCATCTACATCCGCAAGGACCTGCAGGAACTGGTGTCCAACCCCATTCCAGGGTGGCTCGGCCACGCCCGTCCGTTTGACTTTGAACTGACCTACGAAGCTGCCGCTGGTATGCGCGCTTTCGTGACGTCGTCGCCCTCGATCATTGCGCTCGCGGCATTTGAAGGTGCGCTCGACGCGTGGGACAAAGTCTCAATGACCGATGTTCGTTCAAAGAGTCTCGCCCTCACCGACCTCTTCATTACCCTCGTCGAGGAGCGCTTGCCTGGTGTCTTTGAAGTCGTGACACCACGTGAGCATGACAAGCGTGGTTCGCAGGTCGCACTTCGCCACACTGAGGCCTACGGGATTGTGCAGGCGCTTATCGACGCCGGGGTCATTGGTGACTTCCGCGACCCCGATATTGCACGCTTCGGCTTTACGCCGCTCTACTTGCGTTTTGTTGACGTGTATGACGCCGTGGAGCGCCTGGGGTCAGTGATGGAGTCAGGTTCGTTCCGAGACCCGCGCTACGCCGTGCGCAACGCGGTCACCTGATCACTACTGCCAGAAAATAACGGTGCGCTTGCCGACGAGCGCCACGCGGTCCTCTGCAACCAAGCGGACTGCCTTGGCGAGCACGGTGCGCTCAATGTCACGTCCCAACGCCACGAGTTCGTTGGCGACACGAGCGTGACTTACACGAACCACGTCCTGTTCAATGATTGGACCTTCGTCCAAGTCCGACGTAACGAAGTGGGCTGAGGCGCCAATGAGCTTGACGCCGCGCTCGTAGGCCTGGTGGTAGGGGCGGGCACCCT
>Ga0164297_10005793_pt1 | contig 10481 bp, 8 predicted proteins | sample GEODES058metaG_FD_113539 | JGI IMG/M metagenome (GOLD analysis project Ga0164297, IMG submission 113539) | Dystrophic lake water microbial communities from Trout Bog Lake, Wisconsin, USA - GEODES058 metaG | ecosystem: Environmental > Aquatic > Freshwater > Lake | place: USA: Trout Bog Lake...
CCTCGTCGTACAGCAATTATACACATCCAACAAATCCAGCAAATAGGCCCCCGCCCCCGCCCCCGCTAAACGGGTGGTTGTCCAATGAATGTATAGGATCACCGCCGGCATGGCATACCCAGGATCCAGCGTCGCACCCATTGCGTCACATGGTACATGGCCAGCCCTAGACCAGAACCTAGGACCGCGCCCGCCAACAATTGTTCCACGGTATGCCTCCGGTACGACCAGCGTTGGTACAGGGTCATCAACGATACAAAAACGCATACGATCCACCATATTGTGATACGTCCGCGCAGCAGTCCGTAGAAAAACCCGAGGACATAAAACGACAATTGGGCGTGGCCCGAAGGGTAACCAAAGTGTTCCGGTCCGCGGTACATGGACATGTCGGTCCCGTCGTCGCCGGCCCCTGGCCATCCCCGCGGTAAGACCATGGGAATAGCGCCCGACGGACGAGGGTCACGAACCCACAACTTGAGCGTCTTATTCGTCGTATCGGAGAGCAACACCCCCCCGACAAATCCGACAGTATCCCATAGCCCGGTCATCCACGGCAATTGGACCATATGCACAAACAGCACCGAGCTAGTGACAAAAAAACCGTAGAAACCGACGAGGTCCCCCAACCAATGCACGTCGGCAACCAGATTCGGATTCATCATGCTGATCTATACATTATCAGCATGATTACATGGTCAGAATATGACGATAACTACAGAGACCTTTAAGGAGTAATCGGGTTGCCCACGATATTCGGCCCACCAAGCATCACAGACTGGGCATTGTAGTAGTACGACGTCGCACCCGTGTGCGCAATGTTTTGCGTATCCAAGAAACCCAACGAGACATCCACCGGGGATCCGGCACCGAACTGGCTCCAGCTGCTCTCACCCAGGCGGACGAGGAGCGGCGCCTGCACCACACGCTGGAGGAGCGTGGTAGACACCGTACGGGCCGAGGTAATGCGGGTCGTGGTGGCAATACCCGTGCCGGCATTGGCGCTGGTCGTGGTCGTAGAACCCGTGTTCGTGAGGAAATTGGAACCCTGACCATCATCGGACGGGAGATTGTTAGACAAATCGCCAACATTACCCACCGTATTCATCAAATACTGGTTAGAATTGTTAGGGTTGTCTGCTCTGCTCGTCGCCGCACCCACACCAGCCGCGTTACCCGCCGAGTTGACGTTGTTGAGCGGGTTAGAGAACGCCTCCTGGTCAATGTTAACCTCCAAGGAAATCTGGAACCCGTTGTTCGGGATGAAGAAGAGGTCGTTGGGGTAGAAGCCGTCCGTCACACCGTAATCGCGGACATCGTGCATGTCGGACGAGATGTAGGGGCTGTTCGGGTTGCGGTTGTTGAACGGGTCCGCGTCCACGGCATTGCGCAGAAGCTGCGTGATGCCCGCCACCATAAGGCTACCAGTAAGAGGCGTCTGGTAACCACCCGAAGCATCCGACCAGGCATCCTTCCGGAGGAGCTGGACAAAGGCCGAGGCATCAAAGACGCCGCTGTTGGCCTGCATAGAAGCGAACTGCAGCTCACCCGAGAAGAGCGTGCCAAAGCCCCACTCCGATCCCGCCGGGAAGTTGCCGTTGGCAAAGCCAAAGTACTGGGCAATGTACAAGTTGAAGTCCGTGTAGAGCGTGCTGAAGGTACCCACGCTAACCACCTGGTAGTTGGCGTTGCCGGGGATGGCCGCCGACACATCCGCCCGCATGTAGTTGACAAACTCCTGGTTGCTGAGCGTAAGAGAATCCGTGTAGAGCATGTTGTTGGAAATGTCGTAGTAAGGACGCGACGAATCATTAATCACCTGGCCGTGCACCTTGGTAATACCAATCTTGGAGTTGAAGGCCTGGCAAGGAATAACAACCTCTAAAGCCCCCGTCGTATCAAACTGCGCAATGAGCGTCTCCGGAAGGCGCGTAATATTATCAAAGGTGCGCGTCGTCTGGAAACCACCATAGGCCTGAATAGCATACACGACTCCCGTAATCTGGCGACCGGCCGTAGTACCATCTTGGTATTGGAACGTCGGAAGCATATTGTGGCATAAATCCGAAGCATTATAGATCGTTTGTCCCTGAGGCAAATACGTGTACCCACCCGTCAATCCAGTAGACATGATTATGAATATGTATATACTTAATAAATATTTTTACACTGTTTACTACCGTTTATTCAGAGCTTGACATAATCCGTCCATATCGCCACCATGCCTTCCTCCCCGCCCCTGTCTCACCCGAATCCGTCAAATGAACGCGTCACCCCCGCACTGAAATTCCGCATTCAATCGTACAGACATTTAAACGTCAGGCAAAAGGAGAAATTGGCGTTATTAATGTCTAAAACCCGCCCGTGGTCGTCCAAAACCTGAATATGCAAACGCTGAATATCCACCGGGCCAAAGTACTTGCGCGGCTCTAAATGCTGCGACAACTGATTTTCCATGAGCAAATTAAAGTACTGACCATTGACGGGGATTCTGGCTAAAATATTGTTATTGAGAATCCAGCGATTGAAAGCGCCAACAAAATTATTATTGACGCTATTGTTGAAATCATTAACGACTAAATACAGGTAGCGAATGGAAGCAGGGTCCGGCAACGTATCGGAGCGGTACATCACGCGACCCTCATACCGGGGGCGAACAAACCCCAAATTCCACCCAATCTTGGAGGTAATATTGACTAAATCCGTGCGCCCGTATTTGTCCAAGGTATAATCCATTTCCAGGGCAATAATGTTGCTAGACCAGGTGTACCCGGTCTGGTCCAATGTCTGCAGAATGACCTTGCCACTGCCTGAACCGGTGTTATTCAAATCCAGCGACAATTGGACACAATTGAAAATCCCCGAAGCGTCCAGTTGGTTATGCACCAAGGAATCGTCCACGGCATTGCGAGGACACAATTGCCCATTGATGTATGTGATCAAATCCATCGCGGAATAATTGCCATCGGGTACCGTCACCGTGCGTAACACCGTCATGGACGTGTCCAACGACGGCGTATTGTAAAACGTGCAAAACAGGTTGAAAAAATTGTTACCATACGACGCCGACGTGCTGTAAAAGGTGACGGGAAATTCGTAAGCAGACACTTGCATGCTGACCACTTTACGGATACGCTCCGGCAGCGAAAAAATAAAGTCGGAACTCTGGGTAGTGTACAAGCTGTCACGGAACCGGGTGTCAATATTGAGGCACTTGGTAATGACCGGAGTGTGTATAGGATTGACCTTGCCGGGATTGAATTCGTTTTGCATCACCATTTGGAAGGACGCCGGGGGCTTGTCAATGAGCTCATTTTGCTTCCGGTCGTAGAGACCACCGCCGCCCTGACCCACCGGATAGGCATGACGCTGAGTGGTCGCCCTGTTTTCATGGAAATAATCCAGGGGAATGTCGGGTTCTCGGCGACTCGGGGCAGGCGAGTCCAATACATACACCAACAATTTCCCTGCTTCGTCTAAAAACCGGTTCAGCTGACGGATCAACTGAGGATGGGTTTTGGCATCACCGGAACCCACAATACGTTCATAAAAGATACGCTGTTGCGTGACCACCTCGTCAGCAGTGTATTTACCGTGAGCCGGCAGACGAAACAGCGTCTGCAAATCAGCAATGGAATAGTTTTGAATATCAAAATCGTAATCGGGCATTATGAAATATACCGGGAGGAACCGCCGTGTCCTCAAGACGCGTACACCCATCACCAAAGTACAGTCACTCGTTCAAAAGGATCAACGCGTGCCGGCCGGCGCCACCACCACGTCTGAAACAATAATATCGTTATCGGGCTTACCCATGACCGTAAACTGCGGCAAGGACTGGATAAAAGCCAATTTCACGGGGTCAAACCCCACCCCGAATTCGGGCATGCCGTAGACATAGATATAGTAACTGTACAATGGAGACAAGGTAAAAGTCTGAGTTGCCGAGAATTGCCCACTGACCGTCGTCGCCGTATTATGAGTATTCTTGTCGGATAAAATATCCTTGATGCGCTTATTGAGAAGTGCGACCTTGATCTCATTGTAAGCGTAACTGGTGTACAATGCATTAATATTGACCGCGCCCATGAGCGAGTTTTCAGCAATATCAATAAACAGTTGCAAATCGGGATCGGATATTTGTACAGTTTTGATCAAATTCAAAATCTCCAGGTACTGATTGATATTGTTGCTGGCAATCTTCTCATACTGACGATTAGCCAAGAGCTGAGTATAAGAGTCGTAAATCAGTTGCAGCGCGGCCAATTGTTGCGGAGTAATCTTATTTTTGGACGCCAATCCGCCGCCGCCATGACCACCTCCGCTAACGCTACTCGAGCCCCCCGTTCCAGATGGACAAGGACATTTCCTCGGAAAATTAATCAAACCGACCCCCGAACCGTACAAAGAAGGAGCATTAAATACATTACGTTGCGGTTTTACCATACAATATTCATATAACACCTTGATATTGTAGTTGTTGATACACGTTGCCGCAATGGTCTATGACTGTGAACATTTTTGTCTCTAAATTGTAATCTTGAAAAGTAAAAGCTCGTAACGAACCCCCGTAAACGTCATGAGTCAGTTTAAAAGCGTGATGCACACTCGCCGTCGTAGAAAAATAAAACGTATAGGATGCATAGGTACTTTTGAAGACATCCGCCCCTCCTGGAATGATGGTATGACTCACAATCGGACGACCGGGTATCAAAACATTGATGAGGTAATCTTGCACCTCGGCCAACTGATTCGTCACCAACGTCAACTGGTCCGGCGTCCCCGACCATATCAGGGTATTCAGACAAGCGTCGGCCGGCAACCCCCCTGACGAATCCAAACCCCCCAAACCCGCCTCTTCCGAGTAATACGAGAGGGTATCTATCAAACTCGCGGGTTCAAAGGCAGAGGCAGGTACCCCGTCCGGGGGCGGGACCTCCAAGAGCGCCACAATATAAAATCCCAAGGGGTAAATGGTCTGGTAATCCATCAAATGGTCATATAGGTTCACCGCATAACCAATTTCAAAAATGGACTCTTGGTAATAAAACCCCGGGGGTCCAGGCTTAGGAGGTGGCGGCGGCACATCTGGACCAATATGCGGCGCCCCCGGCGGCAAGGTACCCCCGCTCGTATCGGGAATCAACAAATCAGGGGGGGGCTGAATATGCGTTTGGTCAAAGAGCTCCAAGGCCTTTTTCAAAAAGGTGAGCTTAGCTGGGTCAAATCCCACTCCGAATTCGGGCATGCCGTACAGGTAAATATAGTAACTGTAAAATTTGGACAACTTGAAGGTCTGCTTCGCAGAAAACTGGCCACTAATATTGGCTTCATCGGCCACCACGTTTTTCTTGTTCTTGTCGGCCAAAATATCTTCAATACGGTTATTTAACAACAAAATCTGCAATTCGTTGTAAGTATTACTTTCGTACACTTGCACAATATTCATGCATCCCACCAGCGTCTGTTCCACAATATTCAGCAACAATTTAAGCGTCGCGGTAGGGACCGCAATGGTCTGCAAATTGGAGAGCAAGTCCAAATATTGCTCGTAATTGGGGGGAATTTTGTCGTACTTGCGCGAAGCCAACATCAACGAATACATGTCGTGAACCTCTTGCACCATGTTGCGTTGACCCACCGTGAGCGAAAACTTCACAAGCGAACCTCCTGCCCCGGAGCCCGAGCCCGCGCCCGTACCCGAGTCCGAACAAAAGCACGAACCATCCTCCATAATGGTCCCCGTATAATTATTACCGTAAGTCAAGGAGGCGAAAATATTGCGTCCCGCCGCCGACGTGGCCGTGGTAAACAGAGAACGACTGGATTGATAAAACAATACCATAGCCTACCCGCGTCCTTATTACTACTATCACTACTATACCATGATAAGACGATCTGTCCCCGCCCCCGCACCCCACACCACCCCGCACCACCCCGAAAAATGTCCAACGAATGTATAGGATCCCGTCTCAGGCATGGCCCAAAGCGATTATTTGCAGAGAAAAAAAATAGGGACCATCCTGAACCCCAAGAACCAAGGTAAATTGGGTAAAATCCTGGACAGCGACGATTACACGCAGTTTAAACAATATTCTTTAGAAAATACGGTCATCAACACGAGCAACGTCTACAACCAAATTGTCCATCCCAAATCCAGCATCATTTTCAACATGGAGGTGGCCAACCCGGCCTACTGCCCCCAGTACGTCATGGATCACAACACTCAAAACCGGGCCAACCGGCACACGACCGACCCCGTGGCATTCAACCCCCACGTGTCCATGCACCGTACCTACATCAACAGCTACACCAATACGTACACTCCCCGGCAACTTACCCACCAGAAACATACCCCCAATCGCAACCTGAAATGCAACGCCTGCTGCACCCCCAAGGGAGCCAAGGCCACCAAGGCCACCAACAAACCCCAAGAAAACAGCTACAAGACCCTCTGCAGCAATTCCCGTCTCAAACAACTCATGTGCGATTGCTCCATGAACTAAGCACATCCCGACCCCCGCCTCATCCTACACATCCTGAATGGAAGTATAGGATCCAACCCCGGACCTTATGCAGGCAATTCAGGTACGCGTAAAGCGAGCCACTGTCGCCTTCAGTGCCTGCACCTCTTTCACCAAGATCCCAATGAGACCCGTGTAATTCAAAGACTGGAAAGCACCCGACGCATCCTTGTCTCCGTGCACCAAGAACGGATACAATTCCGCCACCTCATGCGCAAAAAACCCAATGTCGCCCCGACCCGTCGTCGTATTCACGTACTGCAAGGGCCGCAGACCATCCACCCCCGCCGACGCCACCTCGTCCAACGAAACCACGTCCGTCTTCAGACGATAATCCGACTGTATGGTCGTGACCGGGCACGTGATGACCCCTCCGACCGTCAACGCATCTGCGATTCCGAGCGATCCGGCGATACTCACACTGCCCGATATATCCAAGACGACGGCAGAACGATGGAACAAATTGGGCACATGACAATGGTACAACCGACTGGCCCCGTAGAAACCCGACGCGTCGTACTCTGCATCCACCCGAGCCACCAAGAAATCGTCCAAACTGGTCTGAGCCACCGAAACCAAATTACGCGAACTGTCCTGCGCCAACAAGAGATCCGCGGTACCGGCCCCGTCAAACGCCGCATACGGCGTGGTCCATGTATATCCACCGTCATACGTCGCCAACATCACCCCCGACCCCCCCGCATTGGTCCCGGTCACCACCGCATGCGTCGCATCGTACACTGCCACATCCTTGAAAACCATTCCTTCTAACCCCATACTGACATCGGTATAGGAGCTCCCCCCGTCAGACGTCCAGGTGATAATACCGTCACCTGCAAACACGGAGACCAGAGGATCCGTCGTCACCAAATGCACCCCGTCCAAATCGGTAGCATACGTACGCAGTGTGGCCAATGCACGATACGTATAGGGTCCGTTCCAATTCCAAGTCGCCACAGGGGTCGGCGCAATATAATCGTACAGGACCGCGTATTTGGCGATGCCTGACCCCGCCACAAACACATAACTGGTATCAAATCCCCCCAAAGCATGGACCACATTCATACCCGTGGGAAAATGCGTATACACGAAGGACACATCGGTATGGAATGTCCGGTCAAAGATCCCGTCGGGTCCGACCGTGGTCGTCGGCGAAAAAGAGCACGTATGTGGAAACAAGGCGTACCCCAGATTATACCCCTGGCTGCCCTGCCCCCCCACATACAAGGAATTGGACGTGTCCACCATGACCAAGAGGTTGCCGGAACGGTCAATATCCAAGACCGCCATCGCCTCCACCCCGTTCTTAAAATCCCCGCCGCCCGGGTAGTTAAATTTCAGAACGTCCCATGTTTTGTACGCATCCGAGGTGACAAAAACCCAGCCAGCGTAATTGAGCGCCACGAGCGCGGACACGGCATCGTAGGCCACGCCGGCCCGGGCCACATTCCGGTTGTTGGAACTCAAATTGGCCACCAGACGTGCTGGCGTAGACCTCGCCGACCAGGTACCACCGCCGTTCACCGACGATAAAAAGGAAAACCCAAACTCGTTGTTTGACGAGTCGTACGCATTGGGCGCCCCAAACGCCAGCGCCATCGTCGGCACCCGCGCCGACGTCACCACCCGTTCCAGCTCAAACGAAACGTCGTAGACCAAGACCACTTCTCCATTGACAATACGGGTCGGACCATTGACCATCATAGTACAGACATCCAGCGGCGGAGCATACGTATTGAACCCCGTGACCGACCGACCAAACGCCGGATTCGCATTCTGAACGGTGGTCTGCACCGGAACCCATCCTCCAGTCACTCCTTCATAACGTTCCACTTCTCCTGCCGCCACGACCAGACCCGTGGCCATCGTGGCCCGTGACGAATCATAGATATAGGATCCCCCCAACATACGCATCCCAAGCGGCCCCGATCCCTCGGCCTCCATCACCATCGTCAACGCCGTATGCCCTCCCTCCGAAGGATCCAACGGGGAAGTCACCATCGTGACGGCCGTCTGGGCCGCATACCCTCCCAAAGCTCCCGCATCCTCCGTGAAATAATCGGGCAAAAATATGCCTGAACCGTCCGAATAGACCACCACCGTCTCCTGAAATGCCGTATGCCCCCCTGCCCCTCCAGAACCGTCCAACAACCCCAAGACTGAGGTCCCGACCGACAAATGAGAGGGCAAGGTGATGTTATTGGCAACCGCCAAGGTCAGATTTCCCCCGTTCTGATAAGTCAAGACCGCATCCCCCGGATTGGCCGAAGGGTCTGTCACAAACGGGTACTGAATGTACGAGACATCCGTATTGGTCTCGCAACTAAGTAACCTGTGCACCATGGCCGTATCACTGAACCAATGCAGAGAACATTGACTAGGGTCCGTATACAACACCGTGCCCCGAAACCCTGCATTGGACGACAGGATGCTCTGGGACCGTTTTCCCGTAGCAAACACATTGAAAGCGGTGGTAGTTTGCGCATTTGCCGAACTATCACTGTAAACGTCCAAGGTGGCCCCGGGCAAGACCTGGGTATGGTATGGGCTGTTAATTCCCATGAACCCCCCGGCATGAAAGGAATTGCAGACCAAGGCCCCGGAATAGGTGGGATTGTCGTTTTGAGGATTGGACGTGAGATTGTAGCCCATGGCCAACACGTTCTTGGCGACGTAGACATTGCCCCCCACCAGAATATCTCGCTGAATATTAAAGGTTTTATTGACGGTGACAGTGCCGTTGACTACGACGGACCCCAAGACATCTAAACTCTTGGACAAGAGCACGTCGCTGGAAAAAGCGGCATTGCCGGCCACCGTCAAGTTACCGTTGAGGGTCTCGTCGCCATTGAACAACATGTCCCCGTTCAAGGTGGTTTTACCCGTGACGGTAAGCGGACCAAGAATATCAAAAAAGCCCAAATACTGGCTCTTGAGGGTCAGATTGCCCACGACCAAGTTATTAATGGTCGCATTGTTGGATTTTTCATAATTCTGCGTGCCGCCGTAACTTCTCCACGACTGCGTGTACATGTATACAATATACCCCGATGAACAATTCAAAAACACTTACGAACCCATACGTGTTTTTGTCAAAGGTGTAATAATTACCAATGATGGTATGTGATCCACCGATAAGGCCATGGCCGAAGGCGAGCAAAACGACGGCCGCAGCCAATGGCGAGCAAAACGACCTCTACGCAGTTCAAGTGGAGGGCAGCCGCCGCCGGGTCTCACGTGCCTCACGTGCCTCACGTGCCTCACGTGCCGATACCCGCGCATCCACCCCCGCGCGGTGCAGACGCACGAACCGCGTGATAGGTCCAGAATACCGCAGAATTTTGTCCACGATTTTCCGGTAAAACGGGCGAAACTCCGCCCGACGTTCACGCATGTCGGCCAGCGTCATCCACTGGATTTCTATTTTCTCAAAAATCATCGTCTTTCTCAAATAGGTATGATCCATGCGCTCAAACACGAAACGGTGACTGTTGTTGTAATATTCCACCAACTTGGGGTCGTAATCATACCGAAAGACATGTATATGATACTCACCGTGAGACAAACGAAAGACCCCGCCCTGACGGTCAATCAAGGCCCTCAAGTTTTCCGGTCCACCCAAGAATCCGGTGGTCTCTTCGGCCATTTCGCGCAATCCCGCTTCGTAAATGTCCTCACCCTTCTCCACGCGCCCGCCGAAATCACTAAATCCGGGCGCACTGTCATCATGGGCTTCTTTTCCGAATAAAAAATAGAGTTTACCTTGGTACCATGCCGCCGGAAGAAATGCCGAGGCCACCATCTATGTATATACAGACACCTTACTATACCCTCATGTATTTTTATGCACCAACAGTGTACGGATACCCCCACGACCGGCCCCATCACGACCGCCCCCACCCCCACCACTTCCGGCCCTCTTGGTGAAGGGCGGCTTTTTCTTGGTACCTCCCCCCG
>Ga0164297_10005795_pt1 | contig 10479 bp, 15 predicted proteins | sample GEODES058metaG_FD_113539 | JGI IMG/M metagenome (GOLD analysis project Ga0164297, IMG submission 113539) | Dystrophic lake water microbial communities from Trout Bog Lake, Wisconsin, USA - GEODES058 metaG | ecosystem: Environmental > Aquatic > Freshwater > Lake | place: USA: Trout Bog Lake...
CCGCTAGCTCAGGATTCCTTAGCGTTGTTTTCCGTTCCTACTATTGTGCGACCCCTAAAGGGCCGCCATCAGGAAGCGCAGCGGGGAATGCTGGCCGTAGCCGCTCCATATGAACATGATAACCAGCAGCAAGTTAACGGCTTGAAGCTTGGAATAGAGCTGCCAGCGTTGCGCTGAAGTGAGGGGGAATTGCACGACCATGAGGAGGAAAAGGCTAGTTAGAAAGGAAGATAGGAAGTTTTCGGCTGCTTAGTCCTGGGGAATGTGCCCGCCGCTGGGTTCAAGTACCCACTCCATCGCGGCGGCTTTCGCCCGCACGGCCAGCAACTGCCGCTCGGCCAGCTCCCGGCTTTTCTGGTGGCCCGCATCCGGGTAGAGCTGGTGCAGCTGCGCATGGCGCACCACTTCGTTTTCTAGCTGCTCGTCTTTGCGGTCGAGGGCCTCCATGTAGGCGTTTGCTTCTTCTTCGGTTTTCATTGGATGGGGTTTTGCAATTGCAAAAGGGGTTACACGTCGATTTGAATGTACCGCTGCCGGGGCGGCTGGGTGGCCTGGTGCTCCACTATCTCCTGCACGAAGGCCCGGAGCTGGGCCACGCACACGGCGGCGGGCATTTCCGGGCCTGCGGGGGCGGGTTCTTCCTCGTCCGCGTCGTACACGAAGCCAGGCGGTACTTCCAAAGGCCGGGCCGGCTCGATGTTGTCCAAATCAGGGGTCCAGCGGCCGGCGTAAGGGTCGTTGCTGGGGTACTGCGGGTAGAGCTGGTTCATGGCCACGTCGATGTACTGCGTGTCAATTTCGCCTAAAATGTAGCGTTCGTAAAGCTGCACCAGCTCGGGCGACGGTGCCCCGCCGGCACTGGCCGACACGCCAAACGCCCACTGCACACTTTCTAGCCGCTGCTCTGGCGTGCGTTCGGTTTCGGAAAAAGAGGGCGTATAGCTCATAGGGGCTTATTTCTCAAAGGATAGGGGCCGCAACGGCTGGGGGCCGTGGTCCTGCCGGATGCGTACAAAGTGGCGGGTGTCGAATACCTGGCCGTGGCTCACCTGGATGCTGGGCGGAAAATCGAAATGCTCCTGTAGGAGCTGCGTATCGAGCGGCTGCGCGAAGCCATACACGCCCAAGCCGTCGCGGTTGTAGTAGAACTGGTCCCCAGTGGCCGGCTCGTTGCCCTGGGCCTTCAAAAAGGCAATCACCGGCAACAGGTGGTCGGTGTCGTTGCGGCTGGGCGCGTCCTGGTCGATGCGCTGCTTCTCGGGCCTGGGGGTCGTGGCCAGCATCACGCCTCGAAGGAAAGCACCGGCTGGGGGCCGAACGCTTGGGTAATGCAGACAAAATTGCGGCTGTCGTACACGGCCGACTGCCCGGCTACGATGCTGGCCGGCAAGGAAAACCGCGCTTGAATGGCCTCCACATCCAGCGGCTGCGCGAAGTAGTAGCTCCCGTAGCCGTCGCGGTCAAACGTAAAATCTTCGCTGGCCGGCGCGTTGCCCTGGGCTTTCAGGAAGTCGATGAGCGGCTGCAAATGGGCCGTGCGCGAACCTTCGTTTTTAGCCAGAATAGGCACTTTTTCGGAGACTTTTACCATACTCTAAGGTACGCCAAAAGCCTCGAATTAGCCCGTTTTACGCCCTTTTTTTGGCCTATCTTTGCCCGAGCGCGTGAGGTTGTCTCCCGCCTCCACGGCTGCCCGAAAAGGCAGAAGCCCGTGGTTGGCGCCACGGGCTTCTAAGTGGGTGGATTTTTCTACTCCATTTCGTCGAACCTCATGGAGAAAACCCCGCGTGTGAAGTCTGATTACGTTGTAATCAAGCTTCGGTTACCCGTCAAGCTGCTGGTGCGGCTTGGCAGGTGGCTAGTGGCAGCCGGAGCAAGTTACTTGCTCCTGCACCACTAGTTTGTTGGGTAGGGGAGCCGCAAGGCTCTCCTACTTTCCAACACAAAGATAAGCGGAATCTTGTTCCCCTCGCGCCCCTCGTTTCTGGCTCCTACCCCTCAAAAACAGCGTTTTAAGCGGGCGTGCATCGCATATCCGGGCGCGGGCCTGGCCTGGTTCCCAAATACGCGACGCTCGCGGCCTAGAAACAGCCTTTAGCGTAGCTTCGGCTTCGGTTTCTTCGTCGGTGCCTGCTTCGTCGGCTCCGGCTTTACGGCCGGCGCGGGCAGCTCGGGCTTCAGCTCAGGCTTCAGCTCAGGAGCGGGCGGCTGCGCGGCCACTGGTCGCTGCTCAGGCGCGGCCGGCTGCGGTTGCTGCACCACCGGCACTACCGGCACCACCGGCACGAGCTGCGCGGCCGACTGGGGCTGCCGGGCCTGCCAGTTGGCTTTTAGCTGCGCCTCTAGCCCGGCCGGGGTATAAGTCGGGTGTAGCTCGGGGCCGGCAAACGTGTGGCTGCCCTGGGTGAACTGCATCACCAACTGCCCGGCCGCGTCCCGCTGGCCCTGGTAAGCGATTTGGTATGCTTTCAGCCCTTCCACAAACGATGGCCCGCCGGTCGCTTTCAGCAGTTCGGCCGCTAACGCCTGGCGCATCCGCTCCCGCGCCTGCTCCCGCGCCTGCACCACGTCGGCGGCCACCGGCCGCTGCACCTGGTCGATGAGCTGCGCCGGCACCGGGGCCGGCTGCTGCACCTGGCCTTGCACCTGGGCCTGGGTCTGCTCGGGTTCGTAGTGGGCGCGGAGCTGCGCGGCCTTGAATCCCACCTCCTGCCCCGTTACGGCCGCTGCGCCCTGTTTGAAGCTCACGCCCACCAGCTTGTTTTCCTTGCTGCGCGTTAGCTTGGCCTCGATGCCCTGGGCGGTTAGTCGCGCCTGCAACTGCTCAATGCTCTGCACCTGCTTATCGGCCATTGCCTCGACCAGCGCGGCCCGTACTACCTGGCGCGTGTCCTGCACCGGGGGCCGGCTGTCGTTGAAGCTCTGCCGCTGGCTCGGCAACGGGTTTATGTTCAGCTCTTCACTGATAATCTTAATGGCTTTTAGGTTGAACTGGTAGTTATGGCCCGTTGGCAGCGCGGCCCCGCCATCTAGCGGCACTCGGTTCAGGTAAATGTGTATGTGGTCGTGGTCCTTGTCGTGGTGCTCGTACACGGCCACCTGGTGTTGCTCCCACACGTTGTAAGCCGCCCGCTCGGCTTTGGGCAGCGTCTTGCTCAGCTGCGACCGCAGCAGCTCACAATACCGCTCGGCTGCTTTTAGCTTCTGCTCAGTGCTCAGGTTTTCTCCTTTGGCCCAACTCAGCGAGGTATGCCACACCGGATTTTTGCACTGGCTGCGCTCGTCGGCAACGCTCTGCATCTCGGCCGCTAAGCCTCGCGGGTTGCTCACGTCGCCTAGATTGGAGCTGCCGATTAGCTCCGCTTTTTTCTTCGGGCTATCGCCCTGGCGCACCCCGGCCCCGTAGGTCAGCGCCCCCTCAAAGTCGGCCCCTATCGTCGTCCGGGTTATCATCGCAGCGCCAAGTTTAGTGCCTGGATAATATCCCCTAGCGCGGCTTCTTCCACCCCATTCAAGCGGCCCATGTGGGCCAGCTTTAGGTACTGATTCAGGTTCTTGCTCGTCGCCGAAATCACCCGTTTCAACTCGGCCGGGAGCTTCTGTTTCACCTCCAACCCTAGCGCGGCACGGCGTATAAACTCGTTCGTGTTGTGCCCTGCTTCCTTCGCTTTTGCCTGCATCAGCGCCTTATCCTCCGGCGTTAAGCGCAGTCCTAGCACGGCGGTTTTCTTCCCTTTTGTTCCTTTCTCTGGCTTCGGCGGGGGCGTTTTCTCAACTTCCATAAGGCATTTGCTGACGTTGGATTTGAGCAAGACAAGGGGAGATGAGCTTGCGAATCGGACCGGTGCAATTGTACAGACAAACGTAGTTTGTATGTACAATTGCATGTCTTGCTGGGGTACAGTACGAAACACGCGCATTTACAACGAGTGGCAAAGGTAGATGGTTGGGCAAAGTAGGCAAATAATTGGGCTACTCGCGCAAATAGTCTACTTTGTTACATGGGGTATAAAGAACAAAAGGGAAGAAAACCAAAAAAAGCATTAACCTGCTTGCTTTGCAACCGTTTACCAATTGTCGCCATTCTCTTTTATTCACCAGTAAAGCAAATTCCGATGGACACCGAAAATCAGGCAAACCGGGACAACAGCACTCCAACGCCCAAAGCCAAGCCAACCCCAGAAGAATCAAAAGCAGCCCTTGATGCGCTTACCTCTAGTGTGGCTTCCATTAGCCATTTTGGGATTCCCAAGCCCAACGACCAACGGCCACCAGTCGCCCAAAAACAACCAAACTCGGACGTGGCCGATTTCATCAAAGAGGTGACCGCGCAACAAGCCAGCACGCCCGAAACGGCCGACCGCTCCGCTCCTACCCCGACACCGGCAACACCCCCGGCTGCTCTGGCTGCGGCACCAGTTGCGGCACCAGTGGCTGCCCCGGCTGCGGCACCCTCGGCCGACCTGGAGCAACCCGCCGCGCCCGAATCCGACGAGCTGGCCACCGCTGCCAGCAAGCGGCCCCTCGCCCACTTCGGCCAGGCCCTGCCGGCCACCAAAAGCAAGGCCAACCGAAAATTGGTGTTGCAGCTCACCCCGGAAGAATATCAGTTCTTCGCCCTAGTCGTCGCTCTGCCCGACTTGAACGGGGTCGCCCTGCCCGACCTGGCCCGCGCCGTGCTCAAAGCCTGGCGCGACGATTACCGCCCGGACATCAAAAAAGCCGCCATTGCCGCCTTCAAAGTCTAGGAGTTAAAAACCGCAAAAGAGGGTACATAAGCGGGACAATTTGGTATATAAACTATTGATTACTAATAATATATATTTTATGCTGCGCCGCGCCCTGGTGTGCGAAGCTTTTGACCGGTCCCGTTTTGCTTTTTTGCTTCCCTCGCGCCGACCGCTCAGGACCAGCAGGCCCTAAAAGCCTTTTTTTTCTCGCGCGAAACACAACTTGTGATATTTTTTTTATTTGTTCTATTTGTAGGGCTCAACAGTATCTCTCATAACTATTTAATTTATAACATTTTATGAAGGTGTGAAAAAGTCGAAAAGCGACCTTTAATCCGTGAAAAGCGACCTTTAATCCGTGAAAAGCGACCTTTAATCCGTGAAAAGCGACCTTTAATCCGTGAAACAGGCTTGAAAAGCGACCTTTAATCCGTGAAAAGCGACCTAATAAAACCTAAGATGTTTTATTAGGTCGCTTTTCACGTATAATTGTACTATGAATAAGCCTCTTGTCTCCGATTTGGAAGTACGGCAAAGCAATGCTTTGACCAATGCCCGTTTTGAATACAGCGAGTTACAGCTTGACTTGTTTTTCTTCATGCTCTCCAAGTTGCGAAAAACTCAAGAATCTTTGGTGTATCGACTGATTATTAATGAATTATCTAATTTAACAGGCAAACAGTATCATTTCCCTTACTTGCGTCAGGCTGCGGAAGGAATGATGTCGCGGGTTTTTGAAATATCAACGGAAAAAAGCCACCTAATGCTTTCCATGTTTCAGAAGATAGAGTTCTTGAAAGGGCAGGGAACCATCGAAATAAAGCTGTCAGAGGACATTTTACCGCACCTGTTCGACCTCCAAAGCAACTTTACCAGCTACGAGCTGGCCGCTGCCCTCCGCCTCACCAGCAAGTACGCCAAGCGCATTTACCCAATTTGCAGTCAATGGAAGGATAAGGGTGAGACCAAAAAGTATGACCTCCAAGATTTTAAGAAAACAATTGGGATAATCGACGCAAAGGGCAATGAGAAAATGAAGAAAATTAGTGAACTCAAAGCCAAGGTGTTAGACCCGGCTATGAGGCAAATCAACGAACTTACTGAATTGCAGGTCAGCTATAAGCTCGAAAAAGCCGGCCGTGCCTTCAAAAACATCGTTTTCACGGTCAAGCCGCAAGCCCTGGCCGATACTATCCCGTTCGACCTGGTGCCGGGCGCGGTTACTCCGGCTGGCCTTGCTCAGCACCAGGTGGACAACGCCGGCCGGCTCCTCGCGCAGCTCGGCATCATCACGCCGGCCCTGGTGGCGGTCATCCTGGGTAACGCGGCCCACGTCGCGGCTTGCAACAAGTTCGCCCACGACCTAAAAACGGGCAAGCACGTTAAGGCGCATTCCCTCGCTGGTCTGTTACTGACGATATTGGGGCTGAAAAAGGCCAATAACGGGCCGCTGTTCGCCTCGAAGCAGTAAACCGCGCTAGACACCGCCTCAAAAGCGTTTGCGTCTGTCCTAGCCCACCTTCCACCCTTTTTTCTTTTTCCTTTGCGCCGCACCACTACAACTGAATGTAGTTAAGTGCCAAATATGAAACTTAACCCCTACTTTCGTGGCTAGACCTCTCGATACCTACGCCATGTACAGTGCCCGAATTTTCGACGCTGACGACAAATTGCTCATAAAGTATTTTGGCACTTTGCCAACGATGCGTAAGGAGTGCGCGAAGCACTTTCTGGACTTTGATTCGACTGCGGCCATTCGACGCTACCTAGACAAAAATGGCGTGTACGCTAAAGGTTATCAAGGCATTGCGGCCGGGGTTATTGTAACTGCTCCGTCTTTTGTACACATCACGCCCACTGATTTTCCCTTCCACATAGAATAGGATTTACACCCGTTATTTTTCCCTTTTGTTCATGAAAACCACTCTACTTTTAGTCGCGGTGCTGGGCCTCAGTGCCTCGCGGGCATCAGCTCAACTCGTCGTAACCGCTCCGGTTTTGGAAGTTCAGTCTGGTGTGCAAACCGGCCTGCAAGGTTCCATGAAGGCCCTTTCGGCGGCGGCTAACAAGCTGGTGTCTGCTGGCGTGGGGGAGCAGGAGCTGACCAAAGTATTCAGCGAGAAGAATATGCTCATGGCAAAAAACTGGTACGATGGCCTGCAAGCGGTCAGCGGAGCGGTTCGGGACTATCGGCGGGTTAGGCTTATTTTTCAGAAGCAGACGGCCATCATTACGCAGTATTCGCAAGCCATTGAAGTGCTCCGCAAGTCCCCTTTCATTAGGCCGGACCAGCTCACCTACATGACGACGATGTACAGCAAAATGCTTTTGGAAGGGGCTAACACCATTTCGGACCTCTCGACGGTGGTTAGCCCGTCCTTATTCAAGATGACCGACGCGGAGCGGATGCGCTTCATTGACCAGCTCGACACCAAAATCAGCGACCAGGCCGCGCTCGTGGACTACTTCACCCGCCGCAACTTCATGATGATGAACCAGCAGCAACAGAAGTCCGTCGATGAACAATCATTAAGTGCCCTGACGGGCCGCAAATAGCCCCCGCCATGAACGCAAATACCAAATTCCTGGCCCTGGGCCTCGTTCTACTCGCCGGCCCGGCTTACGCCCAACTCCCTGCGGTCATCTCCGCGCCCATTGCGGAGAAAATGAGCCGCAACCAGATTACCCACCAGCTCATCACCGACGCGCAGATGGGGCAAGCAAAGGGCTTAGCTGCACAAATGAAGGCCGTTTCTGGTCAGATTAAGGGCATTGTCGATAAAACCCAACAGCTACACGACACCTGGTATAAGTCCCTGCTCCAGATTAGCAGCGGGGTTCGCAACTACCGGCGCGTTAAGGAAATCTACGATGCTCAGGCCGGCATGATTAGCCAGTATTCGACCATCCGGGGCACCCTGACGCGGCAAGGGTTGACCTCTGCTCAGGTGGCCAGCGTGGGCAAAACCTACACGGCTATCCTGGTGGAAAACGTCGGCCTGATTGAAGAATTGGTTCAAGTGCTCAGCTCTGGCCGGGCGAAAATGACGGACCCGGAACGGCTTGAATTTATCAATAAGATTGCCGACCAAATGTCTGACCAACAGAGCCTAATGGGCTATTTTACTAGTCAGAATTTGGCCCTTGCCTCGCAACAACGCCAAAATTCAGTTGATACTCAATCCCTCCAAGCACTGACCAAAGCTAAGTAACGCTGAATCAGTCTCTTTTCCTTCCGCATTATGAAATCTATCCTGTTTCTGGCCCTGCTGGGCCTCACGGCTTGCGGCCCCGGCTCGGCCGATACGCCCGCTGCCGCCTCGAACACGGCCACGAGTGCGGCACCTGGGCCTGCGTCTGACCCACGTATCGACCAAATCCGCGCCCTGCACCAACAGATTTTAGCGCAACAAAAACCGCTGGAAGAAACTGAAAAAGACCCGGTTATGCTTCGTTACGGGCACTTAAAGGAGCGCCAACAGGCATACAAAGAACTGCTTGATGGAAGCCAGGCCAACCTAGCCACCATCGACCAGCTCGACCCGGCTAAGAGCCAGGATGCTACGCAGGCGGCGCTCGTGGCCGAATCGCTCCGCAAAGAGCAGGCATTTTCGGCCGAAGCGGTGCGACTAGTTGCTGTCAATCAAAAGTTTATTGACAGTAGCCGGAAATCTGACAAGACGCTTGACCGCATCAAAAACGACCCCAAAAACAAAGCCCTTAACCTTCGCTAATATGGACCTTTCTAGCCTTGACCTATCGGCGGCGGACTTTCAAAAGACGCTGGAAACGCTGTATGACCAGCAAATGCCCCTGGTGGCTCAATTTGTGAACCTGGGCCGGGCCATTGGCGGGCTGGGCTGCCTGCTTTTCATCAGCGGCAAGGTATGGGGGCACCTGGCGCGGGCCGAACCCATCGACGTGTACGCCCTGCTGCGGCCCTTTGCTATCGGCTTGGCTATCCTGCTGTTCGTCCCGCTCTGCTCGGTGATGCGGGGGGTAACCCTGGCCGTTAGCCATACCACCGATGCCATGCGGGACAAGCAATCGGCTGATATTAAAACACTTCTAGCTGAAAAACAGACTGCGCTGGATAACAGCCCTGCCTACCAAGATTTTAAGAGCGACGATGCCATGAACGCCAAACTTGCCAAAATGGACACCTGGGACGTGTCCGGCAAGATGGGGGTACGCTTCCAAAGGCTACAATTTGAAGTAGGCCAGAACTTTAGGGAGTGGATGAAGAACATTCTAGAGCTGGCCTCAATGGCTGCCCGGCTCTTTATTACCTTGCTCATGACGTTGTTTCTTAGCGTGTTGTCCATTGCTGGCCCTCTGGCGTTTGGGATTGCGATTTTTCCCGGTTTTGGGGGTGGCGTTCAAAAGTGGTTCGGACATTACATCGGTATTTCGCTCTGGCTGCCTATCGCTAACATCTTCACCATGTTCCTGGGCCAAATGCAAGTCTTACTGCTCAACAACGATATAACCCGCCTCAAAGCTGGTGGGAGCCTGGAAACCGCCGACGTGGGGTATTTGCTGTTTTTGGTGCTTTCCATCGGCGCTTACTTATTTGTGCCCAAAGCAGCTGATATGCTGCTGGCCACCTCGGGCGCTAGTGACGTGGCCAAGTCGTTTGTTGCCGGGGCTTCGGGCGCGGCTGCCATGTCTGGAGCAGTAGGCGGTGCCAGTGTGCGCGGAGCTGCCGGCGCGATGGGGGCCGGGGTGGGCGCTGCGCAGGGCCTGGCGGGCATGGCCGGTGCGGGCAACATGACCAGGGGCGAACAATTGGGCCACCGGGCCGGCTCGGCGCTCCGGGGTTTCGTGGGCCGTAATCGTAACTCATAGCATCATGACCAACGACGAACCCGAAAAGCCCCTTATCAGCCGGCTAAACGACTTTTTCCCGGCCCTTTCGCGGTTTCATGAGTGCATCCTAGCCTTCGCGGCTGTGGTCTGCATCTTGGTTACCCTGGATTTTCTACATGATTCAGCCAACCTAGCAGTGGCGGCGGCTCCGGGGGTTTTGTGGCTGCTGCTGCTCTGGCAAAAACCACCCGTTAAGGGCCGCAAGATGTGGGTTTTCCTTACCTGTTTGTGGGGCTTTCCGCTGGTCATGATTGCATACTTGCGCCTGGCGCAGCTCCTGCACCTCTAGCCGCTTGGAATTGTATAAAAGAGCGCCCGGCTCACTCAACAGAGTGGGCCGGGCGTCTTGTTTTCGTCCCTTAACATAAGATTGGTTATAACCGCCGTCTCGGAATCGCACCGCTTTTGGCCCTGCGGCGCGGCCTCCTACCGGCGTGGTACTTTGCCGGGGTGCTACATGGCCGGACCTAAAAAGATGCAGACCAGCAGCATGAACACGTTTAACCCGAAAAAGAAGCTCATATTTTCGCTAGGTATCCGAACACCGGCCACCCAAAGGGCCGCGTAAAGGGGGTCGCACTATACCAGGAACGGAAAACAACGGTAAGCCCACTTGGCTATCAAAAACGAGCTGATTTGTCTCACCAAGTCAGTTTTTCAGGCAACAATGAGCCATTGATATGTGAGATAAGCAAAAGCGACACGCCCTCTTGGTCAGAACTTGCTTTTCTTGAAAACTGCTTTGATAGCGTTTAAACGTACGTTTTCTGAGATGGCCCGCTAGCTCAGGATTCCTTAGCGTTGTTTTCCGTTCCTACTATTGTGCGACCCCTAAAGGGCCGCCATCAGGAAGCGCAGCGGGGAATGCTGGCCGTAGCCG
>Ga0164297_10005796_pt1 | contig 10479 bp, 10 predicted proteins | sample GEODES058metaG_FD_113539 | JGI IMG/M metagenome (GOLD analysis project Ga0164297, IMG submission 113539) | Dystrophic lake water microbial communities from Trout Bog Lake, Wisconsin, USA - GEODES058 metaG | ecosystem: Environmental > Aquatic > Freshwater > Lake | place: USA: Trout Bog Lake...
ACGCCGAACCAGATGATGATGTTGACAACTCGTTTAGGAACAGGCTCAAAGATGGTAGTAACAGGGGATTTGAAACAGACGGATAAACCTACGGAGAATGGACTGATGGATTTTTTAGAGAAGTATAAAAGATATTCAAAAGCAAATAATTTTTCGAATATTCAGTTAGTAGAACTAGATAAAAAAGATATTGAAAGGAGTAAGATAGTCCAGAGTGTAATAGATATGTATGAATTTGTTGAAACATCAAAACCAATATATTCAACTAAACAATAGTTAGTCCAGTACTACAAACAAATATTCCATTTCCCACGGTCGCAAATGCTACATAACTTCCATCACTTGAACAACATATAGCGTTATTTTGACATTGTGCAGAAGAAAAATTAGCAATATTATTAGTATTTGTTGCAAATCTAATATTACTAACTTGTGTCCCACTACTATTAACAAAGTTTGTAGGTGATATAGTTTTGGCAAGGGATGTAGAAGCATTATATCTATACATTGGACTAGTATCATCAGCACCTTTTACAGCAAACAAAATACCAGATTTAGAACTATTATCAAAATCAGATGTCATACAAACAGAGGTTGTTTTATTATTCATTAAAGTAGAAACTGAACTATATGTTTGGTTAGTATTTAAAGTAACCTTTGCATATTTAACAATACTATTATCACTATATATAATTTGTACTGTATCTCCATTGTATGTTGGGTTTTTACTAGCAAATACATAGCCTAGACCATAAGAAAATTGACTAACTGAAGGAGGAAAATAAGTATTTCCATTTGGGTCTGTTTGAGCATAGTCACTGTACCAACTTATACCATAGTATTGACCAGAAAGATTAAAGTTTCCATTAGAGTCCATGGAATAAAGTGATGGATTTCCTAATATTTTTTGTCCGTTACCATTCATAGTTATTGCATAGTTCATTGCCGCACCGATAAAACCACAACAACCATTTATAGGTGCACCATGAGAACCAACTAAAGAACCAGTGGTAGAAGGTTTTGGACCTTTTCCATAAACAGGAGTTACACCAATACTGTTTTGTACTGCACTAGTTCCAGTTGTTTGATTAAAATATCTATTTCCAGTTGTTAAACTAGTATAAGTATATACAGTAGAGAAACGTTGTGGCACATTACTTGATGTACTAGAAGCAGGAGCAACATTGTTTGGTGTAACATTTGTTGATAAGGACAATGTATCTCCATCACTTGACATGTCCATATTCAAAAAAGTACATCCACCTGCCTTTGCGCTATACGCATTTTCAGGACTATTTGTTTGATAAAAGTTTCCAAAATTTACTACTGTTGATTGATTAACAATACTTGAAGCGTATAAAGAAACCCAACTATTTTGGTCTCCATAGTTATTATTGTAATAAACCCATGATGTTCCATAATCAGCACCAATAACACCAGTAAAAGCATTTATGTATTTAACACTAAAAAATACTGCTTGATACTGACCTGTTGAATCCATCGTACAACCTGACCAAATATATGTATTAGATGGGGGCGTATATGTACTTAAAAAAGGTGCTTTATACTTTGTCCAAGCGCTGTTTCCACCGGGACTTGCTGGGTCATATCCATAACAATTACTGTTCCAAATATAACCATCATCTGTTACAGCAATTAAATATTGACCTGTACTATCCATAGCAATAGAGTTATATGAAAAGGTAGAACCGTTTGGGTAAGAACTAGGAGCTTGAACAAATTTTAACCACGAAACTCTAGATGGTTTTAGAGCAAAAATACTTCCTAAATCAGTCAAAGTTCCTGCAACCCCATATGGAATTTTGTAACCAATCAAAAATGAGTTATTACTATAACTTGTTGGGTTTGTGCTAATATCAAATATGTTTGAGATATCTACATATGAACCGCCACTTTTATAAACGTAACCTGTTGCATTCTTTAAACGAGAATAACTATTTGTAAAATTGTATAATCCTGTATGAGGAATAAAAATAGTATTCAAATCTTGTGGTAAAACAAGACCAGATGGGGTTGGTTGGTTTCCACTGTTATCTATATAGTTTGTAACTGGTAGTGACACTTTATATTCTGTTATATATTATATATTATATAATATAAACAAAGTTATTACTTTAAAATTTTAAAACCTTAGTTATAAATGTTATCATATAACCTAATATATTTTTTTTCATTTTATGCAACAGTTTTTCCTGTACTACATACATATATACCTCCAGTTGTGATAGCAGCAACATATGTACCATCATTAGAACAGCAAACTGCATTATTTGGACACCTAGTCCCAAACTCACCTATGTTTACTAAGTTATCACAAAAGTTATAACTAAAAGAACTAGAACCTATTTGACTTGTAGCTCCACCATTTGCGTTATATCTATACATTAATGTGTCTTGTGTTTTTACTGAAAATATATAACCCTTATTTTGATTCTTATCAAAATCAACAGTCATCGCAGAAGAGTTAGTGTAGTTACTATGTAGAGACCCACTGTTTTTGAAACTTGCTTTTGGTGGATAACTAGTGTTATCAATAAAATATTCAGTATAATAAAGTCCTACGTTATATGTATAACCCATTATAACTTGGGTTCCATTAGTAGTAACATCACTTTGATTTGGGTTTCTAGTTGCTACTATATAAAGAGGACCATCACCAGAAGGTAAAGTTGATGTGTCCGTAACAAAAATTGTATTTTTACTAGCATCTGTAACAGCATAATCAGTATAAAAAGTTAAATAGGCACTGTTAACTTGTGACTGCATTAAACCAAATATGTGTTGTCCTGATGCATCCATTGCTAATGAGTATCTCATTGCTTTTGTTATAATTCCACAACCGTTGTATGGAACACCATTTGAAGATGGTGCTGTACCTGTCGGTGCAATTTGATTACCTGTTGTATTATTAAAATAACGATTACCAGTTGTTAAATTTTTATAAGTATAAGTAACAGAACCCGGGTCAGATGAACTAGTATTAGTTTGTGTTACATTTGTACAAATACTTAACGTGTTCCCATCATTTGAAAGAACCATATTGAAAAAAGAGCATCCAAGTTGATAGTCATTACCATTCCCAAATAGTGTCGAAGGAGTACCACCAGTACCAGCATATAATGCTGTCCAATTAGAACCATAGTCAGATGAATAAAAAATAGTTGACTCACCATAATTAGAGGAGTTATTAGGTGATATTGGATAAATACTAAAAAATGCTGCTTGGTATTGTCCTGATAATGACATGGCACAACCTGACCATATAGTTAAAGTAGAGGGACTTGAGTTTGTAACTAGTTGAGACCCTTTTGTCCAAGCTTTATTTGAAACACCAGAAGGGTCATAACCATATATATTACTTGTCCAAACATACCCATCATTTGTTACAGCAGTTAAGTATTTACCGTCTGAACTCATAGCAATAGAGTTATATTGAAACGTAGAACCAGATGGATATGAACTAGTGCTTAAATAAAAACCACTCCAACTTGGAGGAGGAACTGGTTTTATAAGCCCAAATATTTGCCCTATATCAGTCAAAGTTCCCGCAACCCCATATTGTATCCTATAACCAATCAAAAATGGACTAGCAGTATAACTTGCTGGGTTTGTACTGATATCAAATATGTTTGAGATGTCTACATATGAACTTCCATTATAATAATTCAAACCTGTTGCATTTATTAAAGTAGAATATGTGTTTGTAAAATTATGCGAGCCTGAATGAGCAATAAAAATTGTATTCAAATCTTGTGGTAAGGATAATCCATTGGGTGTTGGTTGGTTTCCACTACTATCTATATAGTTTGTAACTGGTGCTGACATTTTATATAATATAAACTATCAATAAAATAGTTAATATTATTACAAAAAAACTCGATATCTTATCTATCTATTCACAACCGATTTCATATTATTTTGTGGTTGTAATACGGTAAACTCCAGTGTCATTGTATAGTCTAAATTACTAAAGTCACATAAAACATTATTATGATATCTCAGTTTTATTTTCAACTTCCTTAATCTTTCTGCTGGAGGATTGTAGTACTTATAATAACTATTATTACGGTCATACCACTCTGACAATGGAGTCGTAGGAATACCTATCTTTGCAAAAGAAGAGTTCACCACACCACTCGTTTCATTTGTATGAGTTGTAAAAGGATTCACCGCAAAAGGGATTGTCTCGTCAATACAATTCATTCCTTCTATTTCTAAATAAATACATGTAGGACCGAATATATTCAACTTATTCACACATTCCACAGAGGAAACTTGACACCCTGGTTGTAATGGATTTGGAGTAAGCCATGTTCCTAAATCTCCACTATTCACACTTCCATAAAAGAAACGGACATAGTTGTTCGCATTTGTCACTGAAGTTACAGGTGTACTAGGAAGACCAATAAATGATGGAAGACCCCAGTTATTCGAATCGGGTAAAATCTTATTACTACGACCGCTATAACAAGCTGGTAAAAAAGAAGTGACTGCGAATGAGTTGTTTGTGAGAACAAAAGTACTACTACGATTACCAAACCATACTTTTTGCGATACAGCATTGAATACTACTATAAAGTCGGTATATCCACCAATAGCATTGAACTGGTTAATAAAATAAGAGGAAGGATACTGGGATTGTGGAAACCCTGAAATAGTATTGTTCTGAAAATAACTTAGTATGTATTGTGTTACAACATAGTTGAAACGATTTGTCAACTCAGTCACAATTTGTGTTGGTGTGTAAAAGCCTTCTGTGATAGTAACAACATAGTCGTTATTGATATTACTATATAAAGCTTGGAATATAGCATTTTGAAGAGGATTTGTGTTATCAAAGTAACCGGGATTATATGGATTATTAATCTGAAATGTCATCACAATATTTGAGTTTGCCTGTGAGAATGTGTTGTAGTTACAAGGAAATGTCCAGTCATTCAGTTTTACAGTAAGAACATTCAAATAGTCTTCTGGTAGTTCAATTTCAAAATTAGCAGAGGAAGGATATTTAGTAGTATCTCTGTCTTCTGAATGAATGGATACATACTTTCTATATAACAAATATTCATTTGCATTTGTAATAAGAGGATGTGTATGGTTCAAGTTTAAACTATTGTTTTGAGAAGAAAATGCTTTATTCACAGGATTATTAAGGTTATTTGGGCTATTGTAGTTCATAATTTTATACCTATGTTAGTTATTATAATATAATATAAAATTATTTATATCTATATATTTTTATCCTATAAACAAATTATAGGTTCAATAATATTTTTCTAAAATATAATATAATAAAAAGAACATAGAAATGTCTTCCAACGGTAGCCCTTATGGAACAATTTATTTGAAAAGTTTTCAGACAACACCAAATCCAGATATAGTAAATTGGTTATATCGTCCAGTTGATGCGGTTGATACAACACCTGGAAACGTATATATTACACCTTCTAACCAAAACTCAAGTGTCTATGTAGACCAAGATATTCACGCAGCAGGAAATATTTATAACTTGTCTGATGTTTCTACAAAAGAAAACATTGAAGATATAGATGTTGACTTTTTGAATAAAGTAATAGTGGAGATAAAACCAAGGACATATCAGTTTAAAAGAGATATCCAAGAGGATAAAGGGGAAGAGGCTGCTCCTGCTCCAACACATTATGGGTTTATAGCACAAGAAGTAGAACAAGTTTTGCCTGAACTAGTATCTTTTACAGCAGACACCGACGAAAATGGAAATGCCTTGAAATGTGTAAACTATGTAGAGTTCATACCTCTTTTATTGAAAAAGATACAGCTTATGCAAAAAGAAATCAGTGAATTGAAAGAAAAAGTAGAAGGCTCAAGTTCCATTTTCCCTTGTTTTCCTTGTTAGAAGTCTATCCTCTTGTTTCGATAAATATAATATTATAAATATATAAGAATAGTTATAATAAAATGTCTTCCGCAGCTTCATCATCAAATATAAATATATCATCAAATTCATCCGGTTCAACTCCTTATATGTATGCTTTTTATACGTTCATTTACACAAGTCTTATTCTATTTATAATGTCCTTTTTTACCTCAAGTTATACATATATAGGAAGTATTGTATGTGCGGATGCTTGTTTATCAGTTGCATTAATTATTATTATGGTAGATATATTGTATAACCTATTCAACAAGTCTATAGAGAGAACAAGTAGTCAGAATATGTTGTTCAATGTAATATCAAGTATAGGACCATTCTTATTCATATTTGTTATTATATCATTTTCTGTGTATTATATGGTTTCTTTCAGAGAAAAGATATTGAGTGGACAGGTGTCTCCTAGTTATATTACATTCAATAATATGTCGATAGTTCTTATTATAATACAAACTCTAGTACTGTTTAGTGCAGTAACTAATAAAACATACAGACAAACTGGAAAAATATCTAAAATTACATCAAGTTTATTATACTTGGTATCTCTAATAAATGTTATTTGTTTATATATCATATATGTTGTATTAAACTATTATGTCACCGATGGAATGAGCATAATGAACAAGATGATATAAAAGATGATATAAAATATACAGTACTCTAAAAAATCTAATAAAAAATCTAATACATAGAAACTATTACATATATTTATATTTCTGTCATAGTTTTAGAGCATTTGAAAGTAACACCATAACAATTTTCGTTTTCCCAAATACCAGATATTTTCAATACGACAGATAGGTCACTGGTTGTTCTTGGAATATCGCCATCTTCTTCTAAATGGTCTTCATATTTATTCTGTGTATTGAATTGCTCTTTTGAAGTGGTGGACTGTATGTTATAGTTAATTATTTTCAAGTTACCGTGTGTGATATTTTCACTTATTTTGAATAATGGAGATTTATTTCGAATCCCTGCTTTTTTCAAGATGGTTTCTTCTATTTCTTTTACTTTTCCCAATACTTGTTTGTTTTTATTGATATCAAATATGTATTTTTGTTTATTATAATATTTTTCAATACGAACATCTTTCAAAGGCAACAGTAGGTATATGCCATTCAAGACAAAAGTGTTTATTTTATAAAGTATTCTTATGAACACTCCGTTTTCTATGATGTTATTTTTGATAGGTTGGCAAAAAAATATATTGTTCTCATTGAATTGGTTGACTTGTTTTACAATATTCATATTATGTATAGGTGTGATTTTAGATATATGAATAGTATTATATGTATTTAATATGTTATACATATAATACAAAAAAACAATACTAAAAAACAATAGTAAAAAAAGAATACTAAAACAAAAAACAAATAAGTTATAATCACCATTTAAAAATAGAACAGTAGTATATTTATTATAAAATAACAAGTCCAACATAGTATGAAGTTTTATGAGACCCATTTTGATGAATATATTACAGAAGTAAAAAAAGAAAACCTACATCCTAAGATGGAAAAAGTATACGGAACTTTTCCAAAGAATATGAGTCAGTTAACCAATATTATTTTTTATGGTCCTGCTGGTGTAGGTAAGTATTCGCAAATGTTATATTCTATTAAAAAATATAGCCCTAGTGAGTTGAAGTATGAGAAAAAAATTATTATAACTACAAGTTCAAAACAGCAATATATTATAAAAATAAGTGACATTCACTATGAAGTAGATATGTCACTACTAGGCTGTAACTCTAAAATGCTATGGAATGAAATATATGAACAAATAGTAGATGTTGTATCAACGAAACCAGACAAGACTGGCATTGTAGTATGTAAAAACTTTCAGGAAATAAACAGTGAATTACTGGAAAATTTTTATAGTTATATGCAAAAGTGTTCTTCGGTAGACCTGAAGTACATATTGATATCGGAAGAAGTGAGTTTTTTACCAGATAATATTTTAAACTGCTGTAAAAAAATAAGAATAGCAAGACCAAACAAAAATAAGTACAAGACTTGTATAAACAAAACATCGAACCTAAATATCAAATTGAACGAAATTAGAAACTGTAAAGATATCAAGGCTGAAATACAAATACAAAATGGTTCAGTTTTAAACACACATGCGCCATCAACAACGGAATGTTCATTGAAAGAGCACAAAATTATATGTGATAAAATTTTAAAGGCAATTCTTACAGTGGAAGATTTTCAATATAACAAGTTTCGCGACTTGTTGTATGATATGTTGATATATAATCTCAATGTCACACAATGTATATGGTATATTTTATCCTTTATTGTAGAAGAAAAAAAAATACCTACGGAAAAACTAGGAGAGGTTTTAAATAAAACATATTCCTTTTTAAGATACTATAATAATAACTACCGTCCTATTTATCACCTGGAATTGTATTTATTATATATTATGAAAATCGCAAATGGATTTTGAAACACTTATTTAAAGTGATGATGTTTCTTTGACTTTTTATTGGTTCTTTTTTTGAGACCACCCTTTTTTACCTTTCTTGTGAGAGTTATTTTGCGTCTCAAAGACTTTTTGCCCTTTTTGTATTTATATTTGTATTTATATGTATGTTTTTTTTTACCACCTTCAAACTCTATTAGTTCTACCTGTGGGTGATTGCGAGGAATGACACCTGTGAGTTCCAGTATTTTTTTTGCACTTTTTGTGAGTGCTGGAAGGTTCACTAGTCCATAGTTTTGTAGTTGTTTGATAAGTGTATTGTCGCCTTGTTCTATTCTGTAAATAATAGACATAATTTTATCTATTTGGTCTTTGTTTTCTTGATTACTAGTTACTAAAAACTCTTGTAGATTTTCAAGTTGTTCTGGAAGTTGCGTACTGGCATAAGACGCTAGCAAAATGGTTTTGAACTCCTCTGAATAAATGATTGCCTGTATTCCTTGCGATAAAGCAGCGTTATTTTGTTCTAATAAAGCAGGTACTTGTGACTGGACAGCAGTACTAACTGTTTCTGTGACTACTCCTTGGAAAGATGAATCTGATACTAGTCTTTTTACGAAACTAGATGCTACTATTCCAAGACCAGTTGTACCGTATGTCTTTGCCCCTTCTATTACTTCTCCGTATATTTTATTTGCTACTTCTTTAAAATTTTCTCTTAATATATCTATTTGGTTTTGAAGAAGTCTATTGATAAGAGAATAAATGAAAGACAAAAACATATTACCCCAAGTTGTCTTATTTATTGCGGCTAATACTAACACTACAAATGCTTTTTCTAAGACACTTGCTCTGGTCAAGTAAACCATAAAACGGAATAAATACCAAACAAACTTTAATAAAATAGGGAAAATAGTCATTGTGCTATGTTTCACAAAAACAATAGAGTAGACAATACTTTTATTGATTAAAAAGACAAACGCGGTCATTGCCTTTTTTGTCTTTTCTGTAAGTGTAAGTGTTGGCTCTTCTAAAGGTTCACCCAAATTATTTTCCAATTCATTCAATTGACTGTTTATTTGGCTTAGGTTTTCTTCTTCTTTGGATACGATATCTTGTACTTTGATATTAGAAAACATCATTGTAAGGTCATCTACGGACTCATCTAATAATGCGTTGCGTTTTTGTGTTGCTAAATTTACTATATCTAATATGTCTCGGTTTGAGGTCTTGTATTTTAATCTTGAATTTATTTTGCTTGGTTCTCCAAATCTATATGGTTCTTCCAAAAACTCTTCCATTTTGCTTATATATTACTAGGATATAAAATGCTTCCAATATAAATATAATATAAAATTGAACGTGATAAATAACTCTATTGTGTTTGATAATATACTATAATCAATAATCTAATAAAACAAGAACCGACTATTTATAAATGTCTTTATCTAATTATAACATGAATTTACCTGTTGATGCTGAGAATGTAGTTTTAGAAATAAATGAATATCCTACATCAATAGGGAACTTATCCAATGTACAACAACCACAACAACAACCAAATAATCTATACAATAAAGTCGAATACTTTATCGAGAAGATAAAACTAGTATTTATTTCATCGTTACTACTAGTTCCATTTATAGTATGTTGTTTATACTTTGCGTTGAAAAATGACCCTTGTATAAAGCAACATGGTGTGTACACAAGTATTACTTTATTTGACTACCTTATTGGAATATTTTGCTTTTACACATTTTTATGGATTTTTGACATGTATCTTATATATTCTACAGACTTGAATAGCAGACGAAAGAGAGAAAATGCAGTGTTTATTTTGATATTCATCCATACAGTAATGAATCTTATATCTTCTATTTATTCGATGATAGTTATGACAAACTTTTATGTGAACTCAACCATTTGTTACGAAGATACAAAAACATATTTACGAGTATTATTAATTATGAATGTTGTTATTGCTGTATTCATAGTTCTACTTAACGTATTGAATAGTGTATAGTATAAACAGTGTATAGTATAAAAAGTGTATAGTATAAAAAGTGTATAATACAAATTATAAAAGAAAGATATAAATACATTTTTTTATATGATATAAA
>Ga0164297_10005797_pt1 | contig 10478 bp, 4 predicted proteins | sample GEODES058metaG_FD_113539 | JGI IMG/M metagenome (GOLD analysis project Ga0164297, IMG submission 113539) | Dystrophic lake water microbial communities from Trout Bog Lake, Wisconsin, USA - GEODES058 metaG | ecosystem: Environmental > Aquatic > Freshwater > Lake | place: USA: Trout Bog Lake...
CGATCAAGTAATTTTTTCGTTTTTTTTGGTTAGGCCGTTTATTCATATTGTTTAAACGGCCTTTTTTTGTGCGCCCAGTAGGCGCGCACTATCACGGGTGCAAGTCCTGTGGCAAGTTGATTACGACGAGCGAAGCGATGCGCAACTGCTTCAGGGCGGCCGATTTTGGGATAGAAAAGCTCGGGGCACAATCTGTGATTTAGACTATTTTGAAAATTGGGCAGAGCAAAACTGCTGGTGATGGATTAAAGTATTTGCGAAATCCTATATTTCATGGCTTAACCACGTTGAGCACTCTCACTGAGATGTACCTCTGAGCTTTATCGCGGAGGTATTTATTCAATCTTGATTGAAGCTCAGATGAAACAACAGGTTTTTTTGCGCCATCTCGAGCTGTCGGTTGCTCCGACCCACCAACCCAAATCACGCAATAAACACCGAACCCATCGGTCTCTTTTTGTCTGGTGTACTTTGGAATCAGCGGACTCTGCACGGCTGTCCACAGCGTTGGGTGCCACTCACCCTTGATTTCGATGGGGACAGTGATCGTGTTGCGATATGAAACACGAATGTCCACACGTTTGTCGTTGTCGTAGTTGAACTCTGGCTGACTATCGATTCCTAAAGGTTCAAGGTGGCCTCTTAGCATTCCAAGTAAGGCATCCCGGCATCTGTTTTCGGACTTGTGCCTGTTGTCAGAGCCTTCGCTCCAAAATTGACGAAAAAGATCGCTGTTGCTTGTTTGAATATCTGTTGCAATTTGGTCTAGACGGTCGAGCACAATAGCCTGCAGATCCGCAGGCCCGGTGGGTGATTTGTTACGTAAGATTTGGGCTACGTTGAGGAGCGTGGGGTGGCTGAAGGTTCTTTCCCGTAGCCTTTGAATGACTTCTTGTTTACTGCTGAGCAGATGGCGTTGGATTTTCTCTAGCGTAGGGAGCTCTAGAAGTCGGTTGATCTCTTCCAGACTTTCTGGGGTGCCTTTTGCGGTCAGCTTGCCGATTAGGCCTCTCACGTGCTCGCCCAGGCTCATTGCCTGGCTGACTGCTCCGCCGCCCATTGGCCAGTCAACTTCTGCGAACGGCGTTTGAATTTCAATGAGCTTTCCATACGTTTTGGCGCTCAAGGTGAAATCCATAGGCAAGTCACGCAGGCGGTTACCGAGAAAGTCAGAGACGTGCTGTATGCGCTGCCAAGACTCGCCAACGAAGTCCCAGAACTTTTGCTCGTACTGTTCAGGGTCTATGAGCATCCCCGTTAGAAGGAAGTACACCCGCTGGCCTGGATCAAGGGATTTGAGCTTGAGCTTCCTCGCAACGATTGTTGGGAGTTCGGGCATCTCATACTTGAGTGCAGACCTCAGCAATGAATTGAGCTGATTGAGTTGATTTGACCTGTTTCGAGTTGGGAAACTGAGCAGCAAAGCCGGTACGGAAAGACGGGCGACCTTTATGTACGCTGCATTTCTTGCCAACTGATAGACTCCGTCAACGTATTCCTTCTGAGCTTTGAAGCTTTCACTTGCGTAGGTGATCAGCACCTTTGACACGAGCTCGGGCATATCGCTGACCAAATGCAAGAACCACTCAGGGGGCGTTTCAGTGCCATCGGTCAGTCGGAAGCAGACCATTTTCTCTAGGGTGCTGCTATCCAATAAATCGATAGCACTTGGATTCTCCGTCCAGCCCAGCTCCATACCAAGAAGGCATGCAGCTCGAATCCAGTGAGATTGCTGTTTCAGATTCAGATCGATGATTTCCTTGACGGAAGGAAGATCGCTGCGCTTGATACAAGCTGGCATGCCAGCCTTCGCAGCCTCAAATACATCGGCATAGTTGTCGCAGTAGGTCTTGAACCGATCGAGCGGTGTCTCGCCACGCGTGTCTGAGTATTGATTCAACCAAACCCCAGCCAATTGACCCATCAGTGTTGGGTGTGCTCGGCCGGATCGGATTTCAGAGAGCTTGGTCGCTAGGTTGACGCTTCGCTCTCTTTTGATGTCGGCTTGCTCGCGCTGACTCAATTGATTGGAATGATTTCGAGCCTTCCGCCAATCTGGAATTTCCCAGGTCAGTAGAGGTTCTAACCAGCTGATTTTCACTGGGTCATCGCTCGCCCATTCGAGCACCCTATCGAAAGTGAGCCCTGGTGCAGGATGATCGGACCACAGGTACCGCATGGCTTGAGCCAAATGTTCCTTTGCCAAAGCCTCGTTTGGAGTACAGTCGATATTCTGGAAATGCCATAGCCCTATGTCTGCAGGAGCTGGTATCCCACGAAGGACCTGTGAGTCGTTGAACAAGCCTTGGAGTGGGGAGGGGCTCGCTTCATTCCGTTCAAAGCAAACACCTAGGAGACCCTTGTAACGCTCAGGTCTATCGATCAACCACTGAGTGATGGCTTTGTGGAACTCCGGCTCAAGTCGCCGCTCGCCGTATTCATCTGTACCAATGCGCAGCCAGGTAAAGAGTTGTGTGTCTGGGATTCGGTCGCCATGAACTTGAACACCGCGAGCAACCAGTGCGGCCAATGTGCGCGAAAGGTGAAACCCTACCCAGTTTAACGACTTCAAATCGCTGCGCTTTGCCAATTGATCGAGTACGAAAGGTAAATCTTCTTCAGGAACTGTCTTGGGAAATCCATAGGCCCAAAAGTGCTGGTACATCCCCGAGATCTTGCTTTTGGGGAGGTGAAGGTAGCTCAGGACCTGTGAGGCACAGACGGCTCTGGGAAAGAGCTTGCCTAACAAGATCCCAGTGAGCTCTTCATCTGGGTCGGCAATCTTGCCTTGGTTCAGATGATCCAGGAATTCGGTGGTTTGACTATCCGTGACGCCGCACTCAAGCCAAGCCTCCAGAGCATGCTTGCGTACTCGCTCCCAGCGAGTTCCATCTGCAGCAACCTCTTGCAGTTGGTTGGTCAGCTGCGTCTGAGCGGCTGATTGCTTGAGCACCTTGAGGATAAAAACCACATAGGTCTGTGTGGAGTCATCTCGTTTGGGGTCCTGCAACGCCGCCAAGTATTCATCTCTAAGTTCTACTTGGAAGAGTGCAGAAAGATTTTCTGCGCCTCGCAGATCCCAGATTACAGACGGGTTGGCGTGAGTCTGGGAATAGATTTCCTGCAAAAGAAGCCTCTTCGCTTGCACATCCATTGGGTGGGGATCGCTGTAGAGGGCAACGGTCAGTGGATCCATTTTGATCAACTCATGTTGTGTCTTGAGGCTCTTCAGTGCCAGCCAGCCGTAAAGGCCACGTAGCCCTGCTACTGCTTTGCCGTCAAATCCGTGCATGAGGTTTAGCACTCTTTTCAACGCAAGTCCGCGTGAGTCGATCTGTTTACCCAGCCAAACGGCTGCCAAATATTCGGCAACACTTCTGTGTGTGGGCTCTAGTCGCTGATCGTTCGAAGTGGATGGCACGAAGAGGACGGTGCCCAACGCCATAGCTGTTTGTCCCGGAGTGCTGGGCTCAAGTGTTTTCCAATAAGGGAATCGGTCGTTTTCAGCTGATGGGTCCAGTGCGACACCGGACTTGTCTGCGAGTAGCAAAGTAGCAAATACTTGGCCAGCAGCTTCCAATAAGGCGCCCGTGAGAGCTGGCTGAAAGCGGGGTTGATCCCGGTGCTTGCGGTTTCCCTCTTGAACGAGGGCTTCGCATGCAAGTCGGTATGTTTCCTCTCGAGTGCTTGGCCAAGTCTGTCCTCCCAGTGCTTTGACGATCAGTTCAAGCGTTTGGGGGTTGCTCAGCAGGGCGTTGATTCCGTGATTTTTTGCTTGCGCGATGAAGCCCTCAGCGTCCGACCAGTTGAAGTTACCTTGGAGAATCCGCTTAATCTCTGCGCTCGTCAACGGCTCTAGGATGTAATTGGGGAGCACACCGTTTGGCGACACTCCGTTCATCTCTTGCAGATCTGATTGCCCGTACCAGTCTGATGCTCGGCAGGCGATCCGAAAATTGGGCATTCCCAGTTTCCTTAGCTGGGTCTTGACGTCAAAGAGGATGGATTGAGCTGTTGCGCTCGCACGGACTTCATCCAATCCATCGAGGAACAGGCATTTGTCTTTCCAGGCCTCATCAATATCGCTGTAAACGAACTCAGCAATCGTCAAATGCAGGCCATTGACAGCTTGCGCCTCGGATTTGAAGGCCTCACTTTTCCCCGCACCAGGTTCTCCCAGCAAAACCCATGCTGGGACTGATCGCAGCGATTCCAAGCTCACCGCTTCGGTGTCGGGTCCACCGTCGGGCAATTGGGAGAGCTGTTTGACGCTACGGGGTACAAAGACCATTTGCTACATCCAGATTTCAATCGGTTGCAACAGGAAGTCGGAAATGGCAACGCCACCAGCGCCCACGACCATCGAGGTGACATTTTTGAACTTATCAGCAAAGACTTGTAGGCCTTTGGGGGTAGCGTAGTCATCTCCGCTCTTGACTTCGATGGCGAGCAATTTTTCGCCATAACTCAGCACAAAATCCACCTCACTGGGACTGTCTCGCCAGTAGTACAAGCTGGAGTTTTCAGGCTTGTTGTTGATTAGATGCGTACCAACGACGCTTTCAACAAGGCGTCCCCAATAGGCACGGTCGCTTTTCGCCTGTTCGAACGTGTAATTTGCCTGTGCTGAGATCAGGGCTGTGTTGTGGGCGTTGAATTTAGGAGGGGATGCACGTCGGCGCAATTCTTGCCCCGCATATTTCTGCAGACCAGACAGTAAGCTAGCCTGTGATAGTAAATCTAGGTAATGGGCCAGAGTGACCGTGTTGCCTGCGTCCTGGAGTTGGCCAAGCAATTTCGTGAGGGAAACCATTTGACCAGAATAGGCGCCGCAGCCCAGCTCAAACAGATTCTTCAGGAGCGCAGGCTTTTCAACCCTTGTCATTTGAAGGATGTCGCTCTCGATGTTGGGCTTGATCAGAGCGTCACGGACGTACTGTCTCCACCGGGTTTCATTGCGTATCAAACTGGCTGCACCCGGGTAGCCACCAAAATAGATGTACTCGTCCAGTGAAAAGTCGAAGGCCTCCTGCATCTCTATGTACGACCAGTGCGACATGCGGATGGGCTCATAGCGTCCAGCCAGGCTTTCGCTTAGGCCTTTATGCATCAGCCATGGTGATGAGCCTAAAAGCACAACGTGCAAGGGAACATGTTCAAATCGGTCTGCGTCCCAAAGCCCCTTGACAGTCTCTGACCATCTTGGAATTTTCTGAATCTCATCGATAGCCAGCACATGGCATTTACCTGGGGGCAGCGACCGAGCTTTGGCGCGAGCTTGTGTCCACTTGTCTACGATCCATTTCTCAGTTGCTTTTGCCCCTGGCTCTACTTGGATGGTGCTGGTCGCATCACTGAATGAGTCGACGGCCAAAGTGGTTGACTGATCCGCTGCTTCAAAAGTAGAAGGCAGCCCTGCTAGAGCTTGGCGTACCATGGTTGACTTGCCAATTTGACGCGGTCCGGCTACAACAATCATGAACTTGGGGGGCTCATTTAGTCGAGCTTTAAGCGTCTTAAATTGAGGGCGATTGTATGACATTTGTATTCTACTGAGTAAATTTACTCAATAGTGTACAATTTTTCCTTATCCATTGCAACTACAAGTTGTCAGGAGGGTTGATGACGAGACTAAAAGTTACCTGTTACAGGTGCAAGGCTGTAAGAACTTGGGAGGAGCATATTTCAAGTTATTCCTCCGTTCTTACTGCTGCAGGAGGAAAGTTCGGCAGAAGATTTCAATGCCAGTCTTGAGTTCATGGGCAAGGTGGTTGAAAATTTGTTGTACGGCGAATCTGCCCACGCAGCCAATCCTGGGGTATTTTCATACAAGGTCGTCAAGGCAGAACCGCAGATTCCTGTTGTGATGCTGCTTACCTTTTATGTTGGATCAAAGCTTGCACTTCTATTTAAGGACTGACAACTGACAAAACGATTTGTATGCGCTCCTGTGCAACGCAGTCGAAGTTACTGCACTTCAATACGCTGGGGGGGGGGGCGATAGGCAAGCAAGGTGATGGCTTAGCATTATTAAAATTTACATGCGGACTGTGTGTGAAAACTTGGTTGAATTTTTGATTAAAAATTAAGTCAAAAACCGAATTTGAGAGGTCACTCACTGCTGTGCACGTACCGGTAAACAAAAAGTAAGCCCCGTGGGTGTGGACTTGAACCAGAGTCCACAGCCCGCAGCCCGCAGCCCACCACGCAATTAAAAAGCCAACTGGTAAAAAGCCAACTGGTTCGTCAATTGCTTTTTTTACTGTGCTCCCAGCATGTGGGCACTTCTACACTTGCAAGTCCCTTTACCAGTTCATCACTGTGAGCAAAGAGAAGCTTCACTGCATGAGTTCGACCCATGGTTGGGTAGGCAAGCGTTGAATACAAACTGTGACCCGCCGAACAAGTGCCCTATAGGGCATTACCTAGCAGGGCGACTGGGTTTAGCGAATCAGTGTAAATCATCCTAAACTAAGGCGATCTCTAGCCTAGCCGGGTTGATCATCTCCTTGAGCTCCTTACCTTGAGCTCCCTATACAAAGGGCTAGTACCTAGGTTATCTCGGCCGTTATGGAGTTTTAGGTGGCTAAAATAAACTAATTATCATTAGTTTTTAAATACTCATAAATCCTCGCCAAACTGTTGGAGTGAGTGTGTACTCAACTTAGCTGGGATTTTGGCAGAGCTTATTTTCTGAATCAATTACTTATTGGAGAGTTGGTATGACACGTAGACAATTTATAGCGGCTACCTCTTTGGCCGCGCTTGGCTCGGGTGCGACACAAGCACTCGCTCAAACTGCTGCATTGCCTGATGTGCATTGGCGTATCCCCTCGAGTTATCCAAAAACTCTTTTCACCATTTATGGGGCAATGGAGCCAATGGTTAAAAGAGTGGGGGAGCTAACAGGGGGCAAATTTACTATCTCATTGCACGCCGCGGGAGAGCTTATGCCGGCTCTTCAAGTCGTTGACGCGGTCCAAGGCGGTACGGTCGAGGCAGCGCACTCGGCCAGTTATTTCTTTATCGGCAAAGACCCCGCCTTTGGCTTTGCTACAGCTTTGCCTTTTGGTCTTAACTCGAGGGGGCAAAACGCTTGGATTTACGAGGGGGGAGGGGAGAAATTACTCGCCGATTTCTACGACTCTTATGGAATGGTTCATTTGCCTGTTGGAAATACGGGCACTCAAATGGCGGGCTGGTACAGGAAAGAGATTAAAACCGTTGAGGACTTGAAGGGACTTAAATTTAGAGTGGGAGGACTTGCTGGGATGGTATTGTCTAAGCTTGGTGTCATACCCCAGCAACTCGCTGCAGGGGATGTTTACCCGGCCTTGGAGAAGGGCACCATCGATGCCGCGGAGTTTGTTGGGCCAGCCGATGATGAGCGCCTTGGGCTTTACAAGGTTGCAAAATATTACTACTACCCCGGATGGTGGGAGGGTACTGCTCACCTATCGCTATTTATCAACAAAACTGCGTGGGCCAATCTGCCCCCCGTTTATCAATCTGTGCTTCGTATTGCTGCTATGGAGGCGACAGAGTGGTCAATGGCCAAATACGATGTATCAAATCCATCTGCATTAAGAAGACTGGTTGCAAACGGCGCCCAACTCAAAGCATTTCCAAAGGCAGTGACCCAGGCCTCATTTAGCGCTGCTGAGGAGCTCTACTCGGAGTTATCGGCTAAGAGCCCAGCATTTAAGAAAATTTACTCTGAGTGGGTTAAATTCAGAAATGAGCAAGTTATGTGGCAGCAATTTTGCGATTTGCCTTTTGATAACTTAATGGTGAACTTACTCAAAGTGAAATAAAAACGGGCAACCTTTCACAAAAACAACTTTTTAATCTGCACATGAAGTGTGGGAGCTCAAATCTATGGATACCTCAAAGCGAGTCAAAGGCCAAGTCATTATCGTCACAGGTGCGGGAGGAGGGATTGGGGAGGGTATTGCAAAAAGAATGGCTGAGGAGGGGGCTTTAGTTGTCGTGAACGACATACTGGAGGCACCTGCTAGGAGAGTCAGCGGGGAGATCAACTCAAGCGGTGGTCGCTCGATTCATGTAGCCGCTGATGTGACCCAAGCAAAAGACTTCAAATCCCTTGTAGACCAGAGTATTGAAGAATTCAAGGACATAAGTGTGATGGTCAACAATGCGGGCTGGACCCACAGAAATCAACCAGCGCTGGATGTCAGTGAAGATGATTTTGATAAATGCTTTAGAGTGAATATGAAAAGTATTTATCTCTCTACTTTGCACGTCACACCTACTTTCAGGAAAAGAGGGGGCGGAGTTTTTATCAATGTGGCCTCTACTGCCGGCGTGCGCCCCAGACCCGGTTTGACTTGGTACAACAGCTCCAAGGGAGCCGTAATCGTGGCCAGTAAATCTTTGGCCGCTGAGCTTGGGCCTGACAACATTAGGGTCAATTGCATTAACCCCGTATTTAACCCAACCACTGGTTTATCCGCGGAGTTTGCGGGGGGGGCGTTGGATGAGGACAGGCTCAATAAATTTAGAGCCTCAATCCCCTTAGGTCGATTTTCAAGCTCCCTTGACGTCGCCAACGCTGCACTTTATTTAGCCAGTGATGAGGCTAACTTCATCAGCGGAGTGTGTTTGGAGGTTGACGGGGCCAGGTGCGTTTGAACATTAGAAAAATACCGCCCACGCTTCTTATTTAATTTTTTTTAGGACATGCTATGAGTTTGACTCAATCTACTGTTAATCAAAACGTACAAATCATCAAGCTAAGTTATCCCCCCGTTAACGGGTTAGGACTGGCGCTTAGAAGGTCGATATTGAAAGAGGTTCAAGAAGCTATTGCAAACCCTGTGGTTAAAGCAATTGTGATTACGGGGGCAAATGCAGTGTTCAGCGGCGGGGCTGATATCAAGGAGTTTGGTAAACCAGAGTCTTCAACAGAGCCTCTTTTGACCACTTTAATCGATTTTTTGGAACGCAGCTCCAAACCCATTATTGCTGCGATACAAGGCGTTTGTATGGGCGGTGGTTTTGAGTTGGCAATGGGTTGTCACTACAGAGTGGCTCATACGGATGCAGTCTTTGCGTTGCCAGAAATTAAATTAGGGCTTTTGCCAGGTGCAGGTGGTACTCAGAAATTACCTCGTGTGATTGGGCTTGAGAGGGCGCTTAACTTTATGATTCAAGGCGACAGTGTCAAAGCCGCTCAAATGTCTGAGTGGGGAATGGTGGACCAACTCTTTACAAAGGGTTTGGATCAGTTCGCCGAATTTGCTGAGAAATTTGCAAATGAGGTTGTTGAACAAAACGGCAGCTCTAATGAACCGCTCCCGCGCATTCGAGACTTGAGTGTTGATTATCCTAATTACCAAGCCTACCTTGATTTCGCCAAAAACACTGCCAAAGCCTCTGCGCCCAATTATCCCGCACCCCAAGCCATTGTTGATTGCGTATTTGCTGCTTGTTCGCAGCCCTACCTTGAGGGTATGAGGGTAGAGCGCGAGAACTTCCTAAAGCTCATGACCACGCCTCAGTCAAAGGCCATGCGGCACGCATTCACGGCCGAGCGAGCGTGCACCAAAATACCCGGTATCACAGAGGACACTGAGCTTAGAGAGATAAAAAAATTGGGGGTTATTGGCTCTGGCACGATGGGAGGAGGTATAGCCATGAACTTCCTAAACGCGGGCATCCCCGTGACGATGTTAGACACCACACAAGAGTCATTGGACAGAGGGGTCGCTACGATTCGGAAAAATTATGAGAACACTTTGGCCAAAGGAAAACTGTCCAAAGATCAATACGACAAAAGGATGGGCCTTCTCAAAACGACCCTAAGCTTTGAGGACCTTAAAGATGTGGATATGGTGGTGGAGGCCGTCTTTGAGGAGATGCAGGTCAAAGAGTCGGTTTTTAAAAAGCTAGATGCAGTGCTCAAGCCTGGAGCGATTTTGGCCACCAACACCTCCACTCTCGATGTGGATGTGATCGCCTCGTTCACGAAGCGCCCTCAAGATGTGATTGGAACGCATTTCTTTAGTCCCGCAAACGTGATGAAGCTTTTAGAGGTGGTGAGGGGGGAGAAGACCTCCAAGGAGGTCTTAGCCACTGTGATGAAACTAGGCAAGAAGATCAAGAAAACCGCGGTGGTCTCGGGCGTTTGCGACGGCTTCATTGGTAACAGGATGTTAGAGCACTACATCCGCATGTCCGTCCAACTCGTTGAGCAAGGCGCAACTCCTCAGCAAGTGGACCAGGCTCTTGAGAAATGGGGGATGGTCATGGGTCCTTTTAGGATGAGTGACTTGGCGGGCAATGATATTGGTTGGGCGATTAGAAAACGCCGTTATGTTGAAAAACCAAGTGTCATTTACTCGAAACTTGCCGACGCTATTTGTGAGCAGGGCAGGTACGGTCAAAAAACAGGCAAAGGTTGGTACCGCTATGAAGCGGGTCAAAGAAAAGCAATCCCGGACCCACAGGTACAAACC
>Ga0164297_10005798_pt1 | contig 10478 bp, 7 predicted proteins | sample GEODES058metaG_FD_113539 | JGI IMG/M metagenome (GOLD analysis project Ga0164297, IMG submission 113539) | Dystrophic lake water microbial communities from Trout Bog Lake, Wisconsin, USA - GEODES058 metaG | ecosystem: Environmental > Aquatic > Freshwater > Lake | place: USA: Trout Bog Lake...
CACGCGGCAGCATGCGGTATCGCTCGAAATACCTCGGCGACTTCTCGCTCTTCAGCGGCGGGCTCGATCGCCAGACGGTGCTGGGCGAGACGATCTACGACGCGCAGGTCGGATACGACTTCTCGTCGGGCGCGCTCAAGGGCTTGTCGCTTTACGTGTCGGGCCAGAACCTGACCGACACGCGGTCGGCCACGCTGGGGATCGTTACCCAGCCGCTGTCCTACCTCAAATATCAGAGCTACGGACGCCGCTTCGTCGCGGGGGCGACCTTCAAGTTCTGATGACACGAACAGCCTCGCCGGTTACCCCCGGCGAGGCGGATCGCTGGTGAAGGCAGACGATGAATAGAGCCCCCCTCGACATCGTCATCGCTGGCGGCGGGACGGCCGGATGGACGGCCGCTGCGACGTTCGCGCGGTTCCTGGGCAACCATGCCACGATCACCCTGGTCGAATCCGATGCGATCGGTACGGTCGGCGTCGGCGAAGCGACGATCCCGCAAATCCACAACCTCCTGATCGGGCTCGGTATCGACCAGGCGGAGTTCCTGCGGACGACGCAGGCGAGCTTCAAGCTGGGGATCGAATTCGTCGACTGGCTGCGGCCGGGCCATACGTATTTCCACAGTTTCGGCCAGGTCGGCCGCGGCGTCGGGCTGATCCCGTTCCGCCAATTATGGCTGCGCGCACGCGCGCTCGGCCAAGCGGGCGACTATGGCGATTACAGCGTCAACGTGGCCGCGGCGCACGCCGGTCGGTTCGCGATCGGCGACGGCAGCGGCGGCGCGGTCCCCGACCTGGCCTATGCCTATCACTTCGATGCGACCTTGTTCGCCCTGATGCTGCGCCGCTACGCCGAAGCCCATGGCGTGCGGCGGGTCGAAGGACTGATCGAGGGCGTCGATCGCGATCCCGACAGTGGGGACATTCGTGCGCTGCGCCTCGACGGCGACCGCACCATTGCCGGATCGCTGTTCGTCGATTGCACGGGATTTCGCAGCCTATTGCTCGGCGACGCGCTGGGCGTGCCGTTCGTCGACTGGCGGCACTGGCTGCCCTGCGACACCGCGCTCGCGATGCCGAGCGAGCACGGGCCGATGCGCCCCTATACGCAGTCGATCGCGCATCGGGCCGGGTGGCAATGGCGAATCCCGCTCCAGCATCGGACCGGCAACGGCCATGTCTTCTGCTCCGACTTCATGTCGGTCGACGAGGCGAGTGCGATCCTGACCGGGAACGTTGAAGGCACGCCGCTCGCCGATCCGCGGCCGATCCGCTTCACCACCGGCCATCGGCGCGATTTCTGGTCGCACAATTGCGTCGCGCTCGGCCTGGCGGCGGGTTTCATGGAGCCGCTGGAATCGACCAGCATTCATCTGGTCCAGTCGGGAATCGGGCGGCTGCTCAACGTGCTGGCAGGCGATCTGTCGGACGTGACGGCGGCGCGCGACACGTTCAACCGACTGTCGACGATCGAATGGCAGCGCATCCGCGATTTCCTGGTCCTCCACTATGTCGCGAACGAGCGGATCGGCGAGCCCTTCTGGGATCATTGCCGCGCGATCGAATTGCCGGCGACGCTGGCCGAGAAGACCGCGCTGTTCCGCGAAGCCGGGGCGTTCATGCGCGAAGAGGACGAGCTGTTCCTCGACGACAGCTGGGGCCAGGTGATGCTGGGCCAGGGCATCATGCCGCGGTCATGGTCGCCGCTGGCCGACAATGTGACGGCGGCCGAGATCGGCCCGTTCCTCGGCACGATCGCCAAGGCGTGCCGCGTCAAGGCGGAAGCCCTGCCCATGCACCATGAATTCGTCGCGGCGATGCTGGGCCGCCCGTTGGAGAAGCACGCATGATCCGCCGCGCGTTGATCGCCGCCCTGCTCGCCTCGTCGCTCGGGCAGCCGGCGGTGTCGGCCCCTGCCCCCGCCTCGTCCTATCGCGACCGACTGCCGGAAGACGAGGTGATCTACTTCGTCCTTCCCGACCGGTTCGAAAATGGCGATCCCGACAACGACCGGGGCGGCGTGAAGGGCGATCGGCTGACCACCGGTTTCGACCCGACCGCCAAGGGCTTCTACCACGGGGGCGATCTGAAGGGGCTGCTCAAGCGGCTCGATTATGTCCAGGCGCTGGGCGCGACCGCGCTGTGGGTGGGACCGATCTTCAAGAACAAATACGTTCAGGGCCCGAAGGGCGACGAGAGCGCCGGCTATCACGGCTATTGGATCACCGACTTCACTCGGGTCGATCCGCATTTCGGCACCAACGCCGATTTCAAGGCCCTGGTCGATGCGGCGCATGCGCGGGGCATGAAGGTCTATATGGACATCATCGCCAACCACACCGCCGACGTGATCAAGTATCGCGAGTGCCAGCCCGACAAGCCATGCGCCTATCGCAGCCGTGCCGATTATCCCTATACGCGCAAGGGCGGCGTCGCTGGTCCAGCCATCAACCCGGGCTTCATCGGCAACAATTACGGCCAGCTGACCGATCCGACCTGGGCCTACACGCCGTATGTGCCGAAGGGCGAGGCGACGGTGAAGGTCCCGGCGTGGCTCAACGACCCGGTCTATTACCACAACCGCGGCGACTCGACCTTTTCGACCGAGGATTCGCAGCTCGGCGATTTCTCCGGCCTCGACGATCTGATGACGGAGAACCCACGCGTCATTGCCGGGATGATCGAAATCTACGGCAAATGGATCGACGATTTCGGGATCGACGGCTTTCGTATCGATACCGCGCAGCATGTCGATGCCGCCTTCTGGCGCGCCTTCGTGCCCGCGATGTTGGCGCGAGCCAAGGCAAAGGGAATTCCGAACTTCCACATCTTCGGCGAAGTATTCACCGACCAGATGGACCCGGCACGACTGGCCGAGCACACGCGCGTCGATGGCTTGCCCGCGGTGCTCGACTTCGCCTTCGCCCGGGCGGTGATCGACACGGTGGGTGGCGCGGCCGGGACCAGCGAGCTGTTCCGCCTGTTCTTCGCCGACCCGATCTACGAAAAGGGCGAAGCCGGCGCGCGTACCTTGCCCACTTTCCTCGGCAACCATGACGCCGGCCGCTTCGCGATGTTCGTGAAAAAGGGCTTCCCCAACGCCAGCGACGACGAGTTGCTCAAGCGGGTGATACTGGGCCACGCGATGCTGCTGACGCTGCGCGGCGTGCCGACGATCTATTACGGCGACGAACAGGGTTTCGTCAGCAAGGGCGGCGACCAATTGGCGCGCGAGGACATGTTCGGCAGCAAGGTCGCGGTCTATAACGATACCAAGTTGCTCGGCACGACCAAAACGACCGCGACGCCGAGCTTCGGCACCAATAATCCGATCTTCACGCTGATCGCCGAACTGGCGCGCATCCGCACCAGCCATCACGCGCTGACTCGCGGGCGGCAGGAACTGCGTGCCTGGGGCGACAAGCCGGGGTTGTTCGCGGTGTCGCGGTTCGACCCGGACACCGGCAAGGAAGTCCTGATAGCATTCAACACGTCGACCGTGCCCGTGTCGGCCAACGTCCTGGTCGATCAGGCATCGACCGCCTTCGCGCCCCTCCACGGCCAGTGCGCCGCGGCCGCCGGCGCGCCGGGCAGCGTCAAGGTCGATCTTGCGCCGCTCGACTTCATCATCTGCGAGGCCAAGTGAACCAGGTAACCCGTATGACGGCGGCCGGCGCGGCCATGCGCGAATGGTGGCGCGGCGCCGTGATCTATCAGATCTATCCGCGCAGCTTCGCCGATTCGAACGGCGACGGGGTCGGTGATCTGCCCGGCATCACCGCGCATCTCGACCATGTCGCGAGCCTGGGCGTCGACGGCATCTGGCTGTCGCCCTTCTTCACCTCGCCGATGCTCGATTTCGGGTATGACGTGGCCGATTATTGCAACGTCGATCCGATCTTCGGGACGCTTGCCGATTTCGACGCGCTGGTGGCACGCGCGCACGAGCTGGGGCTCAAGGTGTTGATCGACCAGGTCTATTCGCATTCCAGCGATCGTCACGCTTGGTTTCAGGAAAGCCGCGCCGACCGCACCGGCGCGAAGGCCGACTGGTATGTCTGGGCAGACGCCAAGCCCGACGGATCGCCACCGAACAATTGGCAATCGGTGTTCGGCGGCCCGGCCTGGACGTGGGACGCACGGCGTTGCCAATATTACATGCACAATTTCCTGCCGGAACAGCCGCAGCTCCATGTGCATCATCCGGCGGTGCAGGACGCGCTGCTCGGCGTCGCGAAGTTCTGGCTCGATCGCGGCGTCGACGGCTTCCGGATCGATGCGATCAACTTCGCGATGCACAATGCCGCGCTGACCAACAATCCGCCGGCACCGCCCGGCCCCCGCACCCGTTCGTTCGATTTCCAACTGCACGTCCATAACCAGAGCCAGCCCGAACTGCCGCTGTTCCTTGAACGGCTGCGGTCGCTGGCCGATCGCTACGGCGCGACGTTTACCGTGGCCGAGGTCGGGGGCGCGCATCCCGAGGCGGAAATGCATGCCTTCACCGAAGGGGACCGGCGGCTCAACTCGGCCTATGGCTTCAACTTCCTTTACGCCGACAAGCTGACTCCCGCGCTCGTCCGCGACGCGCTGGCGCAATGGCCGCAAGCGCCCGGTGCCGGTTGGCCGAGCTGGGCATTCGAGAACCACGACGCGCCCCGCGCCATCTCGCGCTGGGTCGCGCCGGAATATCGAGACGCTTTTGCGCGGCTTAAGCTGCTGCTGCTGATGTGCCTGCGTGGCAATTTGTTTCTCTATCAGGGCGAAGAACTCGGCTTGACTCAGGTCGATATCCCCTTCGAGGCGCTGCAGGATCCGGAGGCGATCGCGAACTGGCCGCTGACGCTGTCGCGCGATGGTGCGCGGACGCCGATGCCATGGCGCGCCAACCCCAACGACCATGCCGGCTTCTCGACCGCGACCCCGTGGCTGCCGATCGGCGAGGACCATCTGGCGATGGCGGTGGATCGGCAGAATGGCGACCCGGCCTCGCTCCTCAACATGACGCGCCGCGTGATCGCGCTTCGCCATGCCAGCGAGGCGCTGATGAGCGGCGACGTGACGATGCTGGCGGTGACCGACAGCCTGTTGGCGTTCGAGCGTTCGAGCGGTGCCGAGGCCTTGCTCTGCGTGTTCAATCTGGCGGCGGCACCGGTCGATTGGTCTCCCGCCGATCCCGAGCGCTGGCGCCCGATCGAAACGGTCGGTGCGATCGAGGGTTGGCGGTTCGGCGGATATGCGGGAATGATCGCGACGAGCGTTTGAAGGAGATGGCGATGCGGTTGGTGAAATACGTCCTGGCGCTCGCCGCGCTGGTACTGGCCGTTCCCGCGTTCGCGCAGGCCAAGACCGCGACCGTCGAATCGCCGGACAAGGTTCTGAGCGTTTCGCTGGCGATCGGCCCCGAAGCGCGCGCCGCCTATACCGTCTCGCGCAACGGCAAGCCGGTGATCGCGCCCTCGTTGCTCGGCTTTCTATTTACCGATGGCCCGCAGTTCGCCCGCGACCTGGAAATCACCGACGTCGCGCATTCGACCTTCGACCAGAGCTGGACTCAGCCGTGGGGCGAGTGGCGGACGATCCGCAATCACTACAATGAGATGCGCGTGACGCTGCGCGAGGTGAACAAGCTTCACCGCAGCATCCAGGTGGTGTTTCGCGTGTACGACAACGGCATCGGCTTTCGCTACGAATTCCCCGACCAGCCGAACCTCAAGACCGCGAACATCGCCGAGGAACTGACGCAATTCTCGGTCGCCGAACCGGCCACCGCGTGGTGGTCGCCGGCGTTCGAATCGAACCGCGAGGAACAACTCTACAACAAGACCCCGATTGCGGAGATCGGCACCGCACAGACGCCGCTGACGCTGAAGACCGCGAGCGGCCTCTATGTCGCGATCCACGAGGCGGCATTGGTCGATTATTCGGGAATGAACGTCGCCAAGGTCCAGGGCGGATTGCTGAAGGCAGTGCTGACGCCGTCGTCGAGCGGCCCCAAGGTCAGCCGCGCCGCGCCCTTTCCGACGCCATGGCGCGTGCTGCTGATCACGCCCGATGCGCCGGCGCTCTACATGGCCAATTCGCTGATCCTCAATCTCAACGAGCCGAACAAGCTTGGCGACGTGTCCTGGGTTACGCCGATGAAATATGTCGGCATCTGGTGGGGGATGCACCTCGACACGCAATCGTGGAATTCAGGGCCGAAGCACGGCGCGACCACCGCGAACGTGATGAAGATGATCGACTTCGCCGCCGCCAACGGGTTCAAGGGCGTGCTGGTCGAAGGATGGAACGTCGGGTGGGACGGCGACTGGTTCGCCAATGGCTGGACCTTCAGCTTCACTCAGCCCTATCCGGATTACGACATCCAGAAACTGACCGCCTATGCCAAGTCGAAGGGCGTGGCGATCATCGGCCATAACGAGACGTCGGCCAACATCGCGCATTACGAAGACCAGATGCGCGCGGCGTTCGATCTGTACCAGAAGCTCGGTATCACTGCGGTCAAGACAGGCTACGTTTCCGACGCCGGCGGCGTGCAGTGGCGCGCGCCCGACGGCTCGATTCGCTACGAATGGCACGAGGGCCAGGTGATGGCGCGCCACCACCTGCTCGTCGTCACCGAAGCCGCCAAGCGCCGCATCGCGATCGACGCGCATGAACCGATCAAGGACACGGGCCTGCGCCGTACCTATCCCAACTGGGTCAGCCGCGAAGGTCAGCGCGGGATGGAGTATAATGCCTGGGGCGTGCCGAAGAACCCGCCGAAATGGGAGAGCGAACTCGTCTTCACGCGCATGCTGGGCGGTCCGTTCGACTTCACCCCCGGCGTGCTGAGTCTGAAGGGGCGCGGCGACACCGACATCCTGTCGACGATCGCCAAGCAGCTGGCGCTGTATGTCGTGATCTACTCGCCGATCCAGATGGCGGCCGACCTGCCGGAGAACTACGCGAAATATCCCGCCGCCTTCCAGTTCATCAAGGACGTCGCCGTCGATTGGGACGACACGTGCGTGCTGAACGGCGAAGTCGGGGAATATGCCACGATCGTACGCAAGGCGAAGGGGTCGAACGATTGGTTCCTGGGCTCGGTCGGCGACGACACCGCGCGCACGTTCGACGTGACGCTCGACTTCCTGTCGCCCGGCAAGTCGTACACCGCGCAAATCTATCGCGACGGCGACGATGCCGATTACCACACCGACAAGCGCCATTCGATCGTGATCGAGACGCGCAAGGTGAAGAAGGGCGACACGCTGACGATCGCGCTGGCGCCAGGCGGTGGCCAGGCGATCCGGTTCAAGGCTGGGAAATAGCGGCTGAAGCGTCGATCGCCCGGTCGCTGGTGCGGGTGGTCGGGCTCGAACCGACACTCCTTGCGGAACCGGATTTTGAGTCCGGCGCGTCTACCAATTCCACCACACCCGCTGGCGTGAGGGCGGCTGACTAGACGAGAGGTCTCGTCCTAGCAAGCCGCCCCGAACGGTTACGAGAACGTCTCGCCCAAATTGCCGGCGCCGCCCAGCGGATCCGGCCCGAATCGGTTCGGACCCGGCGTTCCCGGCAAGCAGTAGAAGACGATCAGCACGATCCCGCAGATCAGCCCGATCAGCGACAGCACGCCGCCCAGCCCGACCATCGCGAGCGACCCGGAGACGGCGCCCATCACGACCAAGATGATGCCGAGCAGATAGGGCCCGGCCGGCAGCAAAATCCACCAACCGCTGCGATCGGTGTCGTGCAGGCGCCGTACCCCGACCGCGAGCGACGGGATCAGCGTCGCCAGCGTCCAAAGACCGCCGAGTATCCCGATGTTGCGCACGGTCGAAAACGCTGCCCCGGTGCTCGATACGGTCGTCGCCGATCGCGACGTGCTGAATCCCAGGATGCCGTCGATCACGTTCAACACGATGCTGACGATCACCGAGAACAGCACCCACATCCAGAACTCCATGCGGCGCGACCGCCCGCTGAATTCGGCATAACGCTTCAGCGGCAACAGCATCCATTCCATGTCTATTCTCCCCGTTTGAACCCTGGGAGCGAGCGCCGTTCGACAGGCAGCTGCCGTCGGCTCCCTCCCCCGAGTCGCGCCGTCAGCCTATTCCTTCATCGGGCGATTACAACCTTGCACGCGCTGGCCTCAATTCGTCGGCGCGCGACGGCGATAGCTGAGCGCTTCCGCGACATGGACACGCCCGATCGTATCCGCGCCCGCGAGATCGGCGATCGTGCGCGCGACGCGCAGCACCCGCGTATAGCCACGCGCGGACAGGCGCATCGCTTCGGATGCCTGGGCGAGCAGCGTGCGCCCCGCGTCGTCGGGGGTCGCGACCATTTCGAGCAAGTCGCCGTCGATCTCGGCATTGGTGCGCGCGGCATGATCGACATAGCGCGCGGTCTGGATCGCGCGCGCCGTGGCGACGCGGGCCGCGACCTCGGCCGATCCTTCGGCCGGGGGCGGCAGGACGAGGTCGGCGGCGCTGACCGCCTGGACCTCGACATGCAGATCGATGCGGTCGAGCAGCGGGCCCGATACCTTGGCCTGATAGTCCGCCGCGCATTTCGGTGCGCGGGCACAGGCGAGCGATGCGTCGCCGAGGTGGCCGCACCGGCATGGGTTCATCGCCGCGACCAGCTGAACGCGCGCCGGAAACGTAACATGGGCGTTGGCGCGGGCGACGCTGACCGTCCCCGTTTCGAGCGGCTGGCGCAGCGAATCGAGCACTGCGCGCTGGAATTCGGGCAGTTCGTCGAGAAACAGCACGCCCATGTGCGCCAAGCTGACTTCGCCCGGCCGCACGCGCAGACCCCCGCCGACCAGCGCCGCCATCGATGCCGAATGGTGCGGCGCGCGATAGGGCCGTGCCCGCGTGATCCGCCCGCCCTCCAGCGTCCCCGCGACCGATTGCACCATCGACACTTCGAGCGCTTCGGCAGCGTCGAGCGGCGGCAGGATGCCGGGCAGACAGGATGCCATCAGCGATTTGCCGGCGCCCGGCGGCCCCACCATCAGCAGATTATGCGATCCGGCCGCCGCGATCTCCAGCGCGCGCTTGGCGGTTTCCTGGCCCTTCACTTGCTTCAGGTCGGGCCCGAACCCCGGCGCATCGGCCTCGCCGGGTTGCGGCGCGCCGAGCAGCTGATTGCCCTTCAGATGGTTGAGCAACGACAACAGGTCGGTGGCGGCGACGACCTGGATCGATCCCGCCCAGGCCGCTTCGGCGCCTTGCGCCGCCGGGCAGACCAGCCCTTTCCCTTCTTCCGAGGCGTGGAGCGCCGCCAGCAGCACGCCCGGCGACGGCGCGATCCGCCCGTCGAGCCCGAGCTCGCCGACCACGACGAACTCGCTCAGCGTCTCGGCATCGACGACGCCCATCGCGCCGAGCAGCGCCAGCGCGATCGGCAAGTCGAAATGCGTGCCTTCCTTGGGCAAGTCGGCGGGCGACAGGTTGACGACGATCCGCTTGGGCGGCAGCGACAGGCCCATCGCGGCGATCGCACCGCGCACCCGTTCGCGGCTTTCCGCCACCGCCTTGTCGGCCAGGCCGACGACCGTGAAACTGGGCAACCCCGCGATCAGGCTGCACTGCACCTCGACCGCGCGCGCCTCCAGCCCCAGGTACGCGACCGTCGCTACCAATGTCGTCATCGATCCCCCGCTTTTGGCCCGCTCGTACCAGCTTGAGCGACGTTTGAAACAGTCGTCGGTGTCCCGAAGTTTACACTAGGTTTACACTATCGCGGTGCTCCTCCACCGACCGGTCGGCGCCGATGTGCCAAAAGGGGCGAGCGATACGCTTTCAAAGGATTTCCAACATTGCAAGCGCCACGGCGTCTTGTTCGAGTGATACACTGCGCCTACCTGAGCGGTCGATGGATCGGCCCCGCCCCACCGCGTTGACTTACGACGCCGTCTCGCTTATGCGCGCCTCCAGCAAGGCCGCCTGCGTGGCGGCCCTTTTCTATTCTGACGATCAGGGAATGAGCGATGAAGCGGACTTTTCAGCCGAGCAACCTGGTGCGGGCGCGCCGGCACGGCTTCCGCGCGCGGATGGCGACCGTGGGCGGTCGCAACGTGATCCGTGCCCGCCGCAACCGCGGCCGCAAGAAGCTGTCGGCCTAACGCCAGCGGCGCCGGCGTCACCCGTCGGCACGATCGCGACGCTGACGAAGCGGCGCGATTTCCTCGCGGCGAATTCGGGTAAGCGCGCGCCGATGCCGGGATTCGTCCTGCTCGTAAAGGTGCGCGGCGACGGCGATCCGGCGATGCGCGTCGGCTATACGGTAACCAAGCGGATCGGCAACGCCGTGGTGCGCAATCGCATCAAGCGGCGCTTTCGTGCGTTGGCGCGCGAGATCTTGCCGGTCAGCGGCGTCGCGGGTGCCGACCATGTCCTGATCGGCCGGTCGGACGGCATGACCTGCGATTTCGCGCAGTTGAAGATCGATCTGACCAAGGCGTTGGCCAAGGTC
>Ga0164297_10005804_pt1 | contig 10470 bp, 6 predicted proteins | sample GEODES058metaG_FD_113539 | JGI IMG/M metagenome (GOLD analysis project Ga0164297, IMG submission 113539) | Dystrophic lake water microbial communities from Trout Bog Lake, Wisconsin, USA - GEODES058 metaG | ecosystem: Environmental > Aquatic > Freshwater > Lake | place: USA: Trout Bog Lake...
GCGGGAGCACTGTGCCTGCAAGGCCCGGCTCGCGGCCATCGCCTGCGAGTGACACATACACAGGGTGTGAGTGGTTCAGGACAGGCCGTGTCGCAACAGGTGTGCCGGAAGCCCCCTGCCGAGGTTTGAAGCAACGCCAGTTGCTGCGCGCCGCGAGCGCCCCCAGTGCACGTACCGTCACCCGGCACGCGGCGTGTATCAGCCCCGCTCGGCCCCGACTCGATTCCGGGCAGGCGGCGGCACGGGACGAAGGAGGCGGGCGTCACGAGCTGCGTCCCTGGGAAAACGCCGTCTCGTCGTCCACCGCCGGCGGCGAGCTCAAGCGAGTCACGGCCCGCGCCGGGCGGGTCGAGTTCGTCCTCCTGGTCGTAAGACCAGGTCGGGAGCCGCAAATGCGCGGGCGGAACTGCGTGACGGGCGAAGCGCACAGTCAGTCCCGTTGAAGTCCTTTCCGAAAGCGCCTGCAACCGCGCAGTCAGACCCGGGGCTCGCAACGCAGCCGCCGCGACCGACACAGCGCAGCAGCAGCGGCGGCTTGGAGCGTGGATGGAGGCGCAGCGAGCGCGGTGTGGGGGCGACCACCATCGTGGGCGCGCACCATAAGAAAGCGGCCAGCGCGGTAGCCGCCCACCCACCGGTGCAGCCACCGGAGTGGCACACTCCGCCATGACGGCGTGGGCGCACTGGGCGCGCACGCGTCACCCGCCGGAGTGTGGCCTAAACGCAAAGAAAGGCCTCGGCGACGAGGACAGGAAGTGCGTGCCACGTCAATTTTTGGTGCGACGAAGGCTTCATTGCAACTGGGCAGCTATGCGTCGCCTGTGCCTGTCCACGGCGGCGTGAAGTTGCTGCCTGTTTCCTCCGCTCCAAGTCTCCAATAGCGCGGCACCGTGGAAAACAGCGAATGTAGGCGTCGTCTTGATGCGATGAATACGAGCAATGTCCGTCAAGTCGTCCCGTTCATCGCGCACAGCGTGCTTGGCTATAATCACGCGGCAGCTGCTGTCTTGACCTCCACACTGCTTGCACAGCTCCTCCACCGCGGGCAACACGTACCTGCCCAGCCGAAGAGTCAGTGTAACATCGTGTCGCGTGCATCGCAGCTACAGGGCTGACGCACTTGCAAATGCCGCAGCTGCTCGTGTAGAAGTATACAAGCAGCACAGCATCTGGTGCCTCCTCGCATAGCTTCTCCAGGTGCGCCTGGTCACGCACAGACACGACGCAGTGCTTTGGACAGCACCGCGATGCAAGCTCGTCCTCCTCCTCGTTTGCCTGCGCACGGGCGGTTCAAAAGGGGTCGAGTCATCGTAACCAACTGCTGCTTTGACGGCCCCGGCCCGCGCTTTTACCTGTTGTCTCACCCAGCGCTCCTCAAGCACACGGCGGCGGTCCACAGACAGCGTCGCACGTGGAGAAGCAGCCAATGCGCGACTCGTGGAGGCTCTCCTACGTCTGCGCAGCAAGGGCCTGACAGCCTGTGTTCTGTGGCGCAGCAGAGCTGGAGACTGTTGCCCTGTCACAGTCTGCATGTCGGCTACGAACAGCGGCATCGTCCGCGCGAAGGACGACCCGTGAGCTTCACAAAACACGTCATCAGGGCAACAGTGTACCTGTCATTCCACAGCGCCATCTGTAGCGGCTAGCAGCGCACGCGTCCGGGCCTGGTGTGAAGCGACCGCGCCCACAAGCATAGCGGCAGCTCTGTCAGTGGCCGGCACCGTAGAATGCAGTGCGTGCTCGCCTTGTTGGACAGCTGCTTCAATCGCCGCCAGCACGCTCTGATGACGCACAGAATGCGGACGCGCTGCTCCCGATGCATGTACCTTGTCCAGCTGCGGCCTCAGCTCTTGCCAATCGTCTGCAAGTTGTCGCCTTGCTCGTGCACACTCAACTGCAGCCTCACGCGCTTCCGTGACACAGCTCACCGCATGCGCGTGCGCTGTGTCCACCGCACGCTGCATGGACTGCACATACGTCGTAATTGGCGCTGCGCAGGTGGAGCTAAATGCCTGCGCTGCTGCCAACTCCTGCATCGCCTTCTCATGCGACCGCACAGCTGCATCTGCAGTCGCAGCGGTGGCAGTTGCGCGAGCGTCCAACTCTCTGTCCACCTCATCTCCGCGTCTCAGCAGCTGCATGGCACGTCTGAGCACGTCGCATATGCACCTCACTTGGTGTGCAGCCTGCCCCGCTTGTATGGCCGCATCGCAAGCGCGAGCCACGCGCTGCTCTTCTCGCCGCGTGTCCTGCAGAAGCGCGTCGCGCCGTGATAGCTGAGCCCGGGGAGTGGGCTCTGGAGACATGGGTGTATTCGGAATTTTCTGCAGGGGGCCATGCAGCACAGATTCACACACGGAGTCGCACTCCCGCGGTGGCGGCGATTGAGGAGACACCGCAGAGAAGTCATCGCGTGCTGATGCGATGCCAGCATAATGCGCCACGCTGCGAGCGACAGGGATCTCCATCAATATGGCGCTGTGCACAGGACCGGGGGCAGCGATGCCCAGCGATGGCCGGTTCCGGGCTTGCATGCGCCTCGCCCGCGCACTTTTCAGCGCAGCGGCCGTGAATTCTGCCACGCGCTGAGCTGCGTCACTGCATGCTGCTGTCTGTGTGGACTCACCTGCGCGGTGGGTGGCACTACTACGACTACTCACCGACGGCGTGCCTGGCCCAACATCGGTGTTCTGCAACACCGCAGCGGCTGCTTTGAGCGCAGCGGCGGCAGCGACCATGCGCTGTCTGCGGGCAGTCTGGACTGCAGTGAGACCCTCACCGCTGGAGGCAGATTCCGCGGCCTGCATGCCGCGCGGTGAGCTAGTAGTATGCACATACGCACGAGATGACACCTGCTGCGTGGCCACTGGCACCGCAGGGGCAGCCAATTGGTGGACAGGTGGAGCCCCATGCTCAAGTGCAAGCAGCCTCGTCTCTATGGACGCCCTCTCCAGCTGTGGCTGCAGCAACGCGTGTAACATATCCGCAGAGGCGCGGGTTTCAAGAGCAGCAGCGCCCCGGGCAGGTGTCGACGAGTGCTGGGAGTGCAGCGTCGCGCGCGCTGCACTTGCAGACGGCTCCACAGCCGCCCCGTCCTCAGCTCGACCGTCGTCTAGCAGCGGCTCGCAGCACGTCTTCCAGTCGTCAACGACAAGGGCAGACACAAAGTCGAACAAGTGTACTGGTGTGCACTGGTTGCTCGCAAAGTCCACCTGCGCGTCGTCGAGAGTGCCCAGGCGACGAAGCACGGGAGGCCCGTCGATACTGGTTGCGGCTTCCTCCTCCATGGACACGCGGCAGTGGAGCGTATGGTTTGGGGCTCAACGCACAGAGAGCACCCTGCGCTGGTACACTCAAAGCTCAGCACACAAGCGCATGGTGTCCAGCAAGCGTCATGCGCCTGACTACGACATGAATGCAGCACACGTGCGTTCACAATAGACTGCCGAAGGCCTTCGATTTGATTTGATGACGTCGTCATGACTCATATTGTTGCCTCAGGCAAGAGGAGGCTCCTCTTTCCCACCCATGTCCGGCCCTCGCGCAGGATGCGCGTCGACTCGAGCTGGATGCGGAACACCAGGTGAGTCGTCGTATCGCCGCGGCGCACGGAGCATTCGCCCCGAAGAGGTCATCGCTCGCGCAGGGGGCTGCATCGCTCCCCCTTCCTCCGCCCCTATGCCATGCAGTCCATCGTGCTCTGGTGCGCGTGGTGGCTGGCGCCGCAACACAGCTGGGCCCATCGCCGCGCCATCTGGCACGGCCTCGACAGGTGCAAAGAAGCCATCGGGCAGTGCGCGTCCATGCGTCCCCGGAGGAGAGGCGACGCCGGGTCCAAGCGGCTGCTGTGAATACGGATTTGTCGCATTGTCTCCTCCATCGTTGGCGCGGCCGAGTCGGTACACATCCTCCGCTGAGACTTGAGCAACCATGCAGGACACGGCAGCTGCTTGCGCAGCTGCGGCAAGAACAACCGCAGCTGCGCTTGACGCCAAGCCTCGATTTGGCTGCGGCGGAATCAGCGCGTGCACGACGTAAGTGTCGGAGCTGCCACCTGAAGGCGACACGCAAAACGCAAGAGACGCGCAATCCTGCAGCCCGCACATCGCTGTCCATGGCCGCATCGGGTTCCGGGCGTCGACGATGTTTCCGTGGTGCGGTGTCCACACACATCCCCGCAAGTGCCATGCAGCCCCAGGCACTCCCATTGCAGACTCCAAGCATCGCTCGCAGCAGGCGGTGTGGAAGGCCCAAGCACCCGCGTGTGTAGACGAAAACGGCATCCCTCTGCATAGGAGAATGGCCGCAGATGGGCGGCTTTGCTCGTCCTCGGAGCGTGTGTCGTCTGGAATGATGCAAGGCAGCCAGAGCTGCACGAGGGGAAGGCCGAACTGTAACGCGAGGCGCTGGCAGAGGATGCCGAGCTGCGCAAGCGCTGTTCGCACGTCATTGTTGGTAGCCGGCGGGTGGAAGCACATGCTGCGGTTGACACTGAATCGCAGGTCGTCGCCGCACGCCGCCATGGCGCCCGCCATCGAATGAATTAGGTCGCCGAAGCACAGGCGCCGCTCGCAAAAAACGACTTCGAGCACTGCGACAGGATTGCACTCGCCGGTCAGCGAGAACACAGGCAGCGCAACAGCCGCATGAATGCCTGGGCATTCCCAACGCTCATTCATTCGGTGCGCATCGTCACTCATCGACGGAGTCCACGCCGGTGCCTTGTTGTTGTACGCGGTGACTGGAAGCGAAGATGCATCGCTGAGCGAGCCTTGTCGTAGGTTCACTGACAAGAGCGCCCCGAAGACGGCGTAGTGGGGCGCGCTCCCGAAGCTGAGCAGCTTGCTCGGGCCGGTCATCAAGACGCTCTGCAGGCCGCTTCGTGGCAGCCAGGCCTGGCACAAGCATGGAGCGCCAATAGCATCGCCGATGCTGGCAACTAGACGCATCAGACGAGGCACGGAAGCCGCGACCGCAGCGTCCATGGGATACAGGCTCAGCGGAGGGTCTTTGTCCGGAAACACGGTCTTTGTCTAGAGAGCGCCATGTCACTCCTACCATGACGGAGTTATCCGGCCAGATGAGTTGCTCAGCTTCGCGACGGGAGTCGCTCTTCCCCCGGCCACGGGCGTGGCGCGTCCCCCTCTGGATGACGACAGTCGAGTCTGCATCTCTTCCAACTCTGCGCGCATGTCGAATGCTCCAGCAAGCTCGTTCTCCAACTCCTGCGCCCGCTGGCGCGCAGATTTGAGCTGCGCCTGTGTAGTTGCAAGCGCTGCACGGAGTGACGCCATCTCCATGGCCGCCGCTGAAGAGCTCTGACTATCGGCTGCGTGATTCAATGCACTGCCTGAAGGAGGAAGGGCCGCAGCTGACGCTCGAGCTGCAGTCGCCGCATCAGCAGCAGCTTGGCGTGCTTCCAGGAGCTGGATACGCAGCGCTTCAGCGCTTCGCTGCGTCGCCTCACGCTCGTGACGCTCCCGTTTCGCCTCCTCTTTCGCCATCTTGGCTCTGTTCTCCAGCTTGGCGAGGCGCTCGCGAGCAGCGTCCAGCTCTTGGCGCATCTGCTGCGTCTGCACATCGGTGCCGCCGTTGCGGCCTGACAAGGCTGGAGACACCGCCCTGTGTCTGAGCTCCACCTCCACCATCGCAGCAGCAGCTCGCGCCTCGGCTGCCTCCGCAGCTGCCTCCGCGGCGCGCACGCGCTCCTGCTCTGCACTCGTCTGCACCTGAGCGTCAAGCAGCTGCGCTCGAAGTCGCTCAATCTGTGCTTGCGCCTCACCCAACTCCTCGCTCGTCACACCGGCAGCAGTGGCTTGCGGCGCAGCAGCACCACCATCCTGCTGGACGCCTGCAGCCAGGAGCACAGAGATGTGAGCATTTGCATCATCCAGCTGTGTCTGCAATGCATCCGCTCTCGCTTTGTGCTCCTCCACCGCCGCCTTCGCCTCACGCGCAGCATTCATCGCGGCGGCAACGGCATCGCGCCCGCCGCCTGCAGGAGACGCAGGTGTCGAGGGACGCGATTTCAGCTGCGCCTCTGCCGCCTCCGCGCGCGCGGTTGCAGACTTGAGCTCCTGCCTGAGACCAGCAACAGCGTCCTGGCTGCTCGGCGACGCGGATGCACTCCGCGCAGCAGCCTGCCCCTCCATCCGCTTCAACACTTCTGCCAATTTCTTCTCCGCGGCGGTGGCACGAGCGACGGCAGCGTCCCGCTCCGCCGTCAGCGCAGCTTGAGCAGCCTGCGCGTCCCTGCTTGCCGCCTGGAGCTCCCCAGCCTTGGGCATCTTGGGAACAGCACTAGAAACAGCGTCGCTGTCGCCCGGCACAGACGCAGGGACAGGCTGTTGCGCCTGAACCTCTTTCGCCTTTGCCTCGGCCGCAGCCACCACCGCGGCCGCGTCCTTAGGCGCGAGCTTCACCAGCGCGCGCTCCAGCTCCGCGGCTTTCACGTTGGCGGCTGCCGCCGTGGCTGCAGCCACCGCGCGCTTGGTCTCAGCGCGGCTCGCCGCGGCACTGGCCTGGGCAACATGCTCTGCGGCCACATCCCGGCGCAGACGCGCGTCCTGCAGCTCAGCCACTAGTGGCTCGACGCGCGCAATCACCTGCTCCGGCGCGTTCTCCACCAGCCAGAAGGGGTGCGTGGCTGGGGAGGCGCAAGCGGGGAGCGTCAGAACTCTCCTTTGGCAGATCCACTCCCACGGAAAGCTCTCCCTGGGGGCCAGCAGTACAGCCGCAGGGCGTGACCAGGGACGCGCGCACCCGGTGGCAGCAGCGGCTTGGACAGGTCCACCTCTGGCAGGCGATCCGCCTTGATGACGGGCGCGCACTGCGCGGCCAGCTGCCTAAACATGGGAGTACCGCACTCAGGCCACCTGCTCGCGCGCGCGACCTTGACTCACCGCTTCACCAGTTCCGGCTTAGCGCAGACGACGATGCTGTGGCGCGAGCGTACTCATCGCAAAACAACACGGGCGGCTTGGAAAAGAGCTCCTCGAGGGCCTTGTGTTTCAGTTCCCGTGCCCCTTACCTCTACGCGTGCAATACGCTTGGCAGCGCTCCGTGTGTGTGCATTTATGATGTGTTCCGAGTTCAGTTTGAATTCCGCTGCTGTTCGTTCACCTGACCCAGGAAGCTATTGACTCGTGACGCTAGGCCCAACAGCTTGCCTTGAGCCGCAACCAGAGGAGCCGCATCCAGCGCCGCATCCGCAGGGCTGGTCATTGCTCCAGTGCCGCCGCCTGAGCCCGATGCCGAGCGCTGCAATGCCTGGTCAAGCTGGCCCCACAGCGGTGACGCCTCCAATCGCGCAAGCTCCTGTGCCAGCAGCGACCCCGGGGCTGTCGGTCCCGGTGTGATGGGAGACAGCGCACTCGCTCGGGGCGCATTCTTTACGCTCCCATGTCCCCGACTGCTCGGCTTGCGTGCAGTTGAAGGTGCGATTGTAGCAGCAGGGGACTCCTCGATGGATGCGCGTTTGCGGCTCGTCATGTTGTCCGCGGGCGTGACCGCAGTCTGTGGAGTCGTCATCGCAGGCATGGTGTGCGCCATGTCTTCCAGGCATCGACGCAGCACAGCTGCACCATCTCGTGGCCATGCCGCCACCGAGCTGTTCGGCAGCGCCGCGAGCTGACCCAGCGACGTGCATCCCGTGCCAGCCACCAGATGCGCAAGCCCCTGAGTCGGCAGACGGCCGAGGATTTTGTCCAGAGGCACAGAACATGCTGGGTGCCCGCTGGCTGCCAGGGCTGGACACAGAGGCGCAGAAGCGGACACGACAGCCATATCATGCAACGCAGCTGCCCCCTCCTGCGTGGCCACGCCAGAGAATGGCGGTGGCATCGCTTCGCGGGCGGCTTGCTCCGGGTCAGCTGGCGCCCGTCCTCCTTTCTGAGCCTCCTCGTGTGCAGTTGCGGATGTAGTGAAGCGCACGCGCTTGGCGGATCGACGAGTAGGTTCGTTTGCTGCCGGTGGACCAACTGTAGCAGCAGCAGCAGCAGCAGCCGCAGGCGGCGGTGGCGGCGGCGGGCCAGGTGGCTGCGCCTCGACTGCTGTCGTGGGACCCGCCGCGGCAGCCAGGATGCCTGCAAATGATGTCGGCGCAACAGCAGCCGCACGCGCAGCTGCAAGTACTGCCACCGCTGTGCGAGGCACTTGGCTTTGAGTCGCGTCCTGGCTGGCACTGGGATCCAACGCAGTGTATGTAGCACCCACTCCAGCGCCGCCTGCGCGCTGCGCATCCCGCACCTCACGCTGGTGATCCGTCAACACAGGCGGCTGAGATGGCTGCCCGCCAGGCTCGATGCGCACATACTGCGAATTGCTGTCTTCGTCGCGACGGGCTGGCCGCCGGAGAGGGACTTTGCCGCCTGTCTGCATACCTGCTCCAGCTCGGCCGCGAGCTGGACCCCCTGCTGCTGGCTTTGCGACGCCGCCGAAGTGAGGAGGAGGTGGCACTGCCGCTGCGGCGCCGTGTGGTGGCGCGATGGGGAACGCAGCGCCGGGTTTCTCGGTGGCTGCGTGCGTGACCGCCATGGCGAAGAGCGACCGCGGCGACGGAGCCGCAGTCAACGGCGTGATGGCAGCAGTAGGAGCGGCCGGTGCTGGAGTAGTGGCGGCGGCGGCGTGATGAGAGGTGGCCATCGCTGAGCGCAGGCGCTGCCCCGCAGCTCTGGCGGCTCTCAACGTTCCCTCCGCCATCTGGCTGGCCGACGGGTCACCTGGCACACCTGACTCCTGGCTCCCGTCCAGTCGCATGGCATGTGCGCCCCGGGCGGCATTGTCCACCGCGAGGGTGGTGCGCTCGCACAGGTCGAGAACCTTGATGTTGCCAGTGCCCTGTGCCTCCTGCGCCAGAGTGCAGACACACACCACCGCCAGCTCCGATGCTGGCGTCCATCCACCCGTGCCTTGGGCGCCGAGACTGCCATCCAGCGCGGCGGTCGCGTCTGCACCAAAGGCGCCGTCCACAAGCTGGCCCACTGCTTCAATGACTCCGCTCCCAGGCTGGTGCTGTCCAGTACCACGCACCGCCGCAAGCAGTGTCGCTGCGTCGCACAGAGTGCTGCATGGCGGCTCAGCTGCCGCAGCCGGGGTGCTGTCCAGCCTGCGCGCGCAAGCGCCACAGCAGGACAGCAGCGCGGCCGCCAGGGAGGCGCTTCCAGAGGCTGGCGCGGCGAGGAGGCGGGTCGGCAGCGCCCGCGCCGCGGCGCGGAGGAGAATGGCGGCACCCGACGGCGGCGCATCGGTGGCGGCCAAGGCTTTCCATGTGGCGAGCCAAGGCACAGGCAGGGCTGCAGGAGCAGGGCTCTTGGCGCCGGCCTGCGCCGTGCCCGCCATCCAGGTGAGTGGCAGGAGTGCGAATTGCACGGCGCCAGTGTAGACGTCATCGGGGGCTGCAGCAGCGTGTGACCACACGGCGGCAGGTACTCGACGGAGGAGAGAGCACAACTCCTCACCACATGCCCCCATCTCCGTGCTTGGCTGTGCCGACCCCGAAGCAGCTTGTGCGAGCGCAGCTGCGGCGGCGCTCAGCGCGGAATGCACCACGGATGCATCCACGCCCCGGCCGCCGCCCTCAGCAGGGGGCAGCAGGACGCATCGTAGCACGGGCAGGACAGCCTCAGGCAGCATGACGGCCAGCACGCTGGCAGTGCTGGCATTGAGGGCAGCGAGGAGCTCCGACCAGGTGGTGAGTGCTTGCGCAGTGCTGGTCGCGCTCGGTCGATGTCCCTTCGGACCATGACCAAGCTCAGCAAGCACGGGTTGGAGAACCATCGCCAGCCGCTTGGGTGCGCGAAGCTTGTCCGCGGCGCCGAGAGACGTGATGAATGCACGCCAGCCAGCATGCGTGGCGGAGCGAACAGCGTCGGAGCGAGCCACGAAGGTGTGCGAGGCAACGCCCAGCAGCGCGTTGGCCAGAGCACGCGGCTGTGCCGGCCCGCCACTGGGCTGCCATGTGTCAGAGACGACTTCAGGTCCGAGAGCGCGCATGGCACACGCGAAAGCGCGTGCGGCCAGGAGCTCACGTCCAGGAGTAGCTGCAGAGGCTGCAAGGCGGTGGAGGAGCGCGCCGTCGGACGCGACCAAGGCTTTCGCAACTCCTGCGCGGGCGTCGGGAACTGCAGCGTGTGTGCCCAGGAGCGCGAGGCCAGCCTCGAGCGCGTCTAGCGTGGCGCTCTGGACGAGTGCAGAAGACAAAACACACCGTGGGTGGAGGGCCTGTGTCAAACACTGATCGAGCAAAAGCGCTCCAAGCGGTAGCAGGGTCTCACCTGCACTGCCTCTGGGTCGTGAGAGTCCGAGCTTGCTGCGTTTGCGACAGCCCCGCGCGGATCGATGGACCAGGAGACGAGCGTGGGCAACCATCGCTCACACTGCTCGACCACCTGCTCCGGGCGCTCCATCTGGCATAGACAGGAGCAGCCGAGAGCAGTGAGCCAGGGATGCGCGCAGGAGGCAGGTGAGTGA
>Ga0164297_10005807_pt1 | contig 10469 bp, 8 predicted proteins | sample GEODES058metaG_FD_113539 | JGI IMG/M metagenome (GOLD analysis project Ga0164297, IMG submission 113539) | Dystrophic lake water microbial communities from Trout Bog Lake, Wisconsin, USA - GEODES058 metaG | ecosystem: Environmental > Aquatic > Freshwater > Lake | place: USA: Trout Bog Lake...
AACGCGCTTTTACCGGTGGTGACGTTGGGAGCGTTGGAACTCGGCACATTGCTATCGGGCGCGGTCTTGACCGAGCAGGTATTCGCCATTCCCGGCTTCGGTAAAATGGTTGTCGATGCTGTGTTCAACCGGGATTACCCGGTGGTGCAAGGTGTGGTTCTTGTGACGGCGTTCTTGTTTATCGCCCTGAACCTGGTCGCCGATATTCTGTATGTGCTGATCAATCCTCGGCTACGGCGCGCCTGACCCCGCTGACAGGCGTTACACTGGGTCTTTCGTTTCAGTTTGACACCGGAATATTTTTGCACAATCCCAGCGTCACGCGAAAGCGGCATGCACGTGCGATGTCAGCCCGCATCCGGCATGCCGCCTTGTCTCAATTCACTTCGAAGCCGTGGCCGCCAATCCCAGAGCAGCGCGCAACTCCGCCGTTGCTGCGGCCAAGTCTGCGTTGAAGACGTCTTGCTGGAATAGCAAGGTCGCGATAACGGTACCGGCTCGCCAGCCTGCCTCGACATCGCTCGCGTAATGCATGCCGCCGATGATCCGGCTGTTTGCGTAATCCTCGGCCCGCGCCCAGATTTCCCGGCGCTTTTCAGGCACCATGCTCGACAAAACGATCGCATTCGCCGCAACCCGCGTCGTATGCCCCGACGGATAAGACGCCCTTCCGCTCGGCTTTGGGATATATTTGATCTCCGGATATGCCGCCCAAGGCCGCGTCCGATCGAAGGCCTTCTTGGCACCGTTGACCACGGGGCCTTCGGTGGCACCCATGCGTTCGAACAGCAGGGTCGTTTTGGGCAAGGCGGACGGGTTGAAGTTCGGGCCGAGGACGCGCGTGAACATTTGATAGACCGACTCATCCGAATCGGCCAACGCTTGCTCCTTGCGGGCGTCACTCGCTTGGATCTGTGCTTGCACGACGGCTTTGGCCTCGGCCAGTTCGGTGTCGGATCCGGCGATGGGCGGGGGTGGCAACAGCGCGATCAGATTTACGGACGCCGCCGTCAGATAAGGATCCGCTGCCCAGGTCGGCAGCGCCCCCAATACCGACAGACCTCCGGCAAGCAGCAATCCCTTCAATGACGACATGCGCAGATCCTTTGATTTCGACAGAGGAAAAACCCCAGCCATCAAGCGATGACAACCTGGCTTTCATGACAGTTTTGGGAAATCACGATAACCTATCGAGTCCGGAATGAAACGATATCGCAAGCACCGTCATCGTCACGGAGTAACCCGAAAAAAGCATTGCGCTTTATTGCTTTGCACATCGGAGGGGCGAAAATAAGCCGCGTCCAAGGGTCATTTTTTGCAACGAATGTGTCCGAATATCACAATGTCATCGAAGTGTCGGGTGACTGTCATCGTATCCTAACAAACAGCGTCTAGGAGATCGCGTCTGTTCGTTTTCGTGATTCTCTAGGCTTAAGGTTTCGATCGATGATGCGCATGGGTTTGCACTCGCGGGGTTTGGGGCTCCGTCTTTCTGTCTCCGTTACCGCGTTGCTGCTGGCTGCTGCCAGCGCTCATGCGCAGACGACAGATGTCGGGACAGTCGACGTCAGTAACGGCAAGGGCGGTGCGTTGCCGCTGTCCGCCCCGATGGCCGTTGGTAGCAAGGCGCCTCCGGGTTCCGCGCCTGCGTTGGCTCCCTCGCAAGGCTCCTTGGACTCGATCGAGCCGGTCTCGATCGTCTCCGACAAGGTGCTGAGAGATATCGTCGCGCCCAGCTCTGACTATAATGCGGCGCTGAAATACGTACCGGGCTGGAACTCCGCCAACCCGAACGGTTTGTTCGGTGACTCGAAGGGCGGTTGGCGCGGCTTTGTCGATGGTCAGTATAACATCACGTTCGACGGCATTCCGTTTGGCGACTACAACGACCCGACCCACCATTCCGCGGCGTATTTCCCCGCCGGCTTCCTGAGCAGCATCACGGTCGACCGTGGTCCTGGCCCGGCCTCCCAGGTCGGCTATGCGACCTTCGGCGGCACCATGGCCCTGCACTCGACCGATCTGACCGAGCAGATGGGCGGCAACGTGACGATGGGCTACGGCAGCTTCAACACGCTGTCGAATATCGACACGTTCCAGACGGGCCGGACCTTGGATGGAACGACGCGCGCGGTTGTGCAGTATGTGCACAACAATACCGACGGTGCGCTGCAGTATGGTTCCTATGTGCAGAACCAGTTTCAGGGCAAGGTTCAGACCGATTTCGGTGATTGGCGCGCCACCCTGTACTTGAACTACGGCACCGAAAACTACAACAACGTCACAGGTATTACCTGGCAGCAGTTGCAGCTGAACGGCAAAAGCTACGGTGCGGTCGGCAATATCCAGAATACGCAGCAGTATGTTGACTACAACGACTCGCGTAAGCAGACGGATATGGAATACTTCAAGATCGAGGGGGAAACGCACGGTATCCATCTCGACAACACGACCTACACTTACTCGTACTGGTATCCGTCGTTGCAGAACAATGGCGCGGACCAGACGATCGTCGGCAGCAGTGGCGCTGTTACATCGGTTAAAATCCCGCTGATCAATGGCAGCAAGCAGACGGTCAAGATCAAGGGCGTCGCGGCGACCGACGTGACGGGCTATGTGAAGGACAACGATTATCGTGCCTTCGGTAACATCCTCCGCACGGCCTACGATGTTGATGGCGGGATGGCGAGCGGTCAGTTGCGCACGGGCCTTTGGGCCGAGTATGCGACGAATGGCCGTCAGCAGAACTACATCGACTACACCACCGGCATGCTCTACCAATGGCTGGGCAACAGCATGCAGGCGTCTTACAAGCTGCAATTGACCTCTAACGTCACGAACGTTTCGCCGTATATCGAGTATGAGTGGAAGCCAATCGACGGGTTGTCGGTGACGCCGGGCTTCAAATATGAGGCGTTTACGCGGGCGCACGATGCGCTTGTCAATCAGACGACGTTGCAGCCGATCAACTACAGCCATACATACACGGCGGCGCTGCCTTATCTGTCGGTAAACTATCATGTCACCCCGGAGATCTCGGTCTATGCCCAGGCGTCCCAGGGTTTCCTGGCGCCGACCGTTTCCGCTTACTACGTGTTCAATCCAGGGTTGGCCGGTATTCAGCCGCAGACGACGAACAACTTCCAGGCTGGTGCGGTTTACAAGTCTGAAAAATTGGCCGCTGACTTCGATGCTTATCGCATCATCTCGTCCAACTACCCCTTGAACACCACGACGTCGACGGGGCAATCGATCTACGTCAATGCCGGCACTGCGTTGTATCAGGGCCTGGAAGCCGAAGGCACCTATGTGCTGATGGAAGGCTTGTCCGTCTATGCCAGCGCGGCATTGATCGAAGCCCAGTTCACGTCCGGTCCGAACAATGGTCTGCGCGCCCCGGATGCGCCGAACTACACGGCGGCCGGCGGCTTTATCTACGACAACGGCTTCATCTTCGGCTCGTTGTTGCAGAAATTCACCGGCGGTTTCTATGGTTCCTCGGGCGAGGTGGCATCGACCGCGACGGTTAATAACAACCTGAACTATGTGAAGGCCTACAACACGACGGACTTCGCCATCGGCCTGAGAAGCAGCGCGCTGCATGATCTGGGTATCGGCAACAGCATGAAGGTGCGGTTGGGTATCAACAACATCCTGAACCACACCAACACGGTCGAAATTGCCGGGGCGCCGTCCACGCTGATGCCGTCGAATGCGTCCACTCTGACCTACCAGTTCCTGCCGGGCCGCACGTTCTACGGCACCGTCACGATTGACTTCTAACTGTCATACGCAGGGGGTGTGCGGCCGCGTATACCCCCTGTCATAAAACAGAAAGGTTCGGATCATATCCGAACCTTTTTCGTATCTTGCCCGAACTGGTTGGAAGTAACCGATGAACGCCGCCACACTCTCTCCCATCGCTTTCTTCATGCTCGCCGGCCCGGTCGGTAGAGCAGTTCTGGTTATTTTGTGCGCGGCTTCGGTGTGGAGCTGGGTGTTGATCGTTGAAGGGGTCGTTGGCGTCCTTCGCATGCGCGCTGCGCTGCGCACCTGGCGCGCCGGGCAGACGCCGCCGATGCTAGCACCGCTGGTAGAGGCGTCGGAGCGGGCAGCAGCCCTGCGGCTACCAGGCGAAGGCATTGGTGAAACGCGCGGCCGCCTGATCGAAACGATGAATCGCAGCGCTCGTGCGGTGGTCGCCGCGGTTGAAGGTGGGCTGCCCAATCTGGCGTTGATTGCCTCGGTCGCGCCGTTCGTCGGCTTGTTCGGCACGGTGTGGGGAATCATGAGCAGTTTCACCTCGATCGCCGTGGCCAAGGATACGTCGCTCGCCACCGTCGCGCCCGGCATTGCCGAAGCCCTGGCGACCACGGCGATCGGCTTGGCCGCAGCCATTCCGGCATCGATCGGCTACACGCGGATCGGCAGTGCCATCACCAGCTGCTCGGGTGTGCTTGCCAGCTTGATCGAGGAAGAGGCTTTGGCCGCCGTGACGCCCAAGGCCAAGCATCATACGTTGACGGAGGCGGCGTAATGGCGTTCGGCAGTCAACCATTGGGTGGCGGCGGGGTTCACCGGCCGCTGGCCGATATCAATGTCACACCGCTGGTCGATGTGATGCTGGTGCTGTTGATCGTGTTCATGGTCACCGCGCCGATGCTGGCCAGTGGGTTGAAGGTGGACTTGCCGCAGGCAAAAGCGTCGCAGACCGTTAATCCGAAGGACCCGATCGTCGTGTCGGTGACGGGCGACGGCACAGTGGCGATCGGCACGGAGAAGATCGCTGTTGAAAGCCTGGGTGACGCGCTGGTGAAGATCGTTGCCGGCGACAATAGCCGCGTGATCCAGATCCATGCCGACAAGGCGGCGAATTATGGCTTGATCGTTACTGTTCTGGATACGCTGGCGAGCAACGGTCTGGTTCATATCGCGCTGATTTCCGACAACAAGACGCACGCCGCCGGGGACGCGACGGCGGCAAAATGATCGACGTCTATAAGGCCGCGCGCCCGGCCTGGCTGCGACCGAGCGCGGTGGCGTTGGTGGTGGGCATTCATGCGCTTGCCTTCCTGACGCTCGACCGGTTGGATCTGAACCTGGCGGCGCCCGATGAGACGATGGATCTGACCATCGCGCAGGGTGCGCCGGAGCCTGAGCCGCCGGCACCGCCAGCGCCCGAGGAACCGCCTCCCCCGCCGCCCGACCCCACGCCGGCACCACCGACTCCGCCGCCGCCGCCGATGCAACCGCCTGAGCCGCCGCCACCCGAGCCGCCGCCGCCGGAGCCGTTGCCGCCGGAAGAGCCGCCGAAGCTGGAAGAGCCCCCTCAGCCGCTGCCCGATCCGGTCAAACGCGAGGTGGCGGAGGCGATTGCAATCCCGGTGAAGCCGAAGCCGAAGCCGAAACCCCCGGCGTTGAACAAGCCGGAGGAGAAGCCGCCTGAAACGCCGGCCGCCGCCGCTCCGGCACCGGGGCAGCAGCAGGCGCTCGATAACGCGACGCAGATGAAGGCGACCTATATCGGTAAGGTTCTGGCCGAAATCCGGGCGCATCGGATTGCGACCATCGGCAATGGGGTCGTGCGGGTATCCTTCGCGATCGATGCGGCGGGCACCGTCACGTCGGTGCAGATCCTGCAGTCATCGGGGCGCGAGTCACTGGATCAGACGGCGTTGAAGATGGTCCGCGCCATTCACCCTGGGCCGCCGCCTGATGGCCCGTTCCAGGGGGCGCCGACAATCAACTTCAAAGAGCAGTAGGCCGACCGGACAGGGCGGTGTTGCCGCATGGCGCGTCGCCCCCCCCAGCCGCCCCCCTAGCCGCCCCCCTGGCCGCCCCCCTGGCCGGCGCCGTCTGGCTGGCCCCATCTGGCAGGCCCCATCCGGCAGGCCCCGTCTGGCAGGCTTTTCCTCGTCCGTCAGGCGTTTCGGCGCGTTTCCCACGCCTCGACCAGCAGACACAGGATTTCAAACAGGATCGAGGCACCGTTGAACGCGGTGATGGTGCCGGTATCGAAGGGCGGGGCGACCTCCACCAGATCTCCGCCGACGAAGTCGATGCCGCGCAGAGCGCGCAGCAGGCGCATGGCTTGCAGCGCGGTCAGGCCGCCCGCTTCCGGCGTGCCGGTGCCGGGTGCCTCGGCTGGGTCCAGGCTGTCGATGTCGAAGGAAAGATAGACGGGGCCGTTGCCGACGATGCGCCGCGCTTCATCGGCGGCGAAGCGCCAGCCTTTGTCGTCGAATTCCTCCATATCCAGCACGCGCATGCCACTTTGCTGGCTGAAGCCCCACATGGCGGGGTCGTTGGTGGTGCCACGAATGCCGATCTGGATCACCCGCTTGGGGTCCAGCAATCCCTCATCCACCGCGCGCCGGAACGGTGCTCCGTGATGAAAGCGGGAGCCCATATAGTCATCGCCGGTGTCGCAATGGGCGTCGATATGGATCATCCCGATCGGGCCTTTGGCGGCGACGGCGCGCAGGATTGGCAGGGTTACCGAATGATCGCCACCGACCGATAGCGGCACGATCCCGGCGCCGAGGACCTGGTGGTAGAACGCGGCGATTTCCGCATGGGCGCCAAGCAATTCATAGGGGCGTTCGATCCAGCAATCGCCAAGGTCGCGCACCCGGGCGCGGGCGAAGGGGGCGATGCCGGTGGCGGCGTTGAGACGGCGCATCAGGCTGGTTTGATCACGCACTGCCCGCGGGCCGTGGCGGGTGCCGGTGCGGTTGGTCACGCCGCCATCGAACGGCACGCCGATCACGCCGATATCGACATCGGCCAGCGCCTCGGATGCCGGGGCGCGAAAGAAGGTGGCGATCCCGGTGTAGCGCGGCCGAGCTTGCGGGTCCTGCAAGTCTTGATAGGCGGTGGGCTGCTTCATGAAAGACTCCGCTGGGTCCGAAATTACCCCGAAAGCCTACCGCCAGCGCGCTCGCGCCGAAATGCCAAAGCGTGATCACGTATGCGCCGCATGCCCGTTGTTGACCCTGTCGCAAATAAGCGCCTTTGTTGTGGGTAAAGGTCCGGTGCGCCGGATACCAAGGGGAACAAAATTCGATGATCGAAGCCGACTATGTCGTGGTGGGGGCCGGTTCGGCCGGATGTGTTGTCGCCGCGCGCTTAAGCGAGACGGGGGCGCAGGTGGTGCTTCTGGAAGCGGGGCCGAAAGACTCGGCGCTGTGGATCCATATTCCGGCCGGTATCCTGAAATTGCTGGATCACCCTGTGTTGAACTGGAACTACGCGGCCGCGGGACCCAATCAGCGGTCGATCCACTGGCCGCGCGGCAAAACCCTGGGCGGTTCCAGTTCCATCAACGGCATGCTGTATGTGCGCGGCAATCCAGCCGATTTCGACGGCTGGGCGCAGATGGGGTGCCGCGGCTGGAGCTTTGATGACGTGCTGCCCTATTTCCGCAAGTCAGAGCATTACAAGCAAGGCGACGACGCGGAATACCGCGGCAAGGGCGGGCCTCTGAAGGTCGAGGATTACCGCACCATTCTGCCGCTGACGCATAAATTCATCGAAGCGGCGCAAGAGGCTGGGCACGTCTTCCGCAAGGATCTGAACGGGCGCGAGCAGGAGGGCGTGGGCTACTCGCAAATGACGCGCCGAGGCCGCTGGCGCGGGTCGACGGCGCAGACCTTTCTGCGTGAGGCGCGCTCCCGCGACAATCTGCGGGTCGAGACCGAGGCCTTGGCGTCCCGCCTGGTGTTCGAAGGCACGCGCTGCGTCGGCGTGAAATACCGCCAGTATGGGCAAGAACAGGAGATACGCGCACGCAAAGAGGTGATCCTGTCCGGTGGTGCGATCAATTCGCCGCACCTGTTGCAGATCTCGGGCATCGGGCCGGCGGCACATCTGCAATCGATCGGCGTGCCGGTGGTGGCCGATCTGCTCGGCGTCGGCGGCAATCTGCAGGATCATTACGTCACCCGCGTGTCGCACCGGGTGAGCGGATCGGTGTCGATCAACACGCTGTCCCGCGGCATCGCGCTTGCTGGCCAGGTGGCGCGGTTCTTCACCGTCGGCAACGGGGCGTTGACATTCGGCGTGACGACGGCCCAGGTATTCACCCGGTCTTCTCCGGAAAAATCCAGTCCGGACCTGCAGCTTTTGTTCACGCCGGCGAGCTATGACAATCAGAAATTCGGCACCTTGGAACAGCAGGACGGTATGACCGTCGCCGTTTGCCCGGTGCGGCCGGACAGCCGTGGCACGATCATGGCGCGCAGTGCCGACCCGTGGGAAAAACCGCTGATCCAGCCTAACTATCTTTCCGATCCGGCGGATATGCGGGTGACGATGGCCGGCGTCCGCTTTACCCGCGAGATTTTCGCCCAGCGGCCCATTGCGCAGTTCAGCACGGTTGAAACCATGCCGGGGCCGGCAATCCAGACCGAGGATGCGTTGCTGGATTATGCCAAGCAGACAGGCACCACGATCTATCACCCTGTGGGCACCTGCCGCATGGGGGATGGCCCGTCGGCGGTGGTGGATTCCCGGCTGCGGGTGCACGGAATTCACGGCTTGCGGGTGATCGATGCCTCGGTGATGCCCACGTTGACGACGGGCAATACGAATGCGCCGACGATCATGATCGGTGAGAAAGGGGCGGATATGATCAAGGCGGACAACGCCGCCTGATAAGAAGGGCCGTGAAGGGGGCGGGTAATCTCCGCCCCTATGCCCCGGGCGTTGCGCCCCGCCGCTAAGCCCGGCCCATACGCCTCCCCCCCCATACGCCTCTGGGGGGGATCAGGCTCCCATCAGGATAGCCGCTCCAGTCTCGGCTGCCCTGGTCCGCGGTGATTAGCGGGGAAGGGTGGTGCTGCCCATCAGGAACTGGTCAACCGCGCGGGCGCATTGCCGGCCTTCGCGGATAGCCCACACCACCAAGGACTGGCCGCGCCGCATGTCGCCGGCGCTGAACAGTTTTTCACGCGACGTTTTATACTCGACCGTATTGGCCAGAACATTGCCGCGTTGATCCAGTTCCACGCCCGATTGGGTCAGCAGATCGCCACGCCGCGGCCCCAAGAAGCCCATCGCCAGCAGCACCAGATCGGCCTTCAGTGTGAAGCCGCTGCCCTCGATTTCGTGCATCGACATGCGACCGTCGGGGGTTTTTTCCCAGGCGACGCGCACGCAGTTCAGCCCGGTAACCTGGCCGTTCGCGCCGGTCGCGGTCTTGGTCAGCACCGCCCAATCACGGTCACACCCTTCCTCATGCGCGTGGGAGGAGCGCAGCTTCGTCGGCCAATCCGGCCAGACCATCGCCTTGTCTTCCTTCACCGGCGGCTTGGGCATGATCTCGATCTGCGTCACCTTTGCCGCGCCCTGACGCAGCGAGGTGCCGATGCAGTCCGAACCCGTGTCACCGCCGCCGATGACCACGACATGCTTGCCCTTGGCCGAGATGGTGCTGCTGGCAGGGGCGGCCTTGTTTTCCTCATCGCCGGCATTGCGCTTGTTCTGCTGGGTCAGAAAATCCATCGCGTAATGGATGCCGGCCAACTCACGACCCTCGACATCCAGATTGCGCGGCCATTCGGCGCCGCCAGCCAGCACCACGGCGTCATATTTGGCCAGAAGGTCATCGACGGTGGTGTCCTTGCCGACTTCGATGCCGGTCTGGAATGTCACGCCCTCGGCAGCCATCTGTTGCATGCGCCGGTCGATCAGGTGTTTTTCCATTTTGAAGTCAGGGATGCCGTAGCGCAGCAAACCGCCGATGCGGTCCTGTTTTTCGATCAGCGTCACGGCATGGCCGGCGCGGGCTAGCTGCTGGGAACAGGCCAGGCCCGCGGGCCCCGAGCCGATCACCGCGACGGTCTTGCCTGTTTTGTGTTCGGCGATCTGCGGCTGCAGCCAGCCTTCCTGCCAGGCGCGGTCGACGATCGCGCACTCGATGGTTTTGATCGTGACAGGGTTATCGTCGATGTTCAGCGTGCATGCGGCCTCGCACGGTGCGGGGCAGACGCGGCCGGTGAACTCCGGGAAGTTGTTGGTTGAGTGCAGGTTGATGGCGGCTTGCTGCCACTGCTCGCGGTAGACGAGGTTGTTCCAGTCGGGGATCTGGTTATTGACCGGGCATCCGTTGTGACAGAACGGAATACCGCAATCCATGCAGCGCGCGGCCTGGCCGTTGAGTTCCTCGGCCGGCAGCGGCTTGATGAATTCCTTATAGGATTTCAGGCGCTGTTCGGGCTTTTCGTAGCCGCGATCATGGCGGTCGATTTCCAGAAAGCCGGTGATCTTGCCCATCTTCGTCTCCAGAGGCCCCTCGGTTCAGGGGCGCCGGTTGGTCGTTTTCTATCTCTGGCGCTGAGGCTTCCGGTCCGTGCCGGCCGGACTGGCGCCGCCATGCACATCATCGGTTCGTTCAGCACCGCACTCATCGATAGCCGAGGCGTCTCTCGGCTATCGCACGGTGATGCGTCCAGGCCTACTCGGCCGCC
>Ga0164297_10005809_pt1 | contig 10466 bp, 11 predicted proteins | sample GEODES058metaG_FD_113539 | JGI IMG/M metagenome (GOLD analysis project Ga0164297, IMG submission 113539) | Dystrophic lake water microbial communities from Trout Bog Lake, Wisconsin, USA - GEODES058 metaG | ecosystem: Environmental > Aquatic > Freshwater > Lake | place: USA: Trout Bog Lake...
GGGATCACAGATCATTAGCCCCGCGTGAGCCGTAGGCGACACGTGGGGTACGAGCAGTTCAGTTCAATCCGACTCCAGCCTGGGAGCCGTAGCCCTTTGGGCGAAGGATGCGGGAGTCGCAGAAAATCAGAAAGCCCGGACGTCAAGCCACGCTAGCAACTATCAAAGGCGACGGCCTTGGCACATTCTCTCTTGGAGACGAGAATGCCCGGGCCGGGTAGGCCACCATATATTTTTCAATGGCGACTTAGCATGCTCGTCCCAGACGGGCGAGCGACCTCAGGACGGGGTCAAGCCCCGGGCTACCAGTCCCACAAAATCCCAATCCCCGCAGAGGCATCCCAACCTCAACGCACGGAGTCATGGCCGATTCCAGTAGAATCGGCCATGACTCCGTTCCTAGCTCTGGCAACGATGGCAGGAGGCACTCGCCCCATGGAATTAAATTGGATCTCAGTGGCTCCCGGTATTTGGAGAGCTCATGTCGGTAAATCCGACCTCCCAACCCTTTTGACCGCAGCCCATGCGGTCCCCCACGTTGACGGTCTTCCCAAGGCGGATGCTCCATTCGAGCTTTCAGCCGCTGCTGGAGAGGTCTCGAACGAATTTACGTCCGTTCGAATACCCCTGGGTGAGGATGAGAGGCTTTTCGGACTCGGAATGCAGATGCATGGCTCAGATCGACGAGGTGAAGTATTCCATCTGCGAGTCGACCATTATGCTCAAGGCAAAGACCGACTTCATGCTCCCGTGCCTCTGTATGTCAGTAGCAAGGGTTACGCGGTTTTCTTTGATACGTCTCGACCAATCTCCATCTACGCAGGAGTTGGAAACCGCCGGGATGCGCACAATCCGCAAGAACGAGACCGTAACACGGATTCACATTGGGATGCTCAACCTCCCGCTGATGCGGTTGAGGCAAGCGTCCAAGGTCCTGGACTCGATGTTTACCTCTTTGCCGGTCCAAGCCCCAAGCAAGCGGTAGAGCGATACAACCTGTACTGTGGTGGCGGAACCTTACCGCCGCGATGGGCACTTGGCTTTTGGCATCGAACTCCATCATTGGACACTGCAAAGGACGTGGAATCGGAGGTTGCCGAGTTCAAGAAGCGCGGATTCCCGATCGATGTGCTTGGTCTAGAACCTGGATGGCAGTCCAAGAGCTATCCATGCACCTTTGATTGGAGCAAAGAGCGATTCCCGGATCCTGCCGGGTTTGTGGGACGATTGAAATCCCAAAATGTCCACGTCAACTTGTGGTCCAATCCTTACGTCTCTGAGGATTCACCTATCCGAAAGGCGTTGGAGCCCAACTATGGCTCACACATGGTCTGGTTGGGACCAGCACCTGACCTCATGGTTCCCAGTGCGGCCAAGACGATTGGAGATTTCTTTACCAAGACTCACCTAGACATCGGAGTAAGTGGCTACAAGATCGATGAGATCGACGGGTTTGACAACTGGCTTTGGCCCGACCATGCCACGTTCCCGTCTGGACTGAGCGGCCTTCGCATGCGGCAGATTTACGGTCTGCTTTGGCAACGGGAGTTGGATGAGATCTATCGAAAGGCGAATCGTCGAACCTTCGGCTTGGTTCGAGGTTCCAATGGTGGGGCCAGTCGATTTCCGTTCGCCCTCTATAGCGACACATACGATCACCGGGAGTACATCACCGGCATGGTCAACACAGGTCTTGCGGGAGTCCTATGGTGTGCGGAAGCTCGAGACGCAGCCAACGGAGAGGAGTGGGTTCGCCGAATGCAAACGGCAGCAGTCTCACATATCGCTCAGCTCAACGCTTGGGCATCGGGTACCAAACCTTGGAGTTTCCCTGGCTATGAAGAAGTTGTCAAGTCAGCGATGCTTTTCCGAACCCGATTGGTTCCTTATCTTTACACTGCTTACGCCCATTATCACTACTCAGGCACGCCCGTGATCTCACCCATGGCATTGGTGGATGGTGGCTCAGAAACCGACCAATACCTTTTGGGGAATGATCTGCTTGTTGCGCCGATGCTCACCGGGCAGAAGTCTCGTAAAGTTCGACTACCCAAGGGAATCTGGTTCGATTTCGATTCGGGTGAGCGGATTGAAGGCAATCAAACAATCGAGATCAAGCCTGCCTTAGACAAGATTCCGGTTTACGTTCGCGAGGGAGCCGTCGTGCCGGTCTTGGGCGGTGACGTAACCAATTCGACCCTCACCAAGGATTCTGAATTGCAGATTCGGCATTACGGCACCGGTCCAGCTAGCTCGTTGTTGTATGAGGATGACGGCGAGACCTTCGGATACGAAAAGGGCCAGTCCGCATGGCGCAAGTTGTCTTGGATGGACGGCAAGGGAACCATCTCAACCGAGAAGGGAGCTTATCCGACCGCCTTCCAAAACGTCGTCTGGAAGCAGATCGGTTAGCGAATAATGGGAGCAAGACCAGGCGAGGTTGGAGCTTGGCTTCGAACTGGTCGGGTGATGCGGGTGCTGCTTGACAACAGCATTGAATTCAGAGTTGATGCTTAATATTCATGAGTCGCATCATGATGCTAAAATGTTTTCATGCGCACAACGATTAACCTTGAACCAGAGGCATATGAATTAATTAGAGCCTTGGCGGCCAAATCACACCGGTCACTTGGTGAAGTCGTGAGCGAGGCGATATTAAGCCGATACCGAGCATCGACACCTTCTGAGTCCTCTTTCTATGTTGATGAATTGGGCCTTCCAGTTTTCAGGTCAGGAAAGCCTGTAACCAGCGAAGATGTAGCCGAGGCTATTGAGGAAGATTGACCTACCTGCTAGACGCCAATGCATTGATTGCATTATGTGATGCAGATCACATCTTTCATTTGAGTGTGCGTAGGTGGCTTGAACTCCACCCAAAATTTGCAATATGCCCGATAACCGAGGGAGCTCTAGTTCGCTTTCTCTGTTGCAGTCGCCCAAGAGAAAGAGACTTGCCTTTAAAGGTTCTAACCTCACTGCATGCATTCGCTAATTGCGAGTTCTGGTTTGACGATTTAAGTTACCGATCCTGCGATCTTAGCCAAGTAGCGGGCCACAAGCAAGTCACTGATGCTTACTTGGCAAATTTGGCGCGATCAAAGGCAAGTAAGCTGGCAACATTCGATCAACTCATCGGTTTCCAACACCCTGAAGATTGCGAACTCATCCCGATCATCCCAACATAGAGCCAGCACTACAGATCGTGTGGATATGGCAAGTATTCGTTCTGGACTCCCTTTCCTCGCGGATGAATCGTAATGGCTGAACAGACCCAGCCCTTTCCTCTTGGAGCAAATTCGTAAGCAATTCCGTTGCTGGAGTCATCGTAAAGACGACGCTTCCCGGTGTTCTCAATGAGGCTTTGAGGGTTGATGAACCGATTGAATCGCTCCAAACCGACCCCAACATGGAGTCCATTCTCGGTATGAAATGCTGGAGAGGTGAGGCGAATCTGGCGGACAAAATTTTGCGGCAAGCTAGCCGAATCTTCGGGCCCGCGAACAGTGTAAACATCCAACTCATGCCCGTTGTTACCGGGCCAAATGGTCCAGATATGACCCATCGCGGCTTCGCCCTCCATGCCTGAAACTTCTTTGGGTTGACCCAAGGTCTTCATTACATGGGTGAGTTCGTGACCAAGCTGCACTTTGCCAACTGATTTGCCCGGCTCAATCAGCCAATCATGGTCAATCGACTTGAGTCCACCAATCCCGTGGAAGAAAAGGGCCGATCCAGAGACAATCGTCATCGCAAGCATATGGACAATGACGGGTTGAAAGGGGCTGGGTTACAGACCAATTTGAAAAATTGACCAAGTTTTTATCCACTTGGTTCGTGCATTATCTGCTCAATGAAAGCGCTTCAGTTGGTAGAGTACGGTCGCTTTGAACTGGTCGACCTTCCCATTCCAGAAATCGGACCAGATGAGGTCCTCATCAAGGTTCGAGCTTGTGGGATTTGTGGAAGCGACGTCCATGGAATGGATGGAAGTACGGGCCGACGCATACCACCCATCGTGATGGGGCATGAGGCTTCTGGGGACATTGTCGATATCGGTGCTGATGTTACCAACTGGGCCATTGGAGATCGCGTGACATTTGAATCGGTGATTTTCTGTGGCAAGTGTGAGTTCTGCCTAGAAGGGCATCCCAATCTCTGTGATCATCGCCAAGTTTTGGGGGTCTCTTGTGCAGAATTTAAGCGGCAAGGTGCCTTTGCGGAGTTTCTAACTGTTCCGGCTCGCGTTCTTTACCGCCTTCCTGAGGGGCTTACTTATGAGCAGGCCGCCATGGTCGAACCGGTCACGGTTGCCCTCCATGCGGTGAATCGGGCGAAGATCAAACCTGGTGCAAGAGTTGCCGTGATCGGAGCAGGCATGATCGGACTGTTTGTAGTCCAAGTGCTGAAAGCCAAAGGGGCAGGCGAAGTCATCGCCGTCGATATCAACCCCGAAAAGCTCGCAATGGCAGCCGCCCACGGTGCCGATCAAACGTTGACTTCCACGCTTGGAATGGAGCTTGATTGCGCTATCGAAGCGGTTGGAATCACTCCAACTGTTGACATGGCGGTTCGAAGCGTTCGAAAAGCAGGAACAGTTGTCCTCATCGGTAATCTGTCATCGCATGTCGAATTTCCGCTCCAAGAAGTTGTCATTCGCCAACTGTCGGTCTACGGCACTTACGGATCAGAGGCTGACTATCCCGAGTGTCTGGAGTTGATTGCTTCTGGCAAGGTTCGAGTGGACAAGATGATCTCTGCAGAGATTACGCTCGATGAAACCGCATCGTACTTTGACCGGCTTTACAATCAAGAGCCAGGGTTGATGAAGGTTGTGGTTCATCCATGAACATGTTTGACCTAACCGGCCGAACGGCTTTGGTAACCGGTTGTAGCCGGGGGCTGGGACAAGTCTTTGCTCGTGCTTTGGCGGATGCCGGAGCAGATTTGATCATTACCAGTCGAAAGGGTTCAGATCTGGAAGACTTTGCCAAAGAAATCCGGGCTCTCGGACGAAAATGTACTTCTCTCGACTGTGATGTTCGCGATTACGACTCCATCCAACAGATGGTCAACCGAGCCTATGACGCGGTTCCAAAAATCGATATTCTAGTGAACAATGCGGGCTGCAATGTCCGCAAACCAGCTTTGGAAGTGACTTGGGATGATTGGAACCTCATTCTCGACACAAACCTGAGAGGCACGTTCTTTGTCGCTCAAGCGGTTGCTCGTCGGATGGTTGAAGTGGGTTACGGGCGCATCATCAATGTCGGATCGCTGACGAGTGTTTCAGGATCGGCCGGCCTTGGACCCTATGGAGCCAGTCGTGGAGGTGTCAAGCAACTCACGATGAGCCTCGCTGACGACTGGGGCAAGTATGGAATAACCGTGAATTGTCTGGCTCCGGGTTGGTTCAAAACCGCTCAGAACGCCGTGATGTATGGCGACGAGGAATGGGTTTCGTATCTTAGCGACCGCATTCCGCTCAAGCGCCCCGGCAAGCCTGACGATCTTCGCGGATTGGTGGTATTCCTGGCCTCCGATGCCAGCGAGTACATCACCGGGCAGACGATTCTTGTTGATGGCGGCATGTCTACTGGTGCAACTCGAGCTTTGCCGAAGAAGAACTAACTACTTCGGATACAGCGGAATCTTGCCGAGCGAGTGCCACTTCTGATGCCAAGCAACCAGTCTGATTTTGCCGATATGTTCCCTCGGAATATTCACGTCAAATGTCGCTAGATTTGACCCAGCACTCGGAATCATACTGCCAGCTGAGACATGGTTATTGGGGTCGGAAGTATCTTGGATCTGCGCTTCCCAAACCATTCCCAGCGCCTTCTTTGGCATTTCGATCGTGACAATTGTCTGCCGGAATTTCTCCTGTTTATTGACCCCGGATGGCATAAATCGGGACTGTTGAATTTCAGGACCGACCGCTGTTTTGATGTGCAAAGATTTGTCATCCAAAGCGCCTTCGGCGACGGTTATGATCGGTTCCTCTGGAGTAGACCATTCGATCACAGCTTCTTTCTGTGATTTCACAACGATCATTGGCAACATGAACAGGGTGTTTCCATCGACTGATTGTCCCGTTGAGCCGGACACCGCTTGATGATCTACTCGGAACCTCACCTCACTGACCTGGTCAGGTGACGAAAGCTTCTGAGGCGTACGGGCCTGAATGAACACGGTAAGCATCCTCTTATCGCCAAATGAAATTGCAGGCGTCGAGTTGTAACCTCCCATATCGGTGCCAGACAGAGTTTGTTTCTTTCCGCCTACGGTCCAAACTTCATCCACTTTGTTAACAAGCCCCTTGATGTGGAGAACTTTGAACTGAGCTTTCGACCAATCAACTCGCCCGCCAGCAGCGGCTTGGTGCTGCATTGGATTACCACCATGGTCTGACTGAAGATACAGGCCCGAGGCACTCGCGGTGACACCAATCAGTGATAGGATTGAGGTGAATATGGCCACGCGTGAAGTGCTGGCTGACGGGGAAGTAGATAGGATGCGTTTCATTCGAGTATTCAATCTCCGATTTCCTACTATGGAAATGCCGGTAAACAGGGGTGGTGTTATGGGGTTAGCAAAGGTTAGGAGCACCGATGCGTATTGCGATGGGCGAATTCCTGATCGAATGACCGCTTCGTCAGCGGCCTCTTCTGCGATCACCAAGGCTCGTGACCGAACCATCCAAACCATGGGATTGAACCACTGGATGACACACAAGAGGTTCATCAGTTGCAACCAAAGTCCATCTCGGGCTTGGATATGGGCCATTTCATGCGTTAGGGCGACTTGAACACGCTCAGAGCTCCATTCGTTGGCATCATGAGGGAACAAGATGACTGGCTTCAAAGCCCCAACTGCTATTGGGGTGGAAAGGTAGGAATCCGAGCTCAGGAAGACAGCTGTCCCAACATCCATCTTGAGAGCCTTACGCCGTAATCGATGAACTTGGAGATTTAAGATGCCCCAGCGAGTGATGAGAATGATGACTACGAACAGATAGATAGCGCTTCCCACTTCGACTGGGTCAGGCAAAGTTGTCCGTGAAGGTGGGACATATGTCTGTGGAATTTTCTGGACGGCTACCGTGCCGTTGGTGAAGCTGTGAACAGCTGTTTTCCAACTTTGTTCAAACTTGATGGAATTGACTTGAATAGGGATTGTTACGCTGGATTGAGAGGATAGCCATGCCGTAAAAGGCAAAAGGACCATCGCAATCAGACCCGTGCGCATCACGATCATTCGTCCGGTTGCCGATCTGCTATTAAGACCAATTTCAATCGCCAAACATGTCAATCCGACCAAGGTCAAACGGACACTCCAAAACAGAATCCAACTGAAAATGATGATCATCTTCCTTCCTTCTCTGCCCGTTCGACAAGGCGTTTGATCTCAGCGATGTCACCTGGGGTCAGGCGGTCGCGCTCCTGATCGATCAAAGCGGACACAACGGCGGTAATCGACCCACCAAAGAAAGTGTTGAGGAGTCGTCCCACTTCACCTTTGGCGACATCATTTCGCGGTTGTGTGGGTTTGTAAAGAAACCTGCCACTCTCCTCATTGTGGAAGAGGAACCCTTTGGCCTCTAGTGTTCTTAAATGCACCCGAATGGCGGAATTCGATGGGGAACCGGGAAGGAGCCTTTCCAGGTCGCCTGAGCCAATGGATCCATGCTCATACACCAGGTCCATGATCTGGTGCTCCCGTTTGCTTAAATTACCACCTAGTTTCATATTGTGCGTTAGTATTCTAACGCACAATGACTAAAATTCCAAATGGGAAAGTTAGTTTTTTAACCTGAGTGCACGAGCATGGTGGATTATTTCGGATACAGCGGTATCTTGCCCAGTGAGTGCCACTTCTTTGACTGTCCCTGAAACTCGACCTTTCCGATATTCGCCATAGGGATGTCGACTGGCATCGAAAACCGTTTGGGAAACGACTTTGAGACCTCCAATGGGAAAGAGTAGAGCCACTGAGTGCCATCTTTGGTGAAGACCTTCAACCGACAGACTTTGCCGATGGAAGAAGTTGGAATGTCGAATTCAAGATCGGTGCGGTTGTTGGTGACTGTGGTCGTATGCCCGCTTGAATCTGTTTCAGAATGGACCATTTCAGAGCCTGACTTAGCCCTGATGTGCATAGGGTTTTTCTCTATCATCCCTGAGGCAAGAGTAAGGAACGGTTCTGTCGGCAAAGAGTAATCCAGAGCGGCCGTTTTGGCTCTGGTTGGGACATGAAAGTGACAAAGGCACAATGCCGTGGCGTTTCCTGAGGTCAGGGAAGCATTGCTAGGCTTTCCGTCAAGCCTGAACACAAGTGAACGAAGAACATTTGGATCCGTAACATTCGGGAAATTCTTGATTTCGAAAAGGATGGAAATCGTTCGATTATCGGTTGATGCAGATGGAGAAATGAAAACGCCATCAAGATCAAGGTGAGAAGCGAGTGTTTTGCCATGTACGTCCCACGCATTTCGGTCCTTTTCCTCAGTAAGTCCGATCTTTTGAACCGACAAAGTAATGTGGTTCCAATCATAGACTGGATCGGGTTTTGAGACCGAATGAAGTTCTCCAAATTGATAGGGTGAGGCCGCAGAGGCCATTGTGAGGCCACCAGGAATTACGAGACAAAGGGATGCGAATCGATTGAAAAACTGTGCCATGGTAATCGATCACCGTTTGGTGAAATTGTCCTAAATGTCAAAAGCAACTATCGAATGATCTGACGTCAAATGGAAGTGCAAAAGTTTGAGTCACGTTGGTTGTTCGTGCGAGAACGCAAACTGATAAACTGCCTCAAAGGTCTAATGCCTACTCCAACCAAATTTGACTCGTCTGCACTTAGAGCCCATGTCGCGGAGCGGATGGCTGAGCTATCTGTCCCATCTGTGGCGATCGGTATCTGGAAAGATGGCGCGATCCTCTTTGAAGAAGGATTTGGACTTGCAGATGTTGAGAATCAGATTCCGGCAACCCCTGATACCGCCTATTCCATCGCATCAATCACCAAACCAATGATCGCAACGTTGGTTGCCCAGGCCGCTGCCGACGGATTGATTGACCTCAACGCCCCGATTGAGGACTACTTGATGGGGGCAACATTGACGGCGTGGGCAGGGAAGTCAGCAGATGCAACCGTGAGCCGGGTGGCTCACCATACTGCGGGTTTGCCAACCCACTTCCATTTCTATTTCGATGGAGAGGATCCGATCCCTCCCTATTGGAGAGCCACCGTTGAGCGTTGGGGCAACCTGATTCGAAAACCAGGTTCTGGATACTGCTACTCAAACATTGGGTACGGTTTCTTGGGCTTTTTGCTGGAGCAGGTCTACACGAAACCGCTTGCTGATATTTGTCAGGAGCGGCTATTCGGACCCCTGAATATGCAAACCGCTTGGTTTGCTCAGGAGCCTGGGAATCGGAATTTGGCGGTGCGATACGACCGTGAAAACAAGCTGCTCCCACACTTTGTCACCGATCATCCGGCCGGATCAGAGGCGTTCTGCTCGGTACGCGATCTCCTCAAGTTCGGTGTTTTTCACCTTCACCCCGATCGATATCCTTCCTTTAAGGCGGATTCGATCTTTGCCATGCGCGATCCGTCCGAAACGGCTCAATTTGAAGTTCAGTACGGCCTCGGGTGGGGGCTGACCTCGACTCAAGACGGTCTTCCCGTATTTGGTCATACCGGGGGAATGGATGGGGTTACAACGCGACTACTCCTATTTCCCACCGAGGATTTGGTGGTCACGATTCTCAGCAATCGCGAGTCTTCGATCATGTTCGACGTAGGAACCACGATTTACGAAATGCTTGGGGTGCCGCTCCGGAGAAATACACCTGCGGAACAGGATAAATCGGTGCCAGCCCATGCGATTGGATACTGGACAGGGACCGTCCACACATCCTCGGAACCGCTGACTTTCAAAATTTCGGTGGCTGGCGATGGTGCTCTAGAATTGATCTGGGAAGGTGAGAAGGTTTCAAACGATATGTCGTTTTCGAACGGCAAACTCGTTGGGAAAGCGGATTGCAAGATCCTCAGCCCAGACACTGAGGGACTGACTCACAAGATCGGATTTGAATTAGCCTTCCAAGACGGCAGCGCGGTTGGTACCGCAACTGCTTGGAGCGAACACCCCGCCCGATGCGGCAACGCCATTCCGTTCGCCGCTACAGCGATTCGGGCCTAAGTTGCATCGGCAACATGACCGGAGGCGCGTTCCTCTTCTCTGCCAAGCTCGAAGAGTTGGTGGAGAAGGGGGCAGGGGATGAGGATCTGGATTCCAGAATGACAGATTTGGAAATCGATGAGGTCTCTTGGAATTGTCCTCACCCAGCCTTCATTAAAACTATGGCTGATGAATTCTCGGATTCGTCCTCACCCCTAAATCCCCTCTCCACCATTTTAGGCCGGAGCCAAAACATGGCATAGAGGGGACTTAGGATCCA
>Ga0164297_10005810_pt1 | contig 10464 bp, 9 predicted proteins | sample GEODES058metaG_FD_113539 | JGI IMG/M metagenome (GOLD analysis project Ga0164297, IMG submission 113539) | Dystrophic lake water microbial communities from Trout Bog Lake, Wisconsin, USA - GEODES058 metaG | ecosystem: Environmental > Aquatic > Freshwater > Lake | place: USA: Trout Bog Lake...
CTTGACACATGACCCTGATGAGCCGGGAGCGCCGCCGCCGCCACCGCGCCTCCCCCGCGGCGCACTGTTCCGCCTGCTGCCAACACCATCCAGTTGCGGCAGCACACAGCCCGCCCCCGGATGTGGCTTGCACGTCATGATTCCGCGCTGGGCACGTGAAGCGCTGACTGCCCCGCCATATGCACGGCTCAAATGCGCGCCACTGGAAGAAGACGAAGTCAAAGATGTGCCGCTGCCCCGTCGGGTGACGCTCTGCCCCTTGCAGCCGCCAGCCAAGGATAAGCAGCAACAGCCCGGTGCCTTCGCAGCGCGGTCCATGGGCATGGCCATCACAGGGGCTGTGTCGCCTGCGCATAGAGCGGTCATGGCTGCTGTGGGATGGGATGGCCGTCCACCGGGGATGCCGCCCATGTCTGCGCTGCAACGCATGTCGCGTCTGGGCAATGGCGAAACCGACGATGATGTCGACACGCCGATGGATGCAACAACTGCTGATGGAGCTGATCAGCCAGTAGATGCAAACGCTGCAGCCACCCGCCTTCTGGCCTCCTGGCTGGACGCTCAGCTTGCGTCTAGCCCGAACGGCGTGCCGCTGCAAGACGGCACCCTCATCGCATTCGACTTGCCTGGCGCGCCGGATCAATCGGCGGTGACATTCGTGCTGCGCTGCGACCCTCAAGAATGCCTTGTTCGTGTGCCTCAAGCAGGCGGCGGCGCCGCTTCCGCACTTGTCAACTTGCCTATAATGTTGGGACCGCCCATGCCTCGCCCTTTTGGCAAGGAGGGCGCAGAAGGCACGCCGTGGCCGCCTGCGGATAGCCATCTCTTGGACTCCAGATCCAGTGGGTCGCAGCCCCTGGCACGCAACTCTCGTGAGGCAGACGCCGCTGCAATGTCCGCCATCTCGTGGGCGCCGCACATTCCAGCATCTGCGTTGGCGCGGCTGCGTTGCGTGCTGAGTGCGCCGCATTGCGAAGCGCTGAAGAGTCTGGGCACCCCTGCGCCTGGAGGCGTGCTCATCCATGGCCCTCCTGGCATGGGACGCACCGCGTTGGCATTGGGCATCGCTACCGCGCTGTCAAGTGACCCGGAGTGCTGCTGCTACGCCGCGACGGTGTCTTGCGCTGAACTTGCGGGGGAGGACCCGGACACGCAGCACGCCGCCATCGAGGCGCTTCTATGCGCTGCTCGGGGACGTCGTCCAGCAGTGGTCGTGCTTGATGACCTTGATGCGCTCATGCCTGCGCCTGAGGCGACTGACACGCCGGGAGCGCCGCCGGGGATGGGTCAGAATGAAGGCGCACTGTCCTTGGCCGAGTTCCTAGCTGATGCGATGGATGCGCTCCAACCAGGTGGCACATCTGGTCCTGCTTCCATCGCGTTTGTGGCTACTTGCGCGTCGCCATCCGCGCTGGCGCCGCAGCTCCGTGCGTCTGGGCGCCTTGACTTTGTGCTCGAGATCCCACCGCTCAATGTCGCTGCTCGCGAGCAGCTGCTTCTCCAGACGGCATCTGTCGGCGGTCGCCTCGAGTCTAGTGGCCTTGCTACCGGCGCAGCGTTGCAGACGGCGACATCGACGGAGGGGTACGATACAGCTGACCTCGGACTGCTCGCTGAGCGCGCCGTGCTCGCCGCCGCTAGCCGCTTGCTGGCGCCGCCAGCGCAGATTGGAGGCCGACCCAGTCCACTGGACGCGCCTGATTTCGCAGCAGGGCACATGGGTCTTGTACCTGCTGCCCTCCGCGGTGCCGGCATGGCAACCACAGGCGCTAGCACGGGCACATCAACCTCCACACGCACCGGCTGGGACGCCATCGGCGGCTTGTCATCCGTGCGTTCTGCGCTCGATGATGCGCTCTGCTTGCCGATCAAGTATGCTGCCCTGTTCGCAGGCGCTCCTCTCCGTCTGCGCACAGGCGCGCTTCTCTACGGCCCGCCTGGGTGCGGCAAGTCCTTGGTCGCGCGCGCCGCGGCTGAGCAGGCTGGTCTGCGTCTCATCGGCATCAAGGGGCCAGAGCTGCTGAACAAGTACATTGGTCAGAGCGAGGCTGGCGTGCGATCCTTGTTCCGCAAGGCTGCCGCAGCCGCACCCTGCGTGCTGTTCTTCGACGAGTTTGACGCCATCGCGCCGCGGCGTGGGCACGACAACACCGGCGTGACTGACCGCGTGGTGAACCAACTCCTCACCGAGCTTGATGGCATCGAGGCGCTCAACGGAGTTGCGGTGCTCGCAGCAACCAGCCGCCCTGACTTGCTCGACCCGGCACTGCTTCGTCCCGGCCGTCTGGATCGCATGCTTCACTGCGGCCTCCCAGATGAAGGGGAGCGCCGCGCAATTCTCTACGCCCTCGCATCCGGAGTGGGCATATCCGCTACTCTCGAAGGTGAGGGAAATCCTGACATGACGGCCGCGTTGGATGCCGCAGCCGCAAGCACGCACGGCTGCAGTGGCGCTGATCTTGCAGCGCTGCTGTCGGAGGCGCAGCTCGCGGCGGCCAAGGACGCTCTGGCAGCAGCTGAAGCGCAAGGCGAGCATGTGTCCGCGCAGGCTGCTGTGGTGATGCCGCTCCATGTGCGCGCCGCTGCATCTGAAGCCCGGCCGTCAGTCAGCGCGGACGAGCTCGCGCGTCTGGAGGCCATCTACGCGGAGTTCTTGGCTGGACGCGCGGGCGGCCTGGGCGCTGCCGGGGGGCGCAGGGCAAGTGGCAAAGGTGGCAAGAGAGCGACACTGGCGTGATCCCCGGTGTTCCTGTCCATTGCAATTCCTTTTCCCTCCTCGGCGTGTCATGGGTCACGGGCTGCAGTACTTGCCCTTGAGCGTCGCGAACGTCTTCTTGAGACTGCTCGTGCAGGTGACCAGTGCATCGCGACCACTGCCGCCTGACGCGAGCTGCTGCACGACTGCCACTGCGCGGTCCGCGGCCTCGTTGCCATCAGACGTGTCTTCCTCGAATGCGGCCACCATCTGGCGGAGCTTGCTGTTCAGCGAATTGAGGCGAGCGGTGTCATTCTCCAGCACTGCCTTGAGGTCCTCCATCGCGTCCGCGACCTCTGACTCCGTCGCGCTCTGCTGGATGCTCTGCATCAATGAGCGACGCGTGCTGTCAGTGCTGTCCCGTGAACGCCGATACGCGCCTCGCACAAGCATCTACGCGCCTTTATCAGACGGGCGACCTGCGGGGCAGGGGCAGATGCGTTTAGTTTGAAATTCGTCAACGCGCCGCCAAGCTCATATTGACGTACTTGCTCTGCCAGCACCGGGCGGAGGTCCTCCAGTGTGGCAGGCACAGCTGGTCGCTTGGAGCCGCGTCGCTTAGATGGTGGCGCTACGGGCGTGTCTGCTGTAGTGCTGTCGAGGAGATGGAGCATGTCTTCCTCTAGCGCCAAGTCGAGTACGAGCGCACCAGCGCCTTTGGCGCCGCCCCGAGAAGCTCCCTTTTTGCCACCCATCGCGGAAGATAGACAAGTCTATGGGCCTCTCGAAGACTCTAGACTCTACAGTTTTACAAGATGACGATGGTTATTGTCATCACGCTGTGATGACGGTGAAGCTGTCAACCGTTTTGCGCATGTTTTTCTCGCCCTTGCGCCACAGCCGGCCGTTAGCACTGGCTTGGCAGATGTAGAGCCGGTTCTTGTAGGCGGTTGCAATCACCAGGAGGTGCGCCACCTTACTTGTCTTCAGTTCGTACTGATAATACATCAGCTTACCGGCACCAGACTTCTTCTCAATCGTCTCGCTGCTCAACACGTCCCCCTCCTGCAGTGGCTGGCCTATCAGCTCTGGAGCAAAGCCACTGATGAGCTGCTCCGACGTCACAAGGTCCTGCAACCGCACGTCAGCGTTGAAGCCGACGTCTCTGAAACGCAGCACAGGCGCGACCACAACTGCGACGTCGCCTTCGTCCTCCTTCTGGAACCGGAGGTCCACCTCGGCCCCTCCAAGGTCAGCGATGCTGGTCGGCACCTCGTCCCAGCCGGGCGCGACGCGGAAGCTGTAGGGCGGGATCTCAGACCAGCCGACTCCGTGGCCTCCGGACTTGCCCTCGGGGCGGGTGTACGTGAAGAAACCTTCCTCATCGGCAGTCTTGCTCAGCCCGGGTAGGCGCCCAGCGACGAGGCCCTGCACCGCGTCAGCCCTCTGTGCGAGCAGTGCCACAGGAGCAGCAGCTGCGAGCATCAACAGAGCGTCGCGGCGCGTCGTGGAGACGCCGCTGACAGCTGTGTGGTTGGTAGCGTGCGCCAGAACGCATGGCAGACGCCGTCTTGCGCGATGCCTCTCAGCAGAGCGCACAGCAGGCACAGCTGGGGAGGTGACAATAGCGGACATTCGACCTGCGAAGGGTGTGAATAGACGCATAAACTCCTGTCGTCATCCCAATCGTTGCTCACACGCTCATTGCATAGGCGCCAGCCACGGGAATAGCCTCCAGCACAGGTGGCTCCGTCTCTGCCCGCAGCTGCGTGCTGCGGTCATCGTCACTTCGTCTCAACGTGAACACAACACGCACATCCCCCTGCAAGTACAGTCGCCGTGTCGCAGCGGGGCTTCCATCGTCATCGCCATGCTTGCTACGAGCAGTGTCTTCTGCAGCAGTGATGCCCTCCACGGTCTGGCCAATCACGTCAGGGGAGCGGGGCGGCAGCTTGGAGGCACCGCCGCCGTCTCGATTCCGCTTACTGGCGCCAGTGTGCTGGTGTCCACCTCGCACCGCGGGGCTCATGAATCGCAGCTGGACAACGTAACGAGCAGTGCCACTACTCACTGCTCCACCGCCAGCGCCTTTCTGGACAGCCATGACACGCTGCCGAAGGTACGCGCGCACAGCAGGCGCGCCGCTGTGTGTAGGCAGCAGCGCGTGGAAGTCATACGGCACACGGAACGTGTGAAGTGGTGTACCTTCCGGGTTGCTCAGCACGAGAACCACTTCTCCGGCAAGGGGCATGCGAATGCGCTCACCCAGCGATGCGCCGCTCGCTATACTGCCTGTAGCTACGCCGGATCCGTCTAGCGCTATTGAAGCTGTGAATGGCGGCGCGCCAGCGTGCTCTACATCCGAGGTGCTCTGGTTTCCCAGGTGAATGGATGTGTCAGAGTCCCCCACACAATGTCAACCACACACAGTGCATGCACCTACACGCACCGTGACACAGCTCTCCGCAGTGAAGGCGAGACGCCGCTTCGCAGGGGAAGCTCCGCTACTGGTGGCTCCTGATGCTGTTGACGACGGGATGGCCCGCACAGCAAGAACGGCCACGAATCCTGGGTGACGCACGTGAGAGCCGCCGGCAGGCTTGAACAGCGTGCGCCCTGTGAGACATGAGTGGACATGCAACGAGAGTTCAGAAAGCGTCACGCACAAGGGATGGCCGTGATGTGACGAACCTGTCAGGAAACTGTGCTCTAGGGACCGCGTCAATGTCCGTGATCCAGATTCAGGAGATGCGCTACCAGCTGGTGGTCGCGCGACTACTCCACTGCCGCTTCTCGGCGATGCAGCGCCTGCTTTGCGCCAGTGTGGGGACAGCGGCGAAGGCGACGGCGGTGTGGCTGCTTGCTGCTCGAATGACGCGCTATTCCATGAACCTCGACGCACAGGCACTGCAACAGGTGAGGCTGCTGATGGCGTTGCTGTCAACACGTCGTCGGGCGCTAGATGCTGAGGCCAGCTAGCTGTTGCTGCAGCTAGTGTGTCCACTGCCAACGCGCGTTTCCTGTTATCAGGACTTGTCGCGCCGCCTGCATCTTCTGCGTCACGTAGCGCTGCTTTCTCACCAGTAGGTGGTACCGGCGCAGCGGCGGCGCCAAGGAGCGAGGCTGTGAGGCCGGAGCCACTACGTTTCATCGGCCTTGTTGGTGACCCCGCGTCTAGTAAGCTATCAGCGGGCTGGAAACCGAGGACGCGCACAGCTGCGTCTGGAGGCACACGCTTCGGGCTGCCTTGCGTCCCAGACTGTGGCGTTAGAGTTGCTAGAGCAGTGCCTTGTCCGAGAACAGCGAGGCGGTCCAGCGCCGTTTCTAGTGCAGGCAGCCGTGATGATGAATGTCTACGGCCGCTGTCGTCTGTGTCGGCGACAGGAGGCAGCGTGTCGTCAGGTGAAGCTGAACAATAAGCAGCCTCTTGTGACGCTGTGCCATTGTCGCTGGGACGGCCCATGACGCAGCCACGGCGGCCGAGACAGGGGCCGCGTCGATGCCGAACTCGGGCTTCACGAAGGGACCGAAATGTGCAGGCCGGTGCATTTCGAGTGGACGGCGCGCCCTCAATAGGAGGCATCTGATTCAAAGCTACGCTCACGCTGAAAGTATACAAGATAGAGTTCATTTGCTGCTACACACGGGTCTTCACGCGTTCTGCGTTCCCTGCGGCTCCACCAAGCGCGCAGTGCCCTCTAATTCGGTGTCCTTTACCCCATCACCCCCCTGCGGACCGCCAGAATTGGCCTCATGCCGCTTCATACACATGTACACCGCACAGCCAGCGCCTGCAAGGGCCAGGGTGCCCAGCACCGCCAGGACCGCAACCTTCGTCCGCAAAGAACGCGACGAGCTGCCGCCACCGCTTGCTGGGGGCAGTGGCGCGCCATTGCAGTTACGCGGCCCGACCGTTGGGCGAAGCAGCGTGAACTTGTCCATGGTGGCGGATGTCACGATGCTGAAGCTGTCTGAGAAGATGGCCCGATAGCTCAGGGCGGTCGCGTTCGCAATTACATAACCATAGCCGTGGGCGGTATTGCTTGTGAACGCAAACAGCGACTCCTCAGGGCCGCCAAGCGGATTCGTCAAGCCTGCACCACCGTGGCCAGCAACGACGTGCGTGACACCGCCTTGGGAGCCATCGGCGCAAGGTGGCTGAACAGTCGCGTTGGCCAGCGAATAAGAGCGCTGGTAGCTGTGATGGTGACCCACGAGTGTCAAATCGACGCCGTACTTGAGCCACAGAGGCTCGTAGGCGGCAATCATGGCGTTGCCGGCGGTGCCATCACCTGCGGGTCCGTCATTGTAAATCGAGTCAATGTAAAACGGTCTGTGGCCAGAGAACACGATCCACCGAGGCGCTGATGCCACTCCGTCGGGGCCGATGGTGGCAGCATCGCGTCTAGCAGCAGCAGCGGCAAGGTCAGCAGCCACGAATTGGTACTGCGGCGTGCCCGGCCAATAAGGATGCTCCGTCGAAACGCTGATGAAGTGCACCACGCCGTAGTCGTAGGAATACCACGGCGTGGCAGGGTTATTGCCCGCCGGAGCTGGCATGGGGAAGCGCATTGCGAACGGCACGCCGCACTCGCCACCGCTGTCTGCGTTGGTCACGTTAAACAGGCCGCTGTACGGGTTGTGCGGCCAGTTGTGCTCGTGATTGCCAGGCACCGTCATGTAGAAAGCGTTCGCTGCGTAAGGCTGAATCTGGTCAATGAACTCGTCCCACAGGGCGAGGTAGCCCATAGCGTACGAAATGTCACCGTTGTGGAGCACCAGTGAGACGTTCCAAGTGCTGACCTCATACGCAAGGCCTCGGCTCGTGTTCAGCGATGGCCACATGTTGAAATAAGATGTGTTCACGTACTGCTCGCCACCAGTCACTGGGCTGGGAGAGTTGTAGTTGACGATTGCCGCGCCATCGGGCATCGCTTGACCCATGTCTGCGGTCATGGCGAACACAGTAGGTGCGCCCACGCGAGGCGGCAGGAGGAACGAGAAGGTGGCGGACCAACCGGTCGTGGCTGATCCCACCTGGTAAAACACGCGGCCATTGGGCACCGATGCAGCCAGTCCGCTGAGCACAGCCGAGTGCAACTGCCCCGGGTCGAAATATCCGCGACCAGCAGCGATTGATCTCAACGGCACACCACTGCGCATGACATCGAGTGCATCAGGGCACATCATGGCTCGCGTATAAGTCGTTGTTGTCGCCTGCTGCGTGCCGAGCCACTTTCCATTGGTGGCTCCCCATCGCACGACAGGCACTGCACCAGTGGCTGTCGTGTTCCAGGATGACCACGACACGCGCACTTGGCCAGGGACCTCCGTCAGGGCGATGTGAACTCCTGTCGGCTCATTCGGGTTTGCGAAGGTGATTGTGGGTGATTGCGCGACCACATCCCAGCCCGAGAGTCTTCCGTTCCACGTGTTGCTAGAGAAGAGCACGAATTTGCCCGGCTGGCGCTGATTCACAAGGCGGAAGCTGCTCAACATTGAAAGGGTACACAGTGAGGTCAGACTATTAGCAGCCCAGGGGCGGGGCGGGGCGGGGCGCGAGCAACAACGAGTTGCAAACGCACCCGACTTTGCCAGTGAGGCCGCTGCCCGCGACGGTGAGGTTGGCAAACTTCACGGGCGCACTCGTGCAGTCCGTGGCGTTGCACGCGTTCGCAGGCACGTAGTACGCGATAACGTCCGCGCTACTCAGGGGCAGCGCACTCGCTGTCGCCGTCCACGTGACTGTGACCCAAGAGCCGCTGTAGGGAAGAACAGTTGTGTTCAGCGCAAGCGACACGCCGGTGGCAGTCGACACTGCCCACGCCCTAGGAGTGGGTAGTTTGTGCACCGCAGGCGCATGTAGCAAGTCTCTGGAGTCGCTCGCATCGTCGGCGTGGACGACGGGCACAGAAAGCGCCAGAGCAAGCAAGGTGCAGAGTAGAGGCAGCATATTTCAGGTCAGCCGCGGAACTGCGAACGGAGACACGGCTTGAGGTGTGCGCCTATGCTCTTTGGCTATGCATCTCGCGAAGTGTGCTGCTAGAAGGTCCGCCAGCGTGTCACTGTGTTTCTGAGGGGCGCCCTAGAGAATTTCTCTGGGGCACCCTAGACCAACGCCCTAGGCATCCGGCACCGTCTCATTCTCCGCGAACGGCCGCACCTCGATGACAAACCCCTGGGCCTTCAATCGATCCACCAGGACATCGCCCAGCGCCACTGCTGGTGTCGTAACTCCACATGCGTCACTGCTGCTCGCACAAGGGCACTTCGCTCGCTCAAGGGCCAAACACAGTGCAGCCTCCGCTGCCATCATGGACGTTGCTTTGTAGCCTGGGTCAGCATTGCGCTTCGCGATGCGGACCAGGCTGCGCTTCTGGGAGCCCTCTACGGAGCCCAAAAACAAGGCTGCGAAGTGGCCGTTCTCACGCACGCTCTCGCTCGGTCCCTGCCCCGGTTTTGGCAGCACTGTATGCGCCAGCAACCACCGCGATGGCGGGAAAGCAAGCGACAGACCGACCAGGCCCATGAGGCCTGCTCCGATGTACGCGCCAACGGCATTCGGCGCCAGGGTGGACTCCGAGTACGAAAAGTCGCGGCCGTAGAAGTCCGGACGAAGTGCAGCGCTGCGATGGACCACCTTCTCGTTGACAGCCGCCATCAGAGAGGGCATCGTCCACCGCTTGCCACTGGCACTGTATGCTGGCCTGCCTTGCGGCCTGGCTTTGCTGCTTGGAGCGCCATCTGGATTCAGCGATTGGCTGTTCATCAGGACAGCCATGTCCCCCGGGTTCTTCATCATGTTCAGCATGCTGGCAACCGTGCCGCCACTAAAGCCACCTATGGTGTCGCCCACGAAGCCTTCCACTTTTATGCGCGCATCAGTCGGCAAATCACCGCTCTCACGCAGCTGCTTCACCGCCAAGTACGCGCCCAGGTCCCACGGAACGCTATCGTAGCCGACGGTGTGGCAGACCACGGAGCCTTGGGCCTTGGCGCTTGCGTTGTGCGTGTCGATGACTCTACGCATGAACGGCGCCTCCCCAGTTATGTCCAGGTAGTCAACCTTGTTGCGCACGGCGGACTCCACCACGGGCAGGCCATACAGCGCGTACGGCCCCGCCATGGCAAGCACCACGCGTCCGCTGCCGATGACAGCGTCCAGTGCGTTGCTGTCGCTCGGGTCGGCAGTCAGCACCGGCACAGACGCAGCCTGCGGGCCGAGAGAGGCGCGAACTGCCTCGAGCTTCGCCTGCGAGCGCCCAGCGAGCGCCCAGCGGAGTGGTTTGCTTGGCAGTTTCGCCAAGTGCTCAGCGACCAGCTTGCCTGTGAAGCCGCTGGCACCCCAGATGATGAGGTCATAAGGCCGCGAAGGTGCCGCCATGAGCGAGAGACAAGTGCTTGGGCGAGGGAAATTCCCTTGGACCCGAGATGCCACGTAGGCCCTGCCCATTTAGTCGTCTCCCTTCCCCGCAAAAGTCTAGTCGTTTAGTCGCGGCCGTCGCCGGCAATAGTAGCCACGTGGCAGGCAAAAGTCGCGCCTGCGGCGGGCTCTTGCGCTGTTTTCGCATCATTCTGGCCCGCGGCGCTCATTTTTGCGCCTCAAAAACCGCATCGTGGGCGGCTACTTGAACATCTACATGCGCAGAAGCGGCGGCGACGTCCACAACGCGCCCAGCGGCTGCCGAACAGCCGAAATCTGCCGAATGTTCGACTGAATCGATGATGTGGCAGCCCTGAGCGGCCTGGGCGCGCCGGCAAAAGTCGCC
>Ga0164297_10005813_pt1 | contig 10462 bp, 12 predicted proteins | sample GEODES058metaG_FD_113539 | JGI IMG/M metagenome (GOLD analysis project Ga0164297, IMG submission 113539) | Dystrophic lake water microbial communities from Trout Bog Lake, Wisconsin, USA - GEODES058 metaG | ecosystem: Environmental > Aquatic > Freshwater > Lake | place: USA: Trout Bog Lake...
GAAATTGGGAAAAAATGGACACCGTTGAATTTCATGGCTTGAAAGTGATGCGTAATTTTGTTAGACCCAATGATGTAGGGTGACCAAGCGGTCGAGGCGACAACTATCCTGAAACATACCGATAGCGAGCAGACTACTTACGAACCACCTGCTGACGAATCAATGCCCTTTGCAACTTGAATTGGTACTTTTTAAACTGTACTTCATCTAAAGAAGCATTTTGAAGCATTGCCTGCGCTTTCTGATAAGCTTTTTGTGCTCGAGATAAATCAATCTCAGAAGCAAACTCCAGAGTCTCCACCATCAAACGGACCGAATTACAATCTACTTCAAAAAATCCAGCAGATAAAAACCCCGACTCAAGCACTCCCCTCCTTCGATAAGAAAAAATTCCGATCTCCAAAATACCCATCATCGAAATATGATCCGGGAGAATCTGAATCTGACCCTCTGTAGAGGGCAAAATCACTTCCTCAACAACCTCATCTTCCAATAAATACCTCTGAGGCGAAAAAATGCTCAGCTTCAGTCCGTCCATGTATATAACCTCTAGGATTGCAACGATCCGGCCTTTTGAATGGCATCCTCAATCGTGCCCACTAAATAAAAAGCTTGCTCAGGTAAAGCATCATGGTTGCCTTCAACAATTTCTTGAAACCCTCGAATCGTGTCTTCAATTTTGACAAATTTCCCAGGAATACCCGTAAATTGCTCCGCCACAAAAAAAGGCTGAGATAAAAAACGCTGAATCTTTCGTGCTCGAGAAACCACAAGCTTATCCGTTTCCGAAAGCTCATCCATACCTAAAATCGCAATGATATCTTGAAGCTCTTTATAACGCTGTAAAATTTCTTGTACTTGACGCGCTACACGGTAATGCTCCTCTCCCACAATATGAGGATCCAAAACACGCGATGTCGAAGCCAAAGGATCTACTGCAGGATAAATGCCCAATTCTGCTATCTGCCTGGAAAGATTAGTCGTTGCATCCAAATGTGCAAATGTCGTTGCAGGTGCAGGATCGGTATAATCGTCTGCAGGCACATAAATCGCCTGAATGGACGTAATAGAACCCTTATTCGTTGAAGTAATTCTCTCCTGAAGCTCTCCCATCTCAGTAGCTAAATTAGGCTGATAACCCACTGCAGAAGGAATTCTGCCTAATAAAGCGGATACCTCAGATCCCGCTTGAGTAAACCGAAAAATATTATCAATAAACAAAAGAACATCTTGATTCTCTTCATCTCGAAAATACTCAGCTACACTCAGTGCGGACAAACCCACACGTGCACGCGCTCCCGGTGGCTCATTCATCTGACCATAAATCAAGGCAGTTTTATTTAGAACTCCAGACTCCTTCATTTCCATCCAAAGATCATTGCCTTCTCGGGTTCGCTCTCCCACTCCTGCAAAAACAGAATACCCACCGTGATGAGTCGCAATATTATTGATCAATTCCATGATTAAAACAGTCTTCCCTACACCCGCTCCTCCAAAAAGACCAATTTTGCCCCCACGAGCATAAGGAGCAAGCAAATCCACCACTTTAATGCCCGTAAAAAAAGGCTGAGTGCTCACCGACTGCTCCTCAAAAGAAGGTGCAGCACGATGAATCGGGTAATATTTTTTTGCGTCTACAGGACCTGCCTCATCCACCGGCTCTCCCACCACATTCAAAATACGCCCTAAAGTCACCTTGCCCACAGGCATTTGAATCTGCTGTCCCGTCGCTTGCACCGACTGACCTCGCATCAAACCCTCCGTGCTCTCCATCGCAACGCAACGCACCGTATTTTCACCTAAATGCTGAGCGACCTCCAAAACAACATTCCAAGGCTTATCATTCAAAGAAGCATTTGAAACCCGAAGCGCGTGGTAAATGAGAGGAAGCTTCCCCGGTAAAAACTCCACATCTACAATAGGACCGATCACCTGCTTAATACGACCATTGCTTTCTACTTTTTCTGCTAACATGCCTTCTCCTTACAAAATCTCATTTTTTCTGAGACTCACTTCCAGCAATAATCTCCAAAAGCTCCTTGGTAATACCCGCTTGCCTTTGTTTATTGTACTGCAAAGTTAATTCACGAATCATCTCTCCTGCATTACGAGTTGCACTTTCCATCGCAGACATCCGAGCTCCATGCTCACCTGCTTGAGATTCCAACAAAATACGAAAAAGCTGAATCGCAAAACTCTTAGAAACCAAAGCTTCCAACATAGTTAATGGATCTGGTTTTACTAAATACCGTTGACTGTGCGTAAACTCCTGATGGGATGAGCGCCGCTTAAAAATACGAGGAAGTGGCAAAAAAGTCTCCACTACCGGTTTTTGCGTCATCACATTCTTAAACTCGTTATAAATGATTTTAACTTGATCTACTTGGTGAGTTAAATAAAGATTGATTAAATAATCAGCAATCCGCTTAGCCTCAGAAAACGTAACTTTTGAGTTCATATGTACCAAGTCATCCCAAACTGAAACCTTGTCCTTAAAGTACACGTACCCTTTGTTTCCCAAAAAAGCCATTCTGGCTCTAGAATGATCCACATCTGTAAGCAACCGCTGAGCAAACCGAATCACAGAACTATTAAAACCACCACAAAGCCCCCGATCAGATGTCACCAGTAAAAAAAAAACTTTCTCCGTGGCTGGTAACGGCGTTAAACCAAGTAAAGATTTCACACGCAAAAAATCAGGCTTTTTTTGATCCAAGTCTAAATCTTCCCATTGCAGTACCAAAACCTGAATTAACTCATGAAGCTCTAAAGCATAAGGCTTTTGATGAGCAATGGCATCCTGCGCGCGCCTGAGCTTAGCAGCAGAAACCATCTTCATCGCTTGCGTGGTTTGCTGAGTATTTCTAATCGAAACAATGCGCTTTTTTAAATCTTTGATGCTTGGCATCTCATCTCGCTTCTAAAAATTACAAATCCTGAAAAAAAGAACCAAACTGCTTCAAAAGCTCCATCAAACGGGATTCCAATGCATCATCAATTTTACCCATCTGAACGATCTTCTGATAAATTTCAGGATGCTTTTTCAAAAAGTACTGACGAAGCTGCTCTTCGTACTCTTTCAAACGATTCATCGGATAATCATCTAAAAATCCACGGGTCGCTGCAAAAATGATTACCACCTGCTGCTCCACAGGCAACGGAGAATACTGCCCCTGTTTCAAAATCTCAGTCAACCTCTGACCCCGAGCTAATTGTTTTTGCGTGGTGGCATCCAAATCACTTCCAAATTGTGCAAATGCCGCTTTTTCACGATACTGCGCAAGTTCAAGCCTCAAGCTTCCAGCCACTTGCCTCATAGCTTTGATCTGAGCACTTCCTCCTACACGCGAAACAGAAAGCCCCACATTGACCGCAGGACGTACTCCTGCGTAAAAAAGATCCGTTTCCAAAAAAATCTGCCCATCGGTAATAGAAATCACATTCGTTGGAATATAAGCAGAAACATCCCCCGCCTGTGTTTCAATAATCGGAAGCGCTGTCAAAGATCCTCCGCCTCGGGCATCAGAAAGTTTTGCAGCTCGTTCTAATAAACGCGAATGCAAATAAAATACATCCCCAGGATAGGCTTCTCGTCCAGGAGGACGTCTCAATAACAAAGACAACTGACGGTAGGCCTGAGCCTGCTTCGTCAAATCATCGTAAACAATCAAAGCATGCTGCCCACGATCTAGAAACCACTCCCCCATCGTAACTCCAGCATAAGGGGCCAAAAACTGCATAGGAGCTTGCTCCATCGCCGTTGCTGCCACTACAATCGTGTGCTCTAACGCTCCATGAGCCCTCAGCCGATCTACCACCTGTGCAACCGTAGACTGCTTTTGGCCAATGGCAACATAGATACAAAAAACACCCCTGCCTTTTTGATTAATAATAGTATCTAAAGCCAACGCAGTTTTTCCTGTTTGACGATCTCCAATAATCAACTCACGCTGACCTCGACCAATAGGAATCATGGAATCCACTGCTTTTAAACCCGTCTGAAGCGGCTCTTTCACGGACTGCCTCTCCACAATCCCAGGAGCTTTAATCTCAATTTTCCGAGTTTCTTTCGTTTCCAAAGGCCCTTTTCCATCAATAGGTCGACCCAAGGCATTTAAAACACGACCTAATAACGCTTCTCCCACAGGAACCTGCACAATCTCGGAGGTGCGATTCACTGCCGCCCCTTCATAAACGCGAGTATCGTCTCCTAAGATAGCAACCCCAACAGTCTCCTCTTCTAAATTTAAAACAATGCCTTGAACCCCATTGCCAAACTCAACGAGTTCTCCAACCATCACCTTTTCTAGACCGTAAACTTGAGCGACCCCATCTCCTACACTCACCACCATCCCTGTCTCAGAAACATCTAATTTCTGATCCAGCGATAGCTTGGATCGAATGATTTGTGTGATTTCTTCCGGACGAATTTGCATACTTCCCTCAATTCAATGGCTTACGCCTCAAGCTCCCGCAAGCACTCGATTACGCAATTTGCTTAAATAAGAACGCAACGTTTGATCGTAGGTCACTGCGTTCACCGTAACCTTCATCCCAGCAAGTAAGGCAGGATCTACCACTACCTGAAATGCCATTTTATTTCCAAATTTTTGCTCTAAAGACTTTTTTAAGGCTTCAAAATCATCCTTTTCCATCACCCGAGCAACTTCCAACTGAGCACAAACAAACCCAGCTTTCTCTAATCGAATGCGATGAAAAGCTTTTCGAATATCCTCTAAACAATGAAATCGATTTTTTTTAGCTAAGACCTGCAAAAAACGCAAAAACAATGCAGATAATTGGAAATGCTTCCCAAAAACTTCAATGCACAAAAACTTCTCTCTCCTACTCGTCAATGGACTTAGAAAAACTTTCTTGGCATCACTCGAAACCGTAAGAAGCTTCCCAAAAAACTCCATTTCTTTTTCTAATTGCTCCTGAAAAGAGAGCCGTTCCTGACCCTCTCTATTTTCTTCTGAAGCCTCGTAAATAGCATGCGCATAGGAAAGTTCCAAACTCACAATGCAATCTCCTGAATTTGATCCAAAAAGCAGTCGGTAGTTCGATGAACTGTATTTTTTTCCTCAAAAATCACCCGAACTCGGTCCAAAACTTCTATCCCATAATCCTTACAAAGATCCGACTTCAAGAGAAAAAATAAACGATCCACAGAATTTTTAGCATCACTGATAACAAGACTTGAAAGACGTTGCGAATCTGCGGTCAGAGCCTGCTTTAAAGAAATCATCTCTTCTTTATTCTGATCACGCATCAAGCTCAACTCGCTTTCAACCCCCTTCAAACGAGACACCACCTCTTCATAGTGCTTTTGTGCTTCTCGAAGTTGCGATTGAACCGACTGAAGCTCGTCGCGAATGTACTCGTGTCTAGTTGAAACCCATGAACGGACAGGAACCCTTAATTTAAAAATCAAAAAAATTAAGAAAATGGAAAAATTGAAAGTAGAAACGAATAGACTATGCATCACGTGTTCCTTGAAATCCAACCATCAAGCACGTGCTGTGCTAAGACCGGAACATCCTTCTCTAAAACCTTCTGAAGCTGTTTTCGCTGACGATCCACAGATTCAACGGCATCCTGCATGAACTTTTTAGCCTCTTCTTCCGCCAATGCCATCACTCGTGCTTCTTCCTCACGTGCTTCCAATAAAGCAGCTTCGTAATCCTTTTTGGCATTTCTTTTCTCAGAAGATAAAATTCCGTAGTACTGGTCCCACTTTTCCTGTGTTTGAACCCTCAAAAGCTCAGCCGTCTCCCGATCCTTCACCATCCGGCTATGACGTATCTCAAACAATTTTAAAAAAGGCTGAAAGTACACACGCGATAAAAATACGGAAAAAAAGAAAATAATTCCAATCTCTATAAAAAACGTGTGGTCTAAACCTAGTTGTCTTAGAAGTGCATCCACGCTCCACTTGCTCCCATCATCTTAACTATCGGATCCAGGAACGTCGCTAACATATCTTTTACTCTGTAGCAAGAATAAAAAACTAAAAGGACTCCGGAGAGGAACTCATCCGACTGCTGCCTTCAAAAATCACACCCTCATCCACACTTAAACTGGGTGTCAAAATTTCACCACGAAAAATCGCAGGCTTATGAATCTCTACACGGTGCCGAGCATGGAGTGTGCCCTGGACCTCTCCACTAATGATGATCGCTCCCGCATCAATTTGAGCCTCCACTCGTGCTCCCTCACTGATGACGAGTACATCAGGAGTATAAATCTCCCCCCGAAATACGCCTCCGATTCTCACCGTGCCATAAAAACAAAGCTTCCCCTCAAACTCACAACCCTGATCAATGACAGCAGTCACTGCAGCATGGGTCACAGGTACCTCTAAAGGAAATAACTTACTCACGGGAAACACTCGTGTGCATACTTTCAACAATACGGTTCAAATCTTGCTCGCTTGAGTAATGAATCACAATTTTTCCAACCTTAGCATCTCCTTGAACTTGCACACGTGTTGACCAAAAGCGTGTCAACTCCTGAGCTAATTGGTGAAGCCGCTTTTTCAAAACACTTCCCTGCGTTTCTTTTTCTGAATCTTTCTTTTTTTGAAAAGAACCCACCAATAACTCAGCCTCTCGCACACTGAGTTTCCTCTTAAGAATAGTATTCCTCACTTCCATACGCTGGAAGGGATCCTCCACACTCAAAAGCACCTTCGCATGACCGAAAGAAAGCAGATCTTTTTTCAGATCCTCTAAAATCTCCTCAGGCAATCTCAACAATCTCAGATAATTAGCAACAGTCGTTCTCTCCTTGCCTACCCTCTGAGATACCTCTTCTTGAGTCAATCCAAAATCCTGCACCAACTGAAAATAAGCCAACGCCTCATCCACACAGTTCAAATCTTTTCTTTGAATATTCTCAATGAGTGCAAGCTCCAAAGCTTCCTTATCCGTAGACCGACGAATGACAATCGGCACCCGCTTCAACCCAGCAAGTTTTGCCGCCCTCAAACGACGCTCTCCCGCAATAAGCTCAAACCCCTCCTGCGGCCTCTTGCGCACCACTAAAGGCTGAATGATACCACTGCTTTGAATAGACTGCACCAGCTCCTCAAGCTCTACCTGCTGAATATCTCGACGCGGTTGGTACTGATTCGGATGGATATCTTCTAAAACCGCCATGCTAATGCCTAAATGACGATCACGATTTGCCACCCCCTCCTGAAACTCAGGAACTTCAGGCTTTTCTCTGAAAATAGGACTCGAACTAGGATCAGCTTGATTAGCTCCCAATAAGGAAGCCAAACCCTTGCCTAATGCAGATTTCTGAATCACATGCTCCTCCACCCGGCCATCCTTTTTCATGCTTCCAATTGCCTAGCGACGTAAGCAGCTGCAGCAACTTTTTTGGATTGCGGCTTTTGCACAATGACCTGATTCTTGGCCAGAACTTCCTTGGCTAAATTCACATAAGCCAAACAGCCCTTAGAATCGATATCGTACAACAAAATGGGCTTCCCAAAGCTGGAACACTCACTCAACCGCACGTTTCTGGGAACAACAGTTTCAAAAACCTGATCTCCGAAATGAGACCGCACTTCCTTGACCACTTCATTAGCAAGATTATTACGACCATCATACATCGTAAGCACAATGCCCTCCTTCTGAAGCTTAGGATTGATGCTTTGACGAATCAATGAAACCGTGTGCAATAACTGAGTGAGACCCTCTAAAGCAAAATACTCACATTGAAGCGGTACCAAAAAAGAATCTGCCGCAGTCAACGCATTCACAGTCAAAAGACCCAAAGAGGGAGGACAGTCAATCAAAATAAAGTCAAACTTATCGCGAATCTCCAACAACCCATTCTTCAACTTGCTTTCTCGCGCAAAAGCACCCACCAACTCAATCTCCGCTCCAGCAAGATCACTCGTTGCCGGAACCACAAACAAACAATCCATCTCCGTAGGATACACCACTTGAGAAAAAGGCAACTCCCCAATCAAAGCCTGATAAATGGTACCCTTTAAATCAGAGCGATATAAACCGAAAGCCGAACTTGCATTTCCTTGAGGGTCAAAATCAAGCACCAATGTGCGTTTCTCAGCAACGGCCAAAGAAGCCGCTAAATTTACAGTTGTCGTGGTCTTCCCGACCCCCCCTTTTTGATTCGCAACCGCAATCACCTTACCCATGCAACACTCCTTTAAACCGAGAAACTGAAGCACCACCGTCTCATACTAAGTTCCACAACCCATCTCAGCGCATTCAGGATAGCCATGAAAACAGCCACTAGCAAGAAGATTCTCGGCAAGCACATTAACGCTTCTTGGTTAAAAAAAAGCCCAAATTTACTCAACACCCACTTCCCCATGCCCTTGCTAGCCTTACTGAAAACACTTTTTTTGACCTCCAGAGCACCTCTGCTATGCCTACCATAAGATCCACACATAGGCCTCAGAAACAAAGCAATCAAAAAAGAGAACAAAAAGGAACAATACCTTGCTTCATGGAACATGAGTAACTTTTCCAATCGAAAGGGCCCCTTACTCTCTCAAACCTCCCATGCGATCAGTAGAATGAATCATCATCCTCCGTATTCGAATGTTCCACGTGGAACATTTTTAAGAAAAAAATCTCTAAATACATCATCCCTTTGACTTCAGTATCCTCGTTCGATCCAAGAACTCCCTGCACATCTCAGATTCGAATAGTCAGAAACTTTTTTTCTTTGCTCGCCTTGTTGTCTGAGGGAATCTCATGCCTGGCTCTCTCAAGCTCCAAACACGATGCGCAGGCTCAAGGATCAACTCCTATTCCAATACTCGAATGTTCCACGTGGAACATTTTCAAAAGAAGACGCACTTTTTCTCTGCTAGCCTCGTCTCCCGAACCCTCTCTCTGCGTCTCCCACCTTCTCAATCAGCAAGCAACAGGATGTGCAGACTCAAGGATCAACTCCTATTCCAATGCTCGAATGTTCCACGTGGAACATTTTCAAGAGAAGGTCTTTTACTCTCTCAATCCCTACCAACATGATCCTCAAAATGAATCATCACGCTCTCTACGCTCCTATTCCGATCTTCCAGCGGTCTTCGAATGTTCCACGTGGAACATTTTCAAAAGAAGACCGCACTTTTTCTCTACTAGCCTCGTCTCCCGAACCCTCTCTCTGCGTCTCTCACCTTCTCAATCAGCAAGCAACACGATGCGCAGACTCAAAGATCAACTCCTATTCCAATGCTCGAATGTTCCATGTGGAACATTTTCAAAAAAAGACCACACTTTTTCTCTGCTCAACTTCTCTCCCGAACCCTTACTCTTCGTTTCTCAGCTCCTCAAGCCCCACCCCTGCGATCAGTAGGATAGGTCATCACACTCTCTATTCAAATATTCCGATCTTCCAGCGATCTTCGAATGTTCCACGTGGAACATTTTTAAGAAAAACCCCCTAAGACATTATCCCTTTGACTTCAGTATCCTCGTTCGATCCAAGAACTCCCTATACATCTTAGATTCGAATAGACAGGAACTCTTTTTCTTTGCTCGCCTTGTTGTCAGGAATCTCACACCCTGGCTCTCTCAAGCCCCAAACGCGATGCGCAGACTCAAGGATCAACTCCTATTGCAATGCTCAAATGTTCCACGTGGAACATTTTTAAGAGAAGCCTTCTAAAAGAAGGTCTTTTACTCTCTCAATCCCTACCAACATGATCCTCAGAATGAATCATCAGGCTCTCTACGCTCCTATTCCGATCTTCCAGCGGTCTTCGAATGTTCCACGTGGAACATTTTCAAAGGATCAACACTTATTCCAATACTCAGATGTTTCACGTGGAACATTTTTAAGAAAAAACGCCCTAAGACATCATCCCTTTGACTTCAGTATCCTCGTTCGATCCAAGAACTCCCTGCACATCTTAGATTCGAATAGACAGGAACTCTTTTTCTTTGCTCGCCTTGTTGTCAGGAATCTCATGCCTGGCTCTCAAGCTCCAAACACGATGCGCAGACTCAAGGATCAACTCCTATTGTAATGCTCAAATGTTCCACGTGGAACATTTTCAAGAGAAGCCCTCCAAAAGAAGGTCTTTTACTCTCTCAAGCCCTACCAACATGATCCTCAGAATGAATCAGCACGCTCTCCATTCAAATATTCCCATCTTCCAGCGATCTTCAAATGTTCCACGTGGAACATTTTTAAGAAAAACCCCCTAAGACATCATCCCTTTGACTTCAGTATCCTCGTTCGATCCAAGAACTCCCTGCACATCTTAGATTCGAATAGGCAGAAACTTTTTTTCTTTGCTCGCCTTGTTGTCTGAGGGAATCTCATGCTGGCTCTCTCAAGCCCCAAACGCGATGCGCAGACTCAAGGATCAACTCCTATTCCAATGCTCGAATCTTCCACGTGGAACATTTTCAAGAGAAGCCCTCCAAAAGAAGGTCTTTTACTCTCTCAAGCCCTACCAACATGATCCTCA
>Ga0164297_10005815_pt1 | contig 10460 bp, 6 predicted proteins | sample GEODES058metaG_FD_113539 | JGI IMG/M metagenome (GOLD analysis project Ga0164297, IMG submission 113539) | Dystrophic lake water microbial communities from Trout Bog Lake, Wisconsin, USA - GEODES058 metaG | ecosystem: Environmental > Aquatic > Freshwater > Lake | place: USA: Trout Bog Lake...
AAGAAATGCCACTGTCGCAGGCGCCGGGGGCGTTGCTGCAGTGGGTGGTGTTCACCTACCTGGAAGTGGCTATGCTGGGTCTCTTCTTGACGCTGACCTGTGTGCTGGTCACCTCGTTCTTGGGGTACCACCTCTGGTTAGTGGCACAGAACGTGACCACCAACGAGGCGTGGAAACGCAAAGATATAACGCGCTACTTGCTAGACACCGCGCAATACGACATGCAACAGCAACACGGGGTGACGCCAGCACCTGATGCGGCGCCAAGCACAACTGTTGTGCAGCAGCGCAAGCAATCCCGGTGGCGGCGATTTGTGACTTGCAGATGTTTGAGACGGCGGAAATCAGAGCCTGCTGGTGAGCCACAGTATGCGCTGCCGCCCCCGCTGCCTGCTGATGTGCTGGCAGCCATCGCGCAGAAGAGCAAGAACATTTATGACCGAGGGGTGCTGGGCAACTTCATCGAGGTGCTCTTCCCACGTTCTCAGAGACGCTCGGCGCGCAGGAAGGCACATGCGGACTGATTGATCGTGTGACAGTTCTATTCACACAAAGGAATGTCTTCCGTGGAGGCTCAAAACTGGACGCTTGCTCAGATGATCTCGTTGTAATGCAGCTCCTGCCGCTTCTTCAGCTGTACCAGCAGTTGCCAGTCATCCTTGGCAAGCTCGTCCTTGAAGTGCTCCTTCAGCAGGTCGATGCTGCGCCGGGTGATCCGGGACACAATCTCGTCGCGGTGGTCGAAGTGCCGGCCGTACATGCGCGTCGCCTCCAGCGCAATCTGGGGCTGGATCTTCATGGCCACGCTCTGACCCTTCACTGCTTTCTCCACTGCCTTGTGGTTGTGCTCCATTGACGCGATGCGGCCCAGGTCGATGTAGCCCTGTCCGGGCACGCACACAACGGTGCCGATGCGCGCGATGCCGGACACAACCTCGCAGCCCAGTACGATGGGGTCCTTCTTGTTGAATACGCAGGTGGGCAGGATGCGCAGGACGCAGGGGAAGGAGCACGTGTCCGCGGCTGCCTTCTTGGCCTCCTCCTTGATGGTGTCCATGTATGCTGTGAACTGGTCAAACAGGTGGTAGATGATGTCTGCTGTGAAAATCTTGATGCCCATCTCTGCCGCAAGCTCTGAAGCTGCGGGCTCAACTTTGACGTCAAACGCGAGGATGGTGGCGTACTCCTTCCTCTTGCGTTCGAGCATGACGCTGGCGCCCATGACATCGCGCTTGTGCACAGGGCCGATGTTGATGCCCGCCACAGGGATGTTGACTCGAGGGTCGCGCAGGAATGCAAGCAACGCCTCGAGGCTGCCCAGCGTGCTGGCCTGAACATACACGCCCACGCCTGTTTTGTCCACATCGCCCAGCACGCCCTTCATGTCCTGCACCACCTCGTCCTTCAAGTCCTCCAGCTCATCCTCAGGGTGCAGCACCAGCAACTGGGTGCCCGCCACTGCAGTCTCCAGTCCCTGTGCCACAATCTTGACGCCCTGCGCGCCGCGCACCTCCTTGTGATGCAAGAACGCACTCTTCACGCGCATCTCACGCATCGGGTGCGGCGTCAACAGCGCGCGGATGTGAGCCACCAGGGGGCCGTGAAGGCCGGCAACAACGATGGTATCGCCCTCTCTCAAGATGCCGTTGAGCAGCACCACATCCACGGTGGTGCCCAGCCCTTCCAGCGCCTTCACCTCCAGCACGGTGCACTGCACGTCATCGACGTACGCGAGGCGGTCAGCCATGCGGCTCTGCGTCAAGTTGGCCAGCATGAACAACAAGTCAGGGATGCCCTCGCCCGTGATGGCGCTCGTAGGCACCACGTTCACGTACGTCCGAACATCCGGGTTGTCCCAATACAGGGCTGTGTTCAACCCCTGCTCTGCCAAAGCCAGCTTCGCAGCTTGCCATCGGGTATAGAACTCACTGCGCGCGTGCTCTGGCTGCTGCTCCAACGACTCCCTGAACGGCGCATCTTTCACCGCCTTCCAGTCGTACATGCGGTCGCACTTGTTGAGCGCAACCAAGAAGGGCGTCTTGCGCATGCGCAGCAAATTGAGCGACTCGATCGTCTGCTGCTCCAAGCCGTGCATGATATCCACCACCAGGATGGCAATGTCGCACAGCCCGCTGCCACGACTACGCAGGTTGGTGAACGACTCGTGGCCGGGGGTGTCGATGACCAGCAATCCAGGCAGGCGCATGGAGAAGCCAGCTGGGACTTGGACGCGAGATGTGCGCTCCGCCAGGGATTCAGCCGGCATGAATGTTGCGCCAATCTGCTGCGTGATGCCGCCCGCCTCACCATCCTGCACATTCGTCCGCCGGATGTTATCCAGGATCTTGGTCTTGCCAGTATCGACGTGGCCCAGGATGCAGACCACAGGGGATCGCAGGTGGTCGGTGCTCTTGGCAGCCACCGCGGTTGCTGTGCGCGCCCTCCGCCGCGCGCGACTGGCCTCCTTGCGCAGACGCAGCTGCATGGTGGCCTCATCTTCCACCTCCTCCTCTTCATCCGAATCCGAATTCTCATCAGAGTCAGAGCTATTTGATGAATCGCTGTCGCTCTCACTGCTGTCACTGCTGCTGTCGCTGTCACTGCCGCTGCTGCTGCTGCTGCTATCACTGCTGTCATCGCTACTGCTGTCGTCGCTATCACTGGACGACGACTCGGACGTGTCATCCTCCTCAACCGCGGCTGCTTTGGCAGAAGGTGCAGGTTTGCCAGCGAGTGCAGGCTGCGCTTTGACCAGCAACTTGGGCGCGCCGAGAGATGCTTTCGGTGCTGCAGCCTTGGGCGCGGCAGCGGGCGGAGATGGTAGCACTGCTTTAGGAGCAGCTTTGGCGGTCTTCGCTGCTTGCGGCGCCGCTGGTGTATTTGCAGGCTGTTTCGGCTTCGCCTCCACCTCCTCCTCTTCGTCACTGCCTTTCTTGCGCGCAGGCAGCTTCACCTCAGCGGACTCCCAATCGGTGTCGTCCCAGCCACCTTCCTCCTCAGCCTCGGCCTCGGCCTCCTTCGCTGGCTCCACAGCAGCGACATCAGGCTCGTCTGCGACGGCGGCCTCAGCCTGCTCTTGCGGCGCGTCCACTACAGCAGGCTCCTCCTCCTCTGGACCAGTCGAGGGCTCTTCTCCACCTTTGTCAGCCTTGTCAGCCGCAGGCGCCTTCTTTTTCTTGCCGTACACCACCTTCGCAGGCTTAGCAGACTCCACAGCTGCTGCGGCGGCGGCGGCCTCAGCGTCTGCAGCATCGCCACCTTCAGCGGAGTCACCCTTGGAGGCGAGCAACTGCGCGCGGAACATCTCGAGACGGCGCTTCTCTTCCTTCTGCTTCTCCGTCAACAACTTGCCCTGCTTGCGCAGCTCCTCCTTCTTCTGCTTCTCGCGCTCCTTTTTCAAGCGCTTGCGTTCGGCCTCCGCCGCCTCCGCCGCCGCCAGCTTAGCCTCCTCCTCCTCAGCCGCCTTGCGCGCCGCTTCCTCAGCAGCGCTAGCGGCCGCCTCCTCCGCCTGGCGCTTCGCAAGCGCCTCCTGCATGCGACGCACGACTGTATTTGGCGCCTTGCCATCCTTCTTGTCCTTGCCTCCTGTAGGCGCGGGAGGTGCATCACCGCCCGGCGCTGCGTCACCCGCAGCCGCAGCTGCAGCAGCAGCAGCTTTCGCTTCTTTCTCCTTTTGACGCTTCTTCAGCTTCTTGCGCTGAGCGGCAGTCAACTCCTTCTCCGGGACAGAGTCCAAAGCTGCATCGTCCTCGCCGCCATCGCCGTCTTCATCAGCCGGTGGCGCTGCACCCGTTGGCGCTGCACCATCAGCAGCAGACACAGCAGGCGCTGAGACTGCCGCGTCGCCGGCATCTGAAGGAGGTGCAGTGGGGGCATCTGTCGGCACGGCCTCTGCCTCACCCTTGTCCCCCTTCTTGCCCTTCTTCTTGCCTTTCTTGCCCCCGGCATCAGCTTTGGGCTCGCTGGGCGCCTCGAGGGCAGCAAGGATGGCATCGATGTCATCATCGGCGACTGCAGCTGCCGAAACAATGGGCTTGCCTTTCTTCTGTTGCTTCTCTTTCTCTGCTTTCTCAGCAGCGGCTGCGCGATCCGCCTCGAACTTGGCGCGCGCAGCGGACTCCGCTGCCAGACGGGCTACCACCTTGGCTGCTTCTTCGTCAGGGGCTCCATCAGTGGCGGTTGCTGCTGACGCCTTCTTTCCCTTGGCGCCCTTCTTCGCGAAGCTGAAGACTTCCGCGTCACCCGCCTCGGGTGCCTCGCTCGCAGGCTCCGCTTCAGGCTGCTGCTCAGCGGCTTTTGTCTTCCCTTTGCCGCCTTTCTTTGCAAAGGAAAACACCTCCGCAGCCTCGCCCGAAGCATCGGCCGCATCAGGTGTCTCCGCTGCAGCCGCTGCGCCTGCGTCCTCTTCACCAGCCAGAGCGGCGAAGCTCGCGGTCTTCTTCTTGCCTTTCTTTGCAAATGAGAAAACAGCATCCGACTCACCATCTCCTCCAGCAGCTTCATCGCCACCCACCGCAGGCGGCGGCGTTGTAGGTGCCGGGGTGCCAGGCACAGCGCTGGAGGCCAGGACAACGAGGTGGTTCTCCGGCGCAACATGCGCAGGCCAGCCGAGCTCGCCCGTGCCACACAGCATGCCTTTGGACTCCACTCCGCGGATAGTTGCCGGCTCCAGCGTGACTCCAGTGCCTGGCAGCTTGCTGCCTACAGGCGCAAGGATGCACATGACGCCCATCGCTGCGTTGGCTGCCCCACACACGACAGTCAGAGGCGAATGTGCATCTCCCAGGTCAATGGTGCACAGCTTCAGCCGGTCTGCTTTCGGATGCGGAGCAATCTTCGCGATGCGCGCAACCAGCAATCCACGCGGCGCAGCAGCCTCTGACCCGTTGTCATCTGCACCATCTTCGCCTTCCTCCTCCTCAAGCATCGCGAACGCGCTCGCAGCTTTCTTGCCCTTCTTCTTGCCGCTGCTGCGCGGAGGCGGAGCCTCTTCCTCCTCGTCATCATCGTCCTGCGCATCGCCGTTGTCGTCGTCGTCTCCAAGAGCCGCAAATGCGCTGAATGCAGGCTTCGATTTGCCGCCTTTCTTCTGCGCCGGCTTCATCGACGGCGTGTCATCCTCATCCTATACGCAATCACAGATGTGCGTGTGGCCATCGAAGAGTGCGTCAGAGGAGCGATGAGAGTGGGTGAAGCATGTAGAGGTGAGAGCAAGCGACTCGTGTCCAAAGCGCACCTCCGACTCGCCGGTTGCTCCGCTGGCGCCCGGCCCCTTCTTGGGCGTGTCATCGTCGTCAGACCAGTCGTCTTTGCCCTTCTTTTTGGCTTTAGACTTGGCCTTGGGCTTGGCGGCATTGGTCGCCGACTTGTTCGGCTTCCCGTCCTCCTCCGCGTCGGAATCGTCACCGCGACCAGCGTCCTCCTGCGAAACACAAACAGCACCATGCGTGTCACCACCGAGACTGGTTGCAACACGCTGTCCGCCGCCGACAGCTGCCAAACAGAGCCCACATTCAAGGCTCTGCTGCTTTTCAGGCGCGCACCTCCTCACTGTCGTCGCCACGCTTCTTGCCCTTGCTTTTGGCTTTGCCCTTCTTGCCTTTGCCGCCGTCATCAGTCTGCAGAGCCAAGACAGGGCGTCGTCAGTCTCTCTTCATCAGCCATCGACGGCAGCGGACTCTGGGCAGTAAGACACACACCTCGACCGTGCCCTTGGTTGTATTGCTCACCTCGCTCTGCACACACAGGCGCAGGCGAAGCGGGTGAGTCTCAGATCGTGAGAGAAACTGCAGGCGCTGGCTGGCAGCACTCACCTTGTCGTCATCAGACGGCCAGTCGTCGTCCCCGCGCTTGCCCTTCTTGCCCTTGCCCTTGGGCGCCATGTCGTGTACGGTAGCAGCGCAGCAGCTGCCTCGCTGCTGCCTCTGCTCTTCTCTTCCGCCTCAAGGGCTCTGGTGTAATGGATTGGACGTCCAGTTTGTGGGGCGTGCAACGGACAGCAAAGCAGCTGCTCAGACGGGAGGCGGTGCACAAGAGTGGGTATTGCAACCGCAGATACACTTGCTCTGCGAAGGCGCTTGAGATGACTCATATCGGACAAGATGCTGTCATCAATCAGCGCCTCCCTTCGCTGGAGCGCAATCACCATCTTGCGCAGCCATGTAAAGCAAGAAGGAAGCCATGAGCACGTCGCTGACACATGAACTCCGCCGGATGGGTGTCCACATCCGCGAGGAATGGATGGCCGCTGCGCGTGACCACCTTCGCACCAACGTCGCCAACTTCGACGCGCTGCCACTAGATAAGCAGGTGAGTCGTGTGTCTGCACCGCTTATACGTCAGTCGAGTCCGCGTGGCTGCTCCGCAAACGAGCCTATGGGCACAGTGCTCACCCCTTCTTTGGCGTCCTACCCGCGTGCTAAACAGGTGGAGTTGGTATACGTGCACTTCCTGGACGCGGACATGAACCTCATGGGCGCGGGGTGCTTGCCAGACGTGGGAGTGCGTGCGATGCAAATACAAGAGGGAAGTGTCTGCATCCAGCCTTGACACCGCTTTGCTTTTCGCCGCCAGACGTCAGCTGACCGCCAGCTGGAGGGTCGTTACGTGGTGCAGCTGGACGAGGCTGTCAACGTCGGCGCCGCCGCGAAAGAGCGGTGCGCTGCGTCCCTGTCATGTGCTCTCACCCCCTTAACAAGGCCCACAGCTCACTGTGCGACGCTCGTGCACGAGCAGCTACTCCTCCAGCCGTCCGTCGGGCTCTATGTTCAAGCTTTGCCTCACAGACGGCGTCAAGCGCTGCGTGGGCATGGAATACCACCAAGTGGCGGGCCTGACTGGCGACCTGCCCGCCGGCACCAAGCTCGCACTTACGCATCCACACATCAGACGCGGCATGCTATTCCTGACGCCCGCATGCTGCGTCATTCTCGGCGGATGCGTGGCTCGCTTGGAGGCAGCACGGGTGGCAGCACGCGAGAAGTGGAATGAACCCCCGGGAAGCACTGTGTTGCAGGCGGCGCGCGCTCGCTCGACGAATGGGCAGCTGATGCCTCCCCCTGGTGGGCCTACTGCAGCGGGCGCGCAGATGGCGCAGCCCTCGAAACGAGACGGCGCATCTGCTGCGGCCTGGGCATTGGAGAGCACTGCTGCACGTGCGGCACCGCCAGCCGGCAATGGTCAGGCCGCGCCGCAAGCAGCGTTCATGTCAGAAGCGGATTTATTCGGCGATGACGACATTATGCATGATGCGCTCCTGATGGCGGAGCATGCTGTGGCTGACAACACAGCAGGCGGGCATCGTGCAGCAGATGCGGATGCGCCTCTCTTCCAGCCAGCACCTCCGACGACGACTACGACAGTCGCGGCTCAGCTAGTGGGGCTCGACGCTCTATTTCCGCCTGAGGGTGTGCAGCCAAACCATAACCTGCCACCGGTGGATCCACCGGTACCGCCCATGCACGTCGCGAAGCCTACCTTTGTGCGCGCCTCTTCGATGGCGGCCAGCACACTCAGAGACAGAGGTGAGATGGCGCTGGACAGCGGCGATGGAGGACAACCGCAGCAATTGCCTGGCACATCAACACATACCCATCATTCGCAGCTGTCCGCATCCATATCGACGCGCGACGCGGCGCATGCCAGTGCACAGAAGCGGCCGTCATTGGGGCATGCTGACGTGGTGGTGGAGCGGCCGTTCACGTACCTATCAGTGTTGCTGGCCCGGCAAGCACCTCTTGGCTCTGCGCCGCCCCCGTCTAGCGCTTCTGACGACGGCAGCACATCTGGCATCGTGCTGGGCATGATCCACACCGTGCTTTTCTTCAACCACGAGAACCTCGAGCATTTTGATTTGCATGTCGTGCTGGAGGATGGCAGCGCCGCAGTACATGCACGAATTGACAGTCAGCTTATCAGCAGGCGACTCGGCATCGCGCCTGCACGCAATCTGAAGGCTGCCATAGAACGCGATGACAGTATCAAGCGGCGCGTGGTTGCCTTCACCCACAACTTGCAGCGTGGCTTTGGTCCTATCCGCGTGCGCGTGCCGCCTGTGGCGGGGGACAGCCCCTCTGCGGCGTCCATTCCAGTCATCATCGCGCTTCCAGAAGATGAGGGGCAGCTAGATTGGGGAACCGCAAGCGCGCATGACGTCAAGCCGCACGTGCATCAAGCATTGCGCCGACTCCTCGCTCATTTGATACATAATGGATAACGCCAGGAGCAGAGTCTATAACACATGAGGTGCTGGATTATGCGGATGGAACCGCTGGTGCTTGTGGATCCTTTTTTTCCCTTTGCAACGCAGTGCGCTCAGCGGCTCTTGCAAGAAATCCTGGTGTTTTGAGACCTAGTGCCTCGAACATCAAGCCTGCAACCTCCATGGGCGTGTCCCCGCGCTGTCCAGCCCCACCTGCTGCCCCGTTGCCAGCTGCTTGGATCTCCTCCGTCAGCGCGCTGCCACCCTTGTGTCGAGCCCCGAACCCAAACGGAGCAGCTGCACGCCCATCGGCACTTGCTTGCGCAAAGCCATCAGACGCGGCGGCTGCTTGTCTCAGCAGCTGTGACACCTCCTCTGAGGCCGCAACGTCACTGGGCGTCTCTCCCTCCACCGTATCACACGCACACGGGTCTCCACCGGCGTCGAGGAGCAAGCGCACTACATCCATCTGCCCGTTGCGTGCGGCTAAGAACAGGGGGGTCCAGCCAGTGCCGGTGGCCGCTTCAATGTCTGCCCCATGGTCCAGTAGCAGCCGCGCACTGTCCAAGTAGCCTTCAGCCGCGCACCAGTGCAGCGGTGTGCGTTCTTTTTTGTCAGGCACGTCCACCTCTGCGCCGAGGTCAAGCAGGAGGCGCACAATTTCGGGGTGCGCAAGGGCTGCATGCAACGGTGTGCGCCCAAACCGTCCCCGCACGTCCAGCTCCGCGCCGTGCTCAAGCAGGAGACGGACACAAGCGATGTGACCCCCGCCAGCGGCTGCGTGGAGAGGCGTCTGGCCGTGGAAGTCGCGGACTGTGACGCTTGCGCCGTTTGACAAAAGCGCGTCCACCACACGGTTGTGACCGTGATCTGCGGCGTAGTGCAGCGCCACGTGACCTGTGCCACCCGGGTCGACTCGGTTCAGGTCTTCCCCGCTGCTGATTGCGGCCTCAACGCCTGCCAGCCAGCCAATTGTGGCTGCCCTGAACAGCTCGGACGCTTGCGACTCCCTTTTGCCAGCCATCTATCTCGCCACTTGCACACAAGCCGCAATGCAATGTGCCTTTGCGGGCGGGGGTTGATGCGGACAGCTGACGTGGCTCTGGCACTAAAAAGCCTCTCTCGGAGGCGCTCTTCGCGCTGCCAGATGTGCGCTGCTGCTTCTGCACTGTTCCCGCCTGCACCGCCGCCGAGTAAGTGCGTCCAAGATGGCTTGCTCAGTAAAGAAGAGGAGTTGAGATGCTTAGCGCTTGGCCTTGGACGCATGACCAACGTTCTGCCGCGTCAGGAGATAAGTGGCCCTCCAGTGCGCTGCTGCGTGCGTCTCGCATCGGGTGCATACCTTCGCGTCCACCGAGAAGGCTCCCAAGAGTGGGAAGTCGACGCCCAAGGCCGGATGCCTGGTAACAGCGACTGCTTATTTGTTGCCCGCAAAGGTGGCGTCGCGCTGCACTTGCGGGTGACTCTTCAGCACGCGGCATCCGGGCTGTATGTCACAGCAAGGCCGAGCTGTGTGACCGGCGCAGCACTAGCGCCTGCAGTGACAGAGGACTGCCGGTTTCGAGTTGATGCAGCGGCCATGGTGGCAGGCGCATTGAATGTTCACAGTCGTGGCGGCCTGTGCATGGGCGTTGATAGTACAGGGGAGCTATCTTGGCGGGCTCCTGCGGGCAAACGCCAGTTGGTGTGGTTGCTCGATGCGGACCGCGAGCAGCGGCGATGTGATGCGTACCGTCAAGCGGTGACACAAAGCATCGCGCCGATGACACCGCCTTCGATGGAGACACAGACACAGCAGACATGCGCCCCTGCAGAGCCTACATCACCTGGCTTCAAGCTCCTCACTGAAGAACGGGCGCGGCTGACTGCCGCATCTGAGGCGCGATTCAAGGCTGAACAAGCAGCTACAGTTGCATACGAGCGAGTGTCTGCAGCTAGAGCGCGTGTAGCGGACGCATTGGCAGAGCAGGCGGCTGCTGAGGCAGCCGCGGCATCGGCCCGCGCAACTGCATTAGAAGCTGCGAAGACGGACATGGCGCTTTCGGCTGCTCTAGCTCAGCTGCATGTGACAGACACTCCCGAAGAAGACTGGGTGAGCGTCTTACCTGTGAGTAGCCCCTCTGGCGGTCTAGACAGATGATGATGCTTGATGTGTGCGCGCAGAAGTAACACACAACTCGTACTTGCTCCCTCTGTCCCTTACGTCTTGTCAAGGAGCAGCACTTTGAGGAGCGCCATGCGAATGTAGAGCCCGTTCTGA
>Ga0164297_10005818_pt1 | contig 10459 bp, 6 predicted proteins | sample GEODES058metaG_FD_113539 | JGI IMG/M metagenome (GOLD analysis project Ga0164297, IMG submission 113539) | Dystrophic lake water microbial communities from Trout Bog Lake, Wisconsin, USA - GEODES058 metaG | ecosystem: Environmental > Aquatic > Freshwater > Lake | place: USA: Trout Bog Lake...
CACACGGAATAGTCACCGTGAAACCGGTTGAACCTCCTGTGATTCCCGTTAAAGGGGTCGTGTTCGAACTTAGGGTCGATTGTCCGTAAATGTTCGATCCGTCCGTATCGCTCTGATTCGTTCCGTTATATGGTGTCCAGAGTGCCGGTCCGTTTGTAGGGTTTCGGATCTGACGGAACACAACATTGGCCGGGGCCGGGCTAAAGTACGGGTCGGGATTGGTTCCTGCACCTGCTCGTCCTGCCGCCGTGACCGAGAAACCTCTCAAGTGGATCTGACTCCGGTTCGGTATGACGTTCTGAATGTTTGTTCCAAAATACGTCGAGTTCTTGATCGCCAGAACCATAGTCTCTGTATTGAGAGCTAAATTAGCCGACGGTGAGTTTGCGAGAGCTCCGCGCGGCCCACAAAAGTTCCTGATTCCTTCCAAAAAGTGACCACCGGACGCGCCGTTCAGCGTGATTGTGTTGGAACTCGAGGCGTTATTGGAGTACCACGAGATTTGCATGGTCGGGTTCTGGAAGTTTGGAGAGGCTGAGTAATTTACGGCTGGAATTTGGTGAACAAAGATGAATCGACCGGTCGCCGGGTTTTCGACGTACAGGTTTATGTCCCCGATACTTTGGAACTGGACCTGGTACTGGTTCAGGACTTGTGGGTTCAGAGTCATACCGGACTTGGTCCCACCGTTCACGGAGTCTTGGTTCCACAGAGACTGGGGGATCCAGGTATCTGTACCCGTCGCGCCGTTACGCCACAGGATACTGAAGGTTGAAGGACTCGCGGCGTTTCCGTAGCCGAACCCTATAAAGTCTATGAAGATTGTCGTGTTTGCGACCGCAAAGCCCGAGCCACACAGTTGTTGGGTTCCCGTCGCCGGTTGAGCGAACGAGGCGGTCACGCGGGTCATAGAACCTTGACCCGACCGGTACTTGACAAACTTCTTGGCGGTCAAGGTACACGAGGAAGCACCCGACGCGCCGTTGGATGTACACTTGAGGAGCCCGCCCGATGCTGTGACTGTCGCGTTGGACCCCTGGACGTTACTGGTCGTCACGAGCGTACTGATTCCATATACGAAATCAATCTGAGCCAAAGGGTACGGCTGAATGACGCTCATTTCATTAAATGCCGAACGCGGGTCGTTTATACACACGTTCAGAGACTGATTGCCGTTACTCGCTAGAACCTCCGTGGTTGGATTGGTTCCCTGAGTAACGCCAGTCAGGTTTGGGATGTAGGTCATCTAATAAACTCGATAGAGTTTATTCCGCGCAGTACGTTAGCACCGCCTGAATGAAACTTTAAAAAAGCCTTGGGCGGCCAAAGTTCCTGTTAGATCACGGACCATCCTGTGCCGGTCCAATACAGGGTTACGGCTCCGTAGTTTATAACCATGACAAGAGACGTCTGGCCATCTATCAAGTTTCCAGAATAGGGTTGAATAGTTATGTGATTGACGGCGGCGTTTCCAGACTCATCCTTGATGACGTACTGTTTTCCCGCGGTGAGAGATGCCCCTATAGGAAGAGAGACTGTGAGTGGACCCGCTGAACACCCTATATAGTAATCAGTGATTTGGGCCGCGTAATTCACGGTTTGACCCGTGACCGTGTTTCCGAGCGTACTCAAGACCACAGTCTGTGAGGCGGCCGCAACACCTCCGAGGGGCGCGATGGATATCCATGACCCGCCATTGACGTTGGACGTTGGTTGTAAAGAAATACCATCGACGCTAAAAGCATCGACGTAATAGTATAAAGAGGTTGAAGCGACGTAAAACTGTGCTTCGAGGATAGCTGTTGGGTTTTGACTTATAAAAGGGACTAAAGAGTACAGGTACGTCTGGTCCGTTCGGGTCCCATAGTCTATGACGTTCGAGCCTATCCCTATGCCCAAAACGTTATTGAAATTTGTAAGGAAATTAGATGCCAAAGTGTATACGCCCGTCTGGTTAAACTGGAAACACCCGTTGGCCGATGTCCTGATATACGTGCTTGTTCCTTGTTGCGTAAAAGCCGAAAGTTGTATCCTGTTTGTTTGGGCCCCACCACCTGGAATTGTCCCGACAAAAGTCGAAGGTGTGTAAGCCGACCCGAGACTGAAAAAGAGCGACCCACCAACACCCAGTTGTCCGAGACTCGAGTAGACGTTTCCAGCGACGACCACGTTCCCTTGGACGTACGTGTTTCCCTGGGTCACGGGGATGATGTTTCCAGAGACGCTCAGGTTCCCCGTGGTTTCAAGGGACGAGACGTTCAGGGTCGTGACGTTAGCAAGAGGGGTAACAAGGGAATTTAAGTTCGAAATTGCCGAGACGTTCAGAGACCCAACAAACTCCGAGGCTACGTTTAGAACAGAGACGTTGACCAAAGGGGTCACGAGGGAATTTAGGTTCGAAATTGCCGAGACGTTCAGAGACCCAACAAACTCAGTAGCCGTATTCAAGAGAGTCACGTTAGCCAGAGGTGTGACCAATGAATTTAGGTTCGAAATTGCCGAAACGTTCAAAGACCCAACAAACTCTGAAGCTACGTTTAGAACACTCACGTTGGCTAAAGGACTCACGAGTGTCGTGAGATTCGAAACACCCGAAACGTTCAGAGACCCAACAAACTCAGAGGCTGTGTTCAAGAGAGTCACATTGGCTAAAGGACTCACGAGTGTCGTGAGATTCGAAACACCCGAAACGTTCAGAGACCCGGCAAACTCTGACGCGGCATTCAAGGTTGTGACGTTGGCTAAAGGACTCACGAGCGTTGTGAGATTGGAGATACCCGAGACGTTCAAAGACCCGGCAAACTCTGAGGCCGCGTTCAGAGTCGTGACGTTAGCCAAAGGACTCACGAGCGTTGTGAGATTGGAGATACCCGACACGTTCAGAGACCCAACAAACTCCGAGGCCGTGTTCAAAAGAGTCACGTTGGCCAGAGGTGTAACTAGAGACGAAAGGTTGGAGATACCAGAGACGTTCAGGGACCCTACAAACTCCGTCGCCGTATTCAAGAGAGTCACGTTGGCTAAAGGGGTCACAAGGGAACTCAAGTTCGAGATACCCGAGACGTTCAGGGACCCAACAAAACCTGATGTGACGTTAGCCAAAGGGGTCACAAGGGAACTCAAGTTCGAGATACCCGAGACGTTCAGGGACCCTACAAACTCCGTAGCCGTGTTCAAAAGAGTGATGTTGGCCAAAGGACTCACGAGCGTGGTAAGGTTCGAGATACCCGACACGTTCAGGGACCCGGCAAACTCCGAGGCCGTGTTCAAAAGAGTCACGTTAGCCAGAGGTGTAACAAGTGAATTCAAGTTCGAAATTGCCGACACGTTCAAGGACCCGGCAAACTCCGAGGCGGCATTCAGAGTCGTGACGTTAGCCAAAGGGGTCACGAGGGAACTCAAGTTCGAAATTGCCGACACGTTCAAAGACCCAACAAACTCTGTGGCCGTATTCAAAAGAGCCACGTTAGCCAAAGGGGTCACGAGGGAACTCAAGTTGGAGACGCCCGAAACGTTCAGGGACCCTACGTATCCCGAGGTTACGTTGATCAAGGGACTAACCAGAGAGTTCAAGTTCGAGATACCTGAGACGTTCAGAGACCCAACGAGTCCGGACGTAGCATTCAAAGTCCCAACAAACTCCGTCGCCGTGTTCAAAAGAGTCACGTTAGCCAAAGGGGTCACGAGGGAACTCAAGTTCGAAATTGCCGAGACGTTCAAGGACCCAACAAACTCTGTGGCCGCATTCAGAGTCGTGACGTTGGCCAGAGGTGTAACAAGTGAATTCAAGTTTGAAATTGCCGATACGTTCAAGGACCCAACAAAACCTGATGTGACGTTAGCCAACGGTGTAACCAACGAATTTAAGTTCGAAATTGCCGACACGTTCAGGGACCCGGCAAACTCCGAGGCGACATTCAGGGTCGTGACGTTGGCACTCGCGGCCACGAGGTTGGTACTCAAGGAATTTAAGTTTGAAATTGTGATGACGTTCAGGGTCCCTACATTGGCCACCGCAGCCACCAGGTTGGTCGTGAGGCTCGCAAGGTTAGACACGGAAATGACGTTTAGGGTCCCTACGTTTGCTACGGAGGCTATCAGGTTGGTCGTCAAGCTCGCCAAGTTGGAAATCTGTATGACGTTGAGAGTACTTACATTGAGGGTCGACAAATTTGAAACTGAAATGACATTCAGGACTGTTGCGTTGACCGAGGCGGCTAAGAGCGTCGAGACGTTGGCCGTTCCAAGCACAAAAAGGTTCGAACCCGTGGGTGGACTACTGATGGTCCCTATGGATACGCCGTTTCCGTACGCCACGTTCGATTGAACAAAGGTCCATTGGGTCGCAAGGTTCGAGGCGGACGTGACCCTTCCGTACTGGTCGACAGAAACTTGGACCAGGTTCGACGAAGACCCGTAACTTCCAGCAAGGACACCCGAGTTGGGAAGGTTTGTAGCCTGAATCGTGTTTGTAAAATAGACGCTCGGTGTTGTGATGGCATTCGAGGCGTATATGTTCCCCGTGACTTGGAGCGTCGATGTGGGTGTTGCGGTCGACCCGATACCGACGAAATATTGGTAATAAATTGTACCCGGCGGCGTTCCGACCCACTGGGACGATGTGATGGCGACGTTCGAGGCGGCCGTGACTCTTCCGTACTGATCAACAGTCACCTGGGACACGTTCGCAGATGACCCGTACGTACCTGAGGATACGCCGCTCGTCGGAAAAAGACTCAAGGGGAGAATACCTGTCAAATGATTCGTAGTGATGTTCAGAATACCGGACCCGTCGCTTATCGATGCAGAGCCGACAACTGTGAGACCCGTCAAAGTTCCAAAAGATGTGATATATGGTTGATAAGAGCCAGTAACAATACTTGCTTGAGCGACAGTCCCTGTAACGCTCGAGCCCTGGATATTCACCAGACCGTACCCGTCACCTGTAAACGTTCCCGAAGTCGTCGTACCCGTGACGGTCAAGTTTGACAAAGTTCCGACACTCGTGATGTTCGGCTGGGACGCTTGGGACACGACCTGAGCCACGACGGCGTTCTGGACCGTTCCTGAAATGTTCGATGCGGGCAGATTCGTAAGTCCAGCACCCGACCCATAGAAGATTCCGGCTGTTACGCCCCCTGAGACGCTCAGACCCGTGAGCGTTCCGACGCTCGTGATGTTCGGCTGAGCCGATTGGACGACGCTTTGGGCCGTTGCGACCGTCCCCGTGATAGCCGAGGCGGGAACACCAGTGAGACCCGATCCGGATCCTGAAAACGTCCCACCATACACGGTCCCGATGACGTATAGACCTGTAAGTGAGCCTACGGACGTTATGTTCGGTTGGGCAGACGCAATCACGCTCTGGGCCGTCGGGACGGTCGAGACGTTCGAGCCGTTTATGTTTGACAAGGCCGATGCGTTCCCCGTCAAAAGTTGAGCCTGGAAGATACCAGCCACGTTCAGAGAGGTCAAGTTTCCGACGGACGTGATGTTCGGCTGGGCAGACGCAATCACTGATTGAGCCGTTGGGACGGTCGAGACGTTCGAGCCGTTTATGTTGGACAAAGTGTTCCCGAGGATCAGAGAGCTCGAGACGATACCGAGGACCAGGTTGGACGCGTTCAGGTTCGAGAGCGTGTTTCCAGTTATGAGGGTACTACTGACCACCCCAAATGCCAAGTTGGACGCGTTTAGGTTCGAAAACGTGTTTGGATAAAACCCCGAGACGTTCGCCAATTGAATGTTTGACAGAGTGTTTCCGAGGATCAACGCGCTCGGCACGATTCCAAAGGCTAGGTTCGACGCGTTCAGGTTCGAAAGACCCGCGCCGTTTCCAAAGTACGCCTGACTCGTGACGATATTCAGGTTCGATGTTCCCAGAACGTTCAGAGTCTGAGACCCGAACACCGTCGCCGAGTTGGCAAATAGGGTCGTGACGTTCAGAGTGTCCATGTTGGCCGTTCCAAGTACGTACAAGTTGGACCCGGGCGGGGGACTGACCAAAGTTCCTATGGAGACCCCGTTCGAGTACGCAACGTTTCCCGCGTTGCTTGTCCACTGAGACGAGGTGATGGCGACGTTCACGGCGTTCGAGACGCGGCCGTACTGGTCCACGGTTACCTGGGACACGTTCGCACTCGAGCCCCATGTCCCTTGGGCCGTGTTTAGGATCGGCAAATTTGTAGGCAAAATTGAGTTTGTAAAAGACAGATTGGTCACGAAAAGGTTTGTGAGGTTTGCCGTTCCGAAAAGGTTTGCGGCGTTTATGTTGGAAAGGCCAGAGCCGGGCCCAAAGTATGCCCCGGAAACGACCGAGCCCGCGTTGATTGTGCCGGACACGTTCAGAGTCACGTAACTGATATTACTGATGATGGATCCGGCAACATACAAGTTTCCTGTAAAAGTTCCGTCTTGACTGAAGATGTTTCCAGCTATGACGTTCCCGTTTGTGCTCAGGACGTTTGATGCGATAATCACGTTTGCTGGAGGACAGGGCTGGGCCGCAGAGGCCACAGGCCCTCCATTGGCGATGCTATCGCACATCTCTAGTAAAGGTTAACATTTACTTTCGGGCAAAGATAACAAGTAAAAGGGCGAGGAGGGCCGCTGCGATTATGACGTACGTTTTAGTCTTTTCACCCGAGTCCCATGGAACGGGGTCTGGAAGGCTCGGAGGGCGTTCAGGCTCTTCAGGAACCTGGACCGTTTCGAAACGAAGCAGGAACATGTTCCGCCCGAGATCTATCGGTGGGCTAAAGTTTTTGTCGATAAATACGTCGCCGTTGTTTGGCTGCCGCCACGTGATGGTCAGACGATCGAGCTTATCGATACGTGACGGATACTCTTGGTATACGCGATAATTTGCGTTGTACATTTCGAGATTTACGGCGACGCTCGTATTCGTGTACGTGCTCAGGTTCGAATAGACGGCGGCGGCCCCGCCCGAACACTTGACGGGAATCGTCGCAAAAGACCCGTAGTACGCGTTCGAGTTTGGGACAAGGACGTTATTGGCCGTTGTGACGAGGGCCGAGGCTATGAGGTTCCGGGGCGTTCGGAGCTCTTGAATATCCAAAGTGATATACTGAGACGAAAAGACGTTCGGCAACATGGCCGAAAGAACCTCCACCTTTGAGATGTTTTTGATGGGGGTCGTCAGATACAGAGTATATGAATTTGAATTTGGAAACAAACTGGAGTTTCGGTTATTGGAATCAGCGTATACGATGTATTCCATCTAGTAGAGGAAAACTTTAGTTTTCGACGCGAAGGGCGCCCTTGGGGAGTTACACAACTGGTCTCAGTACAAACACCTATTAGGCTTGGAACACGTGAATCTTATGGTCAAGTACGTCGCTCCTGAAAGGCTCGGTAAGTTTCCATCATCTTTGAGAATAGTCACAGTCAAGTGTTGTACTTGACGAATAGGCTCGATGTATTCAACCTCCGTGTTCCAATAAGAGCTCGTCGTGAATACGCTCCGGGCGTTCACCTGATCGGTCGGAAAAGCCACTAGGGCCGTTCGAAGCTGAGCCACGTTTGAAGTGGTCGAGGAAGGGTTCGGGCCTATATTGGAAGTGTTTCCAGCAACACTGATGACCGTCTGAACGTCAGACTTGTCATTGAACTTTGATACGAGCTCGTCGATGTACACGTACAAAATTGCAGTTGTTGCTGAATTAGAAGAGATACTGGCTGACAAAAGTTCAGCCTTGACGACATTTCGTAATGGGATATTTATGTATCCAACAAACGAATTGTTTGAAGGAGCTCCACGAGAGTCCACCTTGACGGTGTACGTTTCGTACTGCTCACACGAGGTACTCATATTATTTTATACTTAGCTTATTTTTCCAACAGAGAGCCGCCGACACCATCGGCGATGGCATAGTCACGCTGCTGGTCCTTCACGTACTCACCCGAGTCGCACAGACCACCTGGGGTCAGGCCCTGGGTGTAGTACGCCGCATTCTCGGACGGGCCTGGAACACAATCCAGGCCAATCTTGAGGTCGAAGATGCTCTTGGGGTCGGACCGGGCGTTGGGGCCGGCGGTCGTCACTAGAGGGGAGGGCTCGTAAGAGCTGGAACCGCCCCGGCCCTGGACCAGGATGACCAGGATGGCCAGAAGCAGACCGATGATGATCGCATGGACGAGCATCTTTCCAAACTTGAACGCCATTTACGAATAGTCTATATTTTTTTCAGGTCTCGAGTCCAAGTCGGCCTGCGGCCGACTTGTCCGGCCCCCGGGGCTCCAAGTCAGCCGGGGGCTGACTTGCGTTAAAGCCAACAATCACTTTTCTTCAAAAGTCTTAGACTATGGAGTTTACTTTTGATACTGGAAATAGGGAGATGAAGTTGAACGACGACGAGGCGGCAATGTTGGACGAGATTTCGATCGTTGCTCCTGAGAAGAAGGTTGCCATAAAGCCCAAGCCGTCTCGGCCAAGCCCGTTCGCCAAGCGTGTTCCCGGACCTTCAGCGCCTCCTCCGCAGGTCGACGACGGTCTGGACATGTTTATGAATCCTGGTAAGCGGACCGCACCACCCGTTCCACCTCCAGAGGAGTTTGACGGCGGCGAGGAGGGCGAAGAGTACGAAGGCGAGGGTCAGGAAGGTGGCGAGTTCCAGCCTGGAGGCGGGGCTCAGGTGCCTTCGGACGGATACAAGACCATCGAGGACGAAAAGGCTGACCTCCTGAACAAGATTAGCCGTTTGTCCAAGAAGGGTATTGCGACCAGCGCCCGTCTGACGATTTACTCAGACGTTGAAGAGATTCGCACGGAGTACAAACGTATGATGTATGGTATCGAGGTGGACCGGTCCATCAAGTTCCAGCGTCGTATGCTCATCGCCTGTGTGACCGGCCTGGAGTTCCTGAACGATAAGTTCGACCCCTTTGACCTGGAGCTGAACGGTTGGTCTCAGAACATGATGGAGAATGTCGAGGACTATGATGGCGTCTTTGAGGAGCTGTATAACAAGTACAAGACCAAGGTTCAGGTGGCTCCTGAGGTCAAGCTGATTATGATGGTCGGCGGGTCCGCGATGATGTTCCACTTGACGAATAGCATGTTCAAGGCGGCTGTTCCGAACGTTTCTCAGGTGATGAAGCAGAACCCAGGTCTCATGCAGAACATGATGGATGCTGTGCAGAGGACGCAGCAGGGCCAGGGCCCTGGTCAGACATCTTCGATGTCCTCCTTCCCCAGCCCTCCGTCTGGGCCACGTGAGATGCGTGGACCCGGTATGGACTTTGGGTCCCTTATGAATATGATGGGTCCTCCTCCAGCGATGATGACTCGTCCACCACGGGCTCCAGAGACGGACTCCGTGTCTGATATCGTAAGCATCGACGAGGGCGACCCAGATACCCGTGAGGTTCAGGTCGGTGGCCCCAAGAAGCGTGGACCCAAGGGGAAGGGGAAAAGGGAAGTGAGTTTGTAAGCTCTGCTTACAAACCCAGCGAAGCCTCCAGGAGAGACCAGGGCCCAACTGCGTGGCTCACAAGTCCCTGTGGGACTTGGTTTTTTTCTCAACCTAAAATAGGTAAATGGTGCTATCATATGCGCCATTCGAAGATACATGGTCACCCAGGCCAAAAGCGCACGTACCGCTTCAGCTTCCAAAAGGGGGTGTATCCTCGGACAACACAGAGTGTAATTATATAGTTATGGCTTTTGTTGGGGGTGTTATATTGATGGGGATTATGGACTCTTTGAGAGGTTCGGCACGTTAGTGCCGTTCTTAAAGAGGACTCTCGGAGTCCTGCGGGGATCACGACCCCGGGCGCGATGCGCCCGACTCGGTCTCTTTACTTATTCACACTCGACTGGTACACAGGCGCGTAGTCCTGAGCGCCCAGACACGGACACGGCTTGGCCGACGCAACATCAATAATGTCCTTTTCAATGGCATTATTGATTTTGATTTGCTGATCAAGCGCTTGACTGGTGATGGCTCCTGGAGCGAGTATCATTTAATTTTAGTTGAGAGAAAAAAGACACTTACCTTTCCCAAAGACTTCAGTCTTTGACGGAGGCTCTTCGGGGATCCCAGTTCCTGCGGAACTGATCTCGAAACCCGCTCCCCTGTACACGTTGGCACGTTTCCGAGCCATGGCGTGAAACACGGACCACTGGTCAACGATATCATATATGAGAGGGTCGTTCTGTTTCCCGGGCCGGGCCCCCAAACCATCGTTTGGGGTCTCACGCATGATTCGACCTATAGCCTGTACGATATCAGACTTGGGGCTTGCGAGTATGACCGTATCTAGTACGGGAATATCCAGACCTTCCTGTGCCATGGAAAAAGTTCCTATGACGACCCTCTTTTTGGAAGACTCGGTCAGTTCAGCTTCGTTGAGTCCTCCGTAATACAGACCAGACACTTCAGGACCGAATTCTTCATGAAAATAGTGACAATGTGCTCGGCGGTCAGTCAAGATGAGG
>Ga0164297_10005819_pt1 | contig 10459 bp, 8 predicted proteins | sample GEODES058metaG_FD_113539 | JGI IMG/M metagenome (GOLD analysis project Ga0164297, IMG submission 113539) | Dystrophic lake water microbial communities from Trout Bog Lake, Wisconsin, USA - GEODES058 metaG | ecosystem: Environmental > Aquatic > Freshwater > Lake | place: USA: Trout Bog Lake...
CTAACTGAAGGGCCCCACCCCAGCGGCAAGGACATGTACGCTGGCCTCCTCTCCTTCCTCGAGCAGCACACGGCCACATTCATGCGCGAACTGTGGGCGCACTTCAAGTCTGCAGAGGCGAACGCACTGCCTGGGGTGCCTGGCATCCCCCAGTTCCTTCTCGACGCAAAGCGCGAGGAGCTCCAGAAAAGAGACGCTGCGACGCAACGCATGCACGGCTTCCGCCACGACGCACTGCCGCCGCCGCCGCCGCCACCGACGGGAGTGTCTCTCCCACCACCGCCGCCGCCTGCTGTGCTGCCAAGCAGCCACGGCCGGCGAGAGCGGTCTCCACCACCTTCTAGGCGCTGGGATGACCGGCCACGCTATGACCGGCGGCGGAGCCCTGACCGGCGAGACCGGGGGCGCCGTTATGACAGACGCAGCCGCAGTCGGGACCGCAGTCGGGACCGGCATCGGCGCGAGCGCAGCCGTGAGCGGTCGCCTGCGCGCAGCGACAGCAACGATGACTCGGATCGCTCTCGGCGTGAGCGAAGAAAAGAGCGTAGGAAAGAAAAGAAGCGGAAGCACAAGAGCAGCCGCAAGCACCGGGAAAGCGACAGCCGCAGCCGCAGTCGTAGTCGTAGTCGTAGTGATGGTCAGCCTGCGGCAGGAGATGGTGTGGCCAAGGAACGGGACGATGTGGCGGCGCCAGACGCGACTGAGATGGAGATTGCTGGGTGCGAGCGAGAGCCGTGAGACGACGCGACACGGCTGGGCCCGCTGTTTTGGCGCTCGACAGACGCAATGAAGTACGATATAAGTTACACTGCTCTGAAATCATACAGCATTGTGACTAGCCGCCACCGGCGCAGATGCGTCCCGGGTAAGGAGATGGATGCCGTCTGGCTCGCTGGAGCCAGCCTTGGCTGCTGCTGTCGCCAGCCTCTTGTTGCGCATGTACAAGCATGCGCCGATGATGATGACCAGCACGATGAAGATCACACCGAAGGCGATGCCCAGTTTCCCAGAGCTCGAGGAGGTCACCGTGCTGATCCACGACGAGGGCGGTGGCGGCGGTGGAGCCATTGTCGCCTCAGAGGAGGAGGTTGGCGTTGAAGGAGTGTCCGATGGCGCAGTCGAGCTCTCGGAGGTGTTGCTCATAGGCATGCACGCCCCTGTCCACCGCGTAAATGTCACTGCGTCCGTGACACGCAGATTCTGGCTGGCGCCACTCACTCTTTGGTTCGCAGAGCGGTACCAGCCATAAGTAGCGGTGGTATCATTCAGGAATGTGAGGCCTGCGAAGCCAAAGCTGGGATCGCGGTAGCCGCTCCACACAGGCTGCGACTTCTGACAATAGAACAGCGACGAGTTGGTCGGGTTCGGCATAGCTCCGGCGCCGCTGGTCACGCCGCTGGCGCTTTGGTACGTCAGTGTGGGGCAGCCCGCAGGATGAACCTGAGATTGGTAGCCGGGCGGCCCATTAATCTTCTGCGACCACATGGCCTCGCAGTAGGTGATGCCGTTAGACCCGGTCACCACGTCGTCCACATAATTACGATACGGTCCCTCGATGTTGCCGCCGTCGCCGATGGTGACGTACACGGGGCCACAGGTGTGGCGCTCGTACTGGAAAACAGGGTGCGTGCGCTCGTACGCGTGAACATGGCCCTGGAAAATGAAGTCCACGCGGTACTGCATGAACAGCGGCTCGTAGATTGACAGGAAGCAGTCCATCTCCTTGTAGTGGGCGACATAGGTGTGGTAGGCTGACGCGTGGAAGGCGACCACGAGCCAGGGGGTGACGCTCCTGTCCATGGCAGCCATGTCGGCGACGAAGAAGGCGTACTGCGGACTGGCCGTGTGGAACGGGATGTAGTTGTTCAGCACCACCACGTGCACCGGGCCAAGGTTCTGGCTGTAGTACTGGTTGCCGTAGATGTCGCCCCATTGCGCGGGCGGCAGTGCGCCGTGCGGCACCCGTGTGCTGTACGACTGGAATGGGTAGTTATCGCTAGCGTTGACACCGTACGAGGATGGCATGTCGTTGGGCGTCAGCCTCATTCCGTCGATGCCGCCGTTCTCAATCTCGTGGTTGCCTGCGGCAGACACCCACGTGGAAGCCCCCAACACCGGCTGCCACATGCTCATCCAGCTGTCCCACCGCTGCTGGTTTGTGCCGCCGGGCGCATTCATCCAGTAGCTGGGTGCCGCATTGCTGGTCGGCCCATAGTTGTCGCTGTATGTGAAGTCGCCCACGTTGAGCACGACGTCGAGGCCAGTGCGGCCGCTTGGGGCACCGATGCCCAGAGATGCCGCATAAGTCTTCAGGTACTGCGCAGTGAGGCTGCTGTTGTATGTCTGCCCCACGTCTGCGATGACGCCCCACCGCACAGGGTATGCCGTCTGACTGCCCGCAGCGGGGGGCGTGTTGAAGGCAAATGGCATCGATCCATAGGCAGGGCTGATGCTGTATGTCTTGCTCCCGCTCACCGGGTTGTTGCAGCTCACGGTGAGGCTGTACGTGTATGACGTGCCGCTTGTGAGGCCTCCCACCAGCGCGTGGCAGATGACGGGCGATTGGTAGCTGAGGCCAGCGACGCCAGCTTTGGTGTACACTCGCAGGTATCGCAGACACTTGGGGGTCACCGTCGTTTGCGTCATGCTGCTGCTGGCGCCCTTCTTGAGACTCACTGTGGCAGTGCACTGCAGGTTGCGGGCCACCGACGCCGCAGGCGAGGCAGTGCTGACAAGAGTTCCAACCTCCGTTGGTGCACCAACGTTTGCGGAGCCCATGTGCCATGACAGGCGGATGGTGGTGCCCGCCACTGCACCAGGTCCAGTGTACGGCGTTGTGTGCACGCCCCACAGAGTGCCTGCAGGTTGCGAACCCAAGCTGACGTTGGGTCCGCCACCCCAACCGGTCTGGGAGAGCAAGGGAAGCCCGACTTGGGAGGCAAGCTGTGCGTCGCTGTGAATCATGTTATCAGCCGGAAAGAAGCTGCCGTATGGCGGGTCGATGTTGCCAGCCGCCTGGCCAGACGAAACGCGGGCAATCTGCTGCGTCGTGCTGTTGAAGGCGAGCATAACACAGAATGTGGCGCCAGTTTGGGGAGCTGCGCCGCGCAACAGGGCTTCAGAGCATGGTATACTCGAGCTGCCCGTGAACGGAGCCTCTTGCACAGACAGCAAGCGTCCGTGCTGCGCAGAGGACACTGACAAGCATGTGAGTACCAAGCATGCACTCAGCAGAGAAGCCATTGGGCTACAGCGCAATGTGACACTAGCAATTGACCTTTGTCAGCGCCTAAACATAGTTTGTGCGGGGCTGCTTCAAGTGACAGCGCAGAAATCCACGTCGGCGCAAATTTGCCTGTTGCCCGCCCCCCAAAGAGTGCGTCTATCCGACGCGAGATACGCTGCGTATATGCTGTAGCCAAAACACGGTCGGTAACACGTGTGAAGGAGTGTCAACTTCGGCGGGGCGCAGCACGAACTCGGACTGCCTCTTTGATGCCGCCTCCTCAAGCGCACAGCAGCGCTTGTGAATAGCGCTGCACTCATTTGCAACGCCATGAAGTGCCCCCGGGAGGTGCAGTGGTGCTCCAGCCGCCTGCTCGATTGGTCCGTGCCATCACCTTTTCCACATGTTCCTCCTGTTCTCTCGTTTCCTCACGCGGTGCACGCTCGTCAGCTGCGCCTGCTTCTGCGGTTATTTCGAGAAGTGTTTCGACCGCACGGTCAGAGTGGCAGGTGCGCGGACCGTGTGCTTTTCACGCCAAAGGATCACTTCGTCGTTGACAGTGCGACTTTTGCTGCGTGTATCTGCGCGTGTCTTTTATTAAACACCGAAGGACCTGCATACGTATGCATTGGCTGGGTGCTCATCCTGGTGCGTTAACGTGCTGTGTGTGCGTCGCTGTCGCAACAAGCTGATGTTTGCTTTCTGTGTTTGCCTCCTGCCCGCTCCAGGGCGTGATATGGGTCTACTTCACCATATTGCTGCCGCTTATGTTCAACCCGCTCACACCACGTGGCGCTGCACACACGATTCTCAGTTTGTGGCTGTCCTTTAACATCCTGTTCAACTATGCGATGTGTAGCCGCACAGACCCGGGGCGCCCGCCTGATTTATTCAGCAGCGCAGAGGGCGGTGAGGCTGGCGGTGGACAAGCGCAACCCAGCGGACAGCACACGATGCGGTGGTGCCGCGTATGCAACGATGTCAAGCGCCGTGTGTGCCATCACTGCTCCGTGTGTAACCGCTGCGTCCTGAAGATGGACCACCACTGCCCGTGGATGAACAACTGCGTCGGCCTGCGCAATTACCGCTACTTTTTCCTGTTTATGATGTACCTGTGGCTCGGCTGCGTCTACGCCTGCGCCATCTGCTACCGCGCCGCGTCGGATGACCCAGATCTTGAGGCTGTACGCCGCGCATTGGTATGGCTCACCCGCCTAGCACGGGGCATGGATGCGCAGAGCATGGACTTGGAGCCCATTCAGCCTGTGGTCCTTGCCCGCCCACTGGCTGTGTCGGAGCGTAGCGCCATCGTGTTCAGCTTCCTTCTCGCACTGTCCGTGTCATTTGCGCTGTCCATCTTATTGGGATGGCACATCTTTCTTACCGCCACAGCGGAGACAACGATTGACTTTTATTCACATCGCGAACTGGCGAAGGCTGCGCGCAAGGAAGGCCGCGTCTGGGTCAACGACTTCAACCTTGGCATCTTACGCAACTGGCAGGAAACTTTCGATGAGCGCGGGCGCTGGTGGTGGATCATGTGGACGATGCCTCGACTCGCCTTGCACCGGGGCACGGGCATGCGCTTCCCCACCATTTCTGCGGAGGCAGACAACTTGCAGCAGCACGACCGGCTGAGGCAGCGCAAGTCCGTGGTGCCGCTAGCCATAATCGTGGACTCGGAAGTGAGTTTTCATTCCACTCACGAGCGTTGAGCCCATCTTAATTTAGCGCACGACGCCCGCGGATTCGACCGCTGCTCCTCCCACGAGGGTCTGATCATGTCGCTTGCAGCGCTGAAGACGCCACTGCGAACTCCATCCCGGAATGCGAGCTTCACGCGCCTGTCCTCACCGGAATGGAATGTAAGGACAGCCACCCTGCCGCCAGGACGCAGCGCAAGCGGCAGAGCGAGTAGTAGCGCATCAAGTTTCGCAAACTCGTCGTTGACTGAAACCCGGATGGCTTGGAATACCCGGCGTAGTGAGCTGGACACATCGTCGGCTGCCATTCCTCGAGGCAGAGCGCCACGGACAACAGATGCCAGCTTGCTAGTCGTATCGATAGCACCGCGGCGGCGCTCCGCAACAATGGCAGCTGCTAGTCGCTCGGCGTGCGGCTCGTCTGCGTTGGCTGTGAGCAGCTCGCTCAGTTGCACGGCATCCCAGGTCGCCAGGCGCTCCGAAGCAGGCTTGCCGCGGGAAGTATCCAGTCTCATGTCCAGCGGGCCGTCGTGCTTGAACGTCATTCCTCGTCCGGGGTCGTCCAGCTGCATGCTCGACACGCCCAAGTCCGCCAGCACGCAGTCCGCCCCGTCAGCGCTTCGCGCCAGCACGACAGACGCGAGCGCCGCGTAGTTGGAATGCACGCAGTGCAGTGCGTCCTCGGAATAGCCCAGTTGCCGAAGGCGAGCCTCCGTCTTAGCTAGTTGCGTGCCGTCTGCGTCAAGTCCAAGCAGCAAGCCGCCGGGCTGGATACGCTCAAGCAGCTTCTGCGCGTGACCGCCCCAGCCGAGAGTGCAGTCAGCGACGACGTGCCCCGGCTGCGGCCGCAACGCTTCCAGTATTTCATCGCAGGCGATAGGCCTGTGCGTGCCTGCCGCAGTGCTGCCCCTCGCCTCGATGTGTGCGACTACAGCTGCATCGCCGCGCAGCTCTTTATACTTGTGCTCGAATCGACGAGGGTGAGTGCCGCTATAGCGTGGTCGCCGCACTCGAGCAGGCCCTGGCGGCTCTGCTGGCACCGCTGTGTCGGGTACAACCTCAGCGGCGCAAGCGAACAACATGTTGACGCGCAAGAGTTTGTGCGAAGGGGCGTCAAAGTTTGAATCAATGACATGTCACGCGCGAGCGGCATCCACGAAGGCTTGACTACGCTCCCACAGCTCCTCCGCGCGGCGCATGCCCTCCGCACCGCCACCTGGCCTGAACAGCGCAGGCGCCTCCTGGTTCGCATCCAGGAAGAAGCGCCCCGAGTCGACACCAGCAGCGGGATCAAGGGCCACCCACAACACCGGCGCCGCCCCCTCCGCTGGGGAACGGAGTCCGAGGAGCTTGGCCGTCGCTGCAGATCGCTCTGGGTTCTGTTTCTTCTCAGCTTGCACCTCTGGGGGTAGAATAAAGCGCGCTAACTCTGTATCCACGACGCCCGGATGCACCGCTTGAGTCACGAGCTTCGGCTCGCGCACAGCCAGAGAGCGTGTGAACAGCACATTCGCAAGCTTGGACGCGAAATAGGCCTGCCATTTCTCATACGTGCGTCGCTGCCAGTCAAGGTCATCCAGGGCAAGCGAGTCGCCATACGCCGCCAGCGAGGAGACATTCACCACACGGGCTGTGCCCGCACGCAGCGGCTCCAGCAGCTGCTGTGTCAATGCGAAATGGCCCAGATGATTGACAGCGAAATGAGACTCGTGGCCTTGCGCGGAGAGGGTGTACGGGGCCGCCATGATGCCTGCGTTATTCACCAGCAGCGCCAGCGGAGTATCTAATCTGCGCACAGCATCGGCATAGACGTCCACCGAACGAAGGTCACTCAGCTCCAACGGCACGTCTAGCACGCGCAGCTTGGCTCCTGGCACAGACTGCCTAATCTTCTCTACTGCAGCGTTGCCCTTCTCGACCGTGCGACACGCGAGGATGACGTCATAGCCGCTTGAAGCAAGCCCGCGAACGCACTCAAGGCCGATTCCAGTGTTCGCGCCCGTGACAAGTGCGGTGCGACCAGCACCACTAGCTGCCGGTGTGCTCACCGCCTCCACCGCCGCGGTGCTGCTTAGAATGAGCGATGCAGCAGCCGCAGTACCGAGGTGGCGCCTGCTTACAACCACTGGTCGCTCCGTGGCTGCTTCTTGAGGCGTGCAGCAGGTCACAGACACAACATGGGGCCTTCGACATACTCCATATTCACAGCGCAGCCCGTTCTGCCAGTTGCGAGACAAGGGCCCAGTGCGGTGAGGCCGCATGCGCGGAGTCGCGACTGCCATTATTGACGTTGCGATGAAAATAGTTCGCGCGCGAGTCGAAGGCTGCGTCAAAGTCGCGACCAAAGACACGTCACCGGTTGGAGTTTGAGCAGCGCTCCTCCGCAGACGCATGAAAAATCAGCGAGAGAAGCCGCTGACAAAGCCAGTTGGCTACATTCCGCCGTCGCGACGCAAGCCGTTGCCAGGTGCGCTCACCATGAAGCACCAACTTCAGAGAGACAACACCTCACCGCTCACCGCTCCTCGCGTGGCGTCTCCAGGGCGCGGCAGTGCAGGTGGTGAGCGAGGCAGAGCGGTGCCGCAGCAGTCGGTGCGACACGTCGTGCTCGTTCAATGCATAGTTCAAAACAACGACTCCAACCTCCCCTGCCCCGCGCCCACAGACGGCAGACGTGCAAGCAGCGGCTGCGTACTTGGAGCAGCTGAGTGCGTACCCCCAGCCCCTGTGCTGCTGTCTGGACAAAGTACCGCAGCACTTCGCAGTGAGCGAGGCTGGACAGACTGTCCTGTGGCACTTACACCGCGGGCCCTCGTGCGTGTTGCGTCACTCAGGTGCACAGGTGGTTCAAGCTCAGCGCGCGCTAGCTGCAGAAAGGGCGACTCTGGAGGCGCTAAAAGCGGAGCTGGCCACCACTGCTGGCAGCAACGCGTCCTCAAGCCTTCAGGCAGCGCCGCCGCCTCTCGAAGACAGCAACACCCTCGCTAGTCCTTCTGGACGGGAGTCGCCCCAAAGGCCTGTGCGGCGTGTATCGCAGCTGAGTGCGCCACCGCCGTTCGGACTCGACGACCCAGCAGTTGTCACTGCGCCGCCGCCGCCGCCGCCTCTTGGAGCGCCATCACATGCTGGCGGTGCATTCCTCTCCGCATTGGCTCACCTACACGGCAATGGCCCGACTGCTGATGAGGTGGCAGCGAAGGAGGCTGCACGGCGCGCCTACGTCGCAGACTTGAACGCTCAAGTGGCCGCTAAGCAAGCTGCGAAGCGAGCACAGCGCGCACAGGAGGCTGCGTGGGATGCACGCTACGGGGACGCGGCGCAATCACCGCCGATTGGTTTGTCCGCTGCACACTCGCGAGCACATGCATCCAGTGACGCTTCGTCTTCTGGCGCTCCACACGCTGTTGCGATGCCGCAGCATTTGCAGAGCAGCGTGTTTGGAGAGGACCTGCCCGAAGCACCACCCCAACCGCTGCCATCTGCACGGTTGCGTGGTGCTGCCATGCATGCTGACCTTCTACCCGGTCCATCACATGCGCAGCAAGTGGATGCGCAAGCACGGAGACGACAGCTTGTGGCTGACCTGGACGCACAAGTAGCGCAGCGCAAGACCGAGCAAGCAGCACGCCGTGCAGCTGAGCTCGCAGCGGAGGAGGAGGCTGAGCGCGAATACATCGCGGCGCTTGCTGCGGAGCGTGCAAAGTTCCAGGCGGAGCGGTTTGGCGTCGCTGAGTTGCCCAATGGACGGCTAGTTTCGGAGGAGTCGCCCACCGGCATCAGCGCCAGACCCAAAGTGTGGGAGCAAACGCACACCTCCCAGGCGGCGGCAGCAGCGCAATCAGTGCCTCTGCTGCCGCCTCCAGCGGCCCCGGCCCCGGCCCCTGCGCGTGTATCGCGGGCGGAGGAGAGCAGCGCGTCAAGTCGCGAGGCATTGGCCATGTTGCGCTTGCTGCGCGAGGAGCAAGTGCGCATGCGAGACGAGCTGCTGGCCATACGGTCACAACAGCAGCTGCAGGTGACAAGTAAACAGGCGCCGCCTTCGCGGATCGCTGACGACTCTGCCTTTGTGGTTGATACCGCGTTGATGCCTGTGGACGCGCCGCTGGAAACGTTGGACAATGGGATGCTCCAGCCACCACCAAACAGCGGGGCTGTGCACCGGAGGAGCGTGACTGGTGTTGCACCTGCGCAGAGAGCAGCACCCGCAGCCGGCGTTGTGCGTCGCCCGGTGGACAGCAAGAAGCCGTGGGAAGCGCCAAAGCAGATGCGCGGTGGCTGGGCACCACCGCCGGTCCCGCCGCCAAGCGTGCAGCGATCGGCGCTGAAGGCGAGACGTGTCTAGAGTGTCTCTTGTACGAGAACGCGGTAGATCTCTATTTATGGCCAAACAACGCTTGTCTTCGGCTCCTCATGCGCTGTCCCACTTCCTCGTCATCGTTGCCGGCCTGCATCCACTCGCGCTCTTTGCGCGAGCGTCCAATTTCGTCAGCTCTCAGCTTAGCTGCTGCTCCACCAAACAGAAGCACGGCGATGGTTGCGAAGCCGAGCAGCGTGCCGACATCGTCGATCCGCTGAGCCTGTGTCTCAGGGCTGAGGCCGTCTATGTCAAACTGGCCCATGCCAGGGACTGACAGCAATTGCAGCTCTCGCCTGATTGCAGCATCCCATTCTTCGGGGGCATCACGCGACATGGGCCTCCACTCCGAGAACCAGTCTGCTACATCGCGCGCTACTCGCCGGTTTCGAACTCGCAGCGCCTTGAACTGAGGGACGAGAGTACAGCGCTCATCGATGCGGCATATGAATCCGTTGCTGTCGAAAGTGAACTCTGTGGTGCCTTCTACCACTGCTTCTGGCAGTCGCAGCACGCCAGTCCTGATTGCAGTCGCCAGCGCCGCGAACAATTTGCTCCAGCTGAATACACTCACGCGGTCGTAGCGGTCCAGCAGGTCGTAGAAGGAGACTTGCAGCTGGAGTCCTCTTCCAAGGCGGACAAAGGGCAGCAAGCCCAGCGGAAGCCAGCGCACACGCCAGGTCACAGTCTCAACATTCTGCGCCAGGGAGGTCGAACGCGTTATTGTCCAGTTCGACTCGTGCAGTCCACGGTCGTTCTGCCAGGCATTGTTCCAGGCTTCGAAGGCTGACGCGAGTTGCTCTCGGCCTCGAATCTGCACTATGTCACTAGAGAACACTACATCAGCGGACAGGTCGCCAGCATCCGGCAGCAGGCCAGCTCTGTCTGCGCTTAGGAAGCGAGCGACTCTTGCGCTGCAGACTGCACTCGGAACGGAGCCAGCGCAGCAGCGGACTCTGTGCCGGCATGGAGCGCACAAGAGAACACCGTGCGCGTGATACGCCCCGACAGAAGCGTGGTGCGCCATCAGATAGCGTCGACTGTCATGGCGAAGCCTTCGCGGACGTCGTTTGGCTAGGCACTGTCCATATAGTCGCGACTGTCCGCCCCGACTTTTGCCGCCGTAGGCGGCCGGAAAAAGTCGCACCACACAAACGGCGACTTTTGCCGGCGCGC
>Ga0164297_10005820_pt1 | contig 10458 bp, 13 predicted proteins | sample GEODES058metaG_FD_113539 | JGI IMG/M metagenome (GOLD analysis project Ga0164297, IMG submission 113539) | Dystrophic lake water microbial communities from Trout Bog Lake, Wisconsin, USA - GEODES058 metaG | ecosystem: Environmental > Aquatic > Freshwater > Lake | place: USA: Trout Bog Lake...
ATCGTTGTGTAATAATATAAAAGATTTGTTTTTAGTACGAGAGGACCAAAACAATATAACCTATGATTTATCAATTGTTTTACCCAAAGCATGTTGATTAGTTACGTTGTTTTTTTATAACTGCTGAAAGCATCAATGCAGGAAGAAAACTTTGAATCAAATTATTAAAAAATCGTAAAAGACTATTACGTTGATAGGTAACTTGTAAGCTATGGTAACATATAAGCTAAGTTATACTAATAAAGACTATACTAAAGTAAATTTTTTGTAAGATATTTTAAATCATGCCACAACTTGACCTGATGACTTTTTTCACACAATTTTTTTGGTTTAGTTTAGGGTTTAGTTTCTTTTATATTTCGCTTTTACATTATATAATGCCTTCTATATCTGTTAATCTAAAACTTAGAAAAAAAAAGCTTGACCTATTAGCTATTGATATAAATAAAAAAAAAGAAAGTGCTTCTAACCTATTGACTACCTACGATAATATATTATTAAGTACTTTAAATTTTTCTCGTAACTATCTTTTAAAATTTACAAATTATGGATCTAATTGGATATCTAATTCTGCCAATGACGTAAATCTTAATGACTTTGTCAATGCTAATAATACTTATGTTAAAATTATAGGTGAAAAAAATTTCAACCTTATTGTATTAGAGTCAACATTAAAATCCTCTATTAAAGATAGTTATTGGACTAAACTATGGATAAGTAAATAAATTAGTTTTATGAACAAAAATATATTATTAACACTGATCTTGTTTTTTGTAATTGTTTTATCAAAAGAAATTTTAGTTTTTAATGAAGAGATCTTAGTGTTATTTGCTTTTGGTATATTTATTTTTTTGGTATATAATTTTGGTTCTAGTTTAATATCTACGGAGTTAGACTCTCGCTCTATAAAAATTAAAGAAGAATTTGATTTTTATAGAAATATGCAAGAAAAAACTTTATCAAATCTAATAATATATCATAACAAACAGAAATTACTTTCAGAGGAAATAAAGTCAATTTTTTCAACTATAAAAAAAGATATTGATTTGATTATTCATATTCATTCTCAGCTATTTGTAAAATCTATTCTATATACTATAGAAGAAAAACTGAAAAAAATTCTTACAAATGAATCAAAATTTAATTCTCTACTACAGGAAAAAATTAGTAGCGAACTTTACTCATTTTTAATCTCAAAGTACTCTTTAAGCGTAGATAATAAGTCTTCTTCATTGTTCCTAGATAAGTCTATAGGTTTTTTATCTAATCTAAAATAAATATAGATTTTGAGTGTGTAGCTCAGATGGAAGAGCATCTGGCTTTTAAGAGCGTGTCTATATTTACAATTATGTTTTAAAACTAATTTCTACCTTTTAATAATTATTTATTTTTATAAAAATAAAAGCATGTTGTTATATTAATATATATGAATACTAACCTGACTTTTTACTAATACGTTTTGTTAAAAGCCGTATTATTAAATAATAATAGTTAACTAATTTTTTCTAACTATATTTTATAATTGTATTGAATAGATTTATATAACCATGACAAGCTAAATGAGCATTAATTGCAAAACTATAAGTTTGAAAGCTTTATGTTTATTAATATACTTGTAAAGTTTGTGAAGAGTTAAACTACTACTTTCACCTAGATGGTCATAGGTTCAAATCCTATCACACTCAAGAATCTCTAATAGCTTAATGGTAAAGCTTTTGACTGTTAATCAAAATATTATAGGTTCAATTCCTATTTAGAGAGATTAACTATAGCTATAGCGAAAATAGCTTAATTGGTTTAAGCATAACTTTGCCAAAGTTAAGATTAAGGGTTCAAGTCCCTTTTTTCGCTTTAATTAATTAGTAAATTTAAAGCGTCGATAGTTTAATGGATAAAACTTTTACCTTCTAAGTAAATAATTATAGGTTCAATTCCTGTTCGGCGTTTTTTTACTGCAAATGTAAATTAAAGGTAAATTAGTTGCCTTCCAAGCAATCTATATGAGTTCAATTCTCATCATTTGCAGTTTAAGCTTGTTTGGTGAAATGGTAAACACGAAAGACTTAAAATCTTTTTTCGCATAGATTTATTGGTTCAAGTCCAATAACAAGCAAATTATGATATAAATAATTATGACTAAAAGAATTTTATCTAAGTATAGCATATGTAAAAAATTAAGAAATCCATATAATAACTTATGGGGTATAAAAAATAAGAATTTTTGTAAAGCAGTTTTAAGTAAAAAGAGAAAAAAAAGACTTACTTCATATGGTAAATTATTAAATATTAAACAATCTTTTAAATTTTTTTATTCCAATATTAGTGAAAAGTCGTTTAAACAATCTGTTAAGTCTTGTATAAAATCTCCTTCAAATACTATTGACAAACTTTGTAGCATTTTAGAAAGTAGAATTGATTCTATCATTTTTCGTAGTTGTCTTGTAACCTCCTTTCAAGAGGCTAGACAATTAATTAATCATCGTTACGTTATTGTAAATAATTCTTATGTTACATCTCCTAGTAAAAGAATAAATAAAGGTGACGTTATTAGACTAAAAAAAGATCCATGTAATGGAAAAGAGTATCAAAAAATATTAAACACTAGGTCCCTACCAAGTTATTTAGAAATAGACTTTAATAATTTAACAATTGTCTTTTTGTGGGATACTAACTATAAAAACACGTACTACCCCATAAAGCTAAGATACCTCAAGTTAGCTAGATATTATAAGTAAAACCTTAACTGTACTAATTTTACTCCACGTTACAAATAATTATTTATATGAATCAAACATTATTACAAAGTGCAAAACAAATAGGTGCTGGTTTAGCTACAATAGGTTTAGCAGGAGTTGGTGCTGGTATAGGAATCGTTTTCGCTGCTTTAGTGAATTCTTTTGCTCGTAATCCTTCTTTAAGACAACAACTATTCGGTTTTACTATTTTAGGATTCGCATTAACAGAAGCTATTGGTCTTTTTGCTCTAATGATGGCATTTTTAATTTTATTTGGATAATCAACTAATTTAGTACATTATAAATTAATTGATTTTATATTAAGAAAAGATAACCAAGTGGTCAAAGGTGGCAGACTGTAAATCTGTTGAATGATATTCTTCGTAGGTTCAAATCCCACTCTTTTCAAATTTTTGCGAGTATGATGAAATTGGTAAACGTGCTAGACTTAGAATCTAGTGGATATATTCTTTAGTGGTTCAAGTCCACTTACTCGCAATATATATTAGTTACGGAATAGAGTAATCTGGTTAACTCTATAGGCTCATAACTTATACATTGCAAGTTCAAATCTTGCTTCCGTTAAACTGGATAAATGACTGAGCGGTTTAAGGTGCTAGTCTTGAAAACTATTCTATTTTTATAAATAGCGTGAGTTCGAATCTCACTTTATCCTTAAATAAAATTATGACTAGAATGTTAAATTTTACTAAACACTTTAACGAACTAATTTTGACTTTATATTATATATTAATATCTTTTACCTTAACATTTTTAACGTCATATGTGTTTACCCCACAAATTGTAAAAATACTGTCTGTACCTTTTTTAAAATATATAAGAACAGAAGACTTTGATTTTATTTTTACTAATATCTTTGAGCTATTTAATGTTTATATAACTCTATCCTTCTACACCTCAATACTTTTTACTGTACCTATAATACTCTACTACCTATATTTATTTATTAAGCCTGGTTTATTTATATATGAAAAAAACACAATATCTTTCCTGTTAAAGACTATAGCTTGTTTTGTTTGTTTCTCAATACTCTTTACCTATTATGCTATACTACCCTGCATCCTCTCTTTTCTATTAAATTTAGACTTAATGACTAATAATAGTTTTGTTGTTTTAAAAATGGAAGCTAAATTATTAGAATATATTACTTTTTTATTTAAGCTTTTATTTATATATTGTTTTATAGTTTTTCAAATACCTACTATATTTGTTATTTTTATTTACTTGAAACAACCTAAACAACTCTTTTTCTATAAGAAAAGAAGAATCTCTGTAGTTGTGTCCCTCCTTATTGGCTGCATTTTTTCCTCACCGGACTTACTCAGTCTTTTTTTAATAAGCCTACCACTTATCTTTCTTTTTGAAATTATCGCTTTTGTTTATATCCTAAAAGATAATTATCAATATGTTGTTCGACTTTAAACTAAGTTTAAATATAAAGAGAGTTGCTTGAACGGTAAAAGGCAAGTTTGCTAAACTTAGACCTAACATTTTAATGTTAGAGCAGGTTCAACTCCTGCACTCTCTTCCCTACTCTTATACCTATAATTTTCTTATGGCTTTTTCTAATGAATCTAATAATCTAAAAACAATTAAAAACTTTACCGTTAATTTTGGTCCACAGCATCCTGCAGCGCATGGAGTTTTAAGACTTATACTAGAACTGAATGGTGAAGTTGTTGAAAGGTCTATACCTCATATAGGCTTATTACATAGAGGAACTGAAAAACTTATAGAGTATAAAACTTATTTACAGGCTTTACCTTATTTTGACAGACTTGATTACGTGTCTATGATGGTTAACGAACATGCTTATTGCCTTGCTATTGAAAAATTATTAGGATGTAAAGTTCCTTTGCGAGCCCAGTATATTCGTGTATTGTTTTCTGAAATAACTAGAATTTTAAACCATTTATTAGCTATATGTTGTCATGCTATGGATGTTGGGGCTTTGACTCCTATACTATGGGGTTTTGAAGAACGTGAGAAATTAATGGAATTTTATGAAAGAGTTTCTGGTGCTAGAATGCATGCAGCTTATATAAGACCTGGAGGTGTAGCGTCGGATATACCTTTAGGATTATGTGACGATATTTATAAATTTGCTATCCAGTTTAGTTCACGTATAGACGAGCTTGAAGAACTACTTACTGAGAATAGAATTTGGAAACAAAGACTTGTAGACGTAGGAGTTATTAGTTTAGAGCAAGCTTTAGACTGGGGTTTAACAGGCCCCCTTTTGAGAAGTACTGGCTGCTCTTGGGACTTGCGTAAAACCCAACCATATGATGTTTACTCTAAAATGAACTTTGATGTCCCAATAGGTTTAAGGGGTGATTGCTATGATAGATATTGTATTAGAGTTGAGGAAATGCGTCAGAGTTTGCGTATAATTATTCAATGTATTAATGAAATGCCTAAAGGTAATATTAAAATTGAAGATAAAAAAATTTCTCCTCCATCCCGATCGGAAATTAAATCTTCGATGGAATCTTTAATCCACCACTTTAAGCTTTTTTCAGAGGGGTTCAACGTTAATGTTGGTGAAACATATTGTGCTGTAGAACATCCTAAAGGTGAGTTTGGTGTGTTTCTCGTATCAGATAATTCTAATAAACCTTATCGTTGTAAGATAAAAGCTCCTGGATTTGCCCACCTACAAGCAATTGATTATCTATCAAAAGGACATTTATTAGCTGATGTTGTTACTATAATAGGTACTTTAGACATTGTTTTTGGTGAGATAGATAGATAACTAATACCTATCATTAACAACAAACAATTTTTCAATATAGGGGTTTTAACTTAGTTGGTAGAGTATTAGTTTTGCAAACTAAAGGTCAAGAGTTCAAGTCTCTTAAACTCCAAATCTGCTTCATTAAGTATACGCTTGCGTTACGTATACTTGATGAAGCATTTGACAAGAATTGAACTTGCTACACATGAGTTCGAAGCTCAAGATTCTATCCCTTAGAATTTCAAATGCTTTATTTATAGTTAGCCCTTTTTTGGAATCGAACCAAAATTTATTGTTTACAAAACAATAGTTATACCATTAAACTAAAAGGGCTTTATTACTATATAATTAATAGTATAATAATTAATTGTTTATTTGATTATAAACCTCCCCACCAATAAATAGATACAAATAAAAACAACCAAACAACATCTACGAAATGCCAATACCAAGCAGCTGCTTCAAATCCAAAGTGATGTTGTGTTGTAAAATGATGTTTATAAAGACGTGTAAGGCATACAAATAAAAAAGTTGAGCCTATAAGAACGTGAAAGCCATGAAAACCCGTAGCTAAAAAAAATACAGAACCATAAATGCCATCAGACATTGTAAAGTTTGCCTCAAAATACTCAACTCCTTGTAAAAAAGTAAATATTGCTCCTAAAATTATAGTTAGACTTAAACTTAATAATGCAGCTTCTCTATTTCCTAATACAATAGCATTATGCGCCCAAGTACAAGTAGCGCCTGACAATAATAGAATTACTGTATTTAAAAGAGGAACTTCCCAAGGATTTAATACATCTATACCTGGAGGAGGCCAAATACCACCTATCTCTAAAGATGGAGAAAGACTAGCAGCAAAAAACGCCCAAAAGAAAGCGAAAAAAAACATAGCTTCAGATGCTATAAATAAAAGCATACCTGATCTTAATCCTGACTGAACGGCTTTGGTATGATGACCTTGAAAAGTTGACTCACGAACAATATCCCTCCACCAAAAAAAAGAAACATTAACTAAAGATAGAAAGCCTATGAATCCTAAGTAAAAACCACCTGAGTAGCAGTGCATATACATAACAAAACCACTAGTAGTACTTAAAGCAGCTATACCCGCTAAAAATGGCCATGGACTAGGATCAACTAAATGGAATGGATGACGTTGAATTATATTAGACATAGATTAAAATTTTATTTTAAATTATTCAAAAAATTTTTAAGTTTTTCAAAGATAGTTTTTAGATTAAAAAAAACGTTAGTAATATTACCGAATAATAAGAAGCATATCAAAATAATTACTAAAATTTGACTTAGCCCTATATTCATTATAATATTATTTTATGCCTTCCAAGGCTTTAAACTTATTAGCTAACCAATTTTTACATTCTGTTTGAGCACTAACCCACTCAATATAATTATCAATTGAAATAGCTTGAATAACTATTGGCATAAAACCATGTTGAACACCACAAAGTTCACTACATTGACCAAAAAATGTTCCTTCACGTTTTATAAACATTGACACTTGGTTTAATCTTCCAGGGCATGCATCCATTTTTACACCAAGAGAAGGTATAGCCCAAGAATGTAAGACATCTACAGCAGTTACTAAAGCTCTTATATGAGTATTTACAGGTAAAATTACTCTATTATCTACTTCTAATAATCTTATCTGGCCTTGTTCTAAATCATCATCAGCAATCATATAACTGTCAAAGTTAATACTATTACCGTTTATGTCTGAATAATCACTGTACTCATATGACCAATACCATTGATGCCCTATTACTTTTAGTGTTACCGCTGGATCAATTACTTCATCAATTGAGTATAGTAAAGCAAAAGAAGGCACAGCTATAACCATAAGAATAATACTAGGTGTCACAGTCCATACAATTTCAATAGTAGTACCATGTGTTATATTTGACGCTATAGGGTTATTTTTATGATAAAAAAGATAGGTAGTTCTTAACAGTAACCAAGTAACTGCAGCACCTATAATTGATAAAACAAACATTAAGTCATGATGTAAAGCAATAATACCTTCCATAACAGGAGTAGCTGGATCTTGAAAAGATATTTGCCAAGGGTGTGCATAATCCAGAAAGTCAGGGTTAACTGCAATAGAATATATATATAGATGTAAAGACACAAAAAGAGAATAGATATAGTTAAATTTGCACATAATAGATGTTATATTTATTTAGATCCAAAAAGGGTAATACCCTATATCTTTTTATTTAATTAAAATAAATTGTTTTATTTAAACTATTGGATCAAAATTGCTGATAGTTATTTTATTGGTATTTGAAAACCTGAAAAAAGAATTTTAGACAGTTGTATGTTATCTATATTACAATTTATATTAACTATACAGTTTATATTATTAGGAAATCTATCATAACATTCGTTGAGCTGTGGGAAAACAAGTAGGTTTTTTATACCTATGGATAATGAACCTTTAGTAACATTAAGATTCTTAATTGCCTTTATATTAGGCATTACTAAAAATATAAATAAACTTAAAAAGTTATAGCTAGGTTTTTTTCTTAAAGTTACTCTACTTCCTATAAGCGTACCCTTACGGATCTTTAATACTGCTATAGATTTTTTTGCTTTGTTAATAGTCGGATTTTGATTACTTATTAATTTTAACGCAATTATAGAATATAGAATAGATTTTTGATTTTCTATAATAGATTTAGAGTTTATATTTATATTAATATTGTTTATTTTAGGTATCTGCAAAGGGTTCAAAAAATTTGTTTTATAGATAAAGTCAGTTTTTAAAATGTTTAAGTACCAAGATTTAAGATTATTCATACAAAAGATTTATATTAGGGTAGAAGCCAACGAAAGTAGTTTAGAATTACCTTTTTTTCGAAGCTCAAGAGGTAAGGGTCCAAATACTCTAGTGCCTAAAAGTTCATATTTTTCATTTAATAGAACTAGTTCATTACAATCAAAAAGTAAAAAATTACCAGTTTTCCTATCTATTAACTTTCTATTTCTAATGATAATTCCTTTTACAATACTTCCCTTTCGTAATTTACTTTTATTCGTAAAATTTTTAACACTAACGTATATAACTGATCCAATAGAACCTACTTTTGTTCCAAAAATCTTAAAGCACTTGACTTCTTTAACGCCAGAATTATCAGAAACTTTAAATTTAGTAAGATTAAATATCATAAAAATTCAACTAATTTTGTTATAATAGGCAATTTGCTATTAACTAGTTTATTTATTTCTACTGCTAAAGGTTGAGAAACGCCTTGGAATTCAAGCAACAGACGACCTGGTGTTACAGGAAAGCACCAATATTTCAATGAGCCTTTACCTTTACCCATACGAACCTCTGCAGGTTTTGACGTCACGGGTACCGAAGGAAAAACTTTAAGTTTTATAGACCCTGATTTATGCATTTTTTTAGACATTAATTTTCTAATACATTCTAATTGTTGAGCGGTAATTCTACCTGAAGTGAGAGACTTGATACCATAAACACCAATTACTGGGTTATTAACTTTAGTATCAATTCCTTTAATCTTACCTTTTCGAACTTTACGAAATTTTAGTTTTTTAGGAAATAACATAAATAATATATTGTATTATTGACAAATCCAAACCTTAATACTTTGGAGTCCTTTGGCTGTATTAGCTACAACAAGCCCATAACTAATAGACATTTTCGTAGATTGCAATGGTATTGAACCAAGATAAAGTTTATCAACTCTAGCCATATCAACATTGTTAATTCTTCCAGAACACTCAACATAAACACCTCTACTAATCTCTTTAACTTTTTTAATTAACATTTTTACAATCTTACTCCTAAACTTTACACGTTTTTCGATAAATTGTCCTACTTTTAATGCAAGATTAAATCCGTTTTTTATAATATTAGTAGAACTATATTTGTTAATTACTAGATAAAGTGATTTATTAAAGAATTTTGTTGTTAGATTTAAAAATTTAATAAGTGATTGTTGAACGACAAAATTTACAGAAGTTAGTCCTATGTCTATTATAGTAGAATAGTTAATTTTATAGATTCTCAAGTTAATTATATTAGCTCTTTCAAAGTTTTTAAACAAAGATCTAACATACGAATAGATTAAAATATCTTCTTGAAATAACGGTCTATAATCTTTTTTGTTATAAATACACCAAGAAGCGTTCCAGTTTTTGTTTTTTCCGATATTAATACATGCAGTAATTTTTTTTCGACTCATAAAGACTATTTTTTATTGTGAATGGCTTTTTTACGGGTGACCACAAAGTCTCCAAATTTAAAACCTATCATTCCTTCATGGACTTGAACGTTTATAAACTTTTTGCCATTGTATACAGAGAAGACTTTACCTATGAATGATGGAAATATTAAAGAATTACGAGACCAAAGAGTTATTGGCTTTTGAGAATTATTATTCAAATAAATGCTTTTAAATATGTAGCTTTCAGAGAATGGTTTTTTCCAGGTAGAGCGAGACATTTTTTTTAATTTCTAGATTGAATATAAACTTTATTAGATTCTGCCACTTTATGAAAGTCGTCGCATATTTTAATTGTTTTACTTGTAGAATCACACGTTTCTATAAATTCTTTTGCTAAATTTAAAGATAGGGATAGTTCAGATCTTTTTATGCTGCTAGTAATTATCCATTTAAAAACTAATTTTCTTTGTCGATCTGAGTTAATTTGTACAGGTATTTTATAATTAGTACCTGATATCCTTATGGATTTTACTTCACAAAAAGGTTTAGATCTATCAATAGCGTCTTTAAATACAGACAAAGGTTCCTTTTTAGTCATTTTTTTTAAGATAGATAACATATCTTTAAAAATTATTTCAGAAGACTCTTTTGCATAAGTCTTTTGTAATACTCTAATAAATATTATAATTGTAGGTTTAAAATAGTTATAATTCATTTTAATTACTTTTTTTTGTACCATATTTAGATC
>Ga0164297_10005821_pt1 | contig 10456 bp, 6 predicted proteins | sample GEODES058metaG_FD_113539 | JGI IMG/M metagenome (GOLD analysis project Ga0164297, IMG submission 113539) | Dystrophic lake water microbial communities from Trout Bog Lake, Wisconsin, USA - GEODES058 metaG | ecosystem: Environmental > Aquatic > Freshwater > Lake | place: USA: Trout Bog Lake...
GAAGTCAATTACTGGTTCGGGAGAACTGTTTACGGACGAGAGAGTTTCAAGCCATGAGGGAGGTTCTGCACGAAGGTCAAGCAATTGCTGCAGGAAGGAATCAGACACTTCACCCTTTTCACTGCCCATTTGATGAACGCGATCATCTTGAAATCGGTTTGTAGCCTTGTATCCCAATTCTGAGTTGAGGTCCGATTTAGTGAGATTGATGAATCGGCCATCTCTTAAGCCATAAAAGTATCGGTACTCGCTACCTGGGTTGACGAGCTGGTGGAAATCTCGTCCATCAAATTTGCCGACCACTTTGGCCAAATAAAAGAACCGTGAGTCTCCCCAATCGTTGTCACTTGCCGCAAAAAGTACAACGTCTCCGATCTGTAATGATTGCCACTGGCCAAATGGTTTCGGGCTGTCCTTGAATCCCCAGTAATGCAGGATCCCATCATCCGAAACTCTTTCAATGTCGGGACTAACGATGTCGCCAGACGGACCACCCCTGAATTCGTCGAGGTTGATTCCATCGAAGACCATTCTTCGAAAGTCATCTTTGACACCAGCACATGATGTGTGAAGAAGCTGCATCACTCGAAACCTTCTGACTCGTAGTGTCGCTGTCAATATAGTTCACATAAGTAGAGGTTTTTGCCGTACCGACTACTCGAATATTGTCACCATTTCGAGTGGTATTCGTTGTGAAGCGTAAAACCTATGAACATGCTTGCTGCTGAACTTTGGACATTAGATGTGGCCACGATTCTTTGGATTGGTGCATCGGTTTCTTACGTACCAAACGTCTAGCCAAATTGGCAATGTCACTTGGATTCATGACCGGTGGAAATCGAAGCGATATCTTCGAAGGTATGAGTGATGACGTAAAAATTGAAGATCCTGATTTCGCTACAACCTGGGAAGGCATGGAAGAACCAATGGGCGATGATTGGTCAGTTGGTGAATACTCCGAACCAGAGATGTCTTCTACCCCACGCGTAGAGCCCGCAAGCCATGCAAGACCAAGTCGAAGTAGGGAGCGCGCGTTCCTTTCTGAAATTGCCGAACTGAGGTCAAGGAATATGCGACTAGAGGACGAACTCGCTCGTGCCTTGCAACAGTTAGAAGAACTGAAAGATGAAAAAGCTCAACTACTCCGCCATGTGACGACCCTTGGTGTAGCGCTGAGAGCGACTCAAATGCTAATCAGCAGAGACCAATTGAAAGCTCAAAAAGCACCGAGCGTTAGTTCCATGACCGGTGGGAGTCAGGTGACCTTCGACGGATTAGTGGAGTAAATCCGCCAGAGCGGGGATTTTGCCGTAAACCATCGTGCTCATGAGCATTTTGGACCTTCCTTGATACATCGAATAGCAGGGCGGACATCGACTTTTTCTCTGAGGAAAAGTGATCGTCGCTGCACGGCTTCGATGACTCCGTCCTTGAGCTGCAATACGAGTTGTCGAGGTGCAGGTGTAGAGCTTGTGCCCTGAGCAACACTTATAACAACACTTATTACTCCGAACACCCCGAAACAAGCAGAGACAAAAGTCAATAATTGAGGTGTACAGTAACTAGTAACTTCCTGTGTTGTTGTTCTCTAAATGGAACTACGGAACCGAGGGTCGGGGGTTCGAATCCCTCCAGCCGCACGTAGTTCATTCATCAGTTAAAGCCTGGATAACAGGAGTTAGCTGTGATGATTTCCCGAGTCAATTGCCTTCGGCAATGTATCTCTCGATGTACTGATCCCTTCTGGTCTAAGCCAAGGGACAGTTCTCTCACTACAGAATTGGCCGCTGGCCAGCACGCTGCCAGGACTCGTAAGCACACCACGGCACACCAAAAACCCTCTACTTGTGCGTTTGAAAGTTCAAAGCGTTAGGCGATGTTTGCTGTCTTTCAGCTCTAGGGATAGAGTTCTCGTAGAAGCTTTCCAGCCTGCTTAGATTTTCGAGAGAATTGCGCATCAAACGGATGGAGTTCAAATGGCAAAACTATTAATTGATGGCTCAAACTTGGCTCGTTCTATCGAGTTAGAGCCTGCTGGAATTCAATTCTCATGGACGCGAATTGAAAATTTTGTTGAAGCCAAGAGTTTTGCTAGGGTATCCGCACTCCTAGGGGTGTCGATCAGTGGTTTTGAAATCTTTATGGAAGAAAGCTGCAAGTGGGATAAGGGCTTCAATGAAAGCCATCCCTTTGTCAAGCTCACTCAATTCCGAAACTATGTCGATCCAGATCTTCTTGACCTGTGGTCTGAGTCGCCGAACCATGATTACTTCATTGCCTCGAAGGACCACTTCCTGGCTTTTCGGCGAACAATTCCAGAGCTGAATGGCGTTGAAACCATTCGGTGGGAAGCCTCTTCAACTTGGGATCAAAACTGCATTGTGAAGAGACGATTGGAACCAGTGGAGGGCGAGAAGTTAACGGAGGCACTCTTATTGGATGTCTACAAGTCCTGCCGACAGGATCCGACATTGCTACGCCAGTTCGCTGCAGCAAGCCAGTTTGAATACAGTTGCCCAAACAACTGCGCCTCGTTTACTGCCAAATCAGGTGAATATCCACCTTGGAATTCACAGTTGAAACAATTTATTTGCCCAGAGTGTCGAGCGCCACTTTCCCGAGGGGATCTATTGCCTGCATCCTCAGTTGTGGTGATTGATCGAGGGCCTACTGAGGTCGCAAGGTTCCGCGTAATCACGGGGTGTCGCTATATTGTAGGTAGAGATCCATCTCCGGAACTGTCAAGCAATTTAATCTGTGTCAAAGTTCTGGGCGCCACCCGGCAGCTGTCTCGAAACGCCTTAGAGGTTGAGTACAACGGCGACCGGGGATTGAACGTCATTAATATTCAAGCCGGATCGATTTCGATAGAAAACCGAAGGAAGCAATCCTCTCGCTTACTCGGCAACTCGCAAATCTCAGGTCTTCAACGGTGGGAGAGAGTTGTTCTGCCAGGTGGCTACTCAGTTCGTCTTTCTACGAACCCATATATCTCCAAGTGATACCGATTAGAGGTAAGCACTAAAAGGAGTAAGGCGAAGAGTGGCGATACCCGGATAAAAAATTCGAGATGGACTTACGTTTGAAAGCACTGCCACCTGGGTGAACCGATATTCGTAAAGTCTGTCTGGCGCAGAATCTTCCATTTGAAAATCGGACTGCGGCACTTTGGTGCTCTTAATTTCGCCATTGGGGCTGCGCTCAAGGCGGTGTACGTCAACAACTTCTTTGGAATGATTCTTGAATGCTAAACCTAATAGTCTCAAAGCTGTTAAACCAAACTTGCCACTCGCAATAGGGTCAACTTGAGTTTCCGAGTCGAGCGCCTCTTGTGCAAGGGGGTCTTCAGTTATTGGTGGAAGAGAAATATAAGAATGGCAATCTCTAACGAACTCTGTGTCAAGTCGCATTGGAGTGAACTGATGACCAGGGGTCCACGGATCACCGGGCCACTTCTTCAGTTTGCCATTGGATCGAAAAATCACATGCACCTTTTCACCGCTGCCCTCGGAGGTAGTTACTTGCCATCCTCGTATGTAAATCTGCTGCTTACGAACCTCTAGGACGCGCCTGATTCGAGACCTCTTGATTTTGGAACCAGGGCTTTTGCGCGCTTTGCGAATGAGATCACTGTTAAAGTTCCCATTGAATATTAAATTAGTTGGGTCCAAGGTTGGGGGGTTTGCTGTTGGGGCCCAAAGTTGATGTGCTCGCCTGCGCGACTCCTCCTCGAAAGTGACTGTGCTGAAGGCGTTACCATCAGCAATTGAAATTTCCACTGTTGTCAACCCGGCTGATTGGGTGAGTTTTTGCTCCGCGAGAAATGCGATTCCCAAATCTGTAAGTTTTATTGTTCCAGAGACTTGAGTAACTAGCCGCCTTGTTATCAAGTCCCACATGTGCAATTCGATTGCGCTGCGAGGAACCGGGCTCGCCACACGAATAATCTCGTGGGGGATGTTTGTGCCGCACTCAATTGCTCGAAGCATGTGAACGTGGAGAGGGTTTAGATGTAGTCCGTATTCAGCGGTCATTTCGATTGTTGCTTCGCATTCCCAAACTGATAGCGGAATCGGTGTGGCGTCAATTATGGAGTCCAAAAGGTTGGGGAATAGGGCCTCGAGATCTTGATCACTCGGTAAGTCAAATCCGATTGGCATCTCACGGTGTGGCACGGTTACGCGAATGTCCTAATTTGATCTATGTCGCGAAAGTATTGCGCCAGTCGCCCTAGGTGGCTGCTTTCATTTTGAAGTCTCTTTACGTGTTCTTCAACATGAGCTATGGAGCCAACAACGCGAAATATTTCTCGTGATCGCGAAGTGGCAACAGTAATCAGCGAGCCCGTGGGATTGCCGAGCGCGTCGAACGCCAAGTTTCCATACTTATGCTCGGAATTTAGATGAGTCAATGTGAAAATTGTTACATCAAATTCCTTACCTTGAGATCCAGTTACCGACTCAAAATCAACATTGAAGTCAATCCCTTGACCCTTTAGGCGCCTCGAGGGTGCTTCCCAAAGTTCTTTGAGGTGCGCAATTTGAAAGTTGTGTGGCGCGATGAACGCAGCAGTAATCGTCTCTCCCTCTCCGATAATGGGCTCTAGCGAAAGAAGGATGTTTTCCATTTCAGCAACCGCAATTTCTGCCTCTTTTGTGTTCTTCTTGGAGTTACCAGACCTGACTTCTTCACCCCTCGCAGGGGGATAATTGAGCCACATCAGTCGAGGAATTGGTTTCTCTAGACCGTCAATCAGGATGGAAAGGCGGTTAGTCCTTGTCTTGGTGGTGCTTAGGTCGCCATAAGAAACCTTATTGACCATTTCCGCAATTTCGAAACACATTCGGTGCTGAGTTGTCAGAACGTGTTTCGTTCTGCCCGCAAATACTTGTTGTGCGCCAACCCATTTCATGAATGAGCCAAAGGCGATGCTCTGCGTGTATCCATACTTGAGACGCCTCTCTTTTCTGTTGAGAAACTCAAGTTCTTCACCCTGGATGTCTGGTGCAAGTTGCTGGCTATCACCAACGATGACCCACTTGCCGCTAACTGATATTGGAATCAGGGCATCAATGAGAGTGACTCGCGATGCTTCATCAACGATGCAGAGGTCGAAGAAGTCGGGTGCAAATCCACGAGGAACCCCAATGCCGTTGCACGTTCCAGCTACAAGTCGAGATCCTCGTCTAACAATTTTTAGGCAGTTTTCGTACGAGGACTCATCGGCGAATCTTCGAAACAATTCATTTTCGTGGGATGTGGTTTGCAGTTTGCATCGAAGATTCTCAGCTCTATTGGCCAAGTAGGTGTCTTCGATTGACTTGGTCCATTTCTCCTTCGAATACTCCTTACCGTGAACCCTTACCACCTCGTCCCTGCCAATTAATTTGTCATCGGAACCCAGAGCAAGGATTCTTTCGAGGGCATTGTCGACGGCTTTATTGTCATTCGAAGTGACGAGCACCCTCGCATCTGGATTGTCTCTCAAGAACCTAAGCACTATTTCGGCAATTAGGGTCGTCTTCCCGGTGCCAGGGGGGCCTTCGACAACCGAGAGCCGCTCGCGAGCGATACATCTAATGACCTCCTGCTTATCAAGAGACAGTTTCTCTGAAACCGGAATATCCAAAAAGTATGGTTGAAGCGACGTACCGCCCGCACTTCCGATGAGATGAGAAAATGAAGAATTTTCACTTAGCGAGGCCGCCTGCCCAGCAATTCGGTCGAGTGCGGCTATTCGCCGATTTAGTTGTGCCTTTATTTCTGGCCGAGAGATTTGTAAATTAACTTGGCGACCATCTTCGGTACTGACATTGAGACTAGTTACAAAGGGTTGCTCACCTTCGTATTCGACTTCGACCGAAAACGTTGTGTCAAGACCAACAACATCGATAAAGGAACCGCTGTCCGGGATTGCCCCCCCCTCTTTTTGTGGGCGTAGATATATTCGATCATCACGCTCGTCATACCTTAATTTCAGACATTTCGAATAGGCGTACCGAGTGTGTGCTTGCAGAAGTCCGTCAAGCTCTCCCAGCAATTCGGCCCCAGCCGGATCGACAATTTTAAGGTTGACAGAGCCCTTCTTGCGACGACCGTAAAGTCCGCGAAGGGTGTTGATAGAGCTCTCAGGAATTTTGACCCCAGAGCTCTCTGGTGTGAAGACTAGCTCTGTGTTCTTCCCCCTGGACCTCCATAAAGAACTGTCTACTGGGGGGATAACTAGTTTCGAAATCTGATTTGGATTTGCGAATTCGACGAAGCCGTCCGGTGAAATTCTGAGAATGCGCACATCATTTAGGTTCGCGGACTCGGCAATTAGGAGGTGGTTCGCATTGTGGCTGGTAAGAAGCGCAATCCGATCATAAGTTTCGAGTTTTCTAAACAACTGTTGATATTTGTCAATCGTTGTCTTGGACAGAGCCCCATTGCGCACAATATTTACGGGAATGGCGATCCGTGTCGCGACGTTCGAGTCTGAGAGGAACGTGGAGGCCAAACGATTCAGGAAGCTCTTCATTCGATTCGAGTCCCAAGAGCGGGCATTGCCAGTCCCCATATTTATAACTTCGGCGCAGATGTCCAAAGCCGAGATTGCCATCGATGCTGTCACCCGCTCCCTGAGTGAGGCAAAAGCGGTCTTGGCCTTTAACTTCAACAGATCTGTTCCACTTTGAGACAGTCTCTCGACATCACTTTCAGTCTGCGCGTCAAGAATCATTGACAGGGAGTAAACAAGCGTTGAAGTCAGCATGTAGGCATCAACATAAGAACTTGACCCCTCATGTATTTCGGGGGAGAAAAAATGTGATTGGGTGTCGATTCTCACGTTTGAGTTTGAAAGCACTGCGCTTCCTAGGTCACCGATTGCAATGTAACCATTCGATCGTATGAAAACGTTGCTCGGTTTTAGATCTCCGTGACTTATTCCGGCTTCGTAGAGATCACGTATCCCGAGAGTGATTTCAAGGCCAACGGTGCGAAGAAATGATTCCAAAGCTTCTGAATCCGCACTTCCTGATTTCTTGAAATGACGGTTGAGGAGAAGTTCTTCAAGGGTGGAGTCAAACCACTCGTATACCAAGAAATGAACTTCAGATTTTTTTTGTGCGAAGAGGGGAACCGCCCGGCGCAGCCTGTCGAGAAGGCCGCCCCCGAGTGTGCCAGCAACAATAGGACTAACAATTCTTGTTGAAGACGCCGACACGGATCTACGTAATGCATCGTAAATTTCGTTCTCTTGATTACGGGTTGTAAATTTAAGTGCAAACAACCGACCGTCTTTTCCAGAAAGTTTGGTGATGGAGGAAAACGCGGTTGACTTGATGACTGATTTGAGATCAACCGTTTCATGGCCGACTTCAAGTTGTGCCAAAATTTCACTTAGGTCAGATATGCGATTTCGGCTGAATAGTCCCCACTTCATTGCCCCATCGTATCTATTTATTCCTAGCAATTCTCATAGGAGCGGTTGTGGATTGCGAGTGGAGGTAAAATATGAACAATCCTGTCGCTATCAATTGGGACTGCTGTCGGTTTAGTTGACAATGGTTGCGGACAGAAACGTTCTTGATGGTGAAGAACCTTCGGTTGCTGTTTTTCCTCATCTCTATCTTGGTGACAATCTGGTCAAAATTGTCACTGAGCACTTGGCTCCTCCAGGTGTCCCGAAATATGAACCAGATCTTCGAGGTCGCCGGCGGGCACCTTTTATTCAATACAGTCAATAGAGGACCCAGCTATGCGAAGTTGCCCCTGCACGGTTGCTTCAGGCTCTAATCAGCTCATCCAACTCTGTGGAAATTACTAATTACGACAGGCCTAACTGCTGTCGCCCCCGCACATTGAGGTCATCGAGGGTTGCCCGTCCCGTCCAGTGAACCTCGTAGTCCTCGTGGGCGAAGTCCTTCGGGCTGGTGCCACGCATGAAATCCTCGCCACAAGCTTTGGCGTAGTCGAAGTTCTTGTCACACCAGGGGCTGGCCGGAATGTACATGACGTTGCCCCAACCAACCTGGTCGGCGACTGATCCGACGGAGTGCACCAAGTCCCCGTGCCACCACACGGTGTCGCCTGGCTCCACCGCGGGAATAGCGGTGAGCCCGTCCCAGATGTCAGGGTGCCACTTCTCGGTGGTGGGCATCGTCTGCGCTGGCGCCGCACCACAAAGTTCGTCATCGGCGACATCGTCTTGCAGCGCACGCAGCAGCTGGTAGCTCATGGCGTCGGGGATGGGAATGGCGTGAAGCACGCCCTGGGTCGGGTGCATGTCGGACAGCGCCGTCCATCCCTGGAAGGTGCGGAAGGCCGAACAACGTCGAGCGACGTCGTACTCCATGGCCTCGGAACGGTAAGCACCATCCCACGGGTCGTAGTCCTCAATGCGGCCGTCGAAGACACGCCGAAAGACCCCCTGGTACGCCAGTGTGAGCCATCGTTCGACCGACCCGGCGTCAGTGTGGGGTGACAACCCCTTGGATCTGGTGCCGGGCGGTCGGCGCCGAATGCGGTCGGGGTAGTGCGTGTCGCGCGTGGGGTCAAACCACACACGACCTTCGGATTCGTGCTTCCAGAAGGAGTTCAAAAAGCGACGGGTGAGGGCCATGTTGTCGTCCTGGCGGGCCTCAATCTGAGGACGTGACCAGTAGATAGGGAAGATGGACGGCTTGGCGTGTTCGACGGAGCCAAAAAAGCCATCGTCCTCATTGCGGTACTGACCAAAGAAGTTGTTCTGCTCGAGGTAACTGGCGAGTTCTTGGTCCCACGCTTCGGCACGGGCGCGGTCGAAGGTGCCCTTCACGATGGCGCAACCACGCCGACGTATCAGCGCGCGGGTTTCTTCAGGCACCGTTCCCGCCGCGATGTCGCTGAACTGCACTATTGGCCAAATCGGATCGCCCTGGGCTCGCAGGTCAACGATTTCGGCAACTCCTGCCTTCATCTTTTCTTCGACGTAAGCGAAGGCACCGGTGTAGTCACCGATGGCGGCACGGAGTTTTTGCTTGGTCTCTCGAATGGCCCTCGGCAAGTCACTCGGAACTGGTGGTGGCACGAACGTCCCAGTGTTCATAGTCCCCCCTGCCTTTGGCACCACCATTTTCGGCGCTACTGGCATCGTATTACGCAAGGTCTGTTTCTTCAATTGACTGCAGTGCCACTTTCTGAGGAATCGAAAGCCTTCACCATGTTTGGGGTGAACGAAACGTAGCGGGGAGTACTGGGTGTTCGGCAGTAGACCGCATCGCTCGATTTGCTCGCGCCGCCGTCGAAGGAGCACACGTCGTACGACGTTGAAATCTCTGGGATGGATTAGGAATTGGCAACGTGCTCTGGGTTGGTGACTACATCAATGACACGATCGTTGGCTTCAATGCCACGACGGGTGCCTACCTCAATGGCACGCTGTCGAACTCGACCTTCGCGGTTGACGCAAACCAGCACACGATTAACCGTATGACGGCCCAGGGCACGACGCTTTGGGTGAGTGACGGCTCCGCGGCCGTGGCCTTCAATGATTTGACGGGCGCCTACGTGTTCGGCACGCTAAGTGCTTCAACGATCGCCATCCCGACGCAGAATGCCCACGGCATCACTGCTGACGTGACTGACGTCTACGTCGCTGGCGACTCGGGCAGCATTTCGCAGATTGCCTGGACTGTTCCCGCCGCTACGCCGGCCAACGCTGCGGCCTCGGCCAGCGGCACTACGGCCACGGTTCGCCGGGACACGGCCTACGGCGCGGCTTCCTACACCGCCACGCTGATGCCTGGTGGCAAGAGCTGCACGAGCACCGGTACGACGTGCACCATTTCGGGACTGACCCCCGGTGCGACCTACCAGGTGACGGTTGTCGCGACGAACAGCTCGGGATCATCCGCTCCGTCATCGAGCGTGTCGGTCAAGGTCCCAGCCGCCCGTGTGGTCACGATGCCCTCGGCAGCGACCTACTTCGCGTCAAACTCAACTGCCTTGACGACGAGCGACATGGCTACCTTGAGCGCGCTGGCCCATGCCGTTGCGACCGCGGGCAAGAAGCACGTCACCGTGACTGGCTTCGCCGACCGTCTCGGAAGCACGACGTCCAACGTGGTGCTATCGAAGCTGCGCGCCGCCGTTGTTGCGACGTACCTTGAGGCACAGTTCAAGCGTCTGGGCGTGATGGGTGTCACCCTGCACGTCGTGGCGGGTGGTGTGACCACTGCCAGCGCCAACCTTGCCAAGGACCGCAAGGTAGTGATTAGCGTCGCCTAAGTAGTAGTGCCCAGTAGGGCAACAGGAGTAATGGCACATCGGGTTTTCCCGGTGTGCCATTACTCATTTAAGGGCATGTCGCACTGCTGATTTCAACCTCAGGTATTTGCTGGCATTGACCCTCACCTCGATACCTTTGCGATTTAGGATGGTCGCTATGTCTACGCCGAACAACACCGCCGTTGTTCTCGAATCCCCACAGGTC
>Ga0164297_10005822_pt1 | contig 10456 bp, 8 predicted proteins | sample GEODES058metaG_FD_113539 | JGI IMG/M metagenome (GOLD analysis project Ga0164297, IMG submission 113539) | Dystrophic lake water microbial communities from Trout Bog Lake, Wisconsin, USA - GEODES058 metaG | ecosystem: Environmental > Aquatic > Freshwater > Lake | place: USA: Trout Bog Lake...
AACTCAAGAGGATCATGAGGCACCCTTGCACAGAATACACTGAAAAAAACTACTCGCTTAAACCGAAAGATAACAATTATACCCAGCTTAATTCGTCTGGGATCCACTCCATTTAGCCCCTTTGATCATGACATCCGTGGTAAAGATCCTGAAGTTTATCCCCTTTGATGTTAAAATCGTGCTAAGAGTTGTAAGATTACTCGAAAACTCTGCTGCGTTTGTAAAAAGGTTTCCATATCCCTGCGGCGACGCATTTGTAAGGTTTACGTAGGCATTTGCTAGGCGTACTGCTGACGTTTCATCAACTGCAACCATTGTAACTTGTATAACTGGCGGTAGTTGGTTGTGAGTATCTAAATCGCCATTGGTGGTGTTAGCAACATAGTTAGTCCAGTTTGGCGAAGAATCGTAGGTATAATATGGAGCGAGTGAGGACATGGAATACCCATTACTATAATCTGCTGGTGAGAGCTTCGGCAGAATGATAAGAGCAATCACATTTTCGGCCAAAACATGGGCTGGACGATTTGAGGCCAGTGTCATCGAATTCGATACCCAATCCACGTTCGTGTAGGATCTATTACCGGAAGTATAGTTATAGATGGAGAGATTCTCCGTCGGTTCCATCAACTCCATAAGACGGTAACGGTACCGTGCAGGGGGGGCGCCTGTGGGAAGAAACGATGGCCTGCTATTTGAATCACTCGCATATTCCAAAAAGTATCCCCAGGTATTCAGTGCATTCTGGAGAATAGAAGTGCTGGAATTAGTGGAAAAGCCGTTTGGAGCCTGAAAAAAAACAGCCATACCGGGTGTCGGATTTGGAAGCGTAAGACTCCCGAGGATTGTCGCCATCGGCCCGCTCAGAAAACGCAATTCCGACTGCCTCATGTACGACGTTGGATTCTGCGGATTATCATAATCAAGGTAGGTGTTCAGGGTCGCTTGACTGAGTCTCCGGGTAATGGTGTCAAAAGCATCGCGAGCATCCCTGAACTCCTCTATCTTTCCACTGGTTGTTCTCCAGGTTTTAGAGGTCTGCGTCACCATGTTCAGGAGAAGCACGACCAACAATGAAAGTATCGCGGAGGCAACAAGGAGCTCCGCGATCGTGAACCCCTCATGAGCCTGAAGTCCCTTGGTACCGCCTCTGGAAAATTTCAGATTCATTTGTTACGACCGATCAGCGTGGTGTAGGTCAGTGTATTCGGATTTGTGCTGTTAAAGACAACTGAGGCCGACTGTCCGCCGCCTGGGTTGTTGGCGACCATCACAGTTATGGTCATCAGATTCGTGGAGGTGTTTCCCAAGAACTGTGTGGAGTTTGTTCCTGTGGCGGCATTCGTTGTGGTAACTTGAACCCAATAAATGCAATTCAATGCATTGGAACTGGTTGTGTTTGTCAACTCGTTGCCCTGTTCGTCAAAATAGCGAACCGTATTCGTAAGATCAGACCAGTTTGCAATCTGCATGTCATTGAAAACTCTCTGGGCTATCTGGGAACCGACAGCCGTGTTCATCGTACTCTTGAAGGTCTTGAGTCCGCTGGGTAGCAGACCGAGAAGGGCAACCAAGGCAAAGGCCGCAACCCCTACGGCAATCACTACCTCAACGAGGCTGAATCCATCGTCAGTAGCGTAATTTTTAATTTTTTGAGGGGATTTTTTGGACACGGGAAAGGATAAGATAACCTTTATGCTAAAGGTAACCCTTGGCCTCAAGTTATCAAGATAAGAGGGCGCACATGCGCACCTACCTACAGAGTTTGCCTCACTTCGGTTTTTTTACCAAGGCAGGCTTCTTCAAAGAGTTGGAAGCTGAAGAGGTGTACAAAGTCAAAAGGGCTCGCTCTTCGGGTCTGAGCGATGCGGTATTCAACACTGTGAGTTGTGCATCGGCACTCTCACCCTCACCATTGGCTTTTAAGATGGCAAACCTGACGACTCTCCATTGCTCTGGAGCGCTGGTCCAATCGATGGTTTTTCCTGCATAAAGTGCCAGCGCCCCTTTGGGATCCCCAGTACGAAGTTTACCAAGCGCCGCAACACTGATTCTGGAGAGATTATCCGGTTGCTGGGCAAGCAGGGTCTGAGCGTTGGCAGAAGCCTCCGCAATATCCTCGCCGGCAAGCAGTTTCAGATATGCCAAATCTCCGCGCGCATCAGCCATGTTAGGGGCTGCGGATAAGAGTTCCTCATACAGGGGAATCATTTTGGCAGCAGGAGTGTCCCTCTGTTGACACCGAATGAGACCGATCAAACCAGGAATCCTTGTTCCTTCGCGATCGGCCATTTCACGGTACGTTCGTGCAGCCCGATCTTCAGCACCGATCTGTTCTTCGTAGCCCGCCACATAGGCAAGTGTCTCTGGCTTCTCCAGGTGAAGCGACCCACCAACATTTCTCCACTCCTCTTCGGCAACACTTGTATCACCGTTCTCCATCGCAACACGCGCTAGAAAGAGATGCCTGACGGCATCCGGAATGCCTGCACCTGCGGGAGAATCAATCATCCTCGCCACCTCCTTCCACTCTCCAAGAGAGGTCTGCGCATCAAGATCGATAAGTAACCAATCCGTGTCTTGAAGGGGACACTCTGTCCCGGCTAATTGCACCACCTCCTGATGGAAGCCCCTGGAGTTCAGCCATCGAGCAAATTCAAGGGTCTCGACCCTGGAGGCGAGACGGTATTTTGCCTCCAGACGCTTGATGATTCTCTCCTTGCCATTTGGATCCTGGCGCATTTCGAGGTCGGCCGCCGTTAGGGAATCGAATGCCACTCGCCCTGTTAAGGAATCCAGGGAACTGATCAGTGAGCCAATTTGGGGCGGCGAGAGAAATTCCGTGGCCCCCTGGGGAGGAGCAAGCACAAGCTTTGCAAGCAGCCTCCAGGCAGCGAGGGATGCTCTTCCATGGTCATTCATGACATGTTCTAGCAACTCCACTGCTCTCTTCACCTCTTCGGGATTCCTTGTCGCGAGCAAGTAGAGTGCCGCCTGCACCCTCAGGCGGGATGCCCCTTCGCGTGAGAATGAATTTGCCTGCGTCAGGCATGTCTCTGCCGCCTTTGCCAGTTCACCCCGCTGGGCCATCAGGGATGCCACGACCAGAGTTCGGCGAAGGGACTGATCGTCGCTCATTTTGACAGGCAACGAATCCAGAGCTTCCTTCACCAGTTCTGGATGTCCCATGGAGATCTCCAACTCTGCAATGCCCAGAAGTTCATCAGGATCGGAGCTCTTGGCATGCATTCGATCGAGTAGCTTGTTCAATGAGGATTGGTCCCCCGAACGAGCATTATAAAGTTCCACAGCATGCTGAACCGGAAGACTCCCAGGCGAGAGAGCCAAGGATTGTTTGAGGAGACTGATGGCCAGCGTGGGATCGCCGGTGGCAAAAGCGCTCTCTGATTTTCGGAGGAGCATTCCTGATCTCCACTCCTTAGCCAACCGATACAACGGAGGAGCCAGAATGATCAGAAATACGAGGACTATTCCCCAGGCGATCCATCGCCGCACAACGCTTACCCCGATATCATCGGATACTCCGGATTGAAGCGAATTTTCCTCGGCATAATCGGGCAATGAGGAATGATGATGACTCTGGTCTGAAGAATCCATATCACTCACGGGCTTTGCGAGAATTTCCGGTAAAAGGTGCAGGGGTCAGGGTCATGCTCTCACCAAGATAACGCGAGAGCGCTGCCCTTGCTTCATTTTCATCCTGGAGATTCCAGAAAGCCACCTCAACCATACGTTGCCCTCGGTTGCGTTTTCCTAGTTTCAGATTTTCTAAGCGACTCAAGGGAGCCTGATCCGTGGCTGTGGTCGAACCTGCCGGGCCGTCATCCTGTTCGAAGATGGAATGAAACACGTAGACCGGATGGCCTTGCTGGCTAAAGAGCCAGGCATGAAGTCTCAACCCATTGGCCGTGTTCCCTATATCAAAATCACTCAGCCTTTTTTCAAGATGCATCCCCATGCTTGAGAGGCAGACCTCCGGACTGTGCATCTGCACGGACTGCAGTGCAGTACGGCCGGGCGGCCATTGGAAGACAAATACCTGCCCCATCTCGCCCTGGGAACCCACCCATTTTTCAGAAAAACCATCGGGATGAAAAAGCATCCGTAAAGTTGCTGGCGGTATGGATACTTGCACGACGCCAGGCTCCCTTACCCTCTGGTCAATCGTCCAACCCCAGAAGCTTCCCGAAGGTAGATCATGAAGGCGAAACCAAGCCTCAGTTGCGATAAGTGGAACAATCAGAAGCGAAACAACAAAGGCCAGCAATACCGTGGGAGCAGTCGCTGCAGGAAATACCAATCCGCCACTTTTGTGGAGGCGGGATAGATCATTGTTCTTAGCGCGCCAAAGGTAAGCCAGTACGAAAACCATCGCGAAGGTCATCAGAAGCACCATAAAGCCAGCAGCATCATGCCATGCCGGAACGGCAGCCATTCCTTGGCGTGAGGCAAGAATCGAGAGGAATGAACTGCGTAGAATATTTCCCAATAACGCGGCAAACAATGCCGCCAGGAGAAGAGCAAGCCGCCGGACCAAGCTCAGACGGAAGACTTCACCGAAAAATAGAGCCACCATCAACCCGCTCTGAAGGGAGCGGATTCCACTGCAGGCCTCCTCGATGCCAAGGACTCCAGCCGGAATGACAATCAGGTTTCCCTGCCTGAGAGCCTCGTAGCCACACCAGTGAAGAATCTCAACGGTTGTGGAGGCATTCCAAGACATCAGCGTTGACATCACGGATTGTTCGAAATTCCGGGGCCAAGGAACGGCAATGAGGAAAAAACTCACGGCAAACGCATAATGCGCAAGCCAAGGAATGCCTCCGCGAAAGGCGATCAGGCAAAGGGTGATGCAGACAGCGGTAATCCCTGCGCCCAACCCTAGAGGCCGCCAGTCTGGATTAGCTTCGGCAAGCGGAACGATCCCAGCCAGCAGTAGTGAAGAAGCGATGAGAAGGCCTCCCATCGCGATTTTCGACCTGAGCCCAAGCAATGTGGCGGGTGGGCAATCCTCACGACGCTTAAGTAGCAACCCAACCACTAGAAGCGGAACAATTAGGCCATAACTGTACTGCGGGTCGATCCGCCAATCGCTCTGCACGATCCTGATCACGGCAAACCACGCCAAGGCGATAACAATCCAACCCATAACGATAGCGGTGAGGGAATGTTTGGGTTTCAGATTTTCGGAGTACTCACCCATGGCTCATCATCATCCGAGGAAAGTAGCGAATCAAGGCGATGGATGGGAATGCCCGAGCTACATCAGCCAGCTTGAGCAACTATCTTCCCTTCCCGAAGAGAATCACGTGCAAGGTTTTCAAGAGCACCTCGGCATCCAACCTAATCGAGAATTTGCGGATATAGTAGAGATCGTAGGAAAACTTCATGAGCGTGTCCTCTAGGGATGCCCCATAAGGATAGTTTACCTGAGCCCATCCGGTGATGCCTGGTCGCACGAGATGACGGAAATGATAATATGGTATCTCCCGTTCGTATCCCTCAACGAGACGCGTCCACTCGGCGCGCGGGCCGATCATGCTCATCTCACCGCGAAGCACATTCCAAAGTTGAGGGAACTCATCGAGCCGGGTCTTGCGAAGAAAGGATCCGAGGGATGAAACGCGATCATCTCCCTCCCTAGTGTATCCGTCACCCTTGTCACTTCCGGGTTTCATCGTCCGGAATTTGTACAGAGTAAAGGGTTCCCCGTTGATACCAGTGCGCCTCTGCGAGTAAATCACGGGGAACCCGTCAAAGATCGCAATAACGACACTGACAAGAAACATCAGGGGGGCTGTCAGCAAAAGTAGGAATACTGCGACCAGAAAATCGAGTAACCGTTTCAACGAGGAGTAGACCGAATGTTGAACAAGCACGAATTCGGTCTCAAGTGGCCAGGCGGGCCCCAGAATATCAAGTGGGATGCGAGACCAGTATTTTTCATAGAAGGAGTCCATGGTGTAAACCGGGAGTTCATCGAAATGAATCACACCCAGTCGGTTGGCAATCGCCGGATCCAATCCATTGAGATCCGCAGCGACAACGATGGCCTCGTATCCGGCGGCACTCTCGCGATCAAGGTGGGGGAGAAGGTGCACTACCTCGACCACCGGGGCCGGGGAACCATCTCCATCGATAGGTTTGCCACGAAGGTCCCTGTTTGCAGCGACAAAGCGCACACCCTGATGCTGACCAGAGGCTTGATACTCACGATAAAATACAGGTCCAAATCGTTCGTCCGCAATCACGAGAAATTTCCCATCGACTCTTGCTTTCCTCCTCCAAAACCAGAATACGCGGCGTGTTAACAGGGAGGTGAAGGCGAAGATAAAAAACGTGCTTCCAAAAATCGCCCTGCTCGAGGTGGGATTCGGCCCGAAGGAGGCCACCACATAGAGAACCAAGGCAGCTCCAATAATGGCGGAAACACAGGCGATCAGATGCTCGCTAGCATAACGTAGCGAGGCAAAATCCATCCTGATTCGGTATCCTCCGATAAGTGCCAGCGAGAGAATGGCACCCCCCAACGGTAGAAAGATGGCTGCAAAAGTGATGGTATTGTAACCGCCCGTTGCCTGTGAAAGTCCGAGAAAAATGATCACCCATTGAATCGAGTCCAGGATTGCAAGGGCAGGTCCAAAAAACGCGGCTCGCTTGGAAAAATGCTTCGGTTTCCTCAAACTCTTGATGCCCTCGCTTCCAATGGCCCCCCCCACCTGTTTAGGGGAAAATTGGGGAATAGAATTTGAGGCCGATTCCTGTGGACCAAATGTCATGAGAGGGGGGGTAGAGTCAGTTTAACTGACTGATGCAGAGTGCACTAGCTATCTACCGTCAAAGCAAGCCTTCAGTTGATTGATGGAACCTACTGACTTAATTGGACTTTCCCAGCCTCCTTAATGAGGCTGGGTAGAAAATCCTCCACGAGGATCAATTCCCTGGCACGCCTCCCCTCCTCCTCAAGTTTGTCCGGATGATCACGATAGTTCAGAATGACCGACGCCATTTCTTGCGCATCTCCAACATCAATAACCTCTCCTATCTTTTGTTGCTCAATCACACGGCCAACTTCGGATAAGGGTGATCCCACAAAGAGCGTCGCTCGCCCGGCCGCCATCACCCCGTAGAACTTACTCGGCACCACCACGCCTTCCATCCCTTTTCTCATGGTAACGAGATGGAGATCTCCCATTCCAAGACTCTCCGAGAGATTTTCGAATGACTGAGAAGGAAGAAACCTCACATTTTCAAGACCGAGACGCTCAACGGATTGACGCGTGGAAAATTCTTCCGAACCGCTTCCCACAAACAGGAACAGAACCGCATGTTCTTCCCTCTCCTTCAAAATACGGGCGGCTTCAATGATGGTTCCGAACTCATGCGCACGGCCCATGTTACCCGAATACATGACGACGAATTCTTCCCCGATACCATACCGCTCGCGGAAAAGACTTTTCCCACGCTTTATCGGATGAATATTCCGCTCCAACCCCGTGTTGGTAAGAACCCTGATCCTTGAAGCAGGGACCCCCTTGCGTGCAAGCCTCTCCTGCATACACCTTCCCACAGAAATCGTCAGGTCATGAGCACCTAACGATCGCGATGACAGGAATCCCAGAATTCGGGATATAATTCCTTCCTTCTTGAAGATTCCAACCTCCTCAGCGGCTTCGGGATAGAGATCTTGGGCCCAATGGATCAATACGGATCCCTTGATTAGTTTCAGCACTGGACCGATCACCGACAGCATCGGCGGATCCGTCATGGTCACAACAACGTCAGCGCGCCTCATCGTCAAGGCACAGAGAAGGAATGAGGGTATCATCCAGGCATATCCGGCGGTGCGCAGGATGAAGTTGTCCTTTGAAAAGAGCGTGCCGATCCGGACAACTTCAACGCCGTCCTGAAGCGAAACACCGGGCTTGCTCAGTTCACCTGCTGACGTCAGCACGGACACCTTCCACCCCGCGTCGAAAAAACCACGCGCGGCATATTCCAGAACACGCCCGGTCGCTCCTGTCTCGGGAGGATATACCCTGTTGATGAAAAGGATCGAGGGCATCTGTCGATGTTATGACATGCTCGGAGCTATTTCCAAAACGAAAGAAGTGATGAATAAGGCCACGGAATTCATGGTGTATCTTTAAGTTCCGAACCCAAAAACGGAGAGACCCCGTACAGGATCCAGTACTCTGCAGTTTTTAAGAATTCAATCATAGCAAAGCGGTTTAGATCCCTTTTTCCTTGTGGAACACTCCACCAACCGATGGAGGCATCAGTCACCCCGAATCTGATACCGGGCATTACTTTTCTGAATGTTGCGAGCACCCGGCGCGTATGGAATGGAGAAGTGATGATCAACGCCGATCGAACCTTTGCCTGATCAAGCATCGGCTTTAGGAGAACGGCATTCGCATGGGTTGTCTTCGCTCTGGATTCCACGGCGATCGCCGAAGCTGGCACACCTCCCTCAAGGAGCACTTTACGAATCGATGAGGCGTCGCCGAATCCGGTAATAAAGACACTGGATGCCACTCCCTGCTTGTAAAGGCGCACGGCCTCGAGCGGGCGGGCAAGCGGCTCCCCTCCAGGAACGATCAATGCATCGGCATGACTGATTGGTACTGAAACCACCAGACACCGCTTCCAGAATCTGGCAAAATCATCTCCTCTGAAAAAATAAAAATAAGCGCACCCAGTCACTACGCAGACCAGCACCAGAATCGCGTAGAATCTCTTCACCAGATCATCATAATGGGAGTCGGCGAAGTGGAAACCCCAGAGTAGACCGGATGGTTAATTTAAAGTTTTTTAGCCAGCTTGATCAGCATTCTTCAGCACCACTGACCCGGCGGAGCAGACCGTTCCAGGAGCCAGGGTGACGCCGGCACCGATGAAAACATTCGCGGCAACCCAAGACCCCTCCCCGATTGTGATTGGCTTGGTCAGGAGATCAAAGTTCTCACTCTTGAATTTGTGGGATCCGGTGCAGAGGAATGCCCGCTGCGAAATGCAGACATGAGAGGAAATATTCACCGGGGCAAGACTCAGAATCAGCACTTCGTCACCGATCCAGACGTGATTACCTATCGTTAACTTCCAGGGAAAAGTGATGTTCACCCGGGAACGGATCACCACACCCCGACCGACCTTCGCGCCAAACAACCGAAGTGCCGAAACCTTGAATCCCGAGGGGATCGGGAACCAGGGAGCGAAGAGCAGCGAGCGCACCAACCACCAGAGGATCTCGGTGATCTTCGAAGCTCCGCGGCTGAAATCCGAGTTATCGTAGCGGTCGAGTTTCATCATTCCTTCAAGCGTCGAGAGACAAAAGACTAGAGTCCAGAGCTTTTTAGCACCGCAGAAAATGCTCAGGGGGCCCCTTTATTATCTCTGCATTACCACAGAAGAGGGCGTTGCTCCTCCTTCGAGCATCCAATCATAGACATCGCGCATCTGGGCCGCGATAGTCTTCCAGGTGAAGCGCTCCTCCACGAGAGACCTGCCTTTGGCACCCATCGCTTGGAGATCCGATGCACTCATCGAGAAGAGCAAGTCGAGTCCTTGGGTGATACTCTCCGCACCGGTCTCAATCCGGATCGCGGCATTAGCGGCAAAACCCTCCGGCAGATTACACTCGGGAGTCATGACGACAGGCAATTGATACGACCATGCCTCCAGCACCGACATCGGCAGACCTTCACTGAATGAGGGGAGGACAAAGGCATCGGCGCTTCGCAACAGTGACTTCTTGTCATCCCCGAAAGCTGGCCCAAAGAACACAACACTAGCCCCTGAATCCAAACTCTCAGCCCCCTTCACTCGCCGCTCAAAACTCACACCAAGTTCCTCGCAGAGTTTCATCAACTCCGCTTCATGCCCCCCCTGATCCCAACCAGCGATCACGAGTTGCCAAGGTGCGTTGAGAAACGAGGATCGAGCATCGAGGGCTTTTTTGAAGGCTTGAATCAGATTCGGAAGTCCTTTCTTCGGATGAATCCTCCCCAGAAACAGCAGCATCTTCCTTCCAGCGCTTCGGTCATAAGCCCTCGCCTCTCCACACTCGTCCCTCGACTCGGATAGATCAGGAAGTGCAACCCCATTCGGAATGATGGCAATTGGGTTCGTCAGTCCATATGCTCTAAAATCATCAAGCTCTTTGAGCGTATTGGCTTGGAGGCAGGCTGCTCCATGGAGCATCCGATTCTCATAGAAGAATGCTGCGACGCGTTTTTTCCAACCAGAGTTCCGTAGAGCCCATGGCTCCAACATCCCGTTAGGAGTGACTATGTAAGGGCGTTTTTTACACTTCTTCCATTCACTTGCAATGACACTGGTATGCATCCACAGAGCATGAAGATGCAGCAGGTGTTCATCCGACTTCATAACCTCATCGCGCAGAGCCGAAGAAAACCCAAATACTCGGGGGCCA